>WBZN01000176.1_pt1 | contig 86544 bp, 90 predicted proteins | sample 5204281 | NCBI WGS metagenome assembly WBZN01 (sample SAMN12344347, study PRJNA552823) | activated sludge metagenome | biome: Activated sludge suspended growth; feature: Nitrification reactor; material: Wastewater; isolation source: activated sludge from nitrification reactor of wastewater... | reverse complement strand
GCGGCTCAAGCCGCGCAAACTGTTCCGCCGTCAGCCAAAACCCTTCGCGAATCATTCGCCGCCTCCCGTTTGAGACGGTGAATCACAAATCCGACGAAAGCGAAACCGTTATGGGTCCGAAGCCTAGCTGAGGCTCTAACATCAGCAGACGGCTTGATCCAGCAATGGATGTTGTCCCGGTCAAGCTCGACCGGCACTACTTAAGGTAGGTCATCCTTCGTGTGACTATGATCGACGCCGGGGCTTAACGCAAAGATTGATTGCCAAAGCCCCGGATGCCTTTCGTCTCATCGAGCGCCCGGGTCAAGGCGTCAACTTTCGCCACATGTAAGACGACCCGGGGCCAATCCCGCGCGGGCGAAGCTTTTCAGCGATTGCTTCAGCAATCAGTTCGAGATCCCGGTCCTGTTCTTCGCGCTGATCCCGCTCGCGCTTTTGACGCGCCAGGCGGACCGTTCGTTCGTCCTCCTTGCGTGGATTTTCGTTCTGTCGCGGCTCGTCCACGCCTTCATCCATGTGACGTCGAACAGGCAGCCCGCGCGCGGGATCGCCTGGCTGGTCGGCGTCCTGGCCCTGATCATGATGTGGATCATATTCGCAGGCCGCATTCTTTTCCCGCCGATCATCGCGCCGCTATGATCCCCGCCGCGTGTCGCCGCGGCGCGGCGCTTTTTTCGCAGACGGCGCCGCCTTTCATGTAAAAGGGGACGCGGCCGCCGCGCGAAGGCGCAGGCGGCGCGCGTCGAACTGCCGGCCGTCACGTCGCCGGCCGGCAAATTTTCGGGGGATGTCTCTTATGGGTCTCATCATCTGGCTGCTGATCGGCGCCATCGCCGGCTGGCTCGCGGGCGTCATCATGAAAGGCGGCGGCTTCGGCGTCATCGGCAACATTGTCGTCGGCATTGTCGGCGCGGCGATCGCCGGCGCCATCCTGCCGCGCATCGGCCTCTATATCGGCGGCGGCCTTCTCGGCGACATCATCAATGCGGTGATCGGCGCCTGCATCCTCCTGTTCATCATCGGCCTCATCAAGCGCTAAACCACATAAGATCGTTCGAATGCTGCACGCAGACTGCGCCCGCGGCGCGCCGCCGGCGCCATGACTCCCGGCGCGCGGATCGCCGCGGCGATCGAGGTTCTGGCCGATATCGAGGCTCGCCGACGGCCCGCCGCGGACGCCCTGAAGGATTGGGGTCTTTCGCATCGCTTCGCCGGCGCGAAAGACCGTTCGGCGATCGGCTCGTTCGTCTTCGACGCCCTGCGCCGGCGCGCCTCCGCGGCCTTCGTGATGGGCGACGCCAGCCCCCGCGCCATCATCCTCGGCGCGCTGCGCCTTGCGCGCGGCCTCGGCCTCGACGAAGCCTCGGCGCTCTTTTCCGGCGCAGCCCATGCCCCGGCGCCGCTCGACGTCGGCGAGCGCGAACGCTTCATGGCGGCCAGTCTCGACGGCGCGCCCGCCCATGTCGCGGGAGACTTTCCGGAATGGCTGGAGCCCTCTCTTCACGCCGTTTTCGGCGAGCGTCTCATCGCCGAGACGTCGGCTCTCGCCGAACGCGCGCCGGTCGACCTGCGCGTCAACACGCTCAAAACCACGCGTGAAAAAGTGCTTTCGAGCCTCGCCCACCTTCACGCCGAGCCGACTCCGCTCTCGCCTTTCGGCCTGCGCCTGCCATTGACGCCGGAGGGCCGCGCTCCCGCGCTCGCGGCCGAGCCGGACTATGTGAAGGGCCGCGTGGAAATCCAGGACGAAGGCTCGCAGCTCGCGGCGTTGCTCGCCGCGGCGAAGGCCGGCGAGCAGGCGCTCGATCTTTGCGCAGGCGCCGGCGGAAAGACTCTCGCATTGGCCGCGATGATGCAGAACAAGGGGCAGATCTACGCGACCGACAGCGACGGGCGCAGGCTCATGCCGATCTATCAACGCCTTGAGCGATCAGGCGTCCGCAATGTGCAAGTGAGGCCCCCAAGACGCAGCGAAAACAGCCTTGCGGAGCTCGCCGGGCGTTGCGATATCGTGCTGATCGACGCGCCATGCACGGGCAGCGGGACCTGGCGGCGCAATCCGGACGCGAAATGGCGCATACGGCCGGGCGCGCTGGAGCAGCGTATCGCCGACCAGGACGAGACGCTCGCCGCGGCCGCGCGTTTCCTGAAGCCGCGCGGACGCATTCTCTATGTGACCTGCTCGCTGCTGCGTGAGGAAAATGAGGAGCGCGTCCTGGCCTTCCTCGCCGCGAGTCCCGCGTTCAAGCCGGTTGCGGCGACGGAAATGGCGGAGGACGCCGGTCTCCCTCAACTTGCCGCCTTCGCCTCGACGCTTGGTCCAGGCCTGAGGCTTTCGCCGGCTTCGAGCGGAACCGACGGGTTTTTCATCGCGATGCTGAAGCGCGATTGAGGAAAGCCGGGATACGTCCCGGAGTCGTCAATGCACCTTGCGATAGAATTCGATCGCGTCGTCGATGTCCCCGAAGGCGACGAGCTTGCCGCGATGGAGAACGAGCCCGCGATCGCAATAGCTTTTGACGGTGCCTATGTCGTGCGACACCATGATCATGTTGCTGCGGCCGCGCTTTTCTTCGAACGCCTGCCTTGCGCGTAAAGAGAAGCGCGAATCGCCGACCGCGGTGATCTCATCGACGAGATAGCATTCGAAGTCGATCGCCATGGAGAGGCCGAAGGCGAGACGCGCGCCCATGCCGGAGGAATAGGAGCTGACCGGCATGTCGAAATAGGCGCCGAGCTCGGCGAAATAATCGACGAACTCCATGACGCGTCGCGTGTTCGCGCCATAGATGCGGCTGACGAATTTGACGTTCTCCCGGCCCGTCATGGCGGGGTGGAAGCCGCCGCCGAAGCCGAGCGGCCATGAGACGCGGACGTCGCGCTTGATGGAGCCCGCGTTCGGCAGCTCCGTGCCCGCGATGAGGCGCAAGAGCGTCGACTTGCCGGCGCCGTTGGGGCCGAAGATGCCATAGGAAAAGCGCGTGTCGAACGTGTAGGTGACGTCGTCGAGCACGATCTTGCGGTGGCCTTCGGTCTTGTAGATCTTGGTGACGCCCGAAAGCCTGATCATCTGACGTTCATCCTGATTAGAGCAGAACGCATTCCGATGGAATCGCACCGCATTGCTCAATCGCATGATCGCATCGGAAAAGTGCGTCCACTTTTCCGGATCATGCCTAGTGGCGCTGCGCCGCGCGCCAAACGCGCATTCCCGCCAGGTAGAACAGCGCCGAGGCGCCGACGCCGAGAAGGCTGAACAGGACTCGATAAGGGTAGCTCGATTCGGCCGGCAGCACCGGATGGACGAAAGTCGCGAGATAGACCCTCTTGCCTTCGGCATTGACGCGCGCGCGTTCCAGCGCGGCGGCGGCGAGGGTATATTGCTTTTCGGCGATCTGCCGCTCGAGCTCCAATTCGTCGAAGCGCGTGATCTTGCCCGAGAGGGCGCTCTTCTGCGATGCGTCCTGCGACGTAACCTGATCCTCGAGGCTCGCGATCTGCTGGCCGATCACGTCGATGCGCGCGCGCAGGATCTGAACCTGCGGCGCGTCGGCGCCGACGCGACCGCGCCGCGCCGCGCCGATCTCCTGTTCGAGGCGGATTTTTTCAAGGCGTAATTCGGCGATGAGCTTGCCGATGCCTTCCGCCGTGCGCCGCGGGTCGAGGGTTGCTTCCGCGTTGCGGAGATCGCGCAGCGCCACCCGGGCTGCGCTCAGCCGGTTCTCCGCTCGCGACAATTCGGATTCCGCCAGGGCGATGGCGTCCTTGAGCGCGCGCGTCGAGAGTCCATTGACGAGGCGCTCGCTGAGATCGACGGCGGCGTTGGCGACTTTCAGCGCATCCTGCGGCGTGAAGGCGCTGATCTTCACCGTGACGATGCCGGACGGCGACTCGATTGCGACCTTGACGCGTTTCAGCCAATATTTGACGAAAGCCTCGATCGGCTCCTCCGCGTCGTAGCGGGACAGCCAATCGATTGACGATTTCGAATAGATTGCGCGCAGATCTATGTCCTGTTCGAGCGCCTCGACGATCGCCTGGCTCTTCAGATAATTTGCAACGATGAGCGAATCTTGAATCTGCGTGAAGGAGGCAAGCCCGGTCAGCGCCGAAAGGGCGTCGGTCGCCACGCGCTCGCCGCCCCTGACCGCAAAACGCGCCTCTGACGTATATTCGCTCGACTCGATGAGCGAGAAATAGAGGACGGATGCGACGGCCGGCGCGACGAAGAGGATGAGAAATCCGAAAGGCCCGGCGCGCGAGCGACGGATCCGGCTGAAGGCCGAGAAATTGATCCGAGGGCCGACGGCCAAGGACGGCCGGACGACGCGCCTGCCTTTCGCCTGACGCAACGATCGCGCCGAGTGGCGCCATTGCTCGGCCGCGTCCGCCGCTTTTTCCAGAGCGGCGGCATGCGCCTTTGCGAGCGCGCCGGGCTTGATCTCGGCGCCCCCGCCTGCAGCTTCGCCTGCGCTTGCTCCGGCATGCTCCATTTACTTAAGCTTCGCCTTTCTCGTATCGGGCGGTTCTAAGGGGCGAATCGCCGAGTCTCGCTATGAGCCTCGCTATCTGATCATTTTGTCCAAACGGCGTCGAGGCCAGCCGCGGCGTTCAACGGGCGGCTTCGCGCGGTCCGGCCTTGGCCTTGGCGCGGGGCTGTCCGCGGTCGCCGACGAGGTCCCAGCGCGTCGCGAAAAATGAGTCGCAGATGCCGGGGCTGCCGAAGCCGTCGCTGAAGCTGACATTGCTGCGGCGGTGATGCTCGGCGTGCGCCTTGCTGGTGATGAGCGCGGCGATCGCGTCGATCACACGGCCCTTGATCCCGCGGACACCGCGTGGCAACCGGATGGAAAAATCATAGCCGGAGTGCTCATAGAGCCCGCCGATCGCGCCAAGGCTCGCGACGAGGAGATGAAACGAAACGTCCGCGCCGGCGGCGACGACCATCAGCGGAAGCAGATAGGGCAGGACGATCTCGAGGAAGAAATCGGCGTAGCCCATATAGCAGGCGCTGATCGCCCGGCTGGCGGTGGTCGAATGATGTACGCTGTGGCCGAGCTTGCGGATCAGACCCGGCCGGTGCAGCAGAAAGCGGTGCGCGGCGTATTGCACGATGTCATGGCCAATGCCCATCAGGATCATCGCGGCGAGAAAGTGGAAGACGCCAAGATGCGGGTCGCCGCTGAAGGCGAGGCCGGCATAGCCGAGCAGCGCCATCGCCGGGAGCAGGATGAAGAACTGATTGACGAGGACGCGCGGCAGCAGCTCGAAATAGCCGAGGCGCTCGACCGCGCGCGTCTTGAAGGCCCCCATGCGCCCGGTGCGGTCGCACCATTCGAACCAGAGCCCGACGCCGTGATAGACGACCATCTGGACGGCGAAGGTCAGAATGGCGAGATGAACCGGTGAGAGAAGGGCGCCGTTTGCGTCAGTCACGTCGAAGATCCTTTTCAAAGCCCGATGTGGATGCGTCGCGCCCATATCGGGGGCTAGCGTAAATCTTCGCCAGGCGCGTGGTTTGTCAATATTCCCTCGGCCAGATACGCCACTTTTAATTTGATTCAACGCATAAGTGCGGCGAATTGACCGTTCTCATCACGCATTGCGTCTCTTTGTTTCAGCAATTGATCTTGGATTTGTTCCAGACACCGCCGCCTCGGCGATGTTTGGGACCGGGTCGCCGGCGCCGATCCGGCTTGCTAATCGGCGCGGATAAATTAGGACAGGGGCGGCAGAAAAACGCAGGGAAGGGATCGAATGAGCGCGCTATTCGCCGAAAAGCAGGCCATCGCCCGCGAGACGGCAAAAATGCTGATCGAGACGCAGGCTATTCTGTTCAACGCGGAAAAGCCGTTCATCTTCACGTCGGGATGGGCGAGCCCGGTCTATACAGACATGCGCAAGCTCATCTCCTATCCGCGCCTGCGCCGGCGGCTCGTCGATTTCGCCGTCACGACCATCGAGCGCGAGATCGGCTATGAGCAGATCGACGTCGTTGCGGGGGGCGAGACGGCGGGCATCCCCTATGCCGCCTGGCTCGCCGATCGGCTGATGCTGCCGATGCAGTACATCCGCAAGAAGCCGAAGGGCTTTGGCCGCAATGCGCGGATCGAGGGCGTGTTGCATGATGGCGCGCGCACGCTGCTCGTCGAGGATCTCGCGACCGACGGGCGCAGCAAGGTGAGTTTTTGCGAGGCGCTGCGCGAGGCGGGCCAGAGCTGCCACCACGCCTTCGTGTTTTTCTTCTACGGCATTTTTCCGCAGACGGCGGAAATCATGGCGGATCTGAAGATCTCGCTGCATTATCTCGTCACCTGGCGGGATGTTCTCGCCGCCGCGCGCGACAACGCCTTTTTCGACAAGAAAACGCTCGACGAGGTGGAGAAATTTCTGGGCGACCCCACGGCCTGGTCGGCGGCGCACGGGGGAGTTGCGGAGTTTACGACATAATCACAACGCGCAATCTGACATGAGGAGGCTCATTGCAGATGGGGGGCTGGCTGGTGGGGGGCTGCCCAGGACCTGCAACGCCAATGAAGGTCGAGGTTATCGCGGCGCTGCGCTTTGCGCGCTTTCTCGCGTCTACTGTTCAAAAGTCCTGCCCAAGGAGAAAGGGGCGCTCCGCGCGAGCGTCGTTTTTCCTCGGGTCACGTGCTAGCTAAAGGCGACTGCGGGATCGAATTCTTGCGATCTTCAAAGGATCGCAACATACTGAACGTTATAGTTTTTATAGCATCCTGAACTTCGCGAATCCGCTGTTCCGTCTGGTGGGAATCTCTGTCCACTTTGGCTTCCAACAAAGTCAATTGGTCACGCAGTTCCTGCACGCTCTGACGTTCGCAGTTTGATATAGGAATCCCACCTTCGACACTGAGTTCGCTGCTAGCCGCCTGATTAATGGCCCGGGCAACCCAGGCGCCAATTCTGAGGCCGCTCATCCGAGCGGCGCGGCGTGCATTCTTGATCGTCGCCGGATCGATAGCCTTCAATCGCCAATCCTTGGGCTCGACGACCTCGCGCCCTTGAATGTCAAGGGCAGTCGATGCGTCGCCAACCCTCAACCCTCGCAAGTTGGTGTCGGTCATTCAAATCTCCCGCCGTCGCATAAATCGCTGGCGGCGCGCCGTGTCCGACGCGCCCAATGGCACGAATCTTACTCTCTTGGTGGCCAGTGACAATTGAATAGCTTCAAATATCGCAAAAAAAATGGCGATCATCCGTTCTCTTGCAATGACAGTTGCAACTTTTTTGCCAACTGGAGTCGCAACTGTTCCTTGGTCCTGATAAAACGATCAAGTCTACATATGAACTGCTTACCCAATGGGCTGCTTGTCGGCGATGCTGGTGACAATCGCGCTTTCCCTGCCGGTGTGAGCGAGGCGTTCTCATTCTCAGCCGATAGCCCATCGTATGATCGCGCGGTGCGCGACGAGCGGAGTGGTATGAGACAGAAAACACCCGACGGAATTTCGGCGGCCCAAGAACCGGGCGAGACTTAATTCACTCCCCGATCCCACGACCTGTCCAGCGCGTCCCGGCGGGCGTCGGCCTCGAGGGGCAGAGGCTCGCTACCCGCGAAGATTTCCTCGAAGCGCCGCCTGAAGGCCGCGGCGGCGGCGGGGTTCTCGATGACGATCAGATCATTATCCTGCCGCTTCAGGCCCGAGGCCGAGAAATTGGCGGCGCCTGTGCGCAGGACGCGTCCGTCGATCTGATAGCTCTTGAGATGCATAAGCGGCGACCCGGCGCGCTTGAGGCCAATCACGATCTCAGGATTGTCGAGGAGCGTCTCGAAAGGCGGGGTCGGATCGCGCTGGCCGATGCGGCCGTAATCGAGATAGAGTCGGATCTTCACGCCACGCCGCGCTGCGCGGTCGAGCGCCTGCATCACCGGCCAGTCGGTCAGCACATAGGCCGCCATGTCGATCGAGGCCTGGGCCCCGTCGATCAGCCCGACGTCGATGCGTTCCAGATTCTCGGCCGGAGAATAATGGATGGTGGGGGACGACGTCGAGACCAGCGCCGAAACGGCAATTGCGACAAGCGCGAGGCCAAGCAAGGCGGAGCCGTGAATCGCGGCCATGACTATCTTTCGGATGCTGATCTCCTTCCTCGCTGCCCGATTCGCCTGTCGTCGAGCTTACGCGCCCAAATCTTGCGATCCTGTTGCGCCGGCGGCTTTGCCACCCGGACGCGCCGAGCATAGTCTCATCCGGGCCGCAGGAGCGGCGGTTTGAAAGGAGGAAGCGATGGGCCGGAGTCGTCGCAGCGAACGCCAGACGTTGGGCGCGGATGAGATCGCGCTCGTCGAGTCGTCCCACCATCCGGGGCTCGGCGTTCTGCCGGACAAGGAGCTTGCCGATCTGCGCAAGCTCCTGCGCGAGCGGCGCGACCGCGCGCGGGACATTGCCGCGCGCCAGCGCCGCGAAATGCGCGGCAAGGCGGCCGCCAAGGGCGCGAGGCCGGCCGCCGACGATACCGGCTCGCGCGCCAAGCGCGACGTTCTCGCCGCGGCGATGCAGCGCGTCAACCGTGAGACGACGCGGCGCAAGGTCAAGGCGGCTCGCGACGCTATGAAGGACAGCGTCCAGCGCGCGCTGGAGCTCAAGCGCAAGCGTGAGGCGAGCGCCGTGCTGCCGGTGTCCGCCCGCACCGCGAACGAAGGAATGCGCGTCAAGGAAAGCGGCCGCACGCGGGGGCGCAATCGCGCCAAGCTCGGCGAAGTCAGCCAGCATACGAAGAACATGCAGGCCAAGCGCGACAACAGATAGCCGGCGGCTGACGCGAAATCCTCGGCGTAGCGCGGCGTGTAGCGGAACTCGACGCCATTAACGAGCGCCTTGGCCGAAGGGGTCGCTGGTTTTCGGCGCCCGCCAGCGTTGACAGACCCGTGAAAGGAGCGCGGAATGGATCCTTTCGAATTATCGCGGCAATGGGCCTCCTGACCCGATAGTCTTCACTTGAGCTCAGTGAGGCCAATGGGCGGCAAAAATGAAATCCGTGCTCGCGTTGTTGCTGCTGGCTTTTGCCGCCGCCTTTTCTGTTCAATCGCCCACACGCGTGTTCGCCGGCCCTGCCGAGAATGTGCAGGCCTCGATGCAACTGCTCAAGTCGAAGGCTGCGACGCTTGGCGCGCCCAGCGTCAAGGGAGAGGAGGCCGTCGCCGGCAAGACCGTCCCCGCTATGTATTTTGGCGACACCAAGATGAATAACAACTTCGTGCTGGTCGATGAGGTCCAGAAGGAAATGGGCGGAACGGCCACGATCTTTGTGAAGAGCGGCGACGAGTTCGTCCGCGTGGCGACGAACGTGAAGAAGGATGACGGATCACGGGCCGTTGGCTCCGTTCTCGACCCCAAGGGAAAGGCCTTCGCCGCCATTGCGAAGGGCGAAAGCTTCTTCGGGGACGTCGATATTTTGGGCAAGCCCTACACCACCGGCTATGAACCCATCCGCAACGCAAGCAACAACGTCATCGGCGTCTATTACGTCGGTTATTTGAAGCAGTAGACGGGCGACAGGGTCGCTGCGCCCCGCCCCAAGTCACCGGCGCAGCGATCGCGGCCTCAATCCTCGGGGATAGGCGTCTGATATTCCACCGGGCCGCCGTTCGGCAGGCCGTCGAACAGGATGAGCGTCTTGAGGTCGCCGGAAGCTTGTTCGAGCGGCAGCACCGCCTCGGCTTTGGCGCGCTTGCCGTCTGGGCCCGGGGCGAAGACGTCTTCAAGACGCGCGATCTGCCGGGTCTTGACCTCGCTGGAGAAAGGCGGTTCGGCGACGAACAGGCTGTAATGCGTGTCCGGATCGTCGCGCGTCGGACCGGCGAGAATGAGCAGCCTCCCGCCTGAGAGCGACGCGAGATCCCTGACGCCCGTGTTCTGCCCGAGACCCAAGGTGAGGACGACGAGCTGCAGGGAAATTCGATTGAAGCCCGGCGCAAACAGATCGCGGATTTTGGCCCCGACCACATAGGCCTTGCCGTCGACGGAAGGCGCCCGAGCGCCAGCATAGAGCACATCGCCGATGACGGCGACGCCTTCGACGTTGAGGCCGTCCTTGCTTTTGTCCGGCCCCTTCAGGGCTGCGCCGAAGGCGGAGCCGACGACGTCCGCCGCAAGCAAAGCGTCCGAAAGGCGGTATGTCGCTTCGACGCTCGAGTCAGGGGCGGAAGCGTCCGCGCCCGGAGAGCCGTCGCGAGCGAGCAATTCGCCGGAAGAATCGAGGCGAAAACGCACGGTAACGAAGGACGATATGGCGAACTTGCCGGATTTGCGCGAACAGCCGTGCGAGCCGACGACATAGAAATAGGGAGCGGCATAGGAGACGCCTTCGCCGTCGAGGTCCTTGAACCGCGCCACATTATCGGGGCAATGCGTCGCCGTCGGAGCGGATCCGACGATCGAGGCCATGCTCGCTTCGTCGATCAGCCGGATGCGGCGACCGGGGGTCAGCGTTCCGTCCTCGAGAAAAGCGACCTGAGCCGAACGGCTCTGGTCATCAATGACAATGCAGACGCGCTTGCCCGCCGCCTCGGGCTGGCAGGCGACGCCGCTCAGATTTTGCGAGACATTGCCGGCGTCGTCGGTGAAGCGCCCCGCCACCTGAAGCCGCCGGACTGGCGCAAGCGCAGAGGTTTCGCCGCTCACGGCGACCGACGCCGCGCCGAACATGAGCAAGATCGCGAAAGCGCAAAGCTTGTTGATGACCTCGATCATGCTCCTCGTCTTGTCCTCGGGCATGAAGCCGGGACGTGTTGTCATCGGCTTCGAGGGCGCTGGCGTCCGATTCAACGTATCATGCGCAGGATCGCGCAAGCGTGCAAGCGTTGGGCATTCGCCTTGTCACGCCGTCTCGTAAAATCTATTCAGGATGCTGGCGCGGCCGCTGCGGCCGAGAATGGTGACGCCGTCGCCCGGCTCGATCCGCGTGCCGGGGAGGGGGCGTTCGGCGACGCCGGCTCCGGCCCGTTCGACCGCGACGATGAAAAAGCTGCGTTCGGCCTCGTGTTCGATCTCCTCCACCGTCAGGCCGGTGAAGAAGCCGCCTTCGGCGGCGACAACCACTTCGATTTCGAGCCCGAGCGTGCGCAGGTCAAGGTCCATCTGGCGACGGCGCGCCGGCGATTGGATGACGCCCGCAATCTCCGGAAACAGAATCATCGAGGCGATCTGCTCGGCGCCGATATGCGCCGGCAGCACCACCGAATTGGCGCCAGCCTGGAGGAGCTTCTTCTCGGTCGAGGGCTCCTCGCCGCGCGCGATGATCTGGATCGAGCCGTTGAGCGCGCGGGCGCTCAAGGTGATGAACACGTTGATGGGGTCAGAAGAGACGACCGTCGCGAGCGCATGCGCGCGCAGGATCCCGGCCTCTTTCAGGACCGATTCTTCGGCGGCGTCGGCGTGGATGCAAAGGTAGCCGAGCTCGCGGGCCTCGGCGAAACGATCCTGATTTGGTTCGATGACGACGAATTGCGCCTTTCCCGCTTTGAGCTCGCCGGCGAGCATGCTGCCGGTGCGGCCAAAGCCGCAAATAATGACGTGGTCGTGAAGCTCTTCGATGTGCTTGTGCATGCGGGTCAGCCCCAGCATCTGTTGAATTTTCGTCAGCGTGATAAACTGGACGAGCGCGCCGGTCAGGTAAATCATGCCGGTGCAGCCGAACACGATCAACGCGATCGAGATGGTTCGGAGCTCGACCGAATCGAGCGGGTGGACCTCCCCATAGCCGACCGTGAAAACCGTCAGCACGACCATGAAGATCGAATCGCCGAAGCTCCATCCATTGTGCATGTAGCCGAGGACGCCGAGCGCGCTGACGATCAGGACGAAGACGACGCCGAGGATGAGGTTGCGCGCCGGCGAGTTGGAGAGCCATCTCATGGGATCTGCAACGGCTTAAGAGCGCGAGGGCGGGCCACAGCGGGACTTTCTGGATCAGTTTGGACTTCGGCTTGCCCTCAACCAAGAACAGAGCCTGACCGGACGCGCGGCGGCCCCTCGCGAGACCCGATATTCAAGGTCGGCGGCAGTTTATCGACAGGGTATGACGTCGCCCAAAACCGAGGTCGGCTTCCCGGGCTTTACGCCGAGTGGCCCGCAACGGGAGCGAGCCTCGCCAGCTCGTCGTCCGTGAATACGTGGCCGCGGGTCAGAAAGCGCACGCCTTCCGGCGCCTCCAGCGAAAAGCCGCCGCCCCGCCCCTTGACGACGTCGATGATGAGCTGAGTGTGCGACCAGAATTTGAACTGGGCGCCGTCGATATAGACCGGGCACCCGGCGATCGCCCCGAGGAGAACGTCGCCTGGGCTGATGCGGAATTCGTTCAAGGGATAACACATGGGGGCGCTGCCGTCGCAGCAGCCGCCCGACTGATGGAACAGGAGCGGACCATTGGCGGCCTTGAGGCGGTCGATGAGCTCGACGGCCTTGCCGGTTGCAACGACGCGTTCAACCATCGACGCCTCCCCTCTGGCAGAAAGCGTTCCGACGGAGTCGCGTTCTGCATTTTATGAATTTTATGATCGCATGATCCGGAACAGCTGTCCGCTTTTCCGGATCATGGTCCAACCCATTTGCGGCCGGCCCCAAGCTCAAGGCCGCTGCCCAGACTAGCAAGGCCGCAGGCGTGCGGTTCAGCGGCTCAGCGCCTTCGCCTTTCGCCGCCACTCGGCGAGAAGGCCCTCTGTGTAGCCGTTCGGCTCCAGCCGCCCCTTAAAGATGAGATCAGTCGCTGCATGGAACGCCGGGCCTTCGAAACCCGGCGCCATCGGCCGGTACAAGGGATCTTCCGCGTTCTGCCGGTCGACCACCGCCGCCATGTTCTTCAGCGTGGCCATCACCTGTTCCTTGGTCGTGACGCCATGATGCAGCCAGTTGGCGATATGTTGGCTCGAAATGCGCAAGGTGGCGCGATCTTCCATCAGCCCGACATCGTGGATGTCCGGCACTTTGGAGCATCCGATTCCCTGATCGATCCAGCGCACGACGTAACCGAGGATGCCCTGGCAGTTATTGTTGAGCTCCTGCTGAATGTCTTCCGGCGCCCAATTGGTCTTGGCGAGCGGAATGGTCAGAATGTCGGTGAGTTTCGCCCGCGGGCGTTTGCGCAGCAGGGCCTGCCGCGCCGCTACGTCGACCCAATGATAATGCAGCGCGTGCAAGGTGGCGGCGGTCGGCGACGGCACCCACGCGGTGTTGGCGCCGGCCAACGGATGGGTGATTTTCTTTTCGACCATGGCGGCCATGTTGTCCGGCGCGGCCCACATGCCTTTGCCGATCTGCGCGCGCCCGGGCAGGCCGCAGGCGAGGCCGATATCGACGTTGGAACTCTCGTAGGCCGCGATCCAGGGGGTGTTCTTGATCTCGTCCTTGCGGATCATTGGACCCGCCTCCATCGAGGTGTGGATCTCATCGCCGGTGCGGTCCAGAAAGCCCGTATTGATGAAGAAGACGCGATCGGCGGCTGCATGAATGCAGGCTTTGAGGTTGACGGTGGTGCGCCGCTCCTCATCCATAATGCCCATCTTTATCGTGAACCGGGGCAGGCCGAGCATGTCCTCGACGCGGCCGAACAGGTCGTTGGCGAGCGCGACCTCATCCGGTCCGTGCATTTTCGGTTTGACGATATAGATGGAATGGCTGCGGCTGTTGGGCAAAGGCCCGGAGTTTTTGAGATCGTGCATCGCGATGAGGGAAGTGACCGCGGCGTCGATGATCGTCTCCGGCACTTCGCGGCCCCTGGCGTCGAGCACGATGTCGGTAGTCATATGATGGCCGACATTGCGGACCAGCAACAGGCTGCGTCCGTGCAACGTCATCGGCGCGCCGTCGCGGTCGATATAGGCGCGATCGGGAGCGAGCCGCCGTTCGATGAGGAGACCCTTCTTTTCAAGGGTCGCCGTGAGGTCGCCTTTCATCAAACCGAGCCAGTTGCCGTAGACGCCGACCTTGTCCGCCGCGTCGACCGCCGCGACGCTATCTTCAAGATCGACGATGGCGCTCAGCGCGGCTTCGAGAACGACGTCGGCGAGACCGGATTGGCTGCCGGCGCCGACGAGGGTCACTGGATCGATTTCGAGTTCCAGGTGCAGGCCGTGCTGACGCAAAAGCACGACGAAGGATGCCGGGCCTGTCCTTCTGTAGCCCGAAAAGCGACCGGGGTGGCGCAAGTGCGTCTGGATGCCGTTGTCGAGTTCGACCACCAGTTCGCCGTTGGCGACCCTGTAGCTGATGACGTCTTTGTGGCTGCCCTTGGCGAGCGGAACGATCTCGTCGAGAATGGCGCGGGCGAAATCGACGACCTTCGCCCCCCGGACGGGATTGTAGCCCTTGCCGCGTTCGGCTCCGCCCGTCTCGGGGATCACGTCAGACCCGTAGAGCGCGTCATAGAGGCTGCCCCAGCGCGCATTTGCGGCGTTGAGGACGAAGCGGGCGTTCGAGGCCGGTACGACCAGCTGCGGCCCGGACACGCGGGCGACTTCGAGCGTATTTTCTGTTCTGATCGAAAAATCCGCGGGCTCCGGACCGAGATAACCGATCTCGCGCAGGAATCCTTCATAGCTCTGCATGTCGAACGCTCTCGACGCATTCACCTTGTGGTAGGCGTCGATTTTGTCCTGTAATTCATTGCGGAAGCGCAGTTGCGCCTCGATGCGCGGAGCGAAATCCTCGATAAGTCGGGAAAGCCCAATCCAGAAGGCCTCCGGATCGACGCCCGTTCCGGGCAAGACTTTCGTCTCGATGAAGTCTTTGAAGATGGTCGTAATGCTAATCTTTTCGATTTGCGCGTAAGCCATCAGCCTCTCGTTTCCTCGGGTTTGAGCGACCCGCCTCGCATTTCCTCGCGTCGTCTCCGGATCCGGGGGAATGGCCGAAGCCTCAATTCATCCAGAAGCGCCAAAGCAAAGCCTGCGCCAGCTTCGCGGGAGTAGCTGGTCGCGGCCGCTCGTCAAATACGTCTCTTGTTCTATGCGCCCGACCATAGAGCGTTCGAACCTGGGATCAAGCTCTGATTTGCACTCTGGCGGCGGCCAGGCTTCACTTCCCCCCGGAGGCCTTCTCGGGCCGGCAGATGGTGCCGGCCGCCTCCTAAAACCTCAGCCCTGTCGAGCCTGGTTTCCTTTTCTGCATCGATACTTCGGCAAGAGGCGGGATGGTAACTCAAAACCCTTGTCGCACCGCAAGCGAGGCGTCTGCGGGGTCTGAGGGCCTCGGATCAAAGGCCTACTGCTTCTGACGCTTCCTCAGCTGTTCGATCACGAGACGAAGCTGCATATTCTCGGGTTCGAGCGCGCTCAGCGCCTCTGCGTAGCGCAGCGTCGCCGCGAGATCGCGCGACTGCTGCGCGTTCGACAGGAGCGCGACCAGAACGTCGCGGTCGGCGGGGCGGCGCCGGTGCGTTTCCTCGAGCAATTTCATCGCCTCGTCGCGCGCGCCCGTCGATTGAAGCGCGATCGCAAGAACATAGGCGTAGCGCGCGTTGTCGGGGGCGAGCTCCGCCGCCCGACGGAGCTCGGCAAGCGCCTCGACATATTGCTTTTGCCGAACCAGGAGCAGGCCCAGAGCGTGGCGGGCGTCGGCATTGGCGGGGTCGATGGCGATGGCCTCGCGCAGCAGATCGCCGCCCTCACTGTCCATGCCGCGCATGCGGTCGAGATCGGCGAGATTGACGAGCGCCGGCGTAAAGCGCGGGTCGAGCCGCAGCGCCGTCCGATATTGCGCTTCCGCGGCCTCGGGGCGTCGCTGCTGTGTCTCGAAAAGCCCGAGATTGAGATGCGTCTCGGGGCGCTCCGCATTGACCATTTCGGCGGCGAACAGTTCGAGATAGGCGGCCGCGAATTCGGTCTGCCGCTGCGCGGGCAGCGATTGCGGGTCCACTCCGACAAGCCCCCGCGCGGCCTCGATGCGCACGCCGCGGACGGGATCGGCGAGCAGCGAAGCCACAACCTCGACCATCGCCGCGGACGGCGCGGCCGGCAGAGCGCGCGGGACAGCGGCGCGAACCAGCGGATCCGGGTCGGCGGCGCCGGCTCTGAGCGCGGCCTCCGAGCGGGGCGAGGCGCTGCGCGCGAGAAGTGCGAGGGCGCTCGCCCGCGCCATCGCCGGCTGGCCGGCGTCAAGAACAAGCTCGTCGAGCAGACGCTCCGCCTGCGGGGCGCCCGCGCGCCCGGCGGCGAGCGCAATGCCATAATGGCCCTTGGTCTGGCGCCCGCCCGGAAACCATTCCGCGACCGCGCGCGCCGCCCATTCGGAGGATTTGTCCATGTGGCAGGATGCGCAGGCGTTCGGCGCGCCGATCGCCATTGTGAGGTCCGGGCGTGGGACGCGCAGGCTGTGGTCGCGTCGATCATCTACGATCATGTAGGTCTTCGCCGGCATGTGGCAGTTGACGCATTGCGCGCCGGCGCTTCCCGGCTCGTGATGATGATGCGAGACGGCGTCGAACTTCGCCGGCAGGTGGCATTGCGCGCAAAGCGCATTGCCTTCCGCGCGCAACGCGAGACTGTGCGGCTCGTGGCAGTTTGAGCAGGTGACGCCGGCATGGAACATGCGGCTCTGAATGAACGAGCCATATTCGAAGACCTCGCCGTCGATCTGCCCATCGGCGTGGTAGAGGCCGGGCTCCAGCAGCGCCGGAAGCGCCTTGTCGAGCAGCGGAGCGCCGGCGGGCGCGGTTTCGGCGATCAGCCTGCGTCGCGCGTGACAAGCGGCGCAGACGTCGAGCTCCTTGCCATCCTGCGGAGCAGCGCGTCCGGCGATCCCGGTCTCGGGGTTCATGCGCCAGAGGCCTTTCGGCTCGGGCGCGAGCCATGTCGTCAGGCCTTTTCGAGGGTCGTCCGACGCGTGGCCGCTTCTTTGCGCCTGCGCCCAGGCGAGATGGCGTGAGCCCGGGCCGTGGCACGCCTCGCACGACACGTTCACGTCTTTCCACGTCGTCTCGAAGGCGTCGGCCGCGAGGCCGTAATTCTTTTTAAGATCCGTCGAATGGCAGGCGGCGCATTGATAATTCCAGGTCTGGTCGCGCCCGGTCCAGTGCAGCGCGTCGCCCGGCGCGAGCGTCCGGTCGGGATAAAGATCGATCCAGCGCTGGCCGCCCTGATCCTTCGGCCGGGCGTCCCAGGCCGCGCCGAAAGCCTGGTAGCGGCCGCCCGGAAAGGCGACGAGATATTGCTGCAGCGGAAAGACGCCGAACGTATATGCGACGCGATAGTCGTGCTGGGCCCCGTCCGGCCCCTCCGCGCCGATGATGAAGGCGTCGCCGGCGCGGCTGAAGGTCGTCGTGACGCCGTGACGGGTCAGCGTCGCATTGGCGAAATCGCCGAGGACCGTCGCCGCCGTCGCCGGCTGCATGGCCTTGGCGTGATGCGACGCCGACCAGCTTTCCGTCTGCGCCGCGTGACAGCCTGCGCAAGCCTCGGCGCCTACGAAAGTGGGATCGGCGAACTTGGCGCCGGCCGATTTTCCGTCCTCCGCCGCGAAGGCGCCCGCCACGAGCGGCAGCAAGCAGATGAGGGCGGCGAACCAGGGGGATTGCATCCACGACCTTTTACGGCAGATGACCTCGCCGACAAGAGTATTGGCCGGGCCTCATCGCCGCCCGGCCGTCTCGTGCGAGAAAGACAGGCGCGAGGTGGACGTCCTCAATGCGCCGCCCGCCCGTCGGCGTCTCGGCCTATTGTCCCTGGCTGGCCTTGAGCGCCTCGAATCGCTCGCGAGGCGCTCAATCGGTTTCTAAGTGATCACTGACCTTCGTGGCTCTTGATCATCTCCTGAATTTCCTCCTTGACCGCGTCAAGGTTGAACGAGGCCGGCTTCTGCATCGGCGGATAGTCGATCGCCGTCTCCGCCAACTCCGCGACCCGCCGCTGCACCAGGACGAAGCGCCAGAACTCGCGGGCGAAGAAGTCATTCGTATAACCCTGGCCCGACGTATTAAAGGTTTCACCGCGGATCGACGGCGTCCGCTCGAAGGGGTCCTGACGAATGTTGACGATGGAGGGCATGTCCGTCGTGACCTTCTCGCCCGGCCAACCATAAGGCTGTTGGTAGAACTGGAACTTGAAGTCGTCGATGCGGACGGCGCCGAGCTTCGGTCCGCCGAAATACCAGAGCTCATGCCGCGCCGACGGCCCCTTGCCGAGCAACAGATCCATCTGGTTGTAGCCGTCCAAATGGTTCTTGTAGGTCCGGCCCTCTAACTCCGCGCCCTTGAGCAGTTGGTCGGTGATGTTGGGGTTCCCCGCCGCCGCAGTGAGCGTCGGCAGCCAGTCGAGGCCTGAGAAGATTCCGTTTTGGACCGAAGCAGGCTTGATCTTGCCGGGCCAGCGGATCATCGCCGGCACGCGGAAACCGCCCTCAAAGATGGTGCCCTTGGTGGATCTGAAGGGCGTCATTCCTCCGTCAGGCCAGGTGAACACTTCGGCGCCATTGTCGGTGGTGAAGATGACGATCGTATTGTCCGCCTCGCCGATCTCGTCGAGATGCTTCAACAACGCCCCGACGGAATCGTCGAGTTGCGCCATGCCGGCTTCCTCGAGGCCGTAATTGCTCGTCGCATTCATCAGCGCCTGATACTTCGGCGGGATGTAGGTCCATACGTGCATGCGTGTGGTGTTGTGCCAGATGAAGAATGGCTTGCCGTCCTTCTTCGCCTTGTCCATGAAGCCGTTACTAGCTTTCACCAGCACGTCGTCGAAGGTCTCCATGTCATATTTCGCCTTCGGGCCTTCCTGCCAGTTCTGCCGTCCGGCCATGTTCGGGAAGGGCGCGAGCGGTCCCTCGTCATCTATCTTTTGCTTGCCGATCTTGCCCCAACGCGGCTGTTCCGTTGGATCGTCGACATCGGTCGCGAAGGAGTGGACGAGATTGCGTGGGCCGTATTTGTCAATCCAGTCCTGCGGGTAGCTGTACCAATAGGGGTCCGACATCGCGTCGAGATGGTAGAGGTAGCCGAAAAATTCGTCGAATCCATGCACCGTCGGCAGGAACTTGTTCAAGTCGCCCAAATGGTTCTTGCCGAACTGGCCGGTTTCGTAGCCAAGCGACTTCAGGACCGTGGCCAGAGTCACGGCCTGGTCCGGAATGCCGACATCGGCGCCGGCCTGGCCGACCGTGGTGAGGCCCGTGCGAAGCGGCAGCTCGCCAGTAATGAAGTTTGCGCGCCCCGCCGTGCAGCTGGCTTCGGCGTAGTAATCGGTAAAGATCATGCCCTGCGCGGCGAGCTGGTCGAGATTCGGCGTCTTGCCGGACATGATTCCGCGATGATAGGCGCCGATGTTGAACCAGCCGACGTCGTCGCCCATGATGACCAGAATGTTCGGTTTTTTGGCGGGCGCTTCCGCCAGGGCCGCGCCGCTCGCGAGCGCGCTGCCTAATGCCAGAATTAACAAACGCGGGATCAATTTGGATCGATATTGCATGGATCCCCCCTTCGGTCAGAAAACCTCCGGACGGTGACCTCCGATCCGAGGTTTCCGCTTTCGCCGCGTGGCCCGTGTCAATGGCACGACCTTGAACCCGGCGGCGCCATCCGTATAGCATGGAAAACAGCTGATCTCTTGCACAAATCATTGGCTCAACCGCTCCCTGCGGGGCGCGCCATTTGTTCAATCGCGAAGTTGTGACAATGCCGAAACCGAAGCCGGAGCGATTGCGCGTCAGCCAAACAGCAGTTCGAAAGCCGCCTTGAGACCGTCGACGATTGCCGTCGGCGCCGTTTCGAGCCTCGCCTCGTGGCCCGCCCGGTATTTCCCGGTTCGCACGAGCACGCCTTTGAGCCCGGCCGCCATGGCCCCGCCGACGTCGGCTTCAGCATCGTCGCCGATCATCGCGACCTCTTCGGCGGCAAGGCCGAGGCTTTCGACGGCGCGCCTGAAGAAAGCGGGCGAGGGCTTGCCGAGCACGGCGGCCGTCCGGCCCGAGGCAAATTCGAGCGCGGCGACGAAAGGCCCCGCGTCGAGACTGAGTTCGCCGTCGCGGTCCTGAAAATTGCGGTTGCGGGCCAAAGCGAGAAATTCGGCGCCATGGACGAGCTTGCGATAAGCCTCGTTCATGAGGTCGTAGGTGAAGAAGCCGTCAGCGTCGCCGAGGACCACAGCCTCGGCGCCGCGGCCGCTTCGAAGGCCGGCGAAATCCTCGCCGAGATCCGGATGGGTCACGAGGAAAGGAGTGAGTTCCTGGCGCGCAAGAAGATCGCGCGCCGCGATCGCCGGCGTAAAAACGTCCGCGACGTCGATGGCGAGGCCGATGCTCGCGAGATCCTCGACAATGCGGCGGCGCGGGCGGCGCGTCGTATTGGTGACGAGGCGCAGCGGAACGCCGAACGCTCGGATCCGACGGACTGCTTCGACCGAGCCCGGCAAGGGCGACACGCCTGTGCAGATCACGCCGTCGATGTCGAGCAGCAGGCCCTTGACCGCGTCTTGTCTTGCTTCATCAAGTTGCGCCACGAGCGCTTCACCTCCATGGGCCCGCATGCAGCAATGACGCCGTGCGGCCGAGCGCAAAAGCGACGAGGTTCTGCCACCCAGTGCGATTCATGTCCATATTAGGCGGCGCGACAGGTGGAAGGGCTGCTCTTGACCGCTATCTGGCTTGTCCGCGATTCGCATGTGGCCTTGGCTGCTCTCGTTGAGCGCGGCGGCCGAGAGCGTAAAGGCCTCATGCGCCCGGGTTCTATCCAAATCAGCGCCGGCCTGGTGTTAATCGACCTGCGACAGGAGCATTAGCTCGTGCCCTTCTTCGTCGCGGAGCGACAACTTTCTTTGCGCCAGATCGCGGTCCCAGCGCTGCACCCTTGCGAGCGTGCGAAGAAATTTCGCCTCCTGACCCGAGATGATCGGCGCGCAGGTCATTCGCGCGGCGACGATATGGGTAAAAGAGATCGTCTCGCCCAATACAGTGGCTTTGGCGCGAAACCGGTTACAGCCGCCAAAGCCCTTGGTCTCGCCGGAGAGCCTTATCTCCATCGACGCTCGCAGTTGATCGGCCACGCCGCCGCCGAGAATGTCCTCGGCGAGCCACACGCCATAGGGCCCGACCGGCGATTCCCCGGCCGAGATCCGGGTGGAAACAAGGCACTGAGCTAGAAAAGCACAAAGAAAGGAGACGGCGAGAAAGCAGAACGAACGGCTGGACAAGCTTGAGCCTCGATTGTTGACGAACAGGCAAGCCGGGAGGGCGACGCAGCGGCGCATCGCGCCGACACGGCTTCGAAAAGAAAGGCGCGCGCGCTCTTTTTCAAGATCGGCGCGCCAAAAACCGGCGGCGTTCCTTGTTTTTGCACCCCGGTCGGCATAAATTCTGCGGCTCAACGGGCCCGCGGCGCGGGGATATAACGAGGATTTTCGCCATGGGCGGTCTTTCCATTTGGCACTGGCTTATCGTCGGGGCGGTCGTCCTTCTGGTCTTCGGCGGAAAGGGCAAGATTTCCGACATCATGGGCGATGTCGCCAAGGGCATCAAATCCTTCAAGAAGGGTCTTTCGGACGATGAGGCGAAAGCCGAGGCGCCGCCGCCAGGCGACGCGCCGATGCGCAGCATCGACCATCAGGCCGCCGCGGATGCGGCCAAGCTGTCGGAGACCCGGAAGGTCGGCTGAGCCAGCGTCAGCGGAGGCATGAAGCCTCGAGAGAGGGCCGCGACAGAGCCGAGCGATAGTCCCGCATGTTCGAATTCGACGCTGGAAAGCTCATTATCATCGGCATCGTGGCGCTGATCGTCATCGGGCCGAAGGAGCTGCCGCGCGTGCTGCGCCAGCTCGGCCAAGCGGTCGGCAAGATGCGGCGCATGGCGGCGGAGTTCCAAGGACAGTTCATGGAGGCCATGCGCGAAGCCGACCTGGCCGAAATCGAGACGCTTGCGAAGACCGCCAAGGCCGATGTCGACAAGCTCGCGCAGACGGCCAAGTTTGACGTTGGCTTCAACCCGGTCGCCGACGTTCGCAAGGAGATCGAGGGCGCGCTTCAGTCGAAGCCGACGCCGGAGCCGACGCCTTTGGAATTGAGCGCCCCGATGGAGAAAGACTGCGCCGCGCCGCAGCTCGCCGGGCCGCAGGAGGCGCAACCGGAGGAGGTCCGCCCGGAAGAGGCTCAGCCGCAATGGGCCGAGTTCGAAAAGCGTCCTGCCGCGGATGTCAGCGCGGGTGGGGCGCCCGCCATGGACCAGCGGGCGCCGGCCGCCGAACGCGAGACGATCGACGCCGAGATGCAGGCGCTCGCGACGGCGCTGAAGGCGGAGATCGAAACCCCCTCGCCTCGTGAAGGATTTCGCCTCGAGCCAGAGCCGGAGTCCGAGCAGCGCGCGGCAGGCGGACGGTTGGACCGCGCGGCCGGGACGCCCGCCGAATCGAAAGGATGGCTGAGCCGGCCGGCGCGGGCGCCCGCCGCGGCGGGATCGGAACGCCAGGATCGGGACGACAAGACCGCAACGACAAAGTCAGAATGACGAGCCTTCGATGACCGACGCCGACATCGAGGCGACCAAAGCGCCGCTCCTCGATCATCTTATCGAGCTTCGCGCACGGCTGATCAAGGCGCTCCTCGCCTTCGTCGTGATGTTCGTCGTCTGCTTCTTCTTTGCGCGGGACATTTACAACATCCTGCTCATGCCGTTTCAGCGCGTCGCCGGTCCGGACGCGATGCTGATCTACACGGCGCCGCAGGAATATTTCTTCACCCAGATCCGGGTCGCGATCTTCGCCGCCGCCTTCCTCTCCTGCCCGGTGATCTTCTCGCAGATCTACGCCTTTGTGGCTCCGGGCCTTTACAAGCACGAGCGGCGGGCTTTCGCGCCTTATCTTTTCGCGACGCCGGTCTTTTTCGCTCTTGGCGCGCTCCTCGTTTATTTCGTCGTGATGCCCAACCTTTTGCATTTCTTCATCGGCATGCAGCAGGCAAAAGAACCTGGCCGCACGCAGATCGAGCTTCTGCCGCGCGTCAGCGAGTATCTGTCGCTGATCATGACCCTGATCTTCGCTTTTGGCGTGACTTTTCAGCTGCCTGTCGTGCTGACCCTGCTGGGACAGGTCGGGATCATCGATTCGGCCTTCCTACGCGATAAGCGGCGCTACGCCATTGTGCTGGTCTTCGTCGTTTCCGCGGTGCTGACGCCGCCCGATATTTTTTCGATGCTCGCGCTTGCGGCCCCGGCTCTGCTTCTCTACGAGCTTTCCATTCTGGCCGTCCGGCTCATTGAAAAGGATCGCCGCGGCGAACGTTCTGCGAGCGAGAAGCCTGCGGCCTAAGATCGCGGAAAACCCTCGTGGTGAGGAGGCCTGAAAGGCCGTCTCGAACCACGATGGCGCGTCGAGAACTTGGCGAATTCATTCTTCGAGACGGCGGCCTCGCCCGCTCCTCAGGATGAGGGGCCGCGTAGTTGGAACGATTTCATGTACGACATCAAATGGATCCGCGAGAACCCCGAGATTTTTGACGAGGGCAGGAAAAAGCGCGGGCTCGGGCCGCTCGCCCGTCATTTGCTCGCGCTCGACGACGATCGCCGCGCCGCGATCGCCGCGTCCCAGGCGGCGCAGGAGCGTCGCAACGCCGCCTCAAAGGAAATCGGGCGGGCGATGGCGGCCAAGGATCAGGCCAGCGCCGATGTGCTGATCGCCGAGGTGGCCGAATTGAAGGCGCGCCTGCCCGCCCTCGAACAGGCCGAACGCACGGCGGGCGCGGCGCTCGACAAGGCGCTATCCGAAATTCCAAATCTGCCGCTAGAGGACGTGCCGCTCGGCCGCGACGAAAACGACAATCGCGAGCATCATGTCTTCGGCGAGAAGCCGCGCTTCGATTTCAAACCCCTTGAACATTATGAACTCGGCGAAGCCCTCGGCCTCATGGATTTCGAGACCGCCGCGAAGCTTTCCGGCGCGCGCTTTGTGGTGACGAAGGGGGCGCTGGCGCGTCTCGAGCGCGCGCTTGCCGCCTTCATGCTCGACCTGCATACGAGCGAGCACGGCTACATGGAGGTCAATCCGCCGATTCTGGTGCGCGACGACGCCATGTTCGGCACGGCGCAGCTGCCGAAGTTCGAAGAGGATCAGTTCTGGGCTCTTCCCGGCGAACACTTTCGGGATGACAGGGCGCTGGAGGATCCGCCCACAGGGTCAAGGCCGAATCGCCTTGGGCTCATCCCGACCGCCGAGGTGCCGCTCACCAATCTCGTGCGCGAAAAAATCCTCGACGAGAAGGGGTTGCCGCTCCGCTTCACAGCAGCGACTCCCTGCTTTCGCGCCGAGGCGGGCTCGGCGGGAAAAGACACCCGCGGCATGATTCGCCAGCATCAGTTCACGAAAGTCGAGTTGGTTTCGATCGTGACGCCGGAGCAGGGGGTGGCCGAGCATGAACGCATGCTCTCCTGCGCCGAAGAGGTTTTGAAGCGCCTCGGCCTGCACTATCGCGTGGTCATGCTGTGCACCGGCGACATGGGCTTCGCCTCCCAGAAGACCTACGACATCGAGGTTTGGCTGCCGGGGCAGGACCGCTATCGCGAAATCTCCTCCGTCTCGGTCTGCGGCGATTTTCAGGCACGGCGGATGAACGCCCGCTACCGCCCCGAAGGCGGCAAGAGCACCCGATTCGTCACGACCCTCAACGGGTCGGGCGTTGCGGTCGGCCGCGCGCTCGTCGCCGTTCTGGAGAATTTCCAGAATGAGGACGGCTCGATTACTGTGCCCGAGGCCCTTGCGCCCTATATGGGCGGCCTCGAGCGCATCGAGAGGGCAAGATGATCCTCAACACGCGAGTTTTTGAGGTCGAATTTCATTGAGGGAAGGGGTTGACGGGCAATCTCGACCTCACTAAGTTCCGCCCACTTCGGGCAGGCCGTAGGTTTTTCCGTTTCGGGGCGTCGCGTCCTGAACCTCTTGAAACCTAAACGCTGCCGGATCCAGCGACTGAAATGCATGAAAGATCCGGGGAGGCCCTTGGCCGCCTGGATCGACGAGAGGCAAGACCATGGGCGTCCGTGGTCCTCTGCATGAACCCAGCGCCGAAAGCCTTAAGCGGCTATTGGCGCTGATTTTTTCGCGTTCTTGCGCGCCGGGAGGCGGGCGGGCGTCCCAAGATCATCCTCAGGGCGATCCTTGAGGAATTCGGCGGAAGGGCTTCCGCCTTAACGTGTTTGGAAAGACAAAGCATGCCGACGATCAGTCAGTTGATCCGCAAGCCGCGACAGGAAAAGACCTACCGGGAAAAGGCCCGCCATCTCGGCGCCTCCCCGCAGAAGCGCGGCGTCTGCACGCGCGTCTATACGACGACCCCGAAGAAGCCGAATTCGGCGCTGCGCAAGGTCGCCAAGGTCCGTCTGACGAATGGCTTCGAGGTCATCGGCTACATTCCCGGCGAAGGCCACAATCTGCAGGAGCATTCGGTGGTGATGATCCGCGGCGGCCGCGTCAAGGATCTGCCCGGCGTGCGCTATCATATCTTGCGCGGCGTGCTCGACACGCAGGGCGTCAAGAACCGCAAGCAGCGTCGTTCCAAATATGGCGCGAAGCGCCCGAAATAAGCGGCCGAAGTCATCCGGCCCTCGCCGAAACCGAATTGAAGTTCGACGGAGCGTAACCATATGTCTCGCCGCCACAGCGCCGAAAAGCGGGAAGTCATCCCCGATGCGAAATTCGGGGACGTCATTCTGACCAAGTTCATGAACTCGATCATGCATGACGGCAAGAAATCGGTCGCCGAGGCGATCGTCTATGACGCGTTCGACATTATCGAACGGAAAGCCCGCGCCGAACCCCTCGGCGTCTTCAAGCAGGCGCTGGAAAACGTCGCTCCGGCGATTGAGGTGCGCTCGCGGCGCGTCGGCGGCGCGACCTATCAGGTGCCGGTCGAGGTTCGCATGGAGCGCCGTCAGGCGTTGGCCATCCGCTGGATCATCGCGGCGGCGCGTGGGCGCAACGACAAGACCATGGTCGACCGTCTCTCGGCGGAGCTGATGGACGCCGCCAACAATCGCGGCAATGCGGTGAAGAAGCGCGAGGACACGCATCGCATGGCGGAAGCCAACCGCGCCTTCTCGCATTATCGATGGTAGCTGTTTGAGCGTTTCGCGCTTGAAGGGAACGAATTATGCCGCGCAGTCATAAAATCGAGGACTACCGTAACTTCGGCATCATGGCCCACATCGACGCGGGCAAGACGACGACGACGGAGCGCATCCTCTATTATTCGGGCAAATCGCACAAGATCGGCGAAGTGCATGACGGCGCTGCGACCATGGACTGGATGGAGCAGGAGCAGGAGCGCGGCATCACCATCACTTCGGCCGCGACGACGACCTTCTGGAACGGCAAGCGCCTGAACATCATCGACACTCCCGGCCACGTCGACTTCACGATCGAGGTCGAGCGGTCCCTGCGCGTGCTCGACGGCGCGGTCTGCGTGCTCGACGGCAACCAGGGCGTCGAGCCGCAAACGGAGACCGTATGGCGGCAGGCCGACAAATATCGCGTTCCCCGCATCGTATTCGTCAACAAGATGGACAAGATCGGCGCGGATTTCTATCGCTGCGTCGATGACATCAAGAACAAAGTGGGCGGCCATCCCGTCTGCATCCAATTGCCGATCGGCTCCGAAGCCGATTTCAAGGGCGTCATCGACCTCGTCCGCATGAAGGCGGTCGTCTGGGAAGACGAGGCGCTCGGCGCGAAATACCACGACGCCGACATTCCAGCCGACCTTAAGGCCAAGGCCGAGGAATATCGCCATATCCTTCTCGAGACGGCCGTCGAGCTCGATGACGACGTGATGGCGGCCTATCTCGACGGCGTCGAGCCGGACGAGGAGACGTTGAAGCGGTTGCTGCGCAAGGCTGTCCGCCACATCACCTTCATTCCGATCCTTTGCGGCTCCTCCTTCAAGAACAAGGGCGTGCAGCCACTGCTCGACGCCGTCGTCGATTATCTGCCCTCGCCGGTCGATCGCGAGGCGATCAAGGGCGTCGACGTTGCGAGCGGCGACGAGGTCGTGCGCCTGCCTCGCGACGAAGATCCCTTCTCCATGCTCGCCTTCAAGATCATGGACGACCCTTTTGTCGGCACGCTGACGTTCGCGCGCGTTTATTCAGGGCATGTCGAGTCGGGCACGACCGTCGTGAACTCGACCAAGGACAAGAAGGAGCGCATCGGCCGCATGTTGCTCATGCATGCCAACAACCGCGAGGACGTGAAGGAGGCCTATGCGGGCGACATCGTCGCGCTTGCCGGCCTCAAGGACACCCGCACTGGCGATACGCTTTGCGACATCAACAAGCCGGTCATCCTCGAGCGCATGGAATTCCCGGAGCCCGTGATCGAGATCGCCATCGAGCCCAAATCCAAGGCCGATCAGGAAAAGCTCGGCCTCGCGCTGGCGAAGCTCGCCGCCGAGGATCCGTCCTTCCGCGTCTCGACCGACCAGGAATCCGGGCAGACCATTCTGAAAGGAATGGGCGAACTGCATCTCGACATCAAGGTCGACATCCTGCGCCGCACCTATAAGGTCGACGCCAATGTCGGCGCGCCGCAGGTCGCTTATCGCGAGCGCCTGACGAAGCGTGTCGAGATCGACTACACACACAAGAAGCAGTCCGGCGGCAGCGGCCAGTTCGCGCGCGTCGTCGTCGTCTTCGAACCGAACGAAGCGGGCGCCGGCAACATCTTCGAATCGAAGGTCGTCGGCGGCACGGTGCCGAAGGAATTCATTCCGGGCGTCGAGAAGGGCATCAACAGCGTCATGGGCTCCGGCGTGCTTGCGGGTTTCCCGGTCGTTGACGTCAAAGCGACTCTGATCGACGGCGGCTTCCACGACGTCGACTCGTCGGTGCTCGCCTTCGAGATCGCGGCCCGCGCGGCTTTCCGCGAGGCGCTCCAGAAGGGCGGGTCGGTCCTGCTCGAGCCGATCATGAAGGTCGAGGTGACGACGCCTGAAGACTACACCGGGTCGGTCATGGGCGATCTGCTCGGGCGGCGCGGACAGGTGCAGGGCCAGGACATGCGTGGCAACGCGGTGGTCATCAATGCGATGGTTCCGCTCGCCAACATGTTTGGCTACGTCAACCAGCTGCGGTCCTTCAGCCAGGGCCGCGCCAACTACACCATGCAATTCGACCACTATGAACAGGTCCCCGCGGGCGAAGCCGCGAAGGTCCAGGCAAAATACGCGTAGAAAGCCAACGGCGATTGAAAGCGCCAAGGCGTCTAGAGGAGCCACACGATGGGCAAGGAAAAATTTCAGCGGACCAAACCGCATTGCAACATTGGCACGATCGGCCATGTCGATCATGGCAAGACCTCGCTGACCGCTGCAATCACCAAAGTGCTCGCTGAAACGGGCGGCGCGACCTTCACCGCCTATGATCAGATCGACAAGGCGCCGGAAGAGAAGGCCCGCGGCATCACGATTTCGACCGCTCACGTCGAATATGAGACGAAGAAGCGCCACTATGCGCATGTCGACTGCCCCGGCCACGCCGACTATGTGAAGAACATGATCACCGGCGCGGCGCAGATGGACGGCGCGATTCTCGTCGTCTCGGCCGCCGACGGCCCGATGCCGCAGACGCGCGAGCATATCCTGCTTGCGCGTCAGGTCGGCGTGCCGGCGCTCGTCGTCTTCATGAACAAGGTCGACATGGTCGATGACGCCGAGCTTCTCGAGCTCGTCGAGCTCGAGGTCCGCGAGCTTCTCTCGAAATACGACTTCCCCGGCGACGACATTCCGATCACCAAGGGTTCGGCGCTTTGCGCGCTCGAAGGCAAACAACCGGAAATCGGCCATGACGCGGTGGTCGCGCTCATGGACACCGTCGATGCCTACATCCCGCAGCCAGAGCGTCCGATCGATCTGCCCTTCCTGATGCCGGTCGAAGACGTGTTCTCGATTTCCGGCCGCGGCACAGTCGTGACCGGCCGCGTCGAGCGTGGCCAGATCAAGGTTGGCGAGGAAATCGAGATCGTCGGCCTGCGCCCGACCGTCAAGACGACCGTCACCGGCGTCGAAATGTTCCGCAAGCTGCTCGATTCGGGCCAGGCCGGCGACAATATCGGCGCGCTGCTGCGCGGCACGAAGCGTGAGGACGTCGAGCGCGGCCAGGTGCTGTGCAAGCCGGGCTCCGTCAAGCCGCACACCAAGTTCAAGGCCGAAGCCTACATCCTGACCAAGGACGAAGGCGGTCGCCACACGCCGTTCTTCACCAACTACCGGCCGCAGTTCTATTTCCGCACGACGGACGTGACCGGCGTCGTCACGCTGCCGCAGGGCACCGAAATGGTGATGCCCGGCGACAATGTCACGATGGATGTCGAGCTCATCGTGCCGATCGCGATGGAGGAGAAGCTGCGCTTCGCCATTCGCGAAGGCGGCCGCACGGTCGGCGCGGGCGTCGTCGCCTCGATCACGGAATAAAGGCCGCAAGCCGCGTCGGCGTGCTCCCGGCTGACGGCTCCGCCGCCGGCCGGGGGATTGGTCAAGGAACAGGGTCAAAGCCGGCGAGACGGAATTTCCGGCGCGGGCCGACAGGGATTGAATTGATGAACGGCCAGAATATCCGCATTCGCCTCAAGGCATTCGATCACCGGATCCTGGATACTTCGACGAAAGAGATCGTCTCGACGGCGAAGCGGACGGGGGCGCAGGTCCGCGGTCCGATTCCGCTGCCGACGAAGATCGAGAAGTTCACCGTGAACCGTTCGCCGCATGTCGACAAGAAGTCGCGCGAGCAGTTCGAGATCAGGACGCATAAGCGCGTGCTCGACATCGTCGATCCGACGCCGCAGACCGTCGACGCTCTGATGAAACTCGATCTTGCCGCCGGCGTCGACGTGGAGATCAAGCTCTAGCGCAAGCGGGCTCGTGAGAGATTGAGGAACCCCCGAGGTTGGCGGCTGTCGGGCGCCATGCTTGGGACGTGAGGGATTGAACCATGCGGTCAGGTGTCATCGCACAAAAGCTCGGCATGACGCGCGTTTTCAGCGACGTCGGCGAGCATGTGCCGGTCACGGTTTTGAAGATCGACGGCTGCCAGGTCGTCGCGCACCGGACCAAGGAGCAGAACGGCTACACGGCGGTGCAGCTCGGCATCGGCCGCGCCAAGGTCAAGAATGTCTCGAAAGCGGAGCGCGGCCGCTTCGCCGCAGCGAAGGTCGAGCCGAAGCTGAAGCTCGCCGAATTCCGCGTTGAGGAAGACGCGCTGCTTCCGGTCGGCGCCGAGATCACTGCGGATCATTTCGTCGTTGGCCAGTTCGTCGACGTGACGGGCACGAGCACCGGCAAGGGCTTTGCGGGTCCGATGAAGCGCTGGAACTTCGGCGGCCTGCGAGCCACCCACGGTGTGTCGCTGTCGCACCGTTCGCACGGTTCGACCGGCGGCCGTCAGGATCCGGGCAAAACGTTCAAGAACAAGAAGATGGCGGGTCATCTCGGAACCGAGAGGGTGACCACGCTCAATCTGCGCGTCGTGCAGCTCGATATCGGGCGCGGCCTGATTCTCGTCGAGGGCGCGGTGCCCGGCACAGCTGGCGGCTGGATCTACGTCCGCGACGCCGTGAAGAAGGCGCTTCCGAAAGACGCGCCGAAGCCCGGCAAATATCGCATGGCGAGCGACGGCGATGCCGCCAGTGACGGCGCCGTGAGCGCGCAAGAGAGTGCGGGAGCTCAATCGTGAAGATCGACGTGATTTCTTTGAGCGGCGAAGCGGCCGGGTCGATCGAGCTCGACGACGAGATCTTCGGTCTCGAGCCTCGCGCCGACCTCATCGCGCGCATGGTGCGCTATCAGCTCGCCAAGCGTCGCGCCGGCACGCATAAGACGAAGGGACGCGCGGAGATCGCGCGCACTGGCAAGAAGCTCTACAAGCAGAAAGGCACGGGCTCGGCCCGGCATGGCTCCGCGCGCGTGCCGCAGTTTCGCGGCGGCGGCCGCGCCTTCGGTCCGGTCGTGCGCTCGCACGCGCATGATCTGCCGAAGAAGGTGCGCGCGCTCGCGCTGAAGCATGCGCTCTCGGCGAAAGCGAAGGACGGCGGCGTCATCGTATGGGCGGACGCTTCGGCGCCGGAGGCCAAGACCAAGGGTCTCAAGGCGAGCTTCGCCAAGGCGGGGCTGACCAGCGCCCTTATCATCGACGGCGCCGAGGTCGAGCCGAATTTCGCTCTGGCCGCGCGCAACATTCCGCAGATCGACGTGCTGCCCGTGCAGGGCATCAATGTCTACGACATTCTCCGCCGCGAAAAACTGGTCCTGACCAGGGCCGCGGTCGACGCTCTGGAGGCGCGCTTCAAATGACGAGCTCGAAACTGGCGCAGGACGCGCGTCACTATGACGTCATTATCGCTCCGGTCATCACTGAGAAGGCGACACTCGCGGCCGAAGCCAACCAGGTGATCTTCAAGGTCTTGAAGAGCGCGACGAAGCCCGAGATCAAGGCGGCGGTCGAGCGTCTGTTCGACGTCAAGGTGACCGGCGTCAACACGCTCATCCGCAAGGGCAAGAAAAAGATTTTCAAGGGGACGCGCGGCGTCCAGTCCGATGTGAAGAAGGCGGTCGTGACCCTCGCCGAGGGCCACAAGATCGACGTGACGACCGGGCTCTGAGGGTAAGGCTTTAAGGATAGCGCCGATGGCACTCAAGACGTTCAAACCGGTGACGCCTGGCCTGCGCCAGCTCGTGATCGTCGATCGCAGCGACCTTTACAAGGGCAAGCCGATCAAGCAGCTGACCGAGGGCAAGCCGTCATCGGGCGGCCGCAACAACCATGGCCGCGTGACGGTGCGGTTCCGTGGCGGCGGTCACAAGCAGAGCTACCGGATCATCGACTTCAAGCGCCGCAAGCTCGACGTCCCGGCGAAGGTCGAGCGCATCGAATATGACCCTAACCGCACCTCTTTCATCGCGCTCATCCGCTACGCCGACGACGAATTGTCCTACATCATCGCGCCGCAGCGGCTCTCGGTCGGCGACGAGGTGGTGTCCTCGGTCCAGGCCGACGTCAAGCCGGGCAATGCGATGGCGCTCGCCAACATGCCGGTCGGCACGATCGTGCACAATGTCGAAATGAAGATCGGCAAGGGCGGCGCGATGGTGCGTTCGGCCGGGACTTTCGCGCAGGTCGTCGGACGCGATCAGGGCTATGTCATCATACGCCTGAATTCGGGCGAGCAGAGGCTGATCCACGGCCAGTGCTTTGCGACCGTCGGCGCGGTGTCGAATCCCGACCACATGAACGCCTCGATCGGCAAGGCTGGCCGCAGCCGCTGGCTCGGGCGGCGTCCGCACAATCGCGGCGTCACCATGAACCCGGTCGATCACCCGCATGGCGGCGGCGAGGGCCGCACCTCGGGCGGACGGCATCCGGTGACGCCCTGGGGCAAGCCGACCAAGGGCAAGAAGACGCGCTCGAACAAGTCCACCACGAAATTCATCGTGACCTCGCGTCACAAGAGCAAGAAGAAGGGCTGATCATGGCTCGGTCGATCTGGAAAGGCCCGTTCGTCGACGGCTATCTGCTGAAAAAAGCGGATGCCGCGCGCGGCTCGGGACGCTCCGAAATCATCAAGATCTGGAGCCGGCGCTCCACCATTCTGCCGCAGTTCGTCGGGCTCACCTTCGGCGTCTACAACGGCCATAAGCATGTTCCGGTCATGGTGACCGAGGAGATGATCGGCCACAAGTTCGGCGAGTTCTCTCCGACGCGGACCTTCCACGGCCATGCGGCGGACAAGAAGGCCAGGAGAGGCTGATCATGTCCAAGGAGAAGGCGCCGCGCGCGCTGAAAGACAATGAGGCGAAGGCGGTCGCCCGCATGCTGCGCGTCAGCCCGCAGAAACTCAACCTGCTCGCCCAGCTCATTCGCGGCAAGAAGGTCGAGCGCGCTCTCGCCGATCTCGAGTTTTCGCGCAAGCGCATCGCATTCGACGTCAAAAAGACGCTCGAGAGCGCGATCGCCAATGCCGAAAACAACCATAGCCTCGACGTCGACGATCTCGTCGTGGCCGAGGCCCATGTCGGCAAGGCGCTGGTGATGAAAAGATTCAGCCCGCGCGCGCGGGGACGGTCGGGTCGCATCGAGAAGCCGTTTTCGCATCTGACGATCGTTCTGCGCGAAGTCGGCCAGGCGGCCGAGGCCTGAGGAGAGGAAGATGGGACAGAAGGTCAATCCGATCGGCCTGCGGCTCGGCGTCAACCGGACCTGGGACTCGCGCTGGTTCGCCGGCAAGAACGAATATGGCAAGCTCCTGCACGAGGACATGGCGATCCGCGAGGCTCTGATGAAGAGCTTGAAGCAGGCCGCCGTGTCGAAGATCATCATCGAGCGGCCGCACAAGAAGTGCCGCGTGACGATTCATTCGGCGCGTCCAGGCGTCGTCATTGGCAAGAAGGGCGCGGACATCGACAAGATCCGCAAGCTCGTCGCCAAGATGACCGACAGTGAAGTGCTGATCAACATCGTCGAGGTGCGCAAGCCCGAGATCGACGCGACGCTCGTCGCCGATTCGATCGCGCAGCAGCTCGAGCGCCGCGTCGCTTTCCGCCGCGCCATGAAGCGCGCGGTGCAATCGGCGATGCGCCTCGGCGCCGAAGGGATCCGCATCAATTGCTCAGGCCGTCTCGGCGGCGCGGAAATCGCGCGGCTCGAATGGTATCGCGAAGGACGCGTGCCGCTGCACACGCTGCGCGCCGACGTCGATTACGGCACCGCCACCGCGCACACCGCCTATGGCGCCTGCGGCATCAAGGTGTGGATCTTCAAGGGCGAAATCCTCGAGCATGATCCGATGGCCCAGGACAAGAAAATGGCCGAGCAGGATCATGGCGGCGGCGAACGGCGCCGGCGCGATCGCGACGCCGCCTGAGCGCGACCGAACGTTTGAAAGTTTTGAGATATGCTGCAACCCAAGCGCACCAAATTCCGCAAAGCCTTCAAAGGCCGCATTCGTGGCGCGTCGAAGGCCGGCTTTGAACTGAACTTCGGGCAGTTCGGCCTGAAGGCGCTCGAGCCGGAGCGGATCACCGCGCGCCAGATCGAAGCGGCCCGCCGGGCTATGACGCGTCACATGAAACGCGCCGGCCGGGTCTGGATCCGAATCTTCCCGGACGTTCCGGTGTCGAAGAAGCCGACCGAAGTACGCATGGGCAAAGGCAAGGGCGCGCCGGAGCTCTGGGCGGTGCGCGTCGCGCCGGGCCGCATCATGTTCGAGCTCGACGGCGTGCCGGTGGAGCTCGCCCGCGAGGCGCTGCTGCTCGCCTCGGCCAAGCTGCCGATCAAGACGCGCTTTATCCAGCGCATCCAGGAATAAGGAGGTTCGGCCATGAAGGCGAAACAGCGTTTGTCCGACTTCAAGGTCATGTCCGGCGACCAGATCGAGCAGGAGATTTTGAACCTCAAGAAAGAGCAGTTCAATCTCCGCTTCCAGCGGGCGACCGGGCAGCTCGAAAACACGGCGCGCGTGCGCGTGGTTCGGCGCGACATCGCGCGGCTGAAGACGATCGCCGCGCAGCTGCGGAGCGGCGCTCCGAAATAGGTTTGACCACGGGCCCGAGCCCGCTCGCAAGACACAGGTTTGAAGATATGCCGAAGCGAATTCTCCAGGGCGTCGTCGTCAGCGACAAACAGGACAAGACCGTCGTCGTGAAGGTGGAGCGCCGCTTCACGCATCCGCTGCTGAAGAAGACGGTGCGGCGGTCGAAGAATTATCACGCGCATGACGAGCAGAAGGCCTTCAAGGTCGGCGACACGGTGTTGATCGAGGAAACGAAGCCGATCTCCAAGTTGAAGCGCTGGACCGTGCTGCCGGCGCAAGGCGCCTGACGCCGGGAAATTATTGAGACGCTGAGGAGGCGGCCTCCTTCAGACGAAGTCCGGCGCGCGCGGCGGAAACCGTTCTGACAAGAAAGGTATGAAACGATGATCCAGATGCAGACCAATCTCGACGTCGCGGACAATTCCGGCGCGCGCCGCGTGATGTGCATCAAGGTGCTTGGCGGCTCGAAGCGGAAATATGCCGGCGTCGGCGACATCATTGTCGTGTCGATCAAGGAGGCGATCCCGCGCGGCCGCGTTAAGAAAGGCGACGTGATGAAGGCCGTGGTGGTGCGTACCGCCAAGGACATCAAGCGCGCCGACGGCTCGGTGATCCGCTTCGATTCCAACGCTGCGGTCCTGATCAACAATCAGGCGGAGCCGATCGGCACCCGCATCTTTGGCCCGGTGCCGCGCGAACTGCGCGCCCGCAACCAGATGAAGATCATTTCGCTCGCGCCGGAGGTGCTGTGATGGCCGCCAAGATCAAGAAGGGCGACAAGGTCGTCGTGCTGGTCGGCCGCGACAAGGGCCGCTCCGGCGAGGTGCTGCAGGTCATTCCGAAGGAAGAGCGGGCGATCGTCCGTGGGATCAACCTGGTTAAGCGCCACCAACGGCAGACTGCGAAGCAGGAAGCCGGCATCGTCTCGAAGGAGGCGACCATTCATCTCTCCAACCTCGCGCTCGCCGACCCCAAGGACGGCAAGCCGACGCGGGTTGGCTTCAAGATTCTCGATGACGGCCGCAAGGTTCGCGTCGCGAAGCGTTCCGGAGACTTGATCGATGGCTGATTCCAAGGCAGGCAAGGGCGGCAAGGGCGCCCCCCCGAAGGGCGGCAAAGACGCCAAGAGCGCGAAGAGCGCGCCGAAGACGACCGCCAAGGCCGAAGGCGGCTCGGGCCGCGAGCGCGCCGCCGGCCCGACCGCCTCGGCGGCGGATCTCGCCTCGCCGAAGGATTACAGGCCGCGTCTTCGGAGGCACTATGACGAGGTCGTCCGGGCGCAACTGATCGAGCAGTTCGGCTACAAGAATCCGTTCGAGGTGCCGACGATCGAGAAGATCGTGCTCAACATGGGCGTCGGCGAGGCCGTCAACGACACCAAGAAGGTCACGCTCGCTGCTGCGGATCTCGGCCTCATCGCCGGTCAGAAGCCGGTGATCACGCGGGCGCGCAAGGCGATTGCGACTTTCAAGGTGCGCGAGCACATGCCGATCGGCGCGAAGGTCACTTTGCGCAAGACGCGGATGTACGAGTTCCTCGACCGCCTCGTCACGATCGCGTTGCCGCGCATTCGCGACTTCCGGGGCCTCAATCCGAAGAGCTTCGACGGCCGTGGCAATTATGCGCTCGGCATCAAGGAGCACATCATTTTCCCCGAGATCAATTATGATCAGGTGGAGAGCATCGTCGGCATGGACATCATCGTGTGCACGACGGCAAAGTCCGACGACGAGGCGCGCGCTCTGTTGCGCGCGTTCAATTTCCCGTTCCGGCAGTGAAACGCAGAGCGTTTCAGACGCGGCGACTAGGGGTAGAGGTTTATGGCGAAGAAAAGCTCGGTTGAAAAGAACAAGCGGCGGATCAAGCTGGTGAAGCAATATTCGGCGCGCCGCGCGAAGCTCAAAGCGGTCGCGAACAATGAAAGCCTCGACGTCGAGGAGCGCTTCGCCGCGCGGCTCAAGCTTTCGGAGCTGCCGCGGAATTCGGCGGCCGTGCGCGTCCGCAACCGTTGCGAGGTGAGCGGTCGGGCGCGTGCCTTCACGCGCAAGCTGAAGATGTCGCGCATCGCTCTGCGGGAACTGGGCTCCCAAGGGCTCATTCCCGGTCTCGTCAAGTCGAGCTGGTAGGAGGAGCGGATCATGGCGATGAACGATCCGTTGGGCGATATGCTCACCCGCATCCGTAATGCGCAGATGCGCCGCAAGGGCAAGGTGCAGACGCCGGGCTCGAAACTGCGCGCCCATGTGCTCGACGTTCTGCAGTCGGAAGGCTATATCCGCGGCTATTCGACGACCGAATACGGCAACGGCCGCACCGAGTTCGAGATCGAGCTCAAATATTTCGACGGGTTGCCGGTGATTCGCGAAATCCAGCGTGTGTCGAAGCCAGGCCGCCGCGTCTACGCCGCGGTCGACGCCATGCCGCGCGTCGCGAACGGCCTCGGCATCACGATCATCTCGACCCCGAAAGGGGTGATGGCCGATCATGCCGCGCGCGAAGCCAATGTTGGCGGCGAAGTTCTTTGCAAGGTCTTCTGACCGCTAGACCGGGGAAATTTTAGGTCATGTCTCGTATCGGAAAGAAGCCGGTCGTCATTCCGTCCGGCGTGACGGCGAATATCGAAGGCCAGCTCGTCTCGGTGAAGGGCGGCAAGGGAACGCTCTCTTTCGCCGCGCCGGACGATGTCTCGGTGACGCTCGGCGGCGAGGGCATTGAGGTCAAGCCGCGCAACGACACCAAACGGGCGCGCGCGCTGTGGGGCATGACCCGCTCCATGGTCAACAACCTTGTCACCGGCGTATCGAAGGGCTTCGAGCGCAAGCTCGAGATCACGGGCGTCGGCTACAAGGCCGCGGTCTCGGGCAAGAACCTTCAGCTCTCGCTCGGCTTCAGCCATGACGTGACCTTTCCCATTCCGGAAGGGATCGCCATCGCCGCGCCAAAGCCGACCGAAGTGTCGATCAGCGGAATCGACAAGCGCAAGGTCGGCCAGGTCGCCGCCGAAATCCGCGCGCTGCGTCCGCCTGAGCCCTATAAGGGCAAGGGCGTGAAATATGCCGGCGAATTCATCTTCCGCAAGGAAGGCAAGAAGAAGTAATCGAGCTTAAGGTCAGGATAGAGCTATGGCAAAGGACAATGTGGCGACGGCCCGGCGCCAGGCGCGCGTCCGACGCGCGGTGCGCGCCCGCGCCTATGGCAAGCCAAGGCTTTCGGTCTTCCGTTCGTCGAAGCAGATCTATTGCCAGATCATCGACGACGAGGCGGGGCGGACGCTGGCGGCCGCATCCTCGCTCGAGAAGGCCAATCGGGAGTCCTTGAAGACAGGCGCCGACATTGCGGCGGCGAAGGCAATCGGCAAGCTGATCGCCGAGCGCGCGACGGCGGCTGGAATCAGGGAAGTCGTGTTCGATCGCGGCTCCTATATGTACCACGGCCGCGTCAAGGCCCTGGCCGAAGGCGCTCGCGAGGGCGGCCTCAGCTTCTGACCCTTTAAAAGGCTTCCGATCGGAAAGCGAAGTGGAAATGGAACAAAGACATGGCGCGTGATGGTGAAGGCGGCCGCGGCCGCGACCGCGAGGAGCGCGACAGCGAATTCATGGACCGCCTGGTTCATATCAATCGCGTCGCCAAGGTGGTGAAGGGCGGCCGCCGCTTCGGCTTCGCAGCGCTTGTCGTCGTCGGCGACCAGAAGGGCCGGGTCGGCTATGGCCATGGCAAGGCTCGCGAGGTGCCGGAAGCGATCCGCAAGGCGACGGAATCCGCCAAGCGCTCGCTGATCCGCGTGCCGCTGCGCGAGGGGCGCACGCTGCACCATGACGTCGATGGACGCCATGGCGCCGGCCGCGTCGTGCTGCGCGCGGCGCCCGCCGGGACCGGCATCATCGCCGGCGGTCCGATGCGCGCCATCTTCGAGACGCTCGGCATGCATGACGTCGTCGCCAAGTCGCAAGGGTCGTCGAACCCCTACAATATGGTGCGAGCCACCTTCGACGCGCTGAAGCGCGAGGATTCGCCTCGCGCCGTCGCCGCGCGGCGCAATCTCAAGGTGTCGACGCTTCAGGCGCGCCGCCCGGGCGGCGAAGCAGAAGCCGCTGGCGAAGCTTAAGGATTTGACGATGACCGACAACCCAAAGGCCAAGGTGACCCTGGAGCAAGTCAGGAGCCCGATCGGCCGGCCCGCAGACCAACGCGCGACGCTGATCGGACTTGGGCTCAACAAGATGGGGCGCCGGTCCTCGTTGGAGGACACCCCGGCCGTGCGCGGCATGATCGCGAAGGTCGCCCATCTCGTGCGCGTCGTTGAGGGCGCCTGAGCCGCTCCGACCGAGGACATGACCATGAAACTGAACGACATTCGCGATAATGAAGGCGCCTCGAAATCCCGCATGCGGGTCGGGCGCGGCATCGGCTCCGGCAAGGGGAAGACCTGCGGCCGTGGCGTCAAGGGTCAAAAGGCCCGCAGCGGCGTCTCGATCAAGGGCTTCGAAGGAGGCCAGATGCCCTTGCACCGGCGCTTGCCAAAGCGCGGCTTCTGGAACCCCTTCTCGACCGATTACAACGAGATCAACATCGGCCGGATTCAGCAGGCGGTTGATGCGGGCAAGCTCGACGTTTCCGCCGTCGTCACCAATGAATCGCTGGTCGCCGCCGGCGTGATCTCGAAGCCGCGCGACGGAGTGAAGATTCTCGGCGTCGGCCAACTCGAGGCGAAGCTCGCTTTCGAGGTCGCCGCGGCCTCAAAGGGCGCCGTCGCCGCGATCGAGGCGGCCGGAGGCTCGGTCAAGCTTCTCCAGGCCGCTGCGGCGGAGACGCCGTCCGACGCTGGCTGAGCCGCGCGGCCTTGGCCGTCCAGGGATCGGCAGGCGAAGTCCGTGATCCGTGAGAGCGCAGGGGGGCCGAAGCAGGCGGAGGGAAGAGCTTTTGATCCTCGCGCGTCTGACCTATAAGAGCATCGTCGGGCTGGAGCACGCAGCAGAGCCTGGTGCCTGCGGCGCCTCGCCCCTCCAGCATTCCGGCGCTTCGCGCGCCTGAGGAGCACGTCTTATGGTATCGGCGGCTGAACAGCTTGCGGCGAACATTAATTGGAGCGCTTTCGGCAAGGCCGAGGAACTCAAGAAGCGCATCTGGTTCACGCTTGGCGCGCTGATCATCTATCGCTTCGGAACCTATATTCCGCTGCCTGGCATCGACCCGGCCGCGTTCGAGGCGAATTTCACCGGCAATCGCCAGGGCGTTCTCGAACTGTTCAATATGTTCGCGGGCGGCGCCGTGCAGCGCATGGCGATCTTCGCCCTGAACATCATGCCCTATATCTCGGCCTCCATCATCGTCCAGCTTCTGACCTCGGTAATTCCGACGCTCGAGGCGCTGAAGAAGGAGGGCGAATCCGGGCGCAAGGTCATCAACCAGTACACGCGCTATCTGACGGTTGGGCTCGCCGCATTCCAGGCCTACGGCATCGCCGTCGGGCTCGAGAGTCAGCCCGGCGTCGTCACCGATCCCGGCTTCTTCTTCCGCATCTCCACCGTGCTGACGCTGATGGGCGGCACGATGTTCCTGATGTGGTTAGGCGAGCAGATTACCTCACGCGGCATCGGCAACGGGTCGTCGCTCATCATTTTCGCCGGCATCGTCGCGGCATTCCCCTCGGCCATCGTCAACACGCTCGAGCTCGGCCGTCAGGGCGCGATCTCCACCGGCGTGATCATCGGCGTGCTCCTGATGTCGGTTGCGGTCGTCGGCTTCATCGTCTTCATGGAGCGGGCGCAGCGGCGGCTTCTCATCACCTATCCAAAGCGCCAGCAGGGCAACAAAGTCTTCGAAGGGCAGACCTCCTTCCTGCCGCTGAAGCTCAACACCTCCGGCGTCATCCCGCCGATTTTCGCCTCGTCGCTGCTGCTGCTGCCGACGACGATCGCCAACTTCTCGCAGAATCCGACGGGCATCGTCGGAATCATTTCGAGCTATCTTGGCCATGGGCGCCCGCTCTACTTGATCGCCTATGTCGGGCTCATCGTGTTCTTCGCCTTCTTCTACACGGCGATCGTCTTCAACCCCGTCGAGACAGCCGACAATCTCAAAAAACATGGCGGCTTCATTCCGGGCATCCGGCCTGGCGAGCGGACGGCCCAATATATCGACACGATCCTGATGCGGATCACGGTCATCGGCGCGGCCTATCTCGCGCTTATCTGTCTATTGCCGGAAATGCTTATTTCCTATGCTGCGCTTCCGTTCTATTTTGGCGGCACTTCGCTTCTCATCGTGGTGAGCGTGACGATGGACACCGTGGCTCAAGTCCTCGGCCATTTGCAGGCGCATCAATATGAGGGGCTGGTCAAGAAAGCCAAATTGAGAGGGAGACGGAGATGAGGCTTGTTCTTCTTGGTCCGCCGGGGGCCGGCAAGGGAACGCAGTCGACACGCTTACAGGAACGCTACAGCATTCCGCAGCTTTCGACCGGCGACATGCTGCGCGCCGCAGTTAAGGCCGGCACGCCGATCGGCCTGCAGGCCAAGGCCATCATGGACGCCGGCGGCCTCGTCTCCGACGAGATCGTGGTCGGGATCATCGCCGACCGCATCAGCGAGCCGGACGCGAAAAATGGGTTCATCCTCGACGGCTTTCCGCGCACTGTGAAGCAGGCTGAGGAGCTCACTACGATCTTACACGAGAAAGGCATGGATCTCGACGCCGTCGTCGAGCTCGAGGTCGACGACAAGGCATTGCTGGCCCGGATCGAGAAGCGCGCGCAGGAAACGATCGATAGAGGCGAAACGGTCCGCGCCGACGATAATCCCGAGGCGTTCAAGAAGCGGCTCGAGGCCTATCACGCCCAGACAGCCGCGGTTTCCGGCTATTATAAGTCGAAAGGCGCCCTGAAGGGGGTCGACGGCATGGCGCCGATCGACGCGGTCTCGAAGGCGATCGCGCAGGCGCTGGCAGGCTGATATCCTCGCGCGAGCCGCCTGGATTTCTTGCCGATGCGCCGGCGCGGATCCCGCCCGGCGTTTTTTTCAAAACTCCCGCCATTCAAAACCGCTCGAAAGCGCGTTCGAGTCGGTCGAGAAACCTGCGTCCGTTTGCCGGCGTAAAGTGGTCCATGTCGTGCAAGGTCAGCATCCGGAACGAGGCCATGGGGCAGATCCAGGGCTTGACGCCGCGCGCGACCAGGCGGCGGACAGGATCGCCCATGACGAGACGGGCGACCCACCAGGGCGCGCCAGTGGAGCTGACGACCCAGAGCGCGTTGATTTCCGTCAAGAGCGGCTTCAGCCGGCCGTCGGCCGTGTACTCAAATGCGATGCCCGGCGCGAGCGCACGGTCGAAAAAGCCCTTAAGGATTGCGGGAACGTCGAACCACCATTGCGGGAAGACGAAGACGAGCTTTTGCGCCTGCCGCAGGCGCGCGGCGTAGCCGGAGACGGCCGCCGAGTCGTGCGGCGGCGTGAAATAAGCGCGCCGCTCGACTGCGGTTAGCCGCGGGTCGAAATCGTCGGCATAGAGATCGATCATTTCAACGTCCATCTCCCGCCGTTCCAGCGTGGCTTTGATTCGCGCCGCCGCGGCGTGGGTGAAGCTTTCTGCGAGCGGGTGGGCGATGACGATCAGCACGCGCATGGGCTCTCCGGAGGATCGCCGCGGGCGAATCTGGCGTTTCGCTTCGTCGGGGCGGAGCGGCGCGACTTGCGGCGTTTGAGCTCAAAGACTATCAAATTCGCAAAGATGGGCGCCTTTGGCGAGAACGCATGACCGCACCTGTCACTTCGATCTACGCCGGCCTTTTGGCCTTTCTCTTTCTGTTCCTGTCTCTCCGCGTCATCGCGGCGCGTCGCGCCGCTCGCGTCGCCATTGGCGTCGGCGGAGACCCGCAGCTGGAGCGCGTCGCGCGCGTGCATTCCAATTTCGCGGAATATGTCCCTCTCGCGCTGTTGCTCATGATTCTTGCCGAAAGCGCGAAATGCCCGCCATGGGCGATGCATGTCGGAGGGGTCGTTCTGGTCGGCGGTCGGCTTCTCCATGCCTGGGGCGTCTCGCAACAGGCCGAGGACTTTCGTTTTCGCGGCGCCGGAATGAGGATGACCTTCGCCGTTTTGGCGGCGCTGGGCGCCTTTGTTCTCGCCAAGGGGATATCCGGCGCCTTCCTCTAGCTTTTGCCAGCCGGAGGCCCTGCGCCTTTGCGTTTCGCGCCGCGGCGTCCTAAACCTCCTGCGCAACTTGCTTCGACCCGACAAGAAACGTGTTTCTCCATGCGCCTCACCCGTTACTTTCTGCCGATCCTGCGCGAGACGCCGAAAGAAGCCGAAATCGTCTCCCACCGGCTGATGCTGCGCGCCGGCATGATCCGTCAGGAGGCGGCCGGCATCTATTCCTGGCTGCCGTTTGGCCTCGCCGTGCTGCAGAAGGTGGCGCAGATCGTGCGCGAGGAGATGAACCGGGCGGGCGCGGTGGAGCTCCTGATGCCGACCTTGCAGCTCGCCGACCTCTGGCGCGAGACCGGCCGCTATGAGGCCTATGGGCCGGAAATGCTTCGGATCAAGGACCGCCATGAGCGCGAAATGCTCTACGGGCCGACCAACGAGGACATGATCACCGCGATTTTTCGCTCCTATGTCCGCTCGTACCGCGAGTTGCCGAAGATTCTCTATCACATCCAGTGGAAGTTCCGCGACGAGCAGAGGCCGCGCTTCGGCGTCATGCGCGGGCGCGAATTTCTGATGAAGGACGCTTATTCCTTCGACGTCGACGAGGCCGCGTCAAGGCTCGCCTACAATCGCATGTTTGTCTCATATCTGCGCATTTTCGCCCGCATGGGGCTGCGTGTCGTGCCGATGCGCGCCGAGACCGGTCCGATCGGCGGCGACCAGAGCCATGAATTCATCATTCTGGCGGAGACCGGCGAATCAGCCGTATACTGCGACGCTGGCGTCCTCAAATTGCCGATTCCAGATGAGAGCGTCGATTATGACGGCGATCTTGCGCCCGTCGTCAAGCAATGGACGAGCCTTTACGCGGCGACGGAGGACGTCCATGACCCCGTCCGCTTCGAGCGCGAGACGCCGGAAGAAAGGCGCATCATGACCCGCGGCATCGAGGTCGGCCAGGTGTTCTTCTTCGGCGACAAATATTCAAAGCCGATGCGCGCCTTGATCGCCGGTCCCGACGGCGTCGAGCGGCCGTTCCAGGGCGGCTCCTACGGAGTAGGGGTGTCGCGTCTCGTCGGCGCGCTCATCGAAGCCAATCACGACGAGGCGGGCATCATCTGGCCGGAGGCCGTCGCGCCCTTCAAAGTCGGTCTCGCAAATCTCAAGGTGGGCGACGCTGCGACCGACGCCGCCTGCGCGAAAATCTATGGCGCGCTCGAAAGGGCGGGCGTCGAAGTGCTCTATGACGACACCGACGACCGCCCGGGCGCGAAATTCGCCAAGCTCGATTTGATCGGTCTGCCCTATCAGCTGATCGTCGGCCCGAAGGGCCTCGCCGAAGGCGCGGTCGAGTTGAAGACCCGGGCGACCGGCGTCCGCGAGCAGCTTCCGCTCGACGCCGCGATCTTGCGCCTGACGGCGGCATGACGGATCTTCCGCGAGACGGCGCGCGGCCGTTCGGGTCCTTCGAATGGATGGTGGCCCTGCGCTATCTGCGCGCCCGCCGATCGAACGGCTTCGTCTCCGTCATCGCCGGCTTCTCCTTCGTCGGCATCATGCTCGGCGTCGCAACGCTCATCGTCGTCATGTCGGTGATGAACGGCTTCCACAAGGAGCTGCTCGACAAGATCGTCGGCATCAACGGCCATATCTTTCTGCAGGCGATCGAGACGCCGCTCAGCGATTACGACGAAGTGTCCCGCGAGGCGGCCGCGACGCCCGGCGTCGCGCTGGCCATTCCGATGATCGAGGGCCCCGCGGCCGTTTCGACGACCAGCATGGCGTTCGCGCTCGTGCGCGGCATTCGCGAGGCCGACATCAAGCGCCTGCCGGGCATCGCCGGCAATGTGAAGCTCGGCACACTCGACGGCTTCGATCACGCGGGCGGCGTCGCCATCGGCCAGAGGATCGCCGAGAACCTCGGCCTTCGCGTCGGCGACAAGATCAAGGTCCTGATCGCCAATGGCCCGCAAACCCCCTTCGGCGTCGCGCCCCGCAGCAAGGTTTATCCGGTCGTCGCCATATTCCAGATCGGCATGGCGGAATTCGACAATCTCTTCGTCTATATGCCGCTGCCGGAGGCTCAGGCCTTCTTCAGCAAGGATGATGAGGCGAGCGTCATCGAGATCTTTCTCGACAAGCCTGAGGATATCGACGAGGTGCGCCGCAAGATCGACGCGACGGTGACGCGCCCGATGATCATGACCGACTGGCGCGAGCGCAACAAGACGTTCTTCGACGCGCTCAATGTCGAGCGTAATGTGATGTTCATCATCCTGACGCTGATCGTGCTCGTCGCCGCGCTGAACATCATCTCGGGGCTCATCATGCTGGTCAAGGACAAGAGCCACGACATCGCCGTGTTGCGAACCATGGGCGCGACGCGCGGCGGGGTCCTGCGGATCTTTCTCATCACCGGCGCTTCGATCGGCGTCGTCGGAACCTTTGCGGGCTTTCTTCTCGGTGTGTTCTTTGCCGCCAACGTCGAGACGATCCGACACCTCCTGAACCAGGCCTTGCACGCCAATCTGTTTCCGGCGGAACTTTATTTCCTGTCGCGCCTGCCTTCTGTCGTCGATCCGGTCGACGTCCTCACTGTCGTCGGCACGACGCTGGCGCTCTCCGTGCTGGCGACGATCTATCCGTCCTGGCGCGCGGCCAAGCTCGATCCGGTCGAAGCGCTGCGTTACGAATAGCGATGTCCGCCCCGGCGCTCTATCTGGAGAAAATCGAACGCCGCTACGATCAGGCGGGCGAGCCGCTGCACATTTTGCGCGGCGCCGATTTCGGCCTCTGGGCCGGTCAGTCCGTCGCGTTGATCGCCCCTTCAGGGGCCGGCAAATCCACGCTTTTGCATATTGCAGGCCTGCTCGAGCGGCCGGATGCGGGCGAAGTCTATATCGGCGGGGCGCCGACCGTCGCGATGACGGACGACGCCCGCACCGCCCTGCGCCGTGGCGAGATCGGCTTCGTCTATCAGTTTCACCATCTGCTGCCGGAATTCTCGGCGCTCGAAAACGTCATGCTGCCGCAGATGATCGCCGGGTTTTCGCGCAAGGAGGCCCGGGAGCGTAGCCGGCAGCTTCTCGACTATCTCGGGCTTGCGGCGCGGGCGAGTCACCGGCCCGCCGAACTCTCCGGCGGCGAGCAGCAGCGCGTCGCCATTGCTCGGGCGGTGGCGAACGGGCCTGGTCTGCTGCTTGCAGATGAGCCGACCGGCAATCTTGATCCGAAAACCGCCAATCACGTGTTTGAGGCGCTCGACGCCATCGTGCGGGCAACAGGGCTCGCGACGCTGATCGCAACGCATAACATGGAGCTCGCGGGCCAAATGGACCGCCGCGTCACCTTGCGCGACGGGCTTTTGGTCGAGCTGCCGTGACAGCGCCGCACGCGCAATCCGATATAAAATCCTTACCTCTTTCAAATTGACGTTTGGCAGACTGGGTCAACTTCGGTTTCCCGGGCCGTCCATGAAACATGTTTACCCCTTGCAGGACGGCGGCCTTGATCCGCTCGCGCCGACAATCTTTCACGAGGCGTGGTGGCTCGACATTGCGACCGGCGGCCGCTACGAAATGGCGGAGGTCCGAAGCGGGGGCAAGCGGCTCGGCTGGCTTCCCTACTTCCTTCAGCGTCAGTTCGGTCTCAAGTTCAGCATCCCTCCTCGGATGACTCATTTTCTCGGCCCGGCCGTCGACGCCGGCGGCGGGGGGATGGAGGCCGAAGCGCATCAGCGCGCTTGCGTGACGCGCGAACTCCTCGCCAAATTGCCTCCCGCCACGCTCTATCATTACAAATGCGGCCGCAATATCGGCGACGCCGTCGCCTTCCAGCTCGAAAACTTCGCCACGTCGGTGCAGTTCACCCAAGAGCTCATGCCGTTGCCGGCCGATATGCTGTGGCGGAACATGCGCAAGAAGAAGCGCAGCCAAATCCGTCGGGCGCAGGAGGTTTTGGCGGTCTCTGGCCTCGATGATCTGGAGCTATTCTGGCGTTTTTACGTGGAGAACCTCGAACGCCGAGGCTTGCGCAATTACTATGTGAGGAATGATATCCTGCGCGGTCTCGAACAAAGCCTGTCGCGCCAGCGCGGCCAGATCTACGCGGCTCGAGACAGGGCCGGCGCGCTGGCGGCGGCCATCTGGTGCATATGGGACAGCGCCTGCGCCTACTATTTCATGAGCTCCCGCACGGCTCGCGCACATGACGGAGCCGTCAGCCTTCTCCTTTGGGAAGCCATAAAGGACGCGGCGCAAAGAGGCCTCATCTTCGATTTCGACGGCTTCAGCAATCACGAAAGCGTTGCATTCTTCGGCGGCTTCGGCGGATCTTTCCAGCCGCGTTACAGGGCGACGCGCACCTCGACGTTCGGTCGCCTTATTTGGGAGGTCAAGGAACTGCGCCGCGCCAATCGTTTCTTTTGCTGAGCGCCGCTCAGAGGCGCCGGATAGGGCCGAAAATCGCCTCGAACTGTTCCGCGAGAACAGCGTCAACCTCATCCATGCCGGCGGCGACGCCGAGATCCTGAAGGCTCGTCACGCCATAATGCGCCCTCGCAATGCCACAGGGCACGATGCCGGAAAAATGCGAAAGGTCCGGCGCGACGTTCAGCGCCACGCCATGAAACGACGCCCATTTCCGCACCCTGATGCCGATGGCGGCGATCTTGTCTTCCGCCGTCTCGCCCAAAAGGCCGCGCGGCTTGTCGGGCCGCGGCGTCCATACGCCGACCCTGTCCTCGCGCCGCCCGCCTTCGACGCCAAAAGCCTTCAAGGATAGGATTATCCAGCTTTCCAGCGCCGAGACGAAGGCGCGCAGGTCGGGCCGCCGGCGCCTGAGATCGAGCATCACATAGGCGACCCTTTGCCCCGGCCCGTGATAGGTATATTGGCCGCCGCGGCCTGTCCTGTGGACCGGGAACCGGGCGTCGACGAGATCTGCGTCCTTCGCCGAGGTTCCGGCCGTATAGATCGGCGGATGTTCGAGAAGCCAGACCTGCTCGCTCGCGGCCCCGGCGGCGATCGCCTCGGCGCGCTCCTCCATGAAAGCGGTCGCTTCCGGATAGGGGACCAAGCCTTTGGAGACGCGCCATTCGACAGGCAAGCCGTCGGCTCGCGTCCAGTGGACCGGCTCCAGGCTGTCGCGCGAGGCTGCGGGCTCGACGGACTTGAGCATGATCGTGCAAGATCCCTTCGACGTGCCCGTGGAACATGGGCTCATTATTTCACATGCTTCGCCTCGCGCGGAAATCCCCCAAGCGAAATCCCCAAGCGAAATACCAACCCGGCCTTGCCACCAACCGCGCCATTTGTTAGACGACGCGCCTGCCCGGGCTCGTTAGAGCCGCGGGCGCGGGCGGCCATGGCGGAACTGGTAGACGCGCTAGCTTGAGGTGCTAGTCCTGAAAGGGGTGGAGGTTCGAGTCCTCTTGGCCGCACCAATCATTGATTCGAGACTTTTCGGGCGGGATATGGCGCTTCAGGGCGCCGTTTTTTGTGACGCAGGGGCGCCCATGGCGCCCTTCGCCGCGGCGCCGTCCCGCTTATGCGTTCTTCTCCCCAGAATCTCGGTGTTGATTTTCTCCGTCTCTGACGACCAGCCCGGCGGCGCCTGGCGCAAGGGCGGCGGTTCGTCGCCCGGAACGATATGCACGATGTGAAAGCCGCGCTGCTTCAGGGCGCGTAACAGGTCCGGCAGCATGGCCGCCGTCTGCGCCTTGATGTCGTGCATCAGCAGGATGCCGCCCCTGGTCTGATCGAGCCGCGACAGGATGAGGTCTAGCTCCGCCTGCGGCGTCATCGGCAGCCAGTCGGAAGCCCAGAGATCGGCGCCGAAGACGGCGATTCCCCGCGAGGCCAGCCAGGCGTTGAGTTGCGGCGTGTCGGCAAAGCCCGGATAACGAAAAAAGGGCGTTCTCGGCTCGGAACCTGACGCGCCATAGGCGGCCTTGTCGTCGGCGGCGAAGCCTTTGTCGATATCCATCTTCGCCGCCGTCTCGCTCAAGCCGCGCATCGTCGCGGCAGGATGCGAGAAGGTGTGATGGCCGACGCTATGGCCGTCGGCGATCTCCCGCCGCACGAGCGCCGGCAGGGCCTGTGCGTTGCGGCCAATGAGAAAGAACGTCGCCTTGACGCATTCCGCCGCAAGAGCGGCGAGCACCTTTTGCGTCGTCCCGCTGGCGGGGCCGTCGTCGAAGGTCAGGACGACTTCATGATCGGCGAGCGCAAGCGTCTGCGGATAGGTCTTGAGGCCGACGTCGACGCCGCCGCGCGCGCCGAGTCGCAGCACACGGCTGACGCCGAGCGCATCCGTCGGGCAGGGCGCGGCGCCGGCCGACGCGACGTTCGGCAGCCCGCTCAAAAAGCCGAAAGCCGACAAAAACCACGGCGCCGCGAAGCGTGCGATCGCCCTGCGGCGCGAGCTGTTCCGGGGTTTCTTCACCGTCTGCGCCCTTCTGCGGCGAAACGTGACGCCCTGTCCCAAAAATTTAAACCCGGGCCGATTGCCAGATCATAAAACCACTTTATGAACCGGTTGGACAGCCGGACGAGGATCGAGACCGCAAGCATGGCCGAAGTGGAAGATCAGGACCTCGCCGTAGCCGACGCCTTCTCGATTTATGACGAGGACGGCGCCGTAAAGGCGGATTTCCTCGACGAAGTGAAAGCGGCGATCGAAGCCCGCGATGGCAATCGAGTGGTGGCGATTGTCGGCGGTCTGCATGAGGCCGACGTCGCGGCCCTGCTCGTCGCGCTTGAGCCCGATCAGAGAATAGGCCTCGTCGAATTGATGGGGACCTACTTCGACTTCGCGGCTTTGACTGAGCTCGACGCCAATATTCGCGACGAGATGCTCGAAGGCTTGCCGAGCCGCACCGTCGCGGAAGGCGTGCGCGATCTCGAAAACGACGACGCCGTCACTCTGCTCGAGGATCTTGAGCCTGAGGATCAGGCCGAGATTCTTGACGCTCTGCCGCCGATCGATCGCGCGCAATTGCGCCGCTCGCTCGATTACCCGGAGAATTCCGCCGGCCGCCTGATGCAGACCACTTTCGTCACCGCGCCGCCGTTCTGGACGGCGGGGCAGGCGATCGACGTCATGCGCGATACGGACGAAGAGCATCTGCCCGATTCCTTCTTCGAGATTTTCATCGTCGATCCCGCGCATCGCCTGCTCGGCACGGTGTTCCTCGACACGTTGTTGCGCGCGCGCAGTCAGGCGAGCCTCGATGAAATCATGTCCGTCGATCGGCGGCGGGTGGAGGTGCATGAGGATCAGGAAGACGTCGCGCGCGTTTTTCAGCGCTACAATCTCGTCTCTGCGCCGGTGGTCGACGAAGGCGACCGGCTCGTCGGCGTCATCACCATCGACGACGTCGTCGACGTCATTCAGGAGGAGGCTGACGCCAATCTGAAAGCGCTCGGCGGCGTCTCCGAATCGGAAGAACTTTCTGACAATGTCTGGTGGACGACGAAAAGCCGTTTCGTCTGGCTCTTCGTCAATCTTATCACAGCCTTTATCGCGTCCTCGGTGCTGGGGCTGTTCGAAGGCTCGCTACAGAAGATGGTGGCGCTCGCTGTGCTGGCGCCGATCGTCGCGAGCCAGGGTGGCAATGCGGCGACGCAGACGATGACGGTTGTGGTGCGCGCGCTCGCGACCCGCGAGCTTTCGCACGCCAATGCGACGCGTATTCTGTTGCGCGAGATTTTTGTCGGCGCGCTGAACGGCGCCGGGTTCGGGCTCATTACCGGCGTCGTCGCCGCCTATTGGCTTGGCACGCCCGCAATCGGTTTCGTCATAGCGCTCGCCATGCTGACCAATCTCGTCGCCGGCGCGCTCGGCGGCATATTGATCCCGCAGATCCTCGCTCGCCTCCACGTCGATCCGGCGGTCTCCTCGGGCGCCTTCGTCACGACGGTGACGGACGTCGTCGGCTACTCGTCCTTCCTCGGCATCGCGACGCTCTGGTTCAGCCTCGGCTGAAGCCCTTGTGGACTCAAAGGTAGCGTAAGGTCGTGAACATGCCGGCTTCCATGTGATAGAGCAGGTGGCAATGCAGCGCCCACCAGCCGGGATTGTCGGCGTCGAAGGCGACGGTGACCGAGGTTTTCGGCGGAACCAGCACGGTGTCACGCATGGCGCCGGCAAATCGCTCGCCATTGATGGCGACGACCTGGAATACATGTCCGTGCAGATGCATCGGATGCGACATCATCGTCTTGTTGACGAAGATGAGCTCCACGCGCTCGCCCGCCGCGACTGGCAACGGCGGCGTCTCCTGCGTGTAGGCGACGCCGTTGATCGACCATTGATAGGCTGACATGTCGCCCGTCAGGTTCAGGACGTGGGTGCGGTCCGCCCGGCGCTGCGCCAGAGGCGCGGCCGCGCGAAGACTCCTCTCGAGGTCTAGCGTCAAGGGGCCCGCTGCTTCATCGGCAAGGTCGGGAAGGCGGCGAATCTCCGCGGCGCCTGCCGCGAGGATCACTCCCGTCTGGCTGTGCTCGCCTTCAAGAATGGCGAGCACCGGATAGGCCCCCGGTGTTTTCGGCAGCGTCAGGCTGATGTCGAGCCGCTGCGCGACGGCGATCGGAAAGCGCCGCGCTCGGATCGGCGCGACATCGTGGCCGTCGACCGCGACGAGATCGCCATCGAGCTCGCCGAGATCGATATGATAGGCGCTCATGGACGAGCCGTTGATAAAGCGCAGCAGGACGGCGCCGCCCGGCTCGACCTTCACCACCTCGGGATCGGCCAGCGTGCGGCGGTTGGCGAGAAAGGCGTCATATTTGACGTCGTTGAGGTCGGGTTTGGCCGCCGTATCCGTCACCGGCATCGCCATTCCCGGCATGCCGGCCATTTCGCCGCTCTTGTCGCCATCCGACGTTTTCACGTCGCCCATCTTCATATGGTCCATCGCGTTTGCGGCGACAGGTTTACGCAGCTGCGTATAGATCTCTTCGGGAGTCCTGAAGGTGAAATCGGCGAGTTCGATGACGATCTCCGGCTGGCTCGGCGCGCCCGGGGCGCGAATGATCAAAGGCGCCGACATCAAAAGCTGCTCTTGCATCCCCTGGTGCGAATGCATGAAGAAGGTGCCGCCGAAGTTGAGCGGAAAATCGAAATCGGCGGAATCGCCGGCGGCAATCGGCGGCGAGGAGATTTCCGGCACGCCATCCTGTCGCCAAGGCGGCGTCAGGCCGTGCCAGTGGATGAGGCTCGGTTCCGAAAGGCGGTTTTCGACGCGTACGCGGAAGGCCTTGCCGACTTCCGTCTCGACGCCGAACGCGCCGCTCGGCTGCCTGATGTCGAGAACTGACGCGGCCTTGCCATAAACGTCAATAATGCTGCGCTCCAGCCGGAGAATCGTCGGCGCAGCGTCCGCCGTTTGCGCACGGGCGAAAGACGCCGCGCAGGCTGCGAGCGAACCTCCCAGAAATTCGCGGCGCGAGAACATGGCGACCCCTCTATTGCGGGTTTTCGAGGCTCAGGGTTTCCGACGTTTCGTCATAGGCAAAGACTTCGCCATAGCGACCCCAGTTGACTATGCTTTTCAATGTCTGATCGGCGTAGTCTTCCGACATGTAGTCCTCGAGTTCCTCGAGGAAGCGCGTCGATCTCGCCGTATGGCTCGGACGTTCCTCGAGCACCGCTTTGATGCGCGCAGCGAGCGGAACATAGGCGAGGAGATGATCGCCGAAGAGCTTCTTGCGCGCGTCGGTTTCGAGATCGGCGAAGCGCGTCCCGGCGTTGGTGAGCTTGATGTCGCCTTCTTCAAGTTCGGCGAAGCGAAGGAGCTGCAATGTTTCGGCGACCGGAAACAGTTCGTCGATTTCGAGCTGCAGGCTGTCGGCGAGCGCCGGAAGATCGGCGCGGCCGAAATAGGGCTCGGCCGCAATCTCCTCGATCATGCCGGCGATCGTGTTGGTGGAGACGCGCGGCAGCGCCATTGCAAAGCCCAATCCCGGAAAGGCTCCGTCGCGTCCGGCCGTGGCCGGCTCCGGCCGTTTGGTCATCAAGGCGTAGATCTTGTCGACGAGCTGGCGAAATTCCGGATCGAGCCGGTTGCGCGGATGTTGCAGAGTGACCTTGATTTCGGCGGCGATGCGGCCTGGGTTGGAGGCGAGCACGATGATGCGGTTGCACATCAACACCGCCTCCTCGATGTTGTGAGTCACCATCAGGATCGATTTGATCGGCATGCGGCCCTCGACCCATAGATCGAGGAGATCGGTGCGCAGCGTCTCGGCGGTGAGGACGTCGAGCGCGGAGAAGGGCTCGTCCATCAGAAGGATGTTGGGATGCACGACAAGGGCGCGCGCGAAGCCGACGCGCTGACGCATGCCGCCCGAAAGCTCTTTCGGGAAGGCCGATTCGAATCCGTCGAGACCGATGAGGTCGATCGCTTTCAGCGCCCGCCGGCGCGCCTCCTCCTTCGGCACTTTTCGCGCGCGAAGGCCGAGCTCGACATTGGCGAGCACGGAGAGCCAGGGAAACAGCGCGAAGCTCTGGAACACCATGGCGACGCCGTCGACCGGCCCGTCGACGGGCGCTCCAAGATAAGTGACGTCGCCGCTCGCCGGCCTGACGAGGCCGGAAACGATGCGCAGCAGCGAAGACTTTCCGCAGCCTGAGCGGCCGAGAAGCCCGACGATCTCGTCTTCTTTCAGGAGGAGCGAGACATTGTCGAGGACGGCCGGCCCGAGCTCGCCCGATCCGGTATGATAGTGCTGGCTGACATTTTTGACTTCGAGCAAAGGAGAGCGAGCGTCAAGCGAGGTTTTTGCGACGGCGTCGAGCATGGCGGACCTCAATCGAGACGGAGACGGCGTTCGGCGAGCCCAAACAGCGGCCGCCACAACAGGCGGTTGAACAAAATGACGAAAATGGACATTACGGCGACGCCGAGCACGATCTTCGGGAAATCGCCTTCTTCGGTGGCCTTGGCGATGTAGGCGCCGATGCCATGCGCGGAGACCGTGTTGTCTCCCCATTTGACATATTCGGCGACGATCGCCGCATTCCATGATCCGCCCGACGCGGTCAGCGCCCCGGTGACGTAGAAGGGAAAAATCGCCGGGATGATGACGCTCTTCCACCAGTCGACGCCGCGAATCTTGAAGCCCGCGACGGCTTCCTTGAGGTCGTTCGGGAACGCCGAGGCGCCGGCGATGACGTTGAACAGAATATACCATTGCGTGCCAAAGATGATGAGGGGGCTGAGCCAGATGTCGGGATTGAGGGAGAATCTGACGATCGCGACGACGGCGATGGGAAAGATGACGTTGGCGGGGAAGGCCGCGAGGAATTGCGCGAGCGGCTGCACTTTTTCGGCGATGCGCGGCCTGAGCCCCACCCAGATCCCGATCGGCACCCAGACCAGCGTCGCAAGGGTCATCAGCACGATAACTCGCAGCATGGTGAAGAGCGTATATTCGACGCTCTGTCCGACGTCGGCGAGACTAAGCTCCTGGCGCACATAGGAGACGATCCCCGAGCCCGCCCAGACGAGCGCGGCGGCGATTGCGGCGAACCAAAGGACGTCGACGGCGCGGCTTCTTTTCGACGGAGCCCTCTGCGCCGGGCGCAACGGCCATTCGAGACGCAACAGTGCGACGCTACGGAAGAGCTGGGCCGGCGGCTGCGTCAGCGCGCGCAGCCAGCGCGTGCGGCGAAAGAGCTGCGTGACCCATGACTGCGCCTCAACCTGGCCCGCCGAAAGCTCGACGCGAAAGCGCGATCCGAAAGCGACCAGCGGGCGAAACAGCAATTGATCATAGGCGAGGATGACGATCGCCATAGCGAGCACCGCGGCCAAGACGGCGTCGATACGCTTCTCTTCAATGGCGAGCGCCAGATAGGAGCCGATGCCAGGCAGCTTGATGGTCGTGTCGCCGACGGAGATCGCCTCGGAGGCGACGACGAAGAACCAGCCTCCCGACATCGACATCATCATGTTCCAGATCAATCCAGGCATGGCGAAAGGCGCGTCGAGCTGCCAAAAACGCTGCCAGCCGGTGAGCTGAAATCCTTGCGACACCTCGTTGAGATCGCGCGGGACGCTGCGTAGCGATTGATAGAAGGAGAACGCCATATTCCAGGCCTGCGAGGTGAAGATGGCGAAGATCGCGGCGCATTCCGCGCCCAGGATCGAGCCGGGAAACAGGCCGAGAAAGAAAGTCACCGTGAAGGACAAAAAGCCGAGGATCGGCACGGATTGCAGAACGTCGAGCAGTGGAATGAGGACGAGCTCGGCGCGCCGGCTCTTCGCGGCGACCGTCGCATAGAGAAAGGTGAAGACGAGCGATGCGCCCATAGCCGCGAACATGCGCAATGTGGTGCGCATCGCGTAATAGGGCAGATGCGCATAATCGAGCGAGGAGACCGTTGATCCCGGCGCGGCGATCGGCAAGGTGAGGCCGCGCGAATAATGCGTGGCCGCGATGAAGGCCGCTATGATCAGCGCAAGAGCGAGAAGGTCGTATTGATTTGGCAGCGCCTTGCGGCCAAGCGACGTGAAAGCGACGAACTGGGACGGCATGGGGGCCTTTCGCAGATTGTGCGGCAGGACGCGGCGGGCGATCGCGAGGGAGGCTTGCGGCGAAACTCGAGCGAGCGCCGCGGCGCCTCCACCTTTGCCGAGAAGCATGACGAATAGATAACACCTTCGCGTCCAGCGCCATGCAAGCCTGCCGGACTTTCCCAGCAGGCGGCCTCAATTCCGCGTGAACAAAATTTTGGGACCCATCTCCATCGCCGTTTTTTCGACTTTTTAACAAGGCTTAACTAATTCCGGGATATTTCAGGAAATTGCATTTATTGGCCGAGGCCCATGCGGCAGCTTTTGTTTTCTTTCTTCGCGCTGGCGGTGATTCTCGCGGTTGCGGGCTGCGCCGGCGGCGGCCTGACCGACGACCCGTTCCCCACTCCTGCCGATTATGAAGTCCACGGGATCGACGTCTCGAAGTACCAGGGCGACATCGATTGGAGCGCTGTGCGCGCCTCCGGCGTCCAGTTCGCTTGGATCAAGGCGACCGAGGGCGGCGACCACGTCGACGACAAATTCGCGCAGAACTGGGCGGCCGCGAAGGCGGCGGGCGTGCCGCGCGGCGCCTATCATTTCGCCTATTGGTGTCGCCCGGCGGAGGAGCAGGCGAGCTGGTTCACGGCGAATGTGCCGGCCGATCCCCAGGCGCTGCCGCCAGTGCTCGACGTCGAGTGGAACGGCCATTCAAAGACCTGCCCGCGCAAGGTCCCGCGCGAGGTCGCCATCGCCGAAATGAAGACGATCCTCGCCGCGATGGAGCGGGCCTATGGGAAGCGCCCGGTGATCTATACTTCGATCGACTTTCATCGCGACGTGATGCAGGGCGAATTCACCGATTATCCGATCTGGGTGCGCAGCGTGAAGTGCAATCCTGCCCTGCGATATGGCGCGCGCAAATGGCGCTTCTGGCAGCATACGGCGGAAGGCCGCATCGCCGGGATCAGGGGATTTGTCGATCGCAACGCCTTCAATGGTACGGCGAAGGAGTGGCAGGTCTGGCTCTCCGGCGCGACCGCGCTGGCCTCGCGGGCCTGACGCTCTGGCGCGATAGGGGCAATGCCCAGGGCGCCACACAGAGAGAGTCAGGCTTCCCACCGTGGCCACTGCCTGGCCGGGCTCTGGCCAGCCTTCGATATCAAGGGAGGCTATACTTTTCCCAGCACGACGACAGGAATTGAGATCTCAGGCGCGGTCGCCGTGATGTTCAATCTGCGCAACACCGCGACGGACCACCAAAGCGGCGACGAGCCGCAGATCGAGGCCGCGCTCAATCAACATTTCCCTTTCAGCTTGGCAGTCGGAGTAGGCGGATATTTCAACAGATAACTGGCGACTCCGGGTCCGGCGCCAAACGGCGTTGTCACTCCCCGCGAACTCTGCGTGGCGTTCTACTTGAGATTCATGCCAGCGCTTTGACGGCGGCGAGCACCGCCTCGGCGTGTCCCGGAACCTTCACCTTGCTCCAGACCTGCGCCACGGCGCCTTCGCGATCGATCAGAAAGGTCGCCCGCTCGACGCCCATATATTTGCGCCCATACATGCTTTTCTCGACCCAGACGCCATACGCTTCGAGCATCCCCTTCGTTTCATCCGACCCCAGCGCAAGGTCGAGCCCGTGCTTCGTCTTGAACTTGGCGTGGCTCGCGGTGGAATCGGGCGAGACCCCGAGGATCGCTGCGCCGGCCGCCTCGAAGTCGGCCTTGAGCCGATTGAAGTCGATCGCCTCCTTGGTGCATCCCGAGGTGTCGTCCTTCGGATAGAAGTAAAGGACGAGCTTGCGGCCCCTGAAGCTCTTGAGGGTCAGCAAGGAGCCGGAGTCGCCCGGCAGCGTAAACTCAGGCGCCGCTTCGCCGGGTTGAGGTTTCTTGATCGCTGGCCCGCTCATGCCGCCTTCCTTTCGTCGCATTGGAAAGTCATCGATTTTGAGAAACTCATCGATTTTGCTCCTGAATATGGAGCCGATTTTTTGACACCGCCGCGCGCTGCTGCGCTTGCCAGGATCAAGGGATTGCCCAAAGCTCGCCGAGCCGCTTTTTTGTTCGCAAGTATCCAACGCCGCTGTTCATGCTCTCCCGCGCGGGCAAGGGTCATCACGAAAAACGCGGGCAGAGAGCTTGGCTGGACGTCCGCCGCATCAAGGCGTGTCATAGTCGCCTGAATTTGAAGTTTCCAGCTTCAGCCTGTCTTGAAAGGGCCGCGAGCGGTTGGTGGATAATCAGGATGAATCAGCCGGCGTGAAGGGCGCGGCCGGCGTGAAGGGCGCGGCCGCCTGCGCCGCGCTGCGGGCGAAGCCGCGCCGCGTCGCCTTTTTCGCGAGGTCCTGCGGCTATATGTTCGCCGGCCTTGTCGCGCTTGCGCTGATTGGCGGCGGCCTTCTGGCGCTGCGCCTGACGCAGGGGCCGATGACGATCGAAGGTCTCGCGCCTCTGATCGCCAATGCGCTCGATCAGCGCTTTGGCCGCGGCTACGACTTCAGCCTCGGCCGCGCGTCGATGGTGAAGCACGGCTTTTCGCCGACGCTGAGCGTCGACGGCCTCACTTTGAAGGACCGCTCCGGGCGAACGATCATCATGGCTCCCCGCGCGGAAGTGTCGGTCGACCTTCTCTCGCTCATCGCCGGACGGGTGGCGCCGAAACGCCTCGAGGTCTTCGACGTAGAACTCCGTCTCGCTCTTCTTCCGGACGGGTCCATCGCGCAGCCGATCGCCCCTGATTCCAGCGAAACAATTCCGCTGACGCCGCCGCTCGCCGAGTCTCTCGTCAAGGAGGGCGCCTCGCCGGCCGAGGTCGGGGCCGGCCTCGCAACTGACGCGGCGCATGGCGGGACCGATTCGGGCGAGGCGCAGTCGGCCGCGCCGCAAGCCGGGCCAAAGCCGCGCGCGCTGCTCGTCAAGCAGATGTCCTCGGCCATTCGCCTGCTGATGGACGCGCTGACGGCGCCGGACAGCCAGATCGCGGCCGTCGATCGGGTTGGAATCTCGCGCGGGCGGGTGCTGATCGACGACCGCACCACACATCAGCTGATGACCTTCGACGGCGTCAATCTCGGCTTTGATAGAACCTCGGGGTCGACGACTTTCAATCTTTCCGTCGATGGGCCGAACGGGCGCTGGTCGGCGACTGGACTTGCCAGCGGCGCCCCTGGCGGCTCGCGCAAGCTCATGCTCTCCTTGCAGAATCTGTCGCTCGACGAGATCCTGCTGGCGACCGGCGCGCGCTCGATCGGCGCCGATTTCGACATGCCGCTGTCGGCGAGCTTCAGCGTCGGCCTGCGGCCGGACGGCGTGCTCTCCGAGGCCGTCGCCGCCTTCGGCCTCGGCGCCGGCTATCTGCGTTTCGATGATCCGAATGACGAGCCGATGATGATCGATTCGATCCGCGGCGGCGCCCATTGGGACGGCGCGAAGCGGCGCATCGTCATCGATCCCCTCCGCCTCACGGCGGGCGACACGCACGGCGCCGTCGCCGGGTCGATCGGCCTGCCGGTGCATGAAGGCGATCCCTGGGCGATCGAGGTCGTCCAGGCGGAGCCGATCGTCGCCGCGCCAGAGCGTCCGGGGCAAAAGACCGTGCTCGTCGACGCGGTCGTGGTCGCCGCACGGCTATTCCTCGGCGAGAAAAAGATCATCTTCGACCGCGTCATGCTCGGTGGCCCGCAGACCGGCTTTGCGATGCGAGGAGACGTCGACTGGACGAACGGACCGCGGCTGCGCTTCGGCGCGTCGCTGGATCCGACGCCGATTTCGGTCGTCACCCGCCTCTGGCCTTCGTTCATCTGCGCCCCGGTGCGGTCCTATCTCATCGATCATGTGCGTCAGGGAATCGTCCAGAAAGCCACGTTGCAGTTCGATTTCAACGCCGCCGATCTCGACGCCATGCGCAATGAAGTTCCGCCGCCCGATGAGAGCCTGCTGCTGGATTTCACCGTCTCCGACGGCAGCGTCGAGTTTCTTTCCGGCGTGCCGCCGCTCAACGGCGTCGACGGCGTCGGCCATATCACCGGCCGCACCTCGACCTTCACCACGACGAGCGTCGGCGTGGTCGACGCCGGGGCAGGGCGGACGCTCACGACGGCGCCCGGCGGCTCCTTCCACATCGCCGACGCAGCGAAGAAGCCGACGCCCGCCGCCGTGATCGCCAAGGTCTCCGGCGCCGTCGACACGATCGGCGAGTTGCTCAGCCGCGACGCGCTGAAGCCTTACGCCAATCTGCCGCTCGACCGCTCGACGCTGCACGGCCAAGTGGACGGAAGGCTCGAGATCGACCTCAATCTCGGCCCCAACATGGGGCCCGCCGACACCAGCCTCAAGATCGATTCGACCGTCACCAATTTCGTCGCCGAGAATCTGCTCGGCAAGGAAAGCCTCGAAGGCGCGACGCTCAACATCATCGTCGATCCAACCGGCCTCAAAGCGAACGGGCAGGGGCGCATGTTCGGCGCTCCGGCGACTATCGAAATGGCCCAGCCTGCCGGAAAAGGCGCCTCCGCAAAGATTCACATCATCATGGACGACGCCGCTCGCGCGCGGCAAGGCCTCGGCGGCGTTCCGGGCGTCACCGGCCCGATCGGCGCCGCGATCGCAGCTCCGCTTGGCGCAGGCCCCAATATACGCGCCGACGTCGAGCTTGACCTCACCCATGCCGGCATCGACTGGCCAGGCGCCTCGAAGCCGCCGGGGCGGCCCGGCAAGGCGAAATTCACGCTCGTCGCCAATGAGGGCGCGAGCCTCCTCGAGCAGATCGTGCTCGAAGCCGGCGCGATCCAGGCCCGCGGCCAAATCGAACTTGGACCGGACCAAGGTGTGCAGAGCGCGAAATTTTCGCAGGTCAAATTCTCTCCGGGCGACGATGCAAAAGTTGAGGCGCTGAGGGTCGGCGACGGCCTGAAGGTCATGGTGCGCGGGGCGACGATCGACGCGCGGCCGTTCCTGAAATCGCTTTTGTCCTCGACCGCCGACGCCAGCCCCGCCGTGGCCCCCGCAGCTCTTGCGGCCCCTCCTGCCGCCACCCCGCCGACCTCGCCCATCAAGGAGATCGACTTCGACGTCAAGACGGCCCTGCTCAGCGGCTACAACAAGGAGGTGATGAGCGGCTTCGAACTCAGGATGCTGAAGCGCGGCGATCAGTTCAATCAGCTGTCGTTCGCCGGGCGCTTCGGCCGCGACACGGTTTCCGGCAATCTCACCGGCGCGCCCGCCTCGCCGCACTTGACGGTCCTCTCCGATGACGCCGGATCGCTTTTGCTCTTCACCGATCTCTACAAACACATGGAGGGCGGCCGTCTGCTCTCGACCATGCAGATCGGGCCGCCCCTGTCGGGCGTCCTCACCGTGGAGGCTTTCGTGCTGCGCGACGAACCCGCGCTGCGTCGCCTCGTCGCCGAAAGCGCGCCTTCGACGGACGCCGAGGGCAAAGCGCGGACAATCGACGCCGGCGCGTTGACCTTCAACCGGCTGCAGGTCCGCTTCGATCGGTCCGGCACGCGGCTCGTCCTGCGCGATGGCGTAATGAACGGCAACGCAATCGGGCTCACCGTCGACGGCTGGCTCGATTTCCCGCGCGACGGCGTCGACATGACGGGCACTTTCGTGCCGGCCTATGCGGTCAACAATCTGTTTTCCAAGATTCCCGTCGTCGGAACGATCCTCGGCGGCTCGGCCAATGAAGGGCTGATCGGCGTCAATTATCGCGTCGAAGGCAAGATCAGCGCGCCGACGCTCAGCATCAATCCGCTGTCGGTGATCGCTCCGGGGATTTTCCGCCAGATCTTTGGCGTCGGGCCCCATTCGCCTTCCCTCGGCGCGGGGCCGTAGCGTTCGGGCGCCGCCTATCTCGATTCTGGCATGGGTCGGTTTGCTCGCAACGCGGTCGAAGACAGAACCGAACGCGGCCCATGCAGAAAGACGAAGGCTGGCGGCTTTTTCGTCGCGAGGCGCACCGCCGCGCTTTCGGCAAGCCTATAGGGCGCAAGCGTCCGCCCGGCGCGCGCGGACATCGCTTTGAGCGTCGAGCCCGGCCTGTCGATGACGGCGATCGGCACGCGGTCGATGAGGTCGCGCCAGCGTTTCCAGCGATGGAAGCCGATAAGATTGTCGGCGCCCATGACCCAGACGAAATGCACGCCCGGGCAGCGCCGCTTCAGATAGTCGATCGTCTCGAAGCTATAGGTCGCGCCGATCGCGGCTTCTATCCCGGTCACCTCGATGCGCGGATGGGCGACGAGCTTTCGCGCCGCCGCGAGCCGGAATGCGAGAGGCGCGAGCTCGCTCCGGTCCTTCAGCGGGTTGCCGGGGGAAACGAGCCACCAGATGCGGTCGAGCCGCAAGCGGCGCAAGGCGAGAAGGCTCGCGGCGCGATGACCATGATGCGGCGGGTTAAAGCTGCCGCCAAAGAGGCCGACGCGCAGCCCTTTGGGATGCGGCGGCAGCCGCAGGAGATTCATCGGCGCCGGCAGGGTCAATTCATGCCTCAACGACCATGCGCCGGCTTCGAAATGCTTCACGGGCGGATCTGCCCGTCGCCATGCACCCAATATTTGAACGAGGTGAGCTGTTCGAGGCCGACGGGCCCGCGCGCGTGCATGCGGCCGGTGGCGATGCCGATTTCGGCGCCGAAGCCGAATTCGCCGCCGTCGGCGAATTGCGTCGAGGCGTTATGCATCACGATCGCCGAATCGACCTCATTCAGGAAGCGCTCGGCGGTCATTGCGTTCTCGGTCACGATGCAATCGGTATGATGCGAGCCATACGCTTCGATATGCGCGATCGCGCCGTCGACTCCGTCGACCACCCGCGCCGCAATGATGGCGTCGAGATATTCCGCGCTCCAGTCCTCCTCGTTTGCGGGCGTCGCGCGCGGATCGGCGGCGCCCACGGCGGCGTCGCCGCGCACGGCGCAGCCTGCGTCGAGCAGCATTGCGACGAGCGGCGCGAGATGCGTCGCCGCGCAGGCGCGATCGACAAGCAGTGTTTCCGCCGCGCCGCAGACGCCGGTGCGGCGGAGCTTCGCGTTGAAGACAATCTTCGAGGCTTTGGCGAGGTCGGCGTCGCGATCGACATAAATATGCACGATCCCTTCGAGATGCGCGAAGACCGGGACCCGCGCCTCATTCTGCACGCGGGCGACAAGGCTCTTGCCGCCGCGCGGCACGATGACGTCGATATTGCCGTGCAGCCCCGCCAGCATTTCGCCGACAGCGGCGCGGTCGGCGACCGGCACGCGGGCGATCGAGGCCTCTGGCAAGCCGGCGGCTTTGAGCCCCGCGACGAGGCACTCGTGAATCGTTAAGGCTGAGCGCTGGCTTTCCGAGCCGCCGCGCAGGATCGCTGCATTGCCCGCCTTGAGGCACAGCGCGCCGGCGTCCGCGGTCACCGCCGGGCGGCTTTCGTAGATGATGCCGATGACGCCGAGCGGCGTCGCGACGCGCTCGATGACGAGGCCGTTCGGGCGCTCGAAGCGGGCGAGGAGGCGCCCAACGGGATCGGGCAGAGCGGCGATTTCCTCCACGCCGCGCGCCATCGCCTCGATGCGGGCGTCGTCGAGGTGGAGGCGATCCAGGAAGGAGCCCGCGACGCCTTTCGCCTTGGCGGCGTAAAAATCCTGCGCGTTTGCCGCGATGATCCGCTCGGCGTTGGCGCGGATCGCGTCTGCAGCCGCGTAAAGCGCGTGGTTCTTGGTCTCGGTCGATGCGAGCGAGAGCGTATGGGCGGCCGCGCGGGCCTCCCGCCCGATCTCTGACATCAGAGCGTGGATGTCATGGCCGCCGCCGCTCGAGCGTTTCAAATTGTCCATCGCCCTTGCTTTCGCTTGTCTTTCAGAGGCGCCTCAATACGGACTTATGCAATATTTTCAGGGGACGCAATGCGAGGCATCGCGTCTATGCGGTCCGGGCTGTTTGGAGGGGCATCGGCATGGGAAAATCCGTGACGTAGCGGCCCCGTCGATGTTATAACTTAAGTTATAAGCAGAGACGAGCGATGAAGCTCAAGATCATTCCTGTCGGCAATTCCTTCGGCGTCATTCTGCCGAAGGAGGCGCTCGCCAAACTCAAGGTCGCCGGCGGCGACGCGGTCTTCATCACCGAAACGCCAGACGGCTTTCGGCTCACCCCGTATGACCCGGAATTCGAAGCCCAAATGAAGGCGGCGAAACAGGTGATGAAGAAGCGGCGCAACGCTCTTCGCGAATTGGCGAAATGATCTGGATCGGTTTGACGACCGTCCTCGCCATTCATGAAGAGCAAATCGCCGAACACGGCGGAGCAGGGGGCGTACGCGATCGCGGCTTGTTGAGTTCCGCCCTCGACCGGCCCAGAAACATTGCAGCCTACGGGCCCGACGGGGACTCTGATGTCGCTCGCCTCGCAGCCGCCTACGGGTGCGGAATCGCCAAAAACCACCCGTTTGTCGACGGCAACAAGCGGACGGCTCTGGTCGTAACCGAAACCTTCCTCAATCTGAACGGGCTCAAGTTGACGGCGGACGATGCCGCATGCGTTGCAGCCCTGCGCGCCCTTGCCGATGGGACGATGAAAGAGGAAGAGTTCGCTGGCTGGATCAGAGACAACGTAGAGCCTGTCAGGCCGCCGAAACCAATGTCAGGGCCCGGGGCGGGGCTGTAGTATTATCGACGTCCCCCTTTGATCCATTGCAGGCGCTCGTCGAGTCGCGCCAGGAGCTGGGACGGCAGATCACAAGTAGATGCAACGGGACCGGACTGGCTATTACACCCGAGGGAGAGAGGCCGACACTCCTGAGGCCCTTCGGGTAGCGCAATGAGCAGGATCGCCGTGCGTAGAATAGTGAGTAGCCCGGGGGTCGACACCCAATCAACCCGCAAAACTCACCCCAGCCGATCCCCCGCGACCACCATATCGTCTCGGTGGATGATCGCCGCGCGGCCGGGCTCGCCCAGGATCGATTCTATATCCTGCGAATTGCGGCCGGCGATCTGCGCCGCTTCGCTCGCGTCATAGGCGACGAGCCCGCGGCCGATCTCGCCGCCGGCGGGGTTGCGCATGACGACGCAGTCGCCGCGGGAAAAATCGCCCTCGACGCGGGTGACGCCGGCGGGCAGAAGGCTTGCCCCGGCGAGGATCGCGCGCTCGGCGCCGGCGTCGAGACGCAGGGCGCCTTTCGGCTCGAGCGAGCCGGCGATCCATTTCTTCCGCGCCGTCACGGGGCTCGATCCGGTGAGGAACCAGCTGCAGGGAGCGCCCTCGCCGATGCGGGCGACGGGATGCCGGACCCGCCCGTCGGCGATCAGCATATGGGCGCCGCCGGTCGTCGCGATCTTCGCCGCCTCGATCTTGGTGCGCATGCCGCCGCGGGAGAGGCTCGAGGCTGCCCCGCCGGCCATCGCCTCGATCTCGGCGGTGACGCGCGGCACGACAGGGATCAGCGTCGCGCCCGGATCTGCGCCGGGCGGCGCGGTATAAAGGCCCGGAACGTCCGATAAAAGAATCAGGAGATCGGCGCTCGCCATGGTCGCCACGCGGGCCGCAAGCCGATCATTATCGCCATAGCGGATTTCCGACGTCGCCACACTATCGTTTTCATTGATGACCGGGACGGCGCGCCAGTCGAGCAGGCGCCCGATCGTCGCCCGCGCATTGAGATAGCGGCGGCGCTGCTCGGTGTCGCCGAGGGTGACGAGAATCTGGCCGGCCGTGATGGAGAAATGAGCGAGCGTCTCGGCCCAGACGCGCGCAAGCGCGATCTGCCCAACGGCGGCCGCGGCCTGGCTGTCTTCGAGCTTCAGTTCGCCGTCCGGCAGGCCGAGCACGGTGCGCCCGAGCGCGATCGAGCCCGAAGAGACGACGAGCACGTCCGCTCCCCGGCGATGCAGCGCCGCAATGTCCTCGGCGAGCATCGCAAGCCATTCCTGCCTGACCCGGCCCTGGCCGCGATCGACAAGGAGCGACGAGCCGACCTTTATGACGATCCGGCGGAACTGATCGAGGTTCGGCAACGCGCTCACGGGCGCCGCGGCGGACGTCCGGGTCACGGCGTCCACTCGACGGCCGCCTGCGCCGGCGCTTTGACGGCGGCGTCGGCCGCATCGATTTCGGCGAGAATGGCGCGCAGCGCCTGAACCATGTTGGTATTGGCCGCGGCCGAAAGCCGCAGCGGCGCGCGCTTCGCCGCGCGTTTCAGCCGCAGCGCCTGCTGCTGCAAAGTCTCAGCGTCGACGCTGTCGATCTTCGACAAAGCCACGATCTCGGGTTTTTCCGCAAGACCCGCGCCATAGGCTTCGAGCTCGCGACGCACGGTCTTGTACGCCTTGCCGGCATGGTCGCAATTGACGTCGACGAGATGCAGCAGCACACGGCAGCGCTCGACATGGCCGAGGAAACGGTCGCCAAGGCCAACGCCTTGATGCGCGCCTTCAATGAGGCCCGGAATGTCGGCGAGCACGAACTCGCGGTCATCGCAGGAGACGACGCCAAGCTGCGGATTGAGGGTCGTAAAAGGATAGTCGGCGATCTTCGGATGCGCCGCGCTGACGGTCGCCAGAAAGGTCGATTTGCCGGCGTTGGGGAGGCCGACGAGCCCGGCGTCGGCGATCAGCTTCAGCCGCAGCAAAATGGTGCGCTCCTCGCCCTCCTGGCCGGGATTGGCGCGGCGCGGCGCTTGGTTTGTCGCGGTCTTGAAACGGGCGTTGCCGAAGCCGCCATTGCCGCCGCGCGCGAGGACGACGCGCTGGCCGACTTCGGTGAGGTCGGCGATGAGGTCTTCGCCGTCTTCATCGAAGATCTGCGTGCCGGCCGGCACTTTGAGCACCGCGTCGGCGCCCCTGCCGCCGGCACGGTTCTGCCCCATGCCGTGCATGCCGGTCTTCGCCTTGAAATGCTGCTGATAGCGATAGTCGATCAGCGTATTGAGACCGGCGACGCATTCCGCGACGACGTCGCCGCCGCGACCGCCGTCGCCGCCGTCAGGTCCGCCGAACTCGATGAATTTCTCGCGCCGGAACGACAGGCAGCCGGCGCCGCCGTCGCCCGAACGGATATAGACCTTGGCCGTGTCGAGAAATTTCATCTCGGATTGTCCAGAAACGCCATGAGTATTGAGACGAGTATTGAGACGGCTCCGATTTTTCAAGCGGCCGGGCGTCTTGCTCTCGTCTTGCCCTCAGCCGCGCGGGCCGGCCAGGATTGGAGCTTCGCGTCGGCTCTCCGGCAACTCGGCGACCGGAAAGCCGCCGCCGCAATTTTGGGCAATTCTCGCGCCAATCGAAGCCTTCGCGCCTATTCTCGCATCGGGCGCGAAGGCTTCTCGAAACGCGCCGCGGGCTCAGGCGCCGGCGAGGAATGGCAGCATGACGAAAGCCGCCGCCATGGCGTCCGGCGCCTGATGCGCCATCGCCGGCAGCCTTGGAAGAAGCCGGCTCGCAGCCCAGCATTTGCGCGTCAACTCGAAGCGGTCGCAAGGGTGCAGGCCGCCGCGGGCGGGCAAGAGGTCGAGCCCGGAATCCAAGTAGGAGAAGCCGCATTTTTCAAGCACCCGGCGCGAGGCCGGATTGATGGCTCGCACATTGGCGAGGATGCGCTCGGCCTTGGTCAAGGCGAACAGCGCTTCCACATGCGCCAGCACCGCCTCGGTGGCGAAGCCCTTGCCCCACATGGAGGGAGACAGCATGAAGCCGAGGTCGAGCTCGCCGCTCGCCGAGACGGTCGCGCTGAGGAGGCCGATGACCGGCCGGCCGTCGCCCTTCTCGCTGATGACGAGGATTAGCCCCGCGCCATTGGCGTTGTCGGCGCGCGCAGCGAAGATGAAGCGTTCTGCCTCGCCCGCCGGGTAGGGATGCGGAACGGCGGCGGTCATATGCGCCGTCTCGGCCAGGCTGGCGAAGGCCTTGATCGACGACGCGTCGCTGGCGCGCGGCCAGCGCAGCCATAGCCGCTTGGTTTCGAGACGAAAGACGTCGTCACATGTCAAATCAGGGAACATGACGGCTCCAACTGGCAAACCTTTCGCAGTTCTGCAAGGGGAGAGGCGCCGGCATCCCGCGCCGCCCGCAAGACTTTGGCAGCCTTGTCGGACGTTTCTGATGTCCAAGAGCGGTCTTCGTACAAGAGAAAGAATCTCCGCCGGGGCCTCACAGGAGAAGGCGGAGATTTTCGGGGGGCTCCGCCCTTATTTCGCAGCTTCGGTCTGCGGCTCTACGACAACATTGACGTAGGCCCTACCATTGCCTTTCGTCGAAAATTTGATCTTGCCGTCGGCGAGGGCAAATAAAGTGTGGTCGACGCCCATGCCGACATTGGCGCCGGGATGCCAAGTAGTGCCGCGTTGTCGCACGATGATGTTGCCGCTCACCACTGATTCGCCGCCGAATTTCTTCACGCCGAGACGACGGCCTTTGGAGTCGCGGCCGTTGCGGGACGAGCCGCCTGCCTTCTTATGCGCCATGGATCTGGCTCCAAACCTCTTTGCGGGAATGCGCGTCTTCGCACATCGCCCATCTGATTACAGTTTGACATGCCTCAAGAGTGAAAGCGCGACGACGCAACACTCTGAAGCAAATTCCGTTCCGCTATGGAGCTCATACCTCGGCGCGTTCGACCGAGGCGGCCGCTGCGGCGCCGGTCGTGACCCCGGTGATCCGCACGACCGTCAGATCCTGGCGGTGGCCGCGCTTGCGCTTCGAATTCTGCCGCCGACGCTTCTTGAACGCGATGACCTTCGGCCCGCGCTTCTGCTCGACGATTTCGCCGGTGACGCTTGCGCCCTCGACAAAGGGCGCCCCGACCGTCGGCAGGCCGTCGCCGCCGATCATCAGAACATTGTCGAAAGTCACCGCGTCGCCCGGCTCGCCGGCCAGCGTCATGACGGTGATGGTCTCGTCGGCGGCGACGCTATATTGCTTGCCGCCGGTTTTAATGACTGCGAACATTTTTTTTCCCGATGTTCGTTCCGGCTCTGTCGGGAGAACCCGGCGGCCGGCTTTTTGGCAGTGATTGGCAAAGCCGCTTGACGGGCTTTGCACTTGCGGATCTCGTCGCGCGATCTGCGGAGCCTCTCCGCCCGCGCAAACGAAAAGCGCGGCCGAAGCGCCGCGCTGACATAGCGGCTCCATTACAAAAACCGGGCTTGCTTGTCAACCCGCATGGCGCGGGGCCGTCCGCGGGGCCGCGAAGGCGCGCGATGCGCCCCACTTGGGCCATGTTCGGCAGGCTTTGTCTATGCGACCGCGGTCGTGCGGCCGCGCCCGCGTTTGAACGGCGGCGCAGCCGGGCGAAGGGCGCCTTCGGGAAAGGATCATCTGGTTAGTGAACTTGTAGGGCCAGGGCATGATCTCGCACGAGATTTAGCGAGCATCAAAGCTTGCATCGAGGATAGGCGTGGGCCAAGGAGATGCGACGCGCGCCGCTCGATTTGAATGTGCCTTGCGTTCTCTGCGCGGTGGTGGACGAGGCTTCAGGGGAGACCCGTTCGCCGGGAAAGAATTTGGCGGCTCCGCCGGCGTTAGCCGCGCGGGACGTCGGCTGCTGTAGGCAAGACGCATACAAGGCGGATAGCGGTAAAGCTCATGGCCGTCGGGGCGCAAGCGGGATCGGCGCGCCTTTCGAAGACGGCTCGGCAGAGCAGGGCATTGGCTGGGGTCAGAGCATAGAAATGACAATGGACGCCTCCCTGCAAACGCGCCACTTTGCGCCGGGTTTGTGGTTGGGCCGGCTGCACGGCGGCGTCGATCTTGGCCTTGAGCCAGCGATCGAGGCCGACGGCCAGCGCCATTCGTCCTTCGACCGGCGACGCGTCTCGCTCAGGTGGTTTTCGGGCACCATTCTGACCGGCCTCTCCGGCGCCGCGCTGATCGGCGCCGCGATCTACGCCTCGCTCGGCAATCGCTCTTTTGTCGCGGAAACGCCTTCGCTCGCGCCGCGGCGGGAGATCAACGTCGATTTCGGCGTCAACCAGCACAAGGCCGACCGGCTCGTGAAATCGGTCGACATCGTAGCGGCGAAGCAGACGTTTCGCGCGCCGACGGCGATCAAGATCGGCGACAAGGAGGTCATGAAGGTTCACACCTTCACGAAGGTCGAGACGACGCTGCTCATGACCAGCGCCGGATTGGCCGAGGATATTCCGCCCTTCAACCCGCTTAAGATTTTGGCCGACGCCCGCAATCCGATCGATGTGGCGCCGGAGCCCGTGCAGGACGACGCCGAGGTCTCCTGGTCGACGCGTGACCTCGCCGCCGACAATCTGTCGCCGATCAACCTCAGCGAAGACGAGGCGCGCGCGCAGGTCGCCGAACACGTCAAGAATACGGCCGCCGCCGGCACAAGGCAGATCGCTCTGCCGCCGCAGCTTCTGCTCATGCGCACGAGCCGCACCAATCTGCCGGGAGTTCTCGCCTATGCGAACCCCGCCGAGCAGATCCAGACGACGCCATTCTCCGCCATCGAAGTGCGCATGGTCCCGGAAAATGTGACGAACGTCCCGCGTTCGCCGCAGACGCCGCAAGTCGCGCAAACCGAGGAGCGGCTCGTCGTCGTCCGCCACGGCGAATCGCTCGACGATGTCTTGCGCGCCGCCGGCCTCAGCCGCGCGAAGATTGCCTCCGTAATGGCCGCCTTCAAACTGAGGCCGGGCGAATCGGCCGCCCGCGAAGGCCGGCGCGTCAAGCTTCTCTTCGCTGATCTCGACGGTTCGGGCGAGGCCCGGGCGCTCGCGCGCCTTTCCGTCTATTCGGACGAAACCCTCGAGAGCAGCGTCGCGATCAATGACCATGGCGATTATGTGCCGGTGATGGCGCCGACGCATCTCGCCAAGCGGCCGGCTCAAAGCGCCGATCAGGCCGACGACGATGAAGGCATGCGGCTCTACGATTCTCTTTATGAGACCGCCTTGAAACAGGAAATTCCGCGCCCGATCATCGATGATCTGGTGCGCGTCTTCGCAAACGACGTCGATTTCCAGCGCTCCGTCGCCGCGGGGGATTCCTTCGAGGCTTTCTACGATCAGAGCGATGAAGCCGAGGCGAAGGACCAGCTGCTCTACGCGACGGTCACCGCGCGCGGCGAGACTTACCGCTACTATCGCTTCCAAACCCCCGACGACGGCATCGTCGATTTCTATGATCAGGACGGTCGCTCGACGCGCAAGTTTCTCGTCCGCACGCCGATTCTCAACGCCAAATTCACCTCCGGCTTTGGCTATCGCTTCCATCCGATCCTCGGCTACACGCGCCCGCACACCGGCGTCGACTGGGCGGCCCCGATCGGCACGCCGATCGTCGCCGCCGGCAATGGCGTGATCGTCAAGGCCGGCTGGGATTCAGGTTATGGCCGGCGCATCGAGGTCGAGCACGCCAACGGCTATGTCACGACCTACAATCATATGTCGGGCTTCGCGCGCGGCGCGACGGAGGGGGCGAGGGTTCGGCAGGGGCAGGTGATCGGCTACCTTGGCCAGACGGGCCTCGCGACCGGACCGCATCTCCATTACGAAGTTCTGGTCAACGGCCATTTTGTCGACCCGATGAAGGTCAAGCTTTCGCGCACCCGGGAATTCGACGGGCGGATGCTCGCAGGCTTCAAGCGCGAGCGCGACCGCATCGACGCCCTTGTGGCGGAAGCGCCTGCGGCCGAACGCGTCGTCGCCGAGAAACGCGACAAATAGAAGCGACAAACGACAAGGAGTTCCGCGACGCCCGGGCGCGCTTGGCGCGGGGGACTTCTCGCGGGTCTGTGAAATTCAGGTTCCAGATTGTTTGACGAGATCGGACACGATCAGCGAGTTATCGGAGCCGAGCATTTTCATCCGCACCAGCTCGTCGCCATCGAACCAGAGATCGCGATCGAAATCACCCGGCTTGCTCGACGTGATCTGATAATGACGCGCCTGACGCTTGACGCCCTGGATCGTCACGGCCTCGTCGCCGAGGTCCTTCACCTTGACCGTCAGTCTCTTGCCGTCGGCCGGATCGAACAGCTCCGTGCGGGTGACCAGCTCGCGGCTCCAGAGGCTGGCCGGCGTGAGCGATTTCGGCTCCTCGGACTTTTTGCCATCAACGATCAGCGTGAGCTTGTCTGGTGTTGCGGAGGGCGCGATTTCGACGACATGCTTCGTCCCATTATCGTCTGTTTCCGATTTGAACGCGGTGAGCTGACCCCCTTTCCAGGTCTCGCTGCAGGCGTGCTTGTAATGATAGACTTCGACATAGAGGAGCTTGACCGAAATTTCGGTCTTGTTCTTGACGGTGGTCGAATCGCCCGCGCGGTCGATATCGACGATATTGGCGCCGATCTTGTCGTCCTTGCGGATGATATCGAAGGTCTGGCGAATCTTGGCCGGCGCGGCGGCCGGATGCGCTGTCGCGTGGGAAGCCTCGCCACGTTTTGCAGGCTCCGCTTGCGCGAACAGGATTGCTGCAGGGGCGGCCGCAGTCAAAAAAGCGAGCACAACGCCAAAATTTCTCATATTGACACCTGTAATCTCGTTCAGTGTTCAGCCTAGCCAGCAAAAGCGCCGGTTTTTGGTCAATCCGGCGCCGCGCTTATTAAATTTTGCCTTGCGTAGAGTATTCGCACTCAGTTGAGCGCGTAAGTCCTCTTGCTTGGTCTTTGCTTTGGAATTCCGCGATCATCTCATATCCGACAAGCCTGCGCGCCGCAGTCGGCGAAAGCCCCTCCTGTCTCAGCGCCCGCACGGATTTCGAGCGTAGCGACTTTGATAATTTCCGGCCGGATTCGTCGCGCAGCAGCCTGTGATGATGATAGCGTGGCGCCGGCAGATCGAGGAGGGCCTGCAGAAACCGGTGCAGGTGCGTCGCCATGAACAAGTCCTCGCCGCGGACGACGTCGGTCACACCCTGCAGCGCGTCGTCGACGACGACGGCGATGTGATAGCTCGTCCTTATATCCTTGCGGGCGACGACTGCGTCGCCCCAGAGCGCGGGGTGGGCGCCGGCGTCGCAGCCGTCCGGGCCGCCATGCGTCGGCCCACCCTCGCGCCAGCCAAGCGAATGCCCGACGGCGGCGAGCGCCGCCACCATGTCGAGACGCTGCGCCGCGTGGAGTCCGCTGGCGAGCCGGCGCGCGCGCTCGGTCTGCGACAGCTGCTTGCAAAGGCCGGGATAAAGCGGCGAGCCGTCGGGATCGCGCGGCCAGTCAGGCTTGCCCGCGACGGCGGCCATGATCTCCCCGCGCGAGCAGAAGCAAGGGAAGGTCAGGCCGCGCGACTGCAGGCGCTCGAGTGCAATTGCGTAGTCGGCGAAGTGTTCCGACTGGCGCCGCACCGGAGCCTCCCAGCTGATGCCCAGCCATTCGAGATCGTCGTAAATTGCCTGCTCGAATTCGGGACGGCAACGGTCGACGTCGATGTCCTCGATGCGCAACAGCATGCGGCCGCCGCTCGCGCGCGCCATTTCGAAATTCAGCAGCGCGGAGTAGGCGTGGCCGAGATGGAGGTATCCGTTCGATGATGGCGCGAAGCGAAAGATCTGATTGGAAAAGCTTCGCGTCATTCTTTCGCGTCCACAAACTTTCGCGTCCACAAAATGGCGCTCCCGCGGGCCACGAATCGGGCCGCGCGGTTCAGAAGGCCGCACGCAGCATGCCCCGGAAATGGCTGGTTGCGAAGATAATTCAGATCGCGCGCGGAAATCGTGCCGTCGCCTGCGCTCACAAGCGCCTGAGCGACTTGCGGCCTTATCGATTCCTGCCGCGCGGCATATGGCGGAAAGATTCGCGTATGAGTCCCGCGGGCTGCCTCGCACATGACGACTATCATACTGCGGCGACGTTGATGACGATGTAGCGAAGCTGCCCGGTTTCGCCCACGTCGCGCCGTCTTCCATGTCGGGCCATTGAGGGCGGCCGGTGGCCGCCACGCGAACGGGCGCCTCCGGACCGCGGCGACGACCGTTCGACAATAAGACCGCGGGTTTCTTAGTAACGCACCTTGACATATTCGCCCGGCGCTTCGGCGAGGGGCTTGAGCTTGCCCTCGCCCGGAACGCGGGCCGGCACGCGCTCGGGTGATTGACTCGCGACCCATTGCGCCCAGTCGGGCCACCAGCTACCCGGATGCTCTGTCGCCTTCTCCAGCCAATCGTCGAAGGTCCCGGACGGACGCTCGCCGAGCCAATATTGATATTTGGGCTTGGCGACCGAATTTATGACCCCTGCGATATGACCCGAGCCGGCGAGCACGTAGCGAACGTCCCCGCCGAAAAGCTGCGCTCCGATGAACACCGATCGCGCAGGGGCGATGTGATCCTCGCGCGTCGCGAGATGATAGATCGGGATCTTGACGTCGCGGAGGTCGAGCTTCACGCCGCCGAATTCGGCTTCGCCGCGCGACAGACGGTTTTCGAGATAGCAGCCGCGCAGATAGGAGATGTGATTGGCGGCTGTCATGCGCGTCGCGTCGGAATTCCAGGCAAGCAAATCGAAAGCGAGCGGCGGCTTGCCCTTCATGTAATTGTTGACGACGAAGGACCAGATCAAATCTTCCGGACGAAGCATGTTGAACGAGTTCGCCATCGACGCCGATTCGAGATAGCCCGTCGCCGCCATTTTCTGCTCGAGATCCTTCAGGGAGTCCTCGTCGACGAAGAGCCTGAGATCGCCGGCGTGGCTGAAATCGGTCTGCGTCGTGAAGAAGGAGGTGCTTTCGATCCGCTTGTCGCCGGTTTTCGCCATATAGGCGAGCGTCATCGCGAGCAGCGTGCCGCCGATGCAATAGCCGATTGTCGTCACATTGGTCTCGCCGGTCGCCTGCTCGATGGCGTCGATGGCCGCGAGGATGCCCTCGCGCATATAGTCCTCGAAGCCCTTGTTGCGATGTCTCGAGTCGGGATTGACCCAGGAGACGATAAAAACCGTGAACCCTTGCGACAGCGCATAGCGCACGAAACTTTTGTCGGCCGTAAGGTCGAGGATGTAGAATTTGTTGATCCAGGGCGGCACGATGAGAAGGGGCCGCTTGTATACGGTTTCGGTCGTCGGGGCGTATTGGATGAGCTCGATCAGATCGTTACGGAAAACCACCTTGCCGGGCGTCGTTGCGAGATTAACGCCGACGGCGAATTTCGAGGCGTCGTAACGCGTGATCCTGAGGCGTCCTTTGCCGGCTTCGAGGTCTTGCGCCAGCAGCGTCGCGCCGCGCACGAGATTTTCGCCATTCGATTCCCAGGTTTCCTTCAGCACTTCCGGGTTGGTCGCGAAGAAATTCGACGGCGCGAGCGCGCTGGCGACCTGCCGGAAATAGAACTTCGCCTTCTCGCGGGTGCGTGGGTCGAGTTCGTCCGAGCGGTCGATCAGATTGTTCGCCCAGGTGACGGCGATCGCATGCGCCTGCCGCAGGAAATCGAAGAACGGGCTTTCGCGCCATTCCGGCGAGGCGAATCTCTTGTCTGTCGGATCATAGGGCACGACCGGCGCCTCCTTCTCGCCGGATAGACGCCGCACCGTGTTGCCCAACAAGGCGAGGAAGCTCACCGTCAGCGCCGCTTGCGCCTCGGCCGCTTTGGCCGGATCGCTCAGCCAATGTTCGGCAACCCTGCCGATCGAGCGAACGGCGTTGGAGAGCTCGTTCGAGAGATCGCTCTTTTGTTCGCCGGGCGCCGGCGGTTTCAAGGTGGCGGCGAGCGCCTTGCCGCCTTGCTCGACGAGCCTCGAGATATTGTAGGCGATCCGCTCGAAATCCGGCTTTGGCGCGCCCGCTGGCCGGGAAGCGAGCTTCATGAGGCCCGGCGCCAGCGCCGTGAGGGCGGGGGGAATCATCGCCGATGGAAAGACGGGAGCAGCCGGGGCCGTGGGGGCTGCGGGCGCCGCAGAGGCTGCAGGCGCTGCGGCCGCCGCCGGCGCGCGCTCGCTTTTCGACGCCGCCTCGTCCGGGACGTCTTCCCGTCTGGCGCGCAGCTTCTTTTCGGCGGAGGCTTGCGCTTTGGCCCGCCTTCTGCGGACCGCCGCCCTGTTTGGCCCCGTCTCGCGCGGGGTTGCTGTCGGGCTCATGGCATTCCTCCCTATTATTCTATGTGCAAGAAAGCGTGACCTCTTCGGCCGCGCACGTTCTGAAGATGCGCCGTTGGACGTTTTGGGCCGCTCGCCGGCCTTCTTCGCCTCGCCGGCGGCCATCATAGTCAAATCGCGCCGCGAGAAAACCATGTTGTCCGGCTAAGAGCGTCGAAACAATAGGCTAAATTGAGGACGCGGCGATCGACGGCCGAAGCGTCGCCAGACCGGATAAGGGCGTGAACTGCCCATGAATGGACAGAAAGCTTGTCCCGCGCGATCGGAGTCTGGGCTGTCGTCCTGCGCAAGGGCGCGGCGCGGCTTGACGCCACTCGCCCGCATGCGGTTCATCGCGGCGGCCCTCTGTTGCGCCTGGCTTGCTGGTCCGGCGCCGCTGCACGCCCAGAGCGCGGGCGTTCAAGGGAATGCGGGGCCGGCCGCAAATCCGAAGATCAAGACACGCAACCCGACCGGCTCGCCGCTCGACACGCTTTTGAACACGAAACTTTGGGCCGATGTGCCCGAAGCCAAGGATTTCGTGCGCGAGTCGCGGCCGCCGGCCGATACGCTCGATTACCAGCCGACGACAGGGACCGATCCGGACCGGCCGAAACCGCGGACGAAGGCCGAGCTCGACGCGCTGCGCAAGGAGCTCGAAGGCGCGGCCCGGCGAAACGAGGCGCTGGGCGGACAGCCGGCGAAGGCGCATTGAGGGAGATCTGCGTCGCCTGATCTTCAAAGAAATTCCGCCAGGCGCTCGAACGCCGTCGGATCCCCGCGCCGCATGGGCGCGAGCGGCGCGGTCACGAAATTCGCAAGCGTCTTAAGCGTCATGTCGAAATCGACGGAAGATCCCGGCGTCTCATTGACGACGACGGCGCGCACCGCGAGGCCTCGCCCCGCGATGACGCCAAGCCCGCAAAGCGCATGGCTGATCGCGCCGAGGTAGGTGCCGGAAACGAAAAGGACCGGCAGGTCAAGCGCCGCGATGAGCTCGAGAAAGGTGCGCCGCGCGTCGAGAGGCGCCATGACGCCGCCGACGCCTTCGATCAGCAACGCATCCTTGGCGCCGGCGACGGCACGTCGGCAGAAATCCGTCACCTCGGCGAAATCGATTGTGCGCGTCTCCAGCGCCGCCGCCATGTCGGTCGACAGCGGCGCGCGAAAGCGCCAGGGCGAAATCTTCGCAAGATTTTTGTCAGTGAGCGGAAGCCCCAGCGCTTCGAGGAGCACGGCCGGATCGCTGCCGGCGGGATTTGCCGGATCGAAGCCGCTGACCACCGGCTTTAGAACATCGACTGTGCGGCCGCACTTTTTGAGTTGGCGCGTCAGCCCTGCGGCGACGAAGGTCTTGCCGATATCGGTTCCCGCTCCGGTGATGAAATAGCCGGCCATCTTCAGCCCGCCAGAATTGCGCGCGTGACCTCGGCAAGCCGCGCGACGTCCGCCTCGCTATGGCCCGCCGTGAAGGCGAAGCGCAAGCGCGCGGTTCCGGCCGGCACGGTCGGCGGCCGGATGGCCGTGACGAGAAACCCCGCCTTAGCGAGCTTTTGCGAGGCTTGAAGCGCCGCCTCGGGGGCGCCGACGATCACCGGCACGATCGGACTTTGCGCCTCGGCAAGTCCGAGCATCGCGGTAAACGCCCGCGCCCTTGCAAGCGGCTTTTCAACGAGCGAGGCGTCGCGTTCGATGATCTTCAGAGCGGCGATCGCGGCGGCCGCCGAGGCGGGCGGCAGGCCCGTCGAATAGATGACCGTGCGCGCCCGCGTCTTCATGAGATCGATCACCGGCGCCGAGGCGCAAAGATAGCCGCCATAGCCGCCGATCGCTTTCGACAGCGTTCCCATCTGTAAGGGGACGGCCGGACGCCCCGCCGCGGCGACGGAGCCGCGCCCCGCGCCGATGACGCCGAGACCATGCGCGTCGTCGCTCATCAGCCAGGCGTCGTGGCGCTCGCAAAGCGCGGCAAGCTCGGCGAGCGGCGCGCGATCGCCGTCCATGGAGAAAACGCCGTCGGTCAGCAGCAGCGCATGGCGGAGTTTCGCGCGGTTCGAGGCGAGAATTTCCTCTGCATGGGCGACGTCATTGTGCCGGAAAACGATCGTCCTGGCGGGCGACAGATGCGTTCCGGCGAAGAGGCAGGCATGCGCCAGCGCGTCGATCAGGATCAGATCCTCAGCCCCGGCGAGCGTCGGCACGATGCCCGTATTGGCGAGATAGCCGGAGCCGAAAACGCAGGCCGCCTCCGCGTCCTTCATCCGCGCGAGGCGCGCTTCGAGCTCGACGAGGAGAGGGTGGTTGCCGGTGACGAGGCGTGAGGCGCCGCTGCCGGCGCCGTAGCGCTCTATGGCCGCGACGGCGGCCGCTTTGACGGCGGGATGATGCGAGAGATTGAGGTAGTCGTTGCAGGAAAAGGAGAGGAGCTTGCGGCCTTGGCGCTCGATCCACAGGCCGTCAAGGCGCGCGCTTTCGACGAGCGTGCGGCGCAGATGCTTCGATTCGAGCTCGGCAAGCTTGCCGGCGGCGAAATGATCGAGAGATTTCATGCGGATCGGCTCACGCGGATCAGCGCCTCGTTGACGCGGCCGGATGGGCCGGTTAACGCGGGTTTTGCGCAAATCCGCGCTCGAAGCAAATGCAGGCGCATCGATGGGCGTCAAATCGCCGGATTGGCTCGAAAATGGCCTGCCGCATATATGGCTGCCTTATGCGCAGATGCGACATGGGCCGGCGCCCCTACCGGCCGTGCGCACGCAAGGCTCGCGCATCACGCTCGCCGACGGACGCGAGCTGATCGACGGGATCGCGAGCTGGTGGACGGCCTGTCATGGCTATAACCATCCGCATATCGCCGAGGCCGTGACGAGGCAGCTTCAAGCCATGCCGCATGTCATGTTCGGCGGCCTGGCGCATGAGCCCGCCCTAACGCTCGCACGGAGGCTCGCGCAGCTTTTGCCGGGCCCCTTGGACCGCGTCTTCCTCTGCGACTCCGGCTCGGTCGCGGTCGAGGTCGCGATGAAAATGGCCGTGCAGTTCTGGCTCAACCAGGGCGAGCGCGGCCGGACCAAGTTCCTCTCCTTCCGGGGCGGCTACCACGGCGACACATTCGCCGCCATGTCCGTCTGCGATCCGGAGGAGGGGATGCACAGCCTCTTTTCCGGCGTGCTGGCGAAGCAGATCATCGCCGGTCTGCCTGTCGATGAGGAGAGCGAGGCGGCCTTCGGCCTGTTGCTCGACGAACATGCCGAGTCGCTCGCCGCCATTCTTGTCGAGCCGCTGGCGCAAGGCGCGGGCGGCATGATCTTTCATGCGCCGGAGGTGCTGCAGAAGCTCCGGCGCGCCGCCGATCGGCATGGGCTCCTGTTGATTTTCGACGAGGTGTTCACCGGCTTCGGCCGCACCGGGACGATGTTCGCCTGCGAAGCTGCCGGGGTCGTCCCGGACATCATGGTTTTATCGAAGGCGCTGACCGGCGGGACCATGGGCCTCGGCGCCACAATTGCCAGCGGCAAAGTGTTCGAGGCTTTTCTTTCGGACGATCCCGCGCATGCGCTCATGCACGGGCCGACCTTCATGGCAAATCCGCTCGCCTGCGCCGCCGCCAACGCCTCGCTCGATCTCTTTGAACGCGAGCCGCGGCTGGCGCAGGTCGCGGCGATTAGCGCCGTCTTCCGGCGCGATCTCGAACCCTGTCGGAATTTTCCGAACGTGCGCGACGTCCGCGTGCTCGGCGCGATCGGCGTCGTCGAGCTTGATCGAATCGACGACCTCAACGCTCTAAAGCGGCGCTTCGTCGAGAAGGGCGTCTGGGTGCGCCCCTTCCGCGACATCGTCTATCTGACGCCGGCCTTCACGATCGCGGAGGACGAACTGAAGCGCCTGACCGACGCCGTCGTCGCTGTCCTCGCGGGCTGGACGCGCGAGCGGTAGGCGCGGGAGACGATCAGTCCCGCGCGTCCTTGTCGTCGACCTTTTTGGCGCAGACAATGCGAATCTCGACGCGGCTCACGCCATAGCCTTCATCGAGCGCGATCTTCTCGGCGACGCAGCCGTCGGCGAGCGCGGCGCTCGGCTGCGCCTCGGCGACCGAGGCCTCCTGCGTTCCCATATAGGCCGCAAAAAGGACGGTAAGGCTGAAGACAAATCCAAGGACCGAACCCAGTTTAATCATGTCTTATCCGATCCCTTCGACGTGTCGCGGCATAACAGCTAAGCTCTGCAAACCGTTCCGCTTGTGCGGCTCCGCACACGTCACAAACCCGCGCGTTTCGCCGCAACTTGGTAGCCGAGGCCCACACGCCGAACTAGTGCAGGGGCGCAACACCCGCGGGCTTCCGGCTCAAGCGTCCTCACGCCGGATGGCCGCCTTGGCGGCGCGTGTGAGGAAGCCAGATCGCGTCAAGCCCCGGCTTTCGGCGTAATGATCGATTTCGGCAAGCACATCCTCGGGGATTGTGACATTGACGCGGATCGTTCTTCGAACCGGAGCCGAAGCCGGAACGAGGATCGCGACGCCGTCGCGATGATTGGGCTCGTTCATGACGGCTTCCAAAGACGAGGCTTCAGGAATCGGCTCCCCGTCCGCGATCATTCCTTCAATATGCAAGGCGAGCGCTTCCTCGGCCATCGCACGAGCTTCGTCGAGCGATCGCCCGGCGGTGACGCAGCCTGGAAAGTCGGGGAACGAAACGCCGAAGTCGCTCTCTGAATCCTTGTGGATGAGGCCGATATATTGACGCACCTTCTACCTCAATTGCAGGCCTGACTGTTTTTCGATGCTCTTCAAGGTTCCAAGAGGAATGTCGCGGCTCGGATGCGGCACGGTCAGGCGGCCAGGTTTCGTGGGATGTTTGAACTGCACATGGTCGCCTTTTTGCCCGACCTTGAACCAGCCGTCCTCGAGAAGCATACGAATGAGGTCCCGGCTGTGCATTGTGTGTATTGATACATATAGGTTTGTTGGCGTCAAGAACAAACATAGAACTTGCGCCGGCCATGCGCCTCAGCTAGGCACGTTCCATGGGAAAAAACGTCGCTCCTCCGGCGCCGCCTTCCGCCGGCGGAACAGAGCCTGTCAACCTCCGTGAGGCGCTGGAAGAGCGCTATCTCGCCTATGCGCTCTCGACCATCATGGGCCGCGCGCTGCCGGACGCCCGCGACGGCCTGAAGCCGGTGCATCGGCGCATCCTCTACGGCATGCAGATCCTGCGGCTCGATCCGGGGACCGCCTTCAAGAAATGCGCGAAGATCGTCGGTGACGTGATGGGCTCCTTCCATCCGCACGGCGACCAGGCGATCTACGACGCCCTCGTGCGCCTCGCGCAGGACTTCTCCTCGCGCTATCCGCTGATCGACGGGCAGGGCAATTTCGGCAATATCGACGGCGACGGCGCCGCCGCCTATCGCTACACCGAAGCGCGCATGACCGACGTCGCGCGTCTGCTGCTCGACGGCATCGATGAGGACGCCGTCGATTTCCGCGACAATTATTCGGGCGACCAGCAGGAGCCTGCGGTCCTTCCTTCCGCTCTGCCCAATCTGCTGGCGAACGGGGCGCAGGGCATCGCCGTCGGCATGGCGACCTCGATTCCGCCGCATAATCTCGCCGAGCTCTGCGACGCCGCGCTCTATCTCGTCTCCCATCCGAACGCCACGACCGAGCAGCTTCTGAACTTCGCGCCGGGGCCGGATTTTCCGACGGGCGGCGTGCTCGTCGAACCAAAGGAGCAGATCGCCGAGATCTATCGCACCGGGCGCGGTTCGCTGCGGCTGCGCGCGCGCTGGACGAGGGAGGAGGGCGCGCGCGGCGCCTGGACGATCGTCGTCACCGAAATCCCCTATATGGTGCAAAAGTCGCGGCTCATCGAAAAGATCGCCGAGCTTTTGAACGACAAGAAGCTGCCGCTCGTCGCCGACATTCGCGACGAATCGACCGAGGACGTGCGCATCGTCATCGAGCCGAAGAGCCGCACGGTCGATCCTGCGATGCTGATGGAGCATCTCTTCAAGCTGACCGAGCTCGAGACGCGCTTTCCGATGAACATGAACGTGCTCGTCGACGGCGTTGTGCCGCGTGTCGTCTCTTTTAAGGAGGCGCTGCAGCAATGGCTCGACCACCGCCGCGAGGTGCTGCTGCGACGCTCGCGACACAGGCTTGCCGAGATCGTCCGCCGGCTCGAGGTGCTGGCGGGCATGCTCATCGTCTTCCTCAATCTCGATGAGGTGATCCGCATCATCCGCGAGGAAGACGAGCCGAAGGAGAAGCTGCAGGAGGCGTTCGCGCTTTCCGAACTGCAGGTCAATTACGTGCTCGACACGCGGCTGCGCAGCCTTCGCCGCCTGGAGGAAATGCAGATCGGGCGCGAGCATGACGCGCTCGTCAACGAAAAGCGCGAGATTGAGGCGCTGCTCGGCGACGAGGGAAGGCAGTGGAAGGCGATCACCGCGCAAATTCGCGAGCTGAAGAAGAAATACGGCGCCGAGACGAAGCAGGGGCGCCGCCGCACCGCTTTCGCCGAGGCGCCGGACCTTGACGTCGATCTTGCCAACGCTTTCGTCGAGCGTGAGCCGGTCACCGTGGTCGTCTCGCAAAAGGGCTGGATTCGCGCGCTGAAAGGGCAGGTCGCAGATCTCGCCAATCTTCAGTTCAAGGGCGGCGACGCTTTGAGCGTCTCCTTCTTCGCCGAGACGACCTCTAAAATCCTGGTGCTGGCGGGAGATGGCAGGATCTTCACGCTCGACGCCGGAAAGCTGCCGGGCGGGCGCAGCCAGGGCGAGCCTTTGCGGCTTCTCGCCGACATCGGCGAGGGCGAGGCGATCGCCGCGGTTTTCCCTTATGCGGCGGGCGCGACAATGCTCGTCGCGTCAAGCGACGGGCGAGGCTTTATCGCCTTGCAGGACGAGATGATCGGCAATACGCGCAAGGGAAAGGCGCTCTTGAGCGTCGACAAGCCGGCCGCTGCCTCGATCATCGTGCCGGCCGAGGGCGATCATGTCGCCGTCATCGGGGAGAACCGCAAGCTTCTCATCTTTCCGCTGAATCAGCTGCCGGAAATGGCGCGCGGCAAGGGCGTGCGGCTGCAGAAATATCGCGACGGCGGGATCGCCGACGCAAAAGTGTTTCGCCTGGCCGACGGGCTGAGCTGGAAGGATTCGGCCGGCCGCGTCTTCACTGTTTCGAAGGCCGATCTCAAAGAGTGGATCGGCGCCCGCGCCGAAGCTGGCCGCCTGCCGCCAAGAGGGTTTCCGAAGAATAACCGGTTTGGGTGAAGCATTGATCGTCTCAGGGATGTCGAGTTGAAGGACGCTGCAAGAGGAGCTGCGTGAGTCGCCGCACGGATTTCCGGAGGGCGCCCAGTTAGAGTGCGCGATGTCGGCTGGCGCAATTTTAGCGTGGCTCTGCGCCGCGCGCCGCACTACCATAGAGTAGATCGCCCCGCGGGTAGCTTGACCGAATGGCTGTTTCACGAAATCGAACGGAGCTGCTTCTTTGAAAGAGCCCAGCGCTCCTCCGCTTGGTTCGTATTCGCTGGCGGGGCCCGGGACCCGGCTCAACGGCGTCTATGTGATCGACCGGCTGATCGCCACGGGAGGGATGGGGCAGGTCTATGTCGGCCACACGATAGAGACGGCCGACAAGGTCGCGATCAAGATGATTCGTCCAGAACTGGCGCAGAGCGACACCCATCTCGCCCTGTTCAGGAAGGAGGCGGCGGCGCTGCATCGGACGCTGCACGACGCTATCGTTCGCTACTATATTTTCACCACCGACCCCGATCTGCGCTGTCCCTATCTCGCGATGGAGTTTGTGGAAGGCGAATCGCTCGCCGACATGCTGGAGCGCGGACCGCTCGATCTCGATAAGGTGCGCATCCTCCAGAGGCGGCTCGCGGCCGGCCTCGACGTGGCGCATAGGGCGGGCGTCGTTCACCGCGATGTGTCCCCCGACAATATCATCCTTCCCGACAACGACCCGAACCGCGCCAAGATCATCGACTTCGGAATCGCCCGCGACGCCTTCGGCGGGGCGACGCTGATCGGTGGCGACTTCGCCGGCAAGTCGAATTATGTTTCGCCCGAGCAGATCGGCCTGTTCGGCGGCGAGGTGACGACAAAGTCCGACATCTATAGCCTCGGCCTCACGCTCGCGGCGGCGTTGCTCGGGCGCCCGCTCGACATGGGCGGCCTGCCCGCCGAAATGGTGCGCAAGCGGAGCAGCGTGCCGGATTTGAGCAAAATCCCTGTCGAGATGCGCCAGCTGCTGAGCCGCATGCTCCAGCCGCGGCCCGAGGATCGACCCGGCAGTATGGCCGATGTGGCTTCCTGGCCGACCGACGGCATGCCCGCGTCCGCGCAGCCGGTTCCCAGAAACGTCCGCCGCTGGAGCGTGCCGGCGGCAGCGGCGGCCTTCGCGCTCGTCGGCGTCGGCATCATCAGCGTGATCAGCATCGGCTACGGCCCTCATTTTCGCAAATCGGAAGGCTCCGACCCTTCGCGGCCTGGTCCGGCGCAGCGCACAGTCGAAGCTCTGGGCGATGCGCCGCCGCCGCCGGTCGAAATCACGCCTCAGCCTCCGCAACCCAGCCCGAACCCGCCACCGCCAGGCGCGCTGCCTGCCGCCTTGGCGCAGGCGCCCCCGAGTGTGCGACCCGACCGCGCGGCGGCGGCGCCGGTCCCAGAGCTCGAGCTTTTGACGCAGTCGCCTTCCGCATCGCCGCCCGTGCAGACCTCCGGCCCAGATGGCGCCGACGCGGTGGCCGGGCTGGTCGCGCGGCCAACGGACGAAGCTGCGTCTGTTCCAGAACCAAGCGCCCCCGGAGCATTCCGCGATTGCCGCGACTGCCCTGAGCTCATCGCGCTCGAGGCTGGGGCCTTGGCGATGGGCAGCAATGCCGATCCGAGCGAAAGGCCGATTCACAAAGTGACAATCTTGCCTTTTGCGGTCGGCCGCCTTCCGGTGACGGTGGGCGAATGGCGGCTCTGCGTTGCGGCCAAAGGGTGCAAGTTCGATCCGGGCGGCGATCCGGACGCGCCGGTCCATAACATCAGTTGGGATGACGCCGCGCAATATGTCGACTGGCTCTCTCGGCTCACCGGCCGCCGCTATCGCATGCTCAGCGAAGCCGAGTGGGAATATGCGGCTCGGGCAAACACCAAGACGCGGTACTGGTGGGGCGATCAGTTCAGGCCAGACATGTCGTCGTGCCACTCTTGCGTCGCAAAGGTTTCCCCCGACCCGCCCAAGGCCGGCCTGTTTCCGCCGAACGCCTTCGGTCTTCACGACGTAACAGGGTCGGTGTCGCAATGGGTCGCCGACTGTTGGCACAAGAATTTTAAGGGCGCGCCTACCGACGGGAGCGCTTGGGACGCGCCGGGGTGCGCCGCACGGGTTCTGCGAGGCGGCTCCTGGACGAGCGTGCCGGGAGACCTGCGGATCACCAATCGGGAATTCTATGATCCGGCGGTCCGCTACCCTGGACACGGACTTCGCGTCGGGCGCGACTTGTGACGGCTTGGCGGGCCACGCCGGCCCGAGGGCGGCAGATAACAAACCGATTGATGGAGGGACGCGTGACGCACTGGATCAAACTGGCATTCGTGCTGTTCGCGACGGCATGCCCGTGGGCAGCCATGGCTCAAGCTCCCGCAGCGACGCCTGAGACTGCCACGCCACCGGCGCCCCACAAGCAAACGGCCGCTCCGGAGGGCGCAAAGGTCTACATCATTTCTCCAGCCAATGGAGCGCGGGTCCGCTCACCCTTTGTGGTTCAATTCGGGTTGAAAGGTATGGGGGTCACGCAAGCCGAAAGCTCCGCGCCGAACGCTGGGCACCACCATCTCCTGGTCGACGTCAAGGAACCGGTTTCGGACGCCGAGGTCATACCCTCCGACAAGACCCATCTTCATTTCGGCCGCGGTCAGACCGAGACCCCGCTCGATCTCCCACCGGGCCGGCACACGCTTCAGCTCGTTCTTGGCGACGCCAAGCACTGGCCGTTCGTGCCGCTACTGGCGTCGCAAAAGATCGAAGTGACGGTGGTGTCGCCGCACGCCAAGAAGAAGCATCACCGACGTCCGGGCCATCACTACTATTGAAAGCCGTGAGGCGTTCGTTCGAAAGGCCGCCCCCTCGCCGCGCGCCGCCCATGTGTGAATCCCCACTCATACCCCCCGGTTCGAGCGGGTAGATCCCTCGTATCGAGACGTTCTCGAAACGAGGGACTTGCCATGTATATTGATCGTATTGTCAAGACGGCTGCCGTGATCATGCCAATATTGGCGGCTTCGAGCCTGGGAGGCGAGGCGGCGGCCGGGATTTTGAGATCGCCGTATGGTCTTGCCGTCGACCAGAATGGCGGCACACTCTATATTGCCGATCCGGCAGGCGGGCAGATCGACGTTTACAATCCGAATGGCAACGCGCTTTCGGCGTTCGTGAGGGTGAGCAACCCTTTCTCGCTGGCGGTCAATAAAAATGGTCTCGTCTATGCCGGGATTGTCGGCGCGGCTGGACAGATCAACATCTATAACGCGCAGGGGCAGTCTCTCAATTCGTTGCCCGTGCCGCCAGGCGACAGCCCGATAACAATGACGTTTGACTCCGATAATATTCTCTATCAGTCAATTGGGATCAGCAACGGGATTGGACAAATCAATTCTTACACGAATGACGTAACTATCCCATACAATCGAACCCTGGGCATGCCGCCGTTTGCATTCAATCTCATCCCTTATAACAAGCTTCAAACATATACAGAAATGCCGTCCGGGACGAAATACGCGCTCGCCTACGACAATGGGCAGATTTTCATGCTTGGGACTTACCCGGGCATGGGCCTAAACGATAATATATATGATACGCAGTTGCTTCTGTCAGGTCACGCTCAGGATTTCCGCAATCAGATTTTCCAATGTATGCCGGATGTGAATTGCATCGCATGGGTCAACAACCATATGCTTGCATTGAGCGGCGCCGCTTTTGCGGCGGCGGTCGACGGCCATCACAACATTTTCTACACGGATCCGGACGGGATGGACATCGCCGTCACCGGAAAGACGCCGATTTCGCCCAAAAAATTGCTGAGCAATCTTCCGTCTTCGCCCTATGGGATCGCCTTCGACAAGACGCGCTCGCGCCTTTATGTTTCCTTCCCGAGCGAACATCTCATCCGCGCCTACACGGTGAGCTACTCTACCCAAAACGGCGTCAAGGTCCCGGCGCTCTCCATGCCTCCCCTTGTCATCCAGTGAGGCCGGGCTAAGTGTTTAGTCCCGAGGAGTGGCGGTACGGATCGATTTTGAATCGGCCGGGGTCTTCTGTCCATATGCGTGCGACGTATTCGTCAGGGGTAAGGCCACGGAGGGTCTTCAGGCGGCGGCCGTGG
>WBZN01000175.1_pt1 | contig 86864 bp, 69 predicted proteins | sample 5204281 | NCBI WGS metagenome assembly WBZN01 (sample SAMN12344347, study PRJNA552823) | activated sludge metagenome | biome: Activated sludge suspended growth; feature: Nitrification reactor; material: Wastewater; isolation source: activated sludge from nitrification reactor of wastewater... | reverse complement strand
TGGCAGTTGCTGTTCCACGCATCATTGCCGGTGTTCGCGTTGCCGTCGTTGCAGGCCGTGCCGGGCAGTGCGTTGCCGCCGGGCGTGCCCAGGCAGTCGATCACTTGGCCCACGCATTGGCAGTTGCTGTTCCACGCATCATTGCCGGTGTTCGCGTTGCCGTCGTTGCAGGCCGTGCCGGGCAGTGCGTTGCCGCCGGGCGTGCCCAGGCAGTCGATCACCTGGCCCACGCACTGGCAGTTGCTGTTCCACGCATCGTTGCCGGTGTTCGCGTTGCCGTCGTTGCAGGCCGTGCCCGGCAGCGCGGGACCGTTGGCCACGCCGTTGCAGTCCACCACCGCGCCACCTGTGGCCGTTGCCTGTACACCCAAGGAGAGGTTGTAGTACCTGCCCGTGTTCGATGTCTGCAGCTTCACGGCGCGTACCATGTACCGTTTGCCGCTGACAAAGGGTACTGCCGGGCTGGAGAAGCTGGTTTGTGCCACGGGAGCGGAAGTGAGCCGCACCAAGGCACCATTGCCTTGCACCACCTCATACACATGATATCCATCCACTTGGCCTGCAGCCGGGGACCAGGTGAAGGCGGCTTGGCCCGCATTGTTGGCGACCTGCAGGTTGGACGGACGGGGCACCATCATCATCCGCAAGGAGGGGTCCCCCATCAGTGCCAGATGCACTCTGTTGTACTGCGGGCCTTGCCATCCCCCGTTCTGCGGTGTGTACAGCGTTTGGTTGTTCATGGTGGCCCAGGTGCTGTATCCGATATTATCGCCCATGCCCATGTGGTGGAAATACCAATGGGGCATGCCGCACCAAACACTGGTCAGTCCATCTCCGCCGGCAATGGGGGCCCGGAGGAAGTCATTGGCCACGTCCCAATCGCCGAAGTAGCTGCCCATGGACATGTTGAACACTCCTCCGAAGTTGATGGATGCGTAGCCCGCCGTACTTCCCACGTTGTTGGCATTGTCCCACCAGCCGCCGCCGCTCGAGTAGGTCCACAAATAGCTCTGCCCGTCGACAAAGGTGCTGAAGGGTTGGGCGTAGGGATAACAATTGGTGACGTTGGATGCGCCGACCAACGCTGAAACGTTGCGGTAGCCTGAACCGGCCAGCGGATTGGCCACCCATTGGAGGTTGTCGAATACCAAGCCGCGGGACTGCGGAACGAACTGCCTGGTCTTGAATGCATGGGCCTTGTTCAGGTAGGCCCGCACCAGTTCCAGTTCACCGGCTTGGAAGGACGGCATGTTGGCAAGGTCCACACGGCCCACTTGCAGTTCGATGGCGCCGGGAAAGTCGCTCTGATCGAACTTCCCGTCGCCGGGCACATTGTGATTGCGTGCATCCATGGCACCGGAGGCATTGACTGCGTTGTCCGTCCAGGTGCCGTTCACATCTCCGTAGTACCCGTCGCATGGCCATGCCCCGTTGTGTTCCGGGTGGCCGTCGGGGCTCAGGGCACCGGAGTAGGCTACCGGTATGTGGCCGATGATGTATACCGCCTTGACACGGTCCGGTGCTGCGTTGTAGTCGGCTTGTATCAACGCCCGCACCGATGGCACGGGCATCGCCAAGGGCACATTGTGGCGAACCACGCCCCAGCCATCATTCCGAAGATCCTCCTCCAATTGCTGCAACTCCGCAGTCAGTCCATTGGCCAGGTTGTCTGCCACCAACAGGATCATCAAACCGCGGTCATCCACCGGAGCCACGTCGATCCCCGAAGCGATGTACCCGGTTCCCGTGCCGCCCCCGGAACGGACCACTTTGTACTCGTAATATTCACCGATGGCGGCAGTGTTGTCCACATATTGCCCGATGGAACCTCCGAGGCTTGCTATGCTGTTGCCCCACGATTGCTGGCCCTTGGTCTTGCGATAGATGGAATAGTTCGTCGCGCTGGCGAAGGGGGCCCAAGAGAGGGTGATCCGCGGAGGCGAGGACTGCACCACGGCGGCGAGTTCCACTGCTTCCTTCTGCGATGGGGTTTGGGCCATCGCGTTGAGCGCGATCAAACCGGCACAGATCACAGGAAGGTGGCGTTTCATCGGATACCGGGCTGTTCATTGCCCGCAACGGGCATCACAGGGACCGTTATAGCGCGCCAGCGCATGGTGCGGTTACATGAAACGGCAGGGGATCCGATGAATCACCTTGCAGCGGCCACCAACCCCTGCGAACGTTGCGCCGAAGTGGCTACGACCATGGCCACAACTGTCTCCTGCGCGGCAGGTGGCCGGTTGAGCAGGGTAGGACAGTCCCGGTGCCTACGCCACCACGTGCCACGGCCGCCAGCGTTGGTCTGTGCGGAATTCCGCAGGGAAGCCTTCCAACGGCCTCCCTAAGCCAGTGCGTTCGACAAAGCGAATTAACTTTACGTCGAATGGAGATAAACGCCAGTCCAACCCTGTATCCGCAGCGGTTGAAGGGATTCCAACCTTTGCCCCGAAAAACACGTAGAAAGCACTTTGATTCTTAAGGTAGTTATGACTCTCAAACAGCCCACCTCACTTGCCTTGGAAGGCCAACCGCCTTCCATCAGCAGCTTGCTCAATAGGTGGCATGCTTCACAAGCAGCAGCGATCACTTCAGCTTCCCGGAGCATTTCCCATGCTGAACTGAACCAGTTCGTTCTACGGTCGGTAGCCATACTTGCCGGACATGGACTCGGGCCTGGCACATGCGTCGCCCTCTGCCTCGATCGCTCCCCCGAGCTCATCATCGCCGTGCTCGGCATCGTGCAGGCCGGTGCCGCTTATGTGCCCATCGACCCCACCTACCCCGCCGAGCGCATCGCCGGCATGCTGGAGGACGCCCAGCCGCCGGTGGTGATCACCAGCAGGGCGCACCAGCACCTGTTCAAAGGCACCAAGGCCAAGGTGCTCCTCATCGAGGAGATCGACCTCTCCAACGGCCCGCTGTTCGAAGGCCCCTGCCCGGCTACGCCTGAAGACCTGCTCTACGTGCTCTTCACCAGTGGCAGCACCGGCCGCCCCAAAGGTGTGGCCATGCACCATGCGCCACTCACCAACCTGATCCAATGGCAGTTGCGCACCTCGGTGCTGAAGGAAGGCGATCGCACCCTGCAGTTCGCGCCCATCAGCTTCGACGTGAGCTTCCAGGAGATCTTCACCACGTTCGCGCAAGGCGGCACCCTGGTGCTGATCACCGATGAGGACCGCCTGAACAGCACGCAACTGCTGCGCAAGATCATCGCCGAGAAGATCAACCGCATCATCGTGCCCTTCGTGGCGCTGCAATACCTGGCGGAAGCGGTGGAGCGCACGGGTGAAGTGCCTTCTTCATTGAAAGAGGTCTTCACCAGTGGTGAGCAGTTGAAGATCACCCCGGCGATCATCAACCTCTTAAAACAACTGCCCGGCGCGCGCTTCTGCAACCAGTACGGCCCCACCGAGGGCCACGTGGTGAGCGAACTGGAACTGAAAGGCGACCCGTCCACCTGGCCCGCCCTGCCCAACATCGGCAAGGCCATCGACAACGTGAAGCTCTATGTGCTCGATGAGCAGATGAAGCCTGTGAAGAAGGGGGAAGAAGGTGAACTCTACCTCGGCGGCGCGTGCGTGGCGAAAGGCTACATCGGTCGCGATGATCTCACGGCCGAGCGTTTCCTCTCGGATCCGTTCATCCCCGGTGGGCGTATGTACAAGACCGGCGACCGCGCTGCCGAACTGCCCAACGGCGAGATCGACTACAAGGGCCGTATCGATGGCCAAGTGAAGGTGCGTGGCTACCGCATCGAGCTCGGCGAAGTGGAAGTGGCCATGGAGAAGCACCCATCGGTGGAACAGGCCGTGGCCAACGTGCGCGAGGACCGTCCCGGACTGAAGCGCCTGATCGGTTACTACGTGGCGAAGAGCGAACTCAGCACCAACGAACTGCGCAAGCACCTCGCTTCCCTCCTCCCCGACTACATGCAGCCTTCGGCCTTCGTGGCCGTGAAGGAACTGCCCCGCACACCCAGCGGCAAGATCGACCGCAAGGCATTGCCCGCACCCGATGTGAAGCGCCCGGACCTGGACGTGGCCTTCGCTGCGCCACAGAGCACCGTACAGAAAACGCTCGCCCACGTGTGGGCCGATCTGCTGGGCATCGACCGCGCGGGCATCGACGACAACTTCTTCGACCTCGGCGGCAACTCCTTGCTAAGCATCCAATGCGTGGCCCAGTTGGAAGGCCATGGCCTGAAACTGCCGATCGTGAAATTGTACCAGCATCCCACGATCAGGGCGTGCGCGGCGTTTCTGGAGGGTGATGTGGCGGCTGTGTCTGCTGCCGAGATGGCGAGAGCACGGGCTTTACGGGCCGGACTGGAGTCCGGCGGCACGAAGGTTGATATTGCCATCATCGGCATGAGCGGCCGTTTCCCCGGCGCCGCGAACGTGGAGGAGCTTTGGCAGAACCTGCTGGCGAAAAAGAACAGCATCAGCACGTGGACGGCCGATGAGATCGACCCGAGCGTGCCCGCCGAGCTGCGCAACGATCCCGACTACGTGAAGGCGCGCGGTGTGATCACCGATGCGGACAAGTTCGATGCAGCTTTCTTCGGCGTGAACCCCAAGGTGGCTGCGCTGATGGACCCACAGCAACGCGTGTTCCTGGAAACAGCCTGGGCTGCACTGGAGGATGCCGCGTACGATCCCGCGCAGTTCGCGGGCCTGATCGGCGTGTACGCCGGCATGGGCAACAACACCTATTACACGCGCAACGTGATCGGCCATCCTGAGCTGATCGAGCAAGTGGGCGACTTCGCGGTGATGACGGCTAACGAGAAGGACTACATCGCCACGCGCCTCGCATTCGAGTTCGACCTGCGCGGTCCGGCGATCAGCCTGAACACCGCCTGCAGCACCTCGCTGGTGGCCATTGCACAAGCATTTCATGCCCTGCGCGACGGCGAGTGCGACATGGCGTTGGCCGGTGGCATCGCGATCAGCGCGCCGATCAACAGCGGCATCGTGTACAACGAGGGCGGCATGTACAGCCCCGATGGAAGCACGCGCACCTTCGATGCCGAGGGCAAAGGCACCAGCTTCAGCGATGGCGTCGGCATCATCGTATTGAAGCGCCTGGACGATGCGATCCGCGACAAGGACCACATCTACGCCACGATCAAGGGCGCTGCGCTCAACAACGACGGCAGTGACAAGGCCAGCTTCACCGCGCCCAGCGTGCGCGGCCAAGCCGAGGTGATCGCCATGGCACAGGCCGATGCGGGCATTTCACCGGAACAGATCAGCTACGTGGAAGCACACGGTACAGCCACGCCGCTCGGTGATCCGATCGAAGTGGAGGCGTTGACGCTGGCCTTCCGTGGCGCAGATGTACCGTCGACCCATGGGTCGACGCAACAATTCTGTGCGATCGGCTCCATCAAATCGAACATCGGTCACCTCACGGCTGCCGCCGGTGCGGCAGGCGTGATCAAGACCGCGCTCGCACTTCAGCAGGAAAAGATCCCCGCGAGCATCGGCTTCGAGACGCCAAACCCCGCGATCGACTTTGCGAATTCGCCCTTCAGCGTGGCGCAGGACAATACAGCCTGGCCTCGCACTGGTACGCCACGCATGGCAGGCGTGAGCAGCTTCGGCGTGGGCGGCACCAATGCGCACGTGGTCATGGCAGAGCCTCCGGTGATGGCGGCTTCCAGCGCATCACGCAGCAAACAATTGCTGATGCTGAGTGCGAAGACCAAGACCAGCCTCGATGCCATGACGGACAACCTCCGCGCCTGGCTCCTCCTCGACTCCGCTCGGAGTGCCCGCCAGTCGGGATCGCTTGCTGATGCGGCCTACACGCTGCAGATCGGACGTCGCCACTTCAAGCACCGCCGCCTGATCGTGGGCGGAAGCCACCAGGAAGTGATCGACGCGATCGCGAACAAGGATGCACAGCTGATCGGCACGCGCGAACTGCACGAGGCCGCACCGGGCGTGGTGTTCATGTTCCCCGGACAAGGCTCGCAATACGTGAACATGGGCCGCGACCTCTGCGCGAGCGAGCCGGTCTTCGAAGAACACTTTGACCGTTGCTGCGAACTCTTCAGCAAGGAGTTCGGCACGGATCTGAAGGCCATCATCTTCCCGAAAGCCGGAGAAGAAGAGAAGGCTGCTGAGCAACTGAAGCAGACCATCTACACGCAGGCCTCGCTGTTCACCTTGCACTACAGCCTTGCGAAGCTGTGGATGCACTGGGGCATCACCCCGGATGCGATGATGGGCCACAGCATCGGTGAATTCGCCGCAGCCTGCCTGGCCGGTGTGTTCTCGTTGGAAGATGCCGTGAAGCTGGTGGCCAACCGCGGCCGCATGATGCAGGAACTGCCCGGTGGCAGCATGCTGAGCGTGCGCGCAGCGGAAGAAGATGTAGCGAAGAAACTGCCCGCCGGATGCAGCATCGCGGCGAACAACGGTCCGCAGTTGTGCGTGGCCAGCGGTCCGCACGAGGCGATCGCCAAGCTGCAAGCCGAATTGGAGAAGGAGGGCATCACCTGCAAACCGCTGGTGACCAGCCACGCCTTCCACAGCCCGATGATGGACGCCATGGTGGCGCCGTACAAGAAGGTGGTGGAAAGCGTGAAGCTCAGCGCACCACGCATCCCCATCGTGAGCACGGTTACGGCGGAGTGGCTGAAGGACGACGAGGCCACTTCACCGAAGTACTGGAGCGATCACCTGCGCGCCACGGTGCGATTCGCGCAGGCCGTGAAGTTCGCTTGGGGCGATGCCGACCGCGTGATGCTGGAAGTGGGCCCGCGCACCACGGCCACCACGCTCGCACGCCAGCAGAGCAGCGACAGCAAGAAACAAGCGGCCGTGCCTTCGCTGGGCGATTCCGCTGGCAACGGCAACGAGCTGACGCAATTGCTGAAAGCCGTGGGTGGTCTATGGCAGAGCGGCGTGATCATTGATTGGAACAAGTTCTACGAGCGCGAAGAACGCAAGCGGATCAGCTTGCCCACCTACGCCTTTGAAAGGGTACGGCACTGGGTGGAGCCGGTGGCTGTTCAAGCCACGGCGGGTGGACAGCGTGGACACGGTGAGACCACCGAGTCCACCCCGTCCACCGGGCTGGCGGATGCCAGCCTTCCACCCAAGGACCAGCTGATCGCACAGATCAAAACACTCTTGGAGGAAAGCTCCGGACTTGAACTGGCCGAGGCCAGCAACGAGGAGACCTTCCTCGAAATGGGCCTCGACTCGCTTTTCCTTACGCAGGTGGCCACCTCGCTCAGCAAGAAGTTCGGCGTGAAGATCTCGTTCCGGCAATTGAACGAAGAGCTGCCGAACCTGGACAAGCTGGCGGACCACATCCTGCCGCATTGGGGTGGCAGTGCGGCCTTGGTACGGGCCGATGATCATCGGCCCCAACAAGCCGCACCCACGGTGAACGCCTTGGAGGACGCGCCCGAACTGAAGAAAGTCTTCGGTGCCCAGGCGCGCATCAGCAAAGAAAAGGAAGACGACTTCACGCCGCAGCAGCGCGCCTGGTTCGATGACTTCGTGCAGCGCTACACGGCGAAGACCGCCAAGAGCAAGGCCTTCACGCAGGCCAACCGCCAGCACATGGCCGACCCGCGCGTGGTCACCGGCTTCAAGCCGCAGACCAAGGAACTCACCTACCAAGTAGTGGTGGACCGCAGCCGGGGCGCGCGTTTGTGGGACATCGACGGCAACGAATACGTGGACATCCTCAGCGGCTTCGGCAGTTCGATGTTCGGCTACATGCCCGACTTCATCCGCAAGGCCGTGCAGGAACAAGCCGACCAGGATGCCAGCATCGGCCCCATGTCGCCGCTGGCCGCAGAAGTGAGCAACCTGCTTTGCGAGCTCACCGGCGCCGAACGCGCCGCCGTGTGCAACACCGGCAGCGAAGCGGTGCTGGGCGCGATGCGCATGGCCCGCACCGTCACCGGCCGCAGCCTGATCATCTCCTTCAGCGGCAGCTACCACGGCATCAACGACGAAGTGATCATCCGCGGCAGCAAGAGCCACAAGAGCTATCCCGGTGCGCCCGGCATCATGCCCGAGGCCGTGCAGAACATGCTGGTGCTGGACTACGGCACGCCGGAGAGCCTGGAGATCATCAAGCAGCGCTGCCATGAAGCGGCAGCGGTACTGGTGGAACCGGTGCAGAGCCGCCGCATGGATTTCCGCCCGGTGGACTTTTTACGCGAGGTGCGACGGATCACCAAGGAACATGGCACCGCGTTGATCTTCGACGAGGTGATCACCGGCTTCCGCACGCACCCCAACGGGGCGCAAGGCCTCTTCGGCATCAAGGCCGACATCGGCACCTACGGCAAGGTGATCGGCGGCGGCATGCCCATCGGCGCCATGATCGGCAGCCGCCCGTGGATGGACGCCCTGGACGGTGGCGACTGGCGCTTCGGCGACGAGAGCGTGCCCGAGGCGGGCGTGACCTACTTCGCCGGCACCTTCGTGCGCCACCCGCTGACGCTGGCCGCCATGAAGGCTTCGCTGCTGTACATGAAGCGTGAAGGGCCAGCCTTGCAGAAGCGGCTCAATGAAATGACGGAGGGCATGGTGGCCCGCGCCAATGAGCTCTTCATCAAATACCAACTGCCGTACTACTGGAACAACTTCGGCAGCGCATTCAAGACCAAGTACGACGAGAGCGTCCACTACACCGAATTCTTCTTCATGCTGATGCGGCTGCACGGCGTGCATGTGCTGGACTTTCCGCACTTCCTCACCACGGCGCACACCGCGGCAGACGTGGAGTTCATCCTGCAGGCGCTTGAAAAAACCTGCCAGGAGCTGCGTGCCTCCGGCTTCATGCCCGAGCGCACCTACCAGTTGCCGGTGGTGAACAGCACGTTGAACGGGCATGCGCGAAAGGCGCGTGAACGGGTGGAAGAAGCATCCGAGCCGCCTGTGCCAGGCGCGCGCTTGGGGCGCACGGCGGACGGCGAGCCGGCGTGGTTCGTCCCGGACGAAGCACGACCCGGCAAATACCTGATGCTCGTACCGGAAGAAATTTGACCCATTAACACCACGCATTCCAGCGAAGGACCAGGAGCAGGATGGAGAATTTTATTCCGGAGATCAGCCGAATAGCCGTGGACCATGATCCGTTCACCGGGCCGGCCATCCTCCGCACGGTACCCACCACCGAGGCACAAATGGAAGTGTTCGCCGCCTCGGAAATGGGCCATGATGCCAACTGCGCCTATGTGGAAAGCGTGTCGTTGGTATTGAACGGACCGTTGGACCGGGCCGCACTGGAACGCGCACTGCACGACTTGGTCGCCCGGCACGAGAGCCTGCGCAGTGTGATCAGCGCCAACGGCATGCGCATGCTGGTGCTGGAAGAGATGGAGTTGGCGATCCCGTTCCACGACTTCAGCGGCATGGACCGCCACAGCCGGGAGACCCAGCTTGGAGCGCTCGCCGACCAGGACATGCGCATGGCCTTCAACCTGTCGAAGGGCCCGCTGTTCCGCGTGATGCTGGCCAAGACCGGAGCGGAAGAGCACATCCTGCGGATCAGCGGGCACCACGCCGTTCTGGACGGCTGGAGCCTGGGCATCCTGATGGCCGAAACGAGCGAACTCTACAATGCGCATGCCGCCGGAACGCTGCCGGCGCTGCCACCCGCCATTCCCTTCAGTGCGTATGTGCTGGCCTGCCTGGATTTCACCAAGAGCAGCGGGCATGCCGAAGTGGAGCGCTATTGGACCGGCCTGTACAAGGGATCTATCCCGCGGATGAACCTTCCCACGGACCGGCCGCGGCCGGTGCGCAAAACATTCCATGGCCGCCGGTTGGACCTTCCGCTGGACCCCTTGCTGGTGAAGGGCCTGCGCCAGGTGGCCACGCGCAATGGCGCGAGCGTCGTCACCACCCTGCTCAGCGCGTTCGAAGTACTGTTGGCCCGGATCACCGGTTCGTCGGACGTCGTTACCGGACTGCCTGCCGCCGGGCAGAGCGACCTGGGCATGCAGCGCTTGGTGGGGCACTGCGTGAACCTGCTCGCCCTGCGCAGCCAGGTGGACGAGGAGCAGGCTTTCGATGCCTATCTGAAGCAGCGAAAGAGCCAGGTGCTGGATGCCTTCGACCACCAGAAGTACACCTTCGGCACCTTGGTGCAAAAGCTGAAAGTGCCCCGCGAACCCGGGCGGATACCCTTGGTGCCCGTAGTGTTCAACGTGGACATGAACATGGATGATGGTGTGGCGTTCACCGGGCTGCGGCACCTCTTTGTGAGCAATCCGCGGCACTACGAGAACTTCGAACTGTTCCTCAACGCCACCGGGCATGGTGATGCGCTCACCCTGGAATGGAGCTACAACACCGACCTGTTTGATGCGGCCACCATCTTTGATTGGATGTGGCAGCTCAACCGCGTGATCACGCGCATCATTGCCGACAGCTCCCTGCCCATCGGCCTGTTGACCCGGGATGCCGATCCGGCAATCGGTTTGGGCATGCCCGCCCCGGAATGGCACGGCCAGCGCTCGGAATACCCACGCGACAGCAGCATGGATGCCCTGTTCGAAGAGGTGGTGGCGCAATACCGTGAGCAAACGGCCATACAGGCCGCCGGCGAAGCATGGAGCTACGGCCGCCTGCACGCCCGCGCCGGCGCAATTGCCGGCGCCCTGTTGGCCGCCGGTGTAAAACCCGGCGACCCCGTGGGCTTGTGCAGCGAACGCTGCCCGGACATGGTGGCGGCCATGCTGGCCATATTGCGGTGCGGCGCAGCCTTTGTGCCCTTCGACCCCAGCTACCCGCAGGAGCGGCTGGAATACATGCTCAAGGATACGCAGGTGCAGGTGCTGCTCACACAGAAACAGTTGGCGGCAGCCCTTCCCGGCCATGGTGCCCGGACCTTGTATCTGGAAGAGGTCGCAGACGACCAGGCCACCAATGCCCCACCGAAGGGCACAGCGGAGAGTGCGGCATACATCATGTACACCTCCGGGTCCACCGGCCAGCCCAAAGGGGTGGTGGTGCCGCACCGCGCCGTGGTGCGCCTGGTGCGCAACCAGAACTTCCTGCCATTCGGTCCGGAGCTCACCTTCCTGCAGCTATCCAACATATCGTTCGATGCTTCCACCCTGGAGCTGTGGGGCGCCCTGTTGAACGGTGCCAAGCTGGTGCTGCAACCCCAGCAGAAACCCACCTTGCAGGAGATCATCGGCACCATCCGGCAACACCAGGTCACCACGGTATGGTTCACCACCGGACTGTTCAACCTGTTGGTGGATGAGCATCTGGAAGAGCTGCACGGCCTCAAACACATCCTCACCGGCGGGGACGTACTGAGCGTACCCCACGTAAAGAGGGCTTTGCGCAAGTTGGGCCCCGGGGTGCTGATCAATGGTTACGGCCCCACGGAAAACACCACCTTCACCTGCTGCCATGCGATCAACGATGAGCAGGCGTTGCATAACCGGGTACCCATCGGCAAGCCACTGTGCAACACCACGGTGCACATTCTGGACGAGCACCTGCAACCGGTGGCCGTGGGAGTGAAGGGGGAGCTCTACGCCGGCGGGGCGGGCGTTGCCTTGGGCTACTGGCGCCAACCGGAGCTCACCACGGCCCAATTCGTTCCCGACCCCTTCAGTACCACGCCCGGAGCCAAGCTCTACCGCACCGGCGACCTGGCCTGTTGGCTGCCCGATGGCACCATCGATTTCCTGGGCCGTGCGGACGGGCAGGTGAAGGTGCGCGGGTTCCGGGTGGAACTGGGCGAGATCGAGAGCGCCATCAGCACGTTGGGCGGGTTGAAGGACCGGGTGGTGGTGGCCCGCAACGACCTGCCCGGTGAGAAACAACTGGTGGCCTATTTGGTGCCGGTGGATCCCCGCCGGCTTGCCGAGGACATGGAGGCGCAGGAAGCACTGATCCGCAAGTTGCGCGAGCACCTGCGCCAAACCCTGCCGGACCACATGGTGCCCACCGCCTATGTGATCTTGCCCGAGCTGCCGTTGACGGCCAACGGCAAAGTGGACAAACGGGCCTTGCCTGTGCCCGAGCACCGGGCACAGGTGATCGAGGTGAAGCACGTGAAGCCACGCAACGCCAAGGAGGAGGTGCTGGCCAAGCTTTGGTCGGAATCCCTCAACCTGCCCATGGTGGGGGTGCATGACAACTTCTTCGACCTGGGCGGCCACTCGCTCATCGGCATCCAGCTTCTTGCACGCGTGGAGGAGCAGTTCGGAAAGCGCCTGCCCCTGAACTCCCTGTTCCAGGCACCCACCGTGTCGGCATTTGCCAAACTGGTACAAAGCAAGCAGCCCACCAGCGTGCTGAAAAACCTCGCGGCGCTGCAACCCGAAGGCAGCCGCATGGCCTTTTTCTGCGTGCATGGCGATGAAGCGAACCACCACATCATGCGGCACTTGGGCAAGGACCAGCCCTATTATGCCTTCTTCCACCAAGGGGAAAACGGTGCCCCGTTCGAGCACCATGGCGTGGAAGGCATCGCCAAGCACTACGTGAGCGAGCTGCTCAGCGTGCAACCCGAGGGTCCATTCCTGCTGGGCGGTTACTCCTTTGGCGGGATCGTGGCCTACGAAATGGCCCAGCAGCTAACGGCGGCCGGGCATGAAGTGCCCTTGCTGGCCATGTTCGACATGCCTGCGCCGGAGGTCTTCAACGAGAACATGAAGCTGGAGGAAAAGCTCCACGAGCCCCTCAAACGCGTGGTGATGCGCCACCTGGTGGAGAAAGCCCTTGCCAAGGGGAGGATCCGATCGCACCGGCTGCAGCATTTCCACATCATCGACAACTACAACCGCGCCATACAAGCCTACCACCCCCGGCCGTACAACGGCCCGGTCACCGTATTCAAAGCCGAGGCTACGGCCGGCACGGACGACATGGGCTGGGCCAAGCTGGTCACCGGCCACTTGGACGTGCACGTGCTGCCCGGCGACCACTACAGCCTGATCAAGGACCCCGGAGCGGCCCGCTTGGTGCGCGAACTGAGCCGCTGCATCGACCGGGCGGTAAGCCGCTTCGCCGTTGAGGCCGTTTGACATGCACACCCCGCGACCGCTCGTGGTGCATTGCACCGGCCCCGAACTTGCCGTGGCAGGGCCTGCGTTCACGGCGAGCACACCCGTAGAGGGACCCTTCGCGTGCTTCGGCTCATTGGCCTCCATGGCCGATCGGCTGCAGCGGTACCTGGAACTGCTCAACGACGGGGAACGCGCACGGGCCGATCGTTTCCGGTTCGCGCACGACCGTGAGCGGTTCATCCTGGGCCACGGGCTGCTGCGCGAAGTGCTGGGCCGCACCCTGGGCCAACGGCCCGAACAGTTGGAATTCCTTCGCGGTGAGTTCGGCAAGCCCTTTCTGGAAGGCCACCCCGTGCACTTCAACCTCAGCGACACCAAGGATGCCGTGCTGGTGGCCGTGGCCCAGGAGCCGATCGGGGCCGACATTGAGACCCTGAACCGCAGCACCGACCACGACCGGGTCGCCGCGCACTACTTCACCCCGGCGGAAGTGGCCAGCATCGATCGGGCACCCGACGGCAAGCGGCGCTTCCTCGAACTGTGGACCCGGAAGGAGGCCGTGCTGAAGGCCTGCGGCGTGGGCCTGATGGACGACCTGCACAGCCTGGAAGTGGGCGAGGCGAAGAACACCATGATGATCAGGCATCCCGACTTCGTGCGCTTGGCCGCACCGGAATACCATGTGGCCACGTTCATCGCCGGAGCGCACCACCTGATCAGCCTGGCCAGTGCCTCGGCCATCGGGCAATTGCAGCTCACCGCGGCCTGAAGCGGTGCCTATTCCTCCGCACCGAAAAAGCGCGGGTGGAAATTGAGCAGGTAGAGCTTTTCGCTCGCGCGTGTCACTGCGGTGTACAGCCAGCGCACGTATTCGCGGTCGATCATTTCCCCGGTGACATAGCCTTGATCCACGAACACGCTTTTCCATTGGCCGCCCTGCGCCTTGTGGCAGGTGACCGCATAGGCGTACTTCACCTGCAGCGCATTCACGTAAGGGTCCTTCTTGAACTCGCGGAACCGTTCGCCCTTGGTGCGGGCTTCAATGCCGGCGAGCACATCCTGCGCCAGCTGGCGCATGCGCGGTGCGGGCAGCGCGGGGCCTTCAGCGGCCAGCACATCGAGGATCACCTTCACTTCCAGCTCCCGGTCGGCGAGGCCGTCCCACCAGGCAATGGTGAGGTCCGCGAAGCGCAGCCCGTAACGTTCTTCCGTGCGGTGCACCCGCAGCACGGAGACCTGCTCACCATTGGCGATGAGGCTGAAGGAGCCCGGGCCCGCCGCTTGATCCTGCGCTGCCCAGAAATAATTGTTCTTCACCACCATCAGGCGGTCGTTGGCCTCGAGCTCTTCCTCGAACCCGTGGATCCGGGCCCTGACCTGCTGGCTGTACTGATAGGCGCGCTTGTTGCTGCGGCAGATCAGGCATACCTCCTCATCGCCGTGCCTGGCATAGGCTTCTTCCAAGGCATCCTGCAAGTCGTGGCCTTCAACCCGTGCCACATCGGCAAAGCCGGTGATGAATTGGGGCACCGCCCGCTCCGCCGACGGCGCATGCCCATCCCCTTCCGCTGCGCCGCCAGGCATTTGCGCCAAGGTGCCGCGCAAGGCGGTGGCGTTTTCCAGGATGCCGGATTCGCGCGCTTGGCGCACCACCTCGGTAAGCTCGATGCTGCCGGGCAACAAACCCTGTGCGGCCAGCTCCCTGTTGTCCAAGGCGGGACTGTGGTCGCTGCCCACCGGTGGCAGCTGGGCCGGGTCGCCAATGAGCAGCAGCTTGTTGCCCGGCGCCGCGAACACATGCTCGAACAGGTCGGTGAGCAGGTCGCGCTCGAACGCACCGCCACCGGCACGGCCGATCATGCTGGCCTCGTCCACCACGAACAAAGCATGCTTCTCGCGGTTGGGCGCCACGGACATCCCGCCAAAGCCGGCCTCTTCATCCATCACCGTCCGGTAGATGCGCCGGTGGATGGTGCTGGCAGGCGCACCGGCATAGGCGCCTAGCACCTTCGCTGCACGGCCCGTGGGCGCCAACAGCACCACGGGCGTGCGCCGGTCGTGGAGCACCTTCACCAACGCGCCGACCAGCGTGGTCTTGCCCGTGCCCGCGTAGCCTTTGAGCACCAGCGTGGCCCGGGGCTTCTCCGTGGCCAACAACCGTTCCAAGGCATGCACCGCCTTGGATTGGCCAGCGGTAGGGGCATGCCCCAAGCGGGCCAGGAGCTGATCGGAAAAGCCGTGCATCGGCAACGAAGTTCGGGCCTTGGTATAGATCCCTTGCGATCGGGGAGTTCTTAGTTCCTTTGCAACACGCCGTGCAACCGGCTGCGCATGCTTATTGAGACCTTCCACCCGCATTACGATCCCGCCCGAGACCACGCTTGGCACCTGAGCTGCTGGCTGGCCCCAGGCTTGCAGGCCTGGTGCGTGCATGCGCGGGAGAGCGGGCAGGTACTGGCCCTGGTGGCGGGTGACGGCGATGTGCTGCCCTCGCCCGGGCGCTTGCCGGCCAAACCCGCCAGCGTTTCCTTCACGGCCACGCCGGAGATCAGCACCCTGGTACCGCAGGGCTCGCTGGTGGCCGGCACGGAACTGCAGCACTTGAAGCTCGTGCACGGCAACGTGCCCACCGGGCTGCTGCGCGATGAGCCCATCAGCACCGTGGGCGCGCAGTGCATCTACCTGCACGACGAACTGGCCGAGCGCAAGCTGCTGGAACGATACCCCGGTGCACGGTCGCTGCCGTTGCAAGGCACCTTGGTGCACCACGCCCTGGCCCGTTCGCCACAGGGTGCCGTGGCCTTGTTGCACCGCACGGCCACCCGCTTGGACCTGGTGCTGGCCGAGCGCGGCCGCCTGTTGCTGAGCAACACCTTCTTCGCCACCACGGCGGAGGATGTGCTCTACTACACCCTGTTCGCCTTGAAACAATGCGGGCTTGCCCCGGACAGCGTGAGCCTGCGCGCGGGCGGCCCGCAGCTCGCCGCAGCGGAAGAACACCTGCTGTCGAACTATTTCGCCGGCGGGCTGCTGCCCAGCACCGGCACAGCCGACCCCGCGCTGGCGCAACTGGACATACCGGACGCACACCATTGGACCGGCTTGATCGACCAATACCCATGCGCATCGTAGCCGGCCGCTTCAAGGGCAAGCGCATACACCCGCCCAAGGAGATCACCGCGCGGCCCACCACGGACTTCGCCAAGGAAGCCCTGTTCAACATCCTCCAGCATTCCATTGCCTTGGAAGACATCCGGGTGCTGGACCTGTTCGCCGGCGCCGGCGGCATCTCGCTGGAATTCATCAGCCGCGGCGCCGCGGAGGTGATCAGCGTGGAACAGGATGCCGTGCTGCACAAGCACCTCCAACGCACGGCCCGGGAGCTGGCCATCACCAATTGGCACCTGGTGAAGGCCGATGTGTTCCACTTCCTCGCTTCGGCGCGCGGGCCGTTCGACGTGGTCTTTGCCGACCCGCCCTTCCACATGCCCGGCACCGGGCGCCTCCCCGCCCTGGTCCGCGAGGCCGGGCTGCTGGCCCCCGACGGGCTGCTGCTCGTGGAGCACTACAAGCAGCTCGACCTGGGCACCGATCCGTGGTTCGATGTTTGCCGCAAGTACAGCAACATCCACTTCAGCTTCTTCACCCCCAAGACCAATATGCCATGACCATCTCCGCATCCAATGGGCAACGGATCGCCGTATTCCCCGGCTCGTTCGACCCGGTGACCATCGGGCATGTGAGCATTGTGGAGCGGGCCTTGCCCCTCTTCGACCGGATCGTGGTGGCCATCGGGGTGAACAACAGCAAGCGCTACATGTTTCCCTTGCACCAACGCGTGCAATGGCTGCGCGAGACCTTTGAAGGCCAGCCGAAAGTGGAGGCGATCAGTTTCGAGGGCCTCACGGCCGACCTGTGCCTGAAGCTGGGCGCCAAGTACATCGTGCGGGGCCTGCGCAACAGCACGGACCACGGGGCCGAACGCAGCATTGCCCTGATGAACCACGCGTTGCGCGGCGTGGAAACCGTGTTCCTGCCGGCATTGCCCCAGCACGCCCACATCAGCAGCACCATTGTGCGCGAGCTGATGGCCAATAAGGCCGATGTTTCGGCGTTCGTTCCTGCGGCCGTGCGCCCTTGATGAGAGCCACCCTTTCCACCATTTCCCTTCTGTGCAGCCTGGCCGTTGCCGGCGCACCGGTGCACCTGCTGGTGGACGCCCCCGCGTACCCCGGGCAGCAGGTCACGCTCTACCTGTATATGGATGCCTTCACCCGGCTGCTGGAACCGGTGGCCAAGGGGTACATCGACAGCACGGGCCATGCCGCCTTGGACGCGGAAGTGACCGGTACCCGGAAAGCCCTGCTGCGCATCGGTGAAGCCGGGGCAGACCTGTGGTTGCGGCCGGGAAGCTACCATGTGCAACTGCCCAAGGCCACCGGCGCGGTTTACATGCTGAGCGGGCCGGCCAACGTGGAGCTCACGTTCCTGGAGCTGGACGCCATGGACGTGAACGCGCTGATGAGCGACCTCAATGGCCGCCTGGATGCCTTCGTGGCCGAGGGGCTGGCCACGGATGCCCATGCCGGCATGGAAGCCGTGGCCAAGTCGCGCAGCGGATCGGCCACGCTGCAGCCGGACACCATCGGTGCGCACCGCGGCCTGTACCTCTCACCCACGTGGAGCCCGGCCCGTGCGGACACCTTCGCCGCCAAGCTGCGCAACTTCTACAACGGGGTGAACGACCCGTGGTTCCAACAAAACCTGGAATACGGACTGGCCGGTTTGTACCTGGGCCCGCATGCCCGGGCACGCGACCTGTTCGAGCGGTACCTGCTGGACAAGCCCGTGCTGTATGAGGTGCCCGAATACACCCGCTTTTTCACCGGTTTCTTCAAGGACCACCTGCTCACCACCCCCTTTCGCAGCCAGCCCGAAGCACTGCTTGCCTGCATCCGCGAGGGCCGCACCGACAGCCTGAAGGCCCTGTTGGCCCGGAGCGACTTCCTGCACGACGGACGCATCAATGAACTGGTGATCCTCACCAACCTCTACGCCAACCGGGGCAATGCCCTGTTCGACCCGGGGGGCATCTTGAAGATCTTGCGCGATGTGGAGGCCCGATCCACTTTCGCCGAGCACCGGATGATCGCGGCGAACATGGTACGCGACCTCACGGTCATGACCCCGGGCACCCGGTTGCCCCAGGTGGAATTGCTGTCCCCCACAGGGCGGGCCTTGCCGCTGGACAGCTTGTTGCAGGGCGATGCATGCGTGCTGGTGGTACAACCGGGCAGAGCGTACAGCGAGCAGGAGCTGGCAGCGATCACCGCGCTGCACAAGGAGTACGGGCGTTATGTGCAGCTGCTCTGCATCGCCTTGGACCAACGGCCGCCCGCGCTTGCCGCCTGGCTCCGAACAAACCGGCAACTGCCGGGCACATGGGCCGCACCGGCCGACCAACGCAGCCTGCTGGACGCTTGGCGCATCCGCAGCGCACCCAAGCTCTTCCTGCTGCGTGACGGCGTGCTGCGGTCGGCTCCCGGCCCTCTTCCCAGCAAAGGCCTAGGCGCTGAACTGCATAAACTGAAAGTGGAGCAGGAGGCCCGGCAGCAGCTCACGCCGGACCGCGGGCCGCCCAGGCGTTGAGCACGGGCAGCAACGAGGGGTAGGTATCCCTGCGCATGTGTTCCAGTTCATCGGGCCCCAGCCATTGCACGGCATCAATGGCTTCCTCGGTCTGCGCGGCCAGTGGTTCCGAGGAATCCCCCCGCATCAAGTACCAGTGCGTCCGCTTCAGGTGGCGCTCCCCGGCACGCGCATAGGTGTGCCACGTTTCGCACAACGGCCGCAGCACCTGGAGCCGGTGCAAGCCGCATTCCTCCTGTACCTCGCGCACGGCAGCCGCTTGCAGCTCCTCCCCTGCTTCCACCTTGCCCTTGGGCAGGTCCCAGCGGCCCAAGCGGTGAATGGCCAACAACCTTCCCGCACCATCCGTTACGGCACCCCCGGCCGCCTCCACCAAGCGGTGCCCTTCGCGGAACCAGCACCAGAGCTCCTCCACATCCTTTCCGAAGGCATGCAGCCCGTGCACATCGGCCACTTCGGCCAACATCCGCCAGGCGGTGAACATTTCCGCACGGCTCTCCACCCGCAGGCTCAGCCAGTTGGGCGGCATTGTGCGCAAGTTTGGCCTATCGCCTATGATCAACGGCTTTCCCTCGATATGGACGGTATAATTTCGCGCCATGGATCCCCTGCTTGATCCGGCGCTGAAGATCGCCGAATTCCTGTTACGCATCAAAGCCGTGCGGCTTGAACCGCTCAAACCGTTCACCTGGGCCAGCGGCTGGTTGAGCCCGATCTACTGCGACAACCGCAAGATCCTGGGGCACCCCGTGATGCGCACCTACATCCGCCAGCAGTTCGTGGAGGCCATCAACCGGGAGTTCGGCAAGCCGGACATGATCGTGGGCGTGGCCACCGGCGGCATCGCGCACGGCGTGCTGGTGGCCCAGGAAATGGGCCTGCCCTTTGCCTACGTGCGCAGCTCGGTGAAAGGCCACGGCATGAAGAACACCGTGGAGGGCGACCTTACCCAAGGGCGGAATGCCGTAGTGGTGGAAGACCTGGTGAGCACCGGCAAGAGCAGCCTTACCGCCGTGGCCTCCCTGCGGGAAGCGGGGATCGAAGTAAAAGGCATGGTGAGCATTTTCACCTACGGGCTCAAGGAAGCCACCGAAGCCTTCGGCAAGGCCAAGGTGCGCCTGCATGCCCTCACCAATTACAACATCCTGCTACAGCAGGCCATTGCCGACGGGTACATCACCGAGAAGGACTTGGCGCCGCTGAAGAAATGGCGCGAAGACCCCGCCAACTGGGCCGGTGCCGGCGGCGCCGCGGGCAATGGCGCACCGGCCCGCAAGGCCACCACCGAAAAACCCGCCAAGTGAGCATGACCACCATCCAGAGCAAAACCGTGGCCATTGCCCGCCGCGCGGATGAACTGTACCCCTTCCTCCAGGACATGAACAACTTCCGCCAGCTGCTGCCGCAAGACCGCATCAGCGAATGGAAGAGCGACGGCCGAAGCTGCTCCTTCAAGGTGCAGGGCGCAGCCACCATAGGCCTGACGCTGGACGGCGGCACGCCCAACAGCCTGGTGAAGATGAAAAGCACGGACCGCTCCCCATTCACCTTCACGCTGGATGTGCACCTGCAAGAAAAGGACGGCCGCACCGAAGCCTACCAGCTTTTCCAAGCCGACCTGAACCCCTTGTTGAAGATGATGGTGGAGAAGCCCTTGAAAAACCTCTTCGACCACATCGCCGACAAGATGGTGGCGCTGCACGGGTAGGCTTGCCGGCCCGAAGTGCAAAAACGATCAACATCTTGGGGCACGCACGGTGGCGCATGCCGAATTTGGCGGCACATTTGAACGCATGGCATCCAGAAGACGCGGTGAAGGTGCCGACGGCGCCAAACCCGCCAAGCTCTCCAAAGCCGCCCTCCGCAAGTTCTTCCGCGTGTTCCGCTACATGCGCGGGCAGCGCGGGCTCTTTGCCGTGGGCATGGTATGCCTGCTGCTCACCAGCCTGTTGAGCGCGGCCTTCCCCTTCCTCATCGGCAAGCTGATCGACGCCAAGGCCGGCACGGGGTTCTGGCAGGCACCCGTGAACGACCTGGGCAATGTGCACAGCATCCTCAAGCTGCTGCTGCTGGTCTTCGCCGCGCAGGCCTTCTTCGGCTTCTGGCGCATCTGGACATTCGGTTCCGTTACCGAGAACGCACTGACCGCTCTGCGACGCGATACCTACGCGCACGTATTGAAGCTGCCCATGGCCTTCTTCGCGCAGCGCCGGGTGGGCGAGTTGAACAGCCGTATCAGTGCCGACGTCACCTTGTTGCAGGACACCTTCACCACGGTGCTGGCCGAGTTCCTGCGGCAGTTCGTGGTGATCACCGTGTGCATCATCGCGCTGATGTACCTGAGCAGCGAGCTGATGCTGACCATGCTGGCCACCCTGCCCGTGGTGATGCTGGTGGCGGTGTTCTTCGGGCGGTTCATCCGCAAGCTGAGCAAGCAGGTGCAGGACCGCATCGCCGAAAGCAACGTGATCGTGGAGGAGACCCTGCAAGGCATCCAGAGCGTGAAGGCCTTCAGCAACGAGGGCTTCGAGACGCAGCGGTACGGTGAGAGCGTGCTGGGTGCGCGCAAGTTGGCGCTGCTGGCGCTACGATGGCGCGGGGGCTTCGTGAGCTTCATCATCTTCTGCATGTTCGGCGTGGTGGTGTTCGTGGTGTACCGCGCGGCCCTGCTGAAGGATGCCGGGCTGATGAGCATGGGCGACATCACCAGCTTTGTGGCCTTCAGCATCATGATCGGGGCCAGCATCGCGGGCATTCCCGAGCAGGTCACTTCGCTGCTGAAGGCCGTGGGCGCGACTGAACGCTTGATGGACCTGCACGACGAGGCCGCCGAGCCGGTGGACCTCGGCCCTAAGGCCGCTCCCCTGCACCTGCGCGGACGGATCGAATTCCGCGACGTGCGCTTCCACTATGCTTCGCGGCCCGATATACCGGTGCTGCACGGCGTGTCGTTCAGCGCGGAACCTGGCCAACGCATCGCCCTGGTGGGGCCCAGCGGCGCGGGCAAGAGCACCATGGCCTCGCTGGTGCTGCGCTTCTACGATCCCGTGGGTGGCGCTGTACTGATCGACGGCAAGGACGCGCGCGAATACCCGCTCACCGCACTGCGCGACCGCATGGCCATCGTGCCGCAGGAGGTGCTGCTCTTCGGCGGTACCATCCGGGAGAACATCGCCTACGGCAAACCCGGGGCCGGGGCCGCAGAGGTGGAATCGGCCGCACGCAAGGCGAACGCGCACGGGTTCATCGCCTTCTTCCCTCAGGGATATGATACCGTGGTCGGTGAGCGTGGCATACAACTGAGCGGCGGCCAGCGCCAACGCATCGCCATCGCTCGTGCGGTGCTGAAGGACCCCGCGATCCTGATCCTGGACGAGGCCACGAGTGCGCTCGACAGCGAGAGCGAACGCCTGGTGCAGGAGGCGTTGGATGAGTTGATGAAGGGCCGCACCAGCATTGTGATCGCACACCGCCTGAGCACCATCCGCCATGCCGACAAGATCCTTGTCCTGGACAAGGGCCACGTGGTGGAAAGCGGCACGCACGACGAATTGATCGCCCTCGCCAACGGGCTCTACAGCTCCTTGAGCCGCTTGCAGGTCGTTCCCGCTTGATCTTGCGGGCGGGCGCGCATGTTGAACGGCCTGTGTTCGCAAGTCGGCGCCCGCCGTTGGACAAGATCACCCGGGCATGCTTATTTTACCGGCTCATGCGCCCACCCATGAAACCCCTCGTTGCCGCAATTGCCATGGTTTGTGCTGCCGCCACTGCGGCATACGGCCAGAGCGACATCCTGATCCACCAGGATACCAGCCTCTACGTGTACGGTACCATCAATGCCTTCGAGACCGGGGATTCCCTGCCGGGTGCGGGCATCGTTATCCGGAGGCTTCCCGGTGACAATGTGCTCCGATCGATCCATGCCAATGAGCGGGGGGAGTATGCATTCTACCTGGGCAAGAACGACCGTTTCCGGGTCACCTACACCTACATGGACCGGGTGGCCAAACATGTGGAGATCGATGCGGCCAGCGTGCCGGACAGCAGTTGGCACGGCGGCATGGCCATGGAGGTCACCATTGCGCTGCTCCAGCCTTTCAAAGGCTCGGATGACCCGCTTTTCGACAAGGCCATCGGCCGCAGCCGGTACGACCCCAAGGCCAACCTGCTGGAGTGGGACCTGGAGTACACCGAGCGCATGCGCGAAAAGGTGCAGGCCTTCCTGGAAAAGCAGCAATAGCCGTTGCCGGGCACGGCGTGCAGCCGGACCGCGCGGCAACTACAGCTCCACCTCCACCACCTTCTTGGTGGCGAAGAACTCCTGGGGGAAAAATTGCGCCAGCGCGTGTACGCGCAAGCGCTGGCGCACTGGCCGGAGTTCATCGATGAGATCGCCGCCCTTGAGGTAAAACAGCTTTCCCGCCCCTTTCGGCACCAGGTGCTTGGCCATGCGCAGAAAATCGGGCAGCGTGGTGACGGCCCTGCTCACGATGAAGTCGTAGCGCAGTTTGTGGTCCTCGCTGCGCACCTGCTCCGCCGTGCAGTTCTTCAACCCCAGGCCCTGCACCACGCCCTGCACGGCCATGATCTTCTTGCCGATGCCGTCGATGCCGTGGAAGCTGCATTCGGGGAACAGGATGGCCAAGGGCACCAAGGGAAAGCCGCCGCCGGTGCCCACGTCCACAATGCGCGAACCCGGCGGGAACGAGACCACCTTGGCGATGCCGAGCGCGTGCAGCACGTGCCGTTCGTAGAGGTGCCCGAAGTCTTTGCGCGAGATCAGGTTCACGCGTTCGTTCCACTCGGCGTAGAGCGACCCCAGCGCGGTGAACATGGCGCGTTGTTGCTGCAGGAGCCCGGGAAAATGCCGGAAAATCAGTTCTGCTTCCGTCATGGTGTGATCATTGCCACGGAGGGCATCAGTTCGGAGGCGGGCCCGCTGGCGGTGGGCACCAGGTGCCGTGCCTCCCCGCGCACCCGGCGGGGCGTCAGATGTGGTCCTTCCGGGTATCGAGCAGGTTCTCGAGGAATTCGCGCGCGCGGAAGAGCTGTGCCTTCACGGTGCCCAAGGGCAGGTCCAGCTCTTCGGCGATCTCCTCGTAGCTGTATTCCTTGTAGTAGCGCAATTCCACCAAGGTGCGGTAGCGCGGCTTGAGCTTTTCCACCACCTCGCGCATCACTTCGCTCTTTTGTTCCTTGATCACGCTCTCCACGGGATCCAACCCGTGGCCCTTGAGCTCGATGTGCATTTCATCGCCGTCCTGCGTACCGATGGGGTTGTCGATGCTGAGCATCTTCTTCTTCTTCTGCTTGCGGATCCAATCGATGCAGTTGTTGGACGCGATCTTGAAGAGCCAGGTGCTGAAGGCGTAGTTGGGCGTGTATTGGTGCAGGCGGTGGAAGGCCTTGCCGAAGGCTTCGATGGTGAGGTCGTCCGCATCGTCCTTGTTGTTGATCATCTTCAGGAGCATGAAGTAGATCGAGTCGCGGTAGCGGGACATCAGCTCGGCGTAGGCCTTCTGGTCCTTTTTGTCCACCGCGCGGCGGACCAGTTCCAGGTCATAGACGGCCTTGTCGGACAGGTTCAGGTTCACTTCCATCGTTGGGGCTTGATGATGAGCGTGCTGAGGTAGATGCAGGGATCTAAAAGTAGGAAGAGCCATTCCAGCGGCAAGGAAAGCCAGATGATGCGGCCGGCCCCCAGCCTGCGCATGGCCAGCATGCCGATGGGCAGGAAGACAAGCAGCTCCACGGACAGGCCGATGAGCGCCGCCTGCAGGTTGCCGCTGAAGACCAGGTAAAGGATGGTGGCCCACAACAGCAGGCGTGCCGCGGGCAACAGGGTGAGCAGCAACTGGTGGCCCAGGCGGTAAAAGCGCGCCGTGGTGTAATGCCTGCGCTTGCGGCGGAACCAGGTGGCCAGGTCCGGGGTGGCGCGGGTGGACATATGGGCCCGCAGGTCGGCAACAGCGGCGGTGTTGTTGGCGCGGGCCACCTCGTTGATGAAGAGGTCATCATCGCCGCTCATCAGCTGGCGGTGGCGGTGCTGGCCCTTGGCCGCGAAGAACAGGTCGCTGGTGAAGGCCATGTTGCGGCCCACGCCCATGTAGGGCAGCCCGGCTTGCGCAAAGCTGATGTACTGCACGGCCTTGGTAAACCCGTCATACCGTTCCAGCAGGTTCGTGAGGCCGGGTTGATGCGCGTAGGGGCTGTGCCCGATCACGATCTGCCTGCCCCCCTTGAACCCGGAGGCCATCAGGCTGATCCAATCACGGCCCGATGGCAGGCAATCGGCATCGGTGACCAGCACATGGGGGTGCTTGGCGCTGCGCACCCCCACCCCCAGGGCCAATTTCTTTCCGTAGCTGAATTTCTCATCAGCCTGGATGTTCACCGGCTTGAGCCGGGGCCAGGATGGCTTCATCCACTGTAGCACTTCCCAGGTATCGTCCTGGCTGCGGTCGTTCACCACCACCACTTCAAATTCACGGTGGTCCTGCTCCATCAGCAGAGGGATCAACCGCTGCAGGGAGGTGCTCTCATTGCGCCCGCACACCACCACGCTCACGGGCAGGTCGCGATCGGGCACGGCCTGCGGCTTGCGGAAGGCCAGGCGGCTGAACACGGCCAAATGGAAAAAGGCCAGCACAACAATGGCCGAGCCCATGAGGTAGAACACGAAGGTGGCGGTCAAAACGGGTGGGCGCCAAGGCGCGTCAATGGTACGGGGCGAAGCTATCCGAAGCATCCTTCCGGGGGGCATCGGAGCTGTTGCAGTTATGAACAAGGGCGGCGTGGATGCCCGGAGCCGGGCCGCACCCCCATCTTCGCGCCTCCAATGGAATTCAAACTTTTGGCCAACGACCCCGGCAGCAAGGCCCGCGCCGGTGAGCTGCACACCGCGCACGGCGTGGTGCCCACCCCGATCTTCATGCCCGTGGGCACGCTGGGCGGCGTGAAGGCCGTGCACATGCGGGAGTTGCGCGAGGATGTGAAGGCCTCCATCATCCTGGGCAACACCTACCACCTCTACCTGCGGCCCGGCACAGAGGTGATCGAACACGCGGGCGGGCTGCACAAGTTCAACGGCTGGAGCGGGCCCATCCTCACCGACAGCGGCGGCTTCCAGGTGCATTCGCTGAACGAGATCCGCAAGATCACCGAGGAGGGCGTGAAGTTCCAAAGCCACATCGACGGCAGCCGCCACCTCTTCACTCCGGAGAACGTAGTGGACATCCAGCGCAGCATCGGCGCGGACATCATCATGGCCTTTGATGAATGTACCCCTTGGCCCTGCGAGCTGAAGTACGCCACCGACAGCATGCACCGCACCCACCGCTGGCTGGACCGTTGCCTGCACCGCTTCAATGCAACGGACCCCAAGTACGGCCATGAGCAGGCGCTCTTCCCCATCGTACAGGGCAGCACCTTTCCGGAGCTGCGGAAAGCCAGCGCAGAATACGTGGCCGCCAAGCACACGCACGGCAATGCCATCGGCGGACTTAGCGTAGGCGAGCCGGAGGAAGAGATGTACGCCATGGCCGGGCTCTGCTGCGACATCCTGCCCAAGGACCGGCCCCGTTACCTGATGGGCGTGGGCACCCCTTGGAACCTGCTGGAGAACATGGCCGTCGGCATCGACATGTTCGATTGCGTGATGCCCACCCGCAACGGCCGCAACGGCATGCTGTTCACGCGGGAAGGCGTGGTGCAGATCAAGAACAAGGTGTGGGCGGACGACCATTCACCATTGGACCCCAACGGCACCAGCTTTGTGGACAGCGCGTACAGCAAGGCCTTCGTGCGCCATCTCTTCGTTACCAACGAGATCCTCGGCCTGCAAATCGCCAGTTTGCACAACCTCGCTTTCTATGTTTCGCTGATGACGGAAGCGCGCCAGCACATCCTGGAGGGAACTTTCAGCTCTTGGAAGGCGCGGATGTTGCCCAAGCTGAAGAACAGGATCACAGGGTAGGGAGCAGGTGCATGATCAGTAGCGCATGGTTCGTAGTGCACAGCTCGCAGAACGGGGATGGAGGATAGCGTAGTGAACGGGGCCGACGACCTGCCGGCCACGCCCTACGGCCTACGGCCAACCATGCGATGGCCCTGGTGATGGTGCGAGCATGGACCGGTCGCAGGAAAGCCTCCCAACCCCGACCTTTGCACCGCGATGTTCAACACCCTCGACCGTTACATCATCAGGCAGTTCCTGGGCACCTTCTTCCTGATCCTGGTGCTGATCATGAGCATTGCCGTGGTGTTCGACATCAGTGAGAAGACGGAGGATTTCGCCAAGACCTCGGCCAGCGTGCAGGAGATCGTGGTGGACTACTACGTGAACTTCGTGATCTACTACAGCAACCTGTTCAGCGGGCTGCTGATCTTCATTGCCGTGCTGTTGTTCACCAGCCGTTTGGCGGGCCGCACCGAGGTGATCGCCATGCTGAGCAGCGGGGTGAGCTACCCGCGCTTTGTGCAACCTTACCTGCTCACGGCGACCATACTCACCGTGCTGTCGCTGTATGTGAACATCTTCGTGCTGCCCGCCGCCAACCGCACGCGCCTGGCCTTTGAGAAAGCACACATCTGGACCACATACAAGCTGGAGGAGAAGAATGTGCTGCGCGAGATCGCCCCCGGCGAGATCGTGTACTTCGAGGCCGTGGACATGCCCAAGCTCACCGGATACCGTTTCAGCCTGGAACGGTGGGAGAACGGGCAGCTGCGCTCCAAGCTGCTCAGCGACCGCGCCGTGTACGATACGGCCAGCGGGCGCTGGGCCGTTTACGATTATGTGATCCGTGAGCTCCCCCCGGACCCGGGCATGGCGCCTGCGGGCCCCGGCCCCGCGCTACCGGCGCTGGCGGGCGATGCCGTGATGCCGCGCGAGCGGATCACGCGCGGGGCGCGGCTGGACACGGCCATCGCGCTGAAGCCTTCCGACCTGGGGCAGCGCCTGGCCATTGCCGCCGCCCTTGACCGCCAGGAGATCGCCGACTTCATCGAGGCCGAAAAGGCGCGCGGGGGCAGCACCGTGGCCTACTACGAGGTGGAACAGCAACAGCGCACCTCCTATCCGTTCGCCACATACGTGTTCACGCTCATGGGCGTGGGCATTGCCAGCCGCAAGGTGCGCGGCGGCACCGGGGTGCACATGGTGCTGGGCGTGCTGCTGTGCCTGCTGTACGTCTTCGCCATGAAGATGACCACGGTGGCCGCCACCAACTCCGCCTTCAACCCCACCTTGGCGGTATGGTTGCCCAACATGCTTTTCGGCATCATCGCCGTGTGGATCTATTGGAAGGCGCCGAAGTAGGGACCTACCAGGCAAATCTCTCGGCCAGCGCCCTGAAATCGGACGTGAGGTCGCCGGTGCGCACCGGTTGGAAGCCGGCCAAGCGGGCATCGCGCGCCACCTGCATGCCCTGCAATTCCAGGTGCTGGTCCACGAAGAGCAGCTCCGTATCCGGGTACACGGACCGCAAGGCTTCCACAAGCTCCACCACGGACCGGTCCTGCTCCACCAGGTCGAAGGTGCCCGCCAGCGGGTTGGGGCCGAGCAAAGCCGCCAAAGTGCCTACGGCGGCATCCACGTGGATGAAGGGGCGGCGCTGGTGGCCCGTGCCCCGCACGGTGACGCGGCCTTGGAAGTGGGCTTGGAAGAGGAAGCGGTTGATCACCGCATCGAACCGCATGCTGCGGCCGTAGCCGTGCACATTGCCCGAGCGCAGGATCACTACCTGGCGGTGATCGCCCAGGCGTTCCATGTGGCGTTCGCCCCGCCATTTGCTGTGGCCGTAGGCCGTGCGGGGCGAGGGGTCGTGGCCGCTCTGCGCCGACCCCTGCCCGGAGCCATAGACCGAGGCGCTGCTGAGGTAGATCACGCGCGCCTTCGGGGCCACCTCCTCGATGGCGTAGACCACTTCCGCCGTGCCCCAATGGTTCACCTGTTCAAACTGGCTGTGGCTGGCATCGGAGAAGGGGGTGGTGACCTTGGCGGCGAGGTGGTACACCACATCGCAACCGGCCAGTTCCTGCAGCAGGCGGCGTGAATCGAGCACATCACCCTGCACGAAACGCACCTTGGCGCGGCCCAGCTTGGGGCCCATGAAGATGCCGAAATGGCCGCGGTCCAGCAGGTCGTACACCACCAGTTCGCCCACACGTTCATCCCGGGCCAGCGCAGCGCACAGTTCTGCTCCGAGGTATCCGGCACCGCCAGTCACCAACACTTTCATGGTTGTTTGATCTTGTCCGCCCCCAGGTCGGTGTTCAGCCCGCATTCCGTTTTCTTCAGCCCGTACCAGCGGCTGGTGCGTTCATCGTAGCCCTCGATGGCCTTGCGGGTGTAGGGCATGTCACCGATGCTCAGGTAACCTTGGGCCTCCAAGGGGTGCGGGGGCAGGTGGTGTTCCTGGATGTAAGCGTGCACCATCCGCGCGTTCCAGTCCAGCATGGGGTGGTAGCGCAGGCAGCCGTATGCCGCCGGTTGTTCCACGGCCATGGCCTTGCGCACCGCGCTCTGGTCGGCGCGCACGCCGTTGATCCATACGTCATACTCGGCCAACACCCGCTCCATGGGCTGCACCTTGTTGAGGTAGGAGCAGCGGTCCGGGTCCCAGCTGTACATCAGCGCGCCTTCGGCGTTGAGCTGCTGGCTCTTGGACACCAGGGGCCGCAGCTGGATGAACTGCAGGCCCAGCAGTTCCTTCAGCGTGTCGCGGTAGCGCAAGGTCTCCGGGAAGAGGTAGCCCGTGTTCACGTAGTACACCGGAATGGCGGGGTCGATGCGCATGAGCATGTGCAGCATCGGTATGCTGTGGCCTTGGAAGCTGGTGGAGGCGAAGATCTTCTTCCCCTCTTGGCGGAAGGCCTGCACCCGATCGCGGAACTGCTCGTAGGTGGGCATGGCGCAAAGTAGGCACAGGTCATTCACACCCCGGCTGACGATCGGCAGTTTTGGCCCCGCTCCCCCGGCCCCGCCGCTACGCGCCACCTTTGCGGCATGTTGGCCGAACGTTTGTTGAAGGAGGTCTTCGCGTTCAACCTCAAGCATGCCAAGCTGCCGCGGCACATTGGCGTGCTGGACCCCTTCCATGGGGAGCACGCGGCGCAGGTCAGGGGCATGGTGACGGAATTCCACCGCCGCTACTATGGCGATGAGCGGCCGCGCATGCTCATGCTGGGCATCAACCCCGGAAGGCTGGGAGCAGGCAGCACCGGCATATGCTTCACCGACACCAAGCGGTGCGAGGCGGACCTGGGGATCCCGGTGACCGGCATGCGCACGCACGAGCCCAGCAGCGACTTTTTCTACCGCGTGGTGCGGGCCGCAGGCGGGGCCGCGGCCTTCTACGGAAAGGTTTACGTGCAGGCACTTTGCCCGCTTGGTTTCACCCGCACCGGGCCCAAGGGCACCCCCGTGAACCTGAACTACTACGATGATGCCGCTTTGCAGCGCGCTGTTGCGCCCTTGGTGGTGAACTGGGTGCACGGCCTGATCGCCGCCGGCTTGCGCACCGATGTGATGTGCTGCATCGGCACCGGCAAAAACCTCGCGTTCCTCAACAAGCTGAATGCCGAACACCGCTTCTTCGAGCGCATTCTTCCGCTGGAGCACCCCCGCTTTGTGATGCAGTACCGCTTCAACCAGGTGGATACCTTTATTGACCGGTATTTGGCCGCTTTGGCGCAGGCCGGTTGAAACGGCCGGTAACCTTTTTCCGGCCAGTGCGACTATCCGCTGCATGTCCGCCGATCCACGCACCGAATTCATGCAGGCCTACGGCCCCTGCCACGAGCCGTTCACGCGCTACTGCACGGCGCTGGCCTACGGCCGCATGGACGTGCAGGACCTGATGCAGGAAGTACTGCTCAGCGCCTTCCAGCAATTCGACCGGATCCGCCGCAAGGACCAACTGCTGCACTACCTGGTGCGCGCCGCCCGCAACCGCGCCGTGAACCACTGGCGGCGCAACCGCCGCCAAGCCGATCTGTGCGAAGGCCACCTTGCCCGCCTGAAGGACCGCGGCGCCCCGGCCGATCTGCTGGCCGACGTGGGCATTCTCTACGGCGCCTTGGACAAACTGCCCGCCCCGCTCCGCGAGGCGCTGGTGCTCTTCGAAGTTTCGGGCTTGCCCTTGGCCGAGGTGGCCGCCATACAAGGCATTACGCCCAATGCCGCCAAAACCCGGGTGAGCCGCGCCCGCGCCGGTTTGCGCGAGCTGCTCGCCGACCGGCCTGTGCCGGTGCGCAACGCCCTGTTGAACTCCCTGGCCAGCCTGTTGCTATGAACACCCCGGACGAAAAGGACGAACTGCTCGCACCCTTGCGTGAACTGCCCGTGGAGGTGAGCCTCCAGGAGGTAGGCCGCATGGTGGCCGCATTCCCCTTGGCCATGGGCCTCACGGCATGGCTCGCCCACCTCGCCAAAACCAACCTCAACACCTTGATCATGACCAGCGCAGGCACCCTCCTTCTCGGCACCGGCATCTTCCTGCTCAGCGGCAATGGCCCGCAACAACCGCCCGCGCCAGCTCCCATGGCCCATACCGTTGCGGCTCCGGCCCGCTCCACAAGCACGTCCCCGATCGAAGCCCCGAAGACCGCAGTGCCCCGGCCCGGACCAGCGCATGCACCTCCCACGCCAGCGGCAGCAATGCCCGTGGACACTACCGCCCCGCCCCGACCGGCCGCCCCTGCAGCCCCAGCGCCCCTGCCGGTGGCTGCGGCTGCACCACTGCCCGCCGCGCAAATTCCACCGGCAGCACCCAAATCCCAGACCAATGAGCGCGTGTTCAACCTCTCCGGCTTCACCGGCATCGCCTTGTCCTCCAGCGTTGATGTGCGCTTGGAAGAAGGCGCATTCTCCGTGGTGGCCACCGGAACCCAGGAACTGCTGGACCGGCTGGACATCAAAACGGCGAGCAACCTGTTGGCCGTGGGCATGAACAGCGGCAACCGGGGCATGCGCAAGGACCAGCACCTCATGCTCACGGTGCGTATGCCGCGCGTTGAACAGCTCATCGTGCAAGGCTCGGGCTCCATCCATGCCACGCCCCTCACCAACTCCCCAAACCTGGAGCTCAGCGTGATGGGATCGGGGGATATCAACCTGGTCGGAACCGGCAAAGTCGGCACGCTCACCATCAACGTGACCGGTTCGGGGGATGTGGCCTGTGTGCAGGTGGATGCTTCCAAAGCCACCGTGGTCAACGTGACCGGCAGCGGCGACGTGAACCTCAGCGGCCGATCGGACCGGCTGCAGGTCAATGTGGTAGGCAGCGGAGACGTGAAGGCCGAAGGGCTGACGGCGATGCATGGCGAGGTGAACTTGTCGGGCTCGGGCGATGTGTTCATGGGCCCCGCCAACAGCCTGCAAGTGGTTAAGATGGGATCGGGCGATGTGCACACCACCGGGGCTACCGACGTGCAAACTTCCCCGGAAGATGACGGAGGGGAAGAATGAACGGGCCCGCAGGTGGGCCCGCAGTTGGGCCCCTAGGCGCCCGTAGTGCCCGAGATCTTGCACCGGCAAACAGCGCAGGGCCGCCCCGAACAGGGGCGGCCTTGGCGTGCCCGGCTGGTCCCGGCCGCGTTACAACCCGCAGGGGAGCAGGCGCCTAAACCGGCTTGCGGAACAGGTAGCGTGTGAGGAAGATGCCCGTATTATCGGTGCTCTGCACGCCGGCCGTCACTTCGTACAGCTCCCAGCCCTCTGCGGTGTAGCGGTTGATGGCATCCACGATCACCCGGTCGTTGTTGGCCACGTTCTTGAAGTTGATGCCCGCCAGGCTGTAAAAGTTCAGCAGGTCCTTGCCCACCTCCTGGTCGCCTTCATCGCTGACGATCACCCGTGAACGCCCCAATCCGCCCGGGATCACGCTCTCGATGGTGCTGAACTGGCGGTAAGTGTACGGGGTGGCCTGGGGCGCCGGGCGGAAGCTGTATCCGGCGAACAGGGCGGCGGCAAAGCCGGCACCGAGGAGGATGGAACGGAAGTTTGTGGTCATGACTGGGTGTTATTTTGTACGTTGGGCCAGCGAATTTGCGCGATCCCATCGAATGACCATGACGCAGCGCTGCATCATTTTGTTACTGGCCATGTCCATGGGCCTGTGGGCCCGTGCGCAATCCAAGATCACCATCTCCCAGGTACAGGCCGTGGACGGGCAAACCACGCTGCAAGGCACCGATGCCACCATCCAACTGGGGCGTGCCGAGGGGAGGGGCAGTGCCACGGTCCTTTCCTCGGGCGGGGTGGAGGCCAAGGTGCAGGCCAAGGTGAGCAGCCACCACGTGCGGCGCAGCAGCGTGAAGGATTCGGCCGTGAACGTGATCTTGGAGATCAGCATGCGGGCCGGCAAGGACAAGGACACCCAGCGCGTGGAGAAGATCTTCTACCTGGAACAGTCGCGTACTTCGGTCGTATCGAAAACATTCAACTTCAAAAAGGGCATCACCATGCGGCCCATCGCGCTCACCTTCAATATTGCCTTGGAATGAACCCGCCCCCTTCCCGCCTGTTCGACCTGCTGGACCTGCAGCTGGCATCCTTCCCGCAGGCCACCTGCATCGCCACCAAGGAACAAGGTACCTGGCGCAGCTACAGCACGGCCGAGGTGATCGATACGGCCGAGCGCCTGGCCATGGGCCTGATGGCCTTGGGCATCCGGCCCGGCGACAAGGTGGCCTTGGCCAGCGGCAACCGCAGCGAGTGGTGCATCGTGGACCAGGCCCTGTTGCGCTTGGGCGCCGTTAGCGTGCCCATCTACCCCACCAGCACCGTGGAAGATTATGCGTACATCCTCAACCACGCCGAGGTGCAAGTATTCTTCGCCAGCAACCAGGAGCTTTACGCCAAGGCCCGGGCCGCTGCTGCCGGCGCACCTTCCCTCAAGCACATTTACACCTTTGAGCAACTGCCCGATGCCCCGCATTGGAGCACGCTCTTTACCCGGGATGCCGAACGGCAGGCCGCGTTGGAACAGCACAAGGCCGCCATCCGCGCGGGCGACCTGGCCACCATCATCTACACCAGCGGCACCACGGGCAAGCCCAAGGGGGTGATGCTCACCCACGCCAACATCCTCACCAACGTGCAAGCCAGCGTGGAGCGGCTGCCCGTGGGCAGGGGCTGCCGCTGCATCAGCTTCCTCCCCTTGTGCCACATCTACGAGCGCATGCTCATGTACCTGTACGTCCGCGCAGGCATGAACATCCACTTCCAGGAATCGCTGGAGGAACTCGGCGCCCGCATCAAGGAGGTGCGGCCCCATGTGTTCACCGCGGTGCCCCGGCTGCTGGAGAAGATCTACGACTCGATCATGGCCAAGGGCGAAGCGCTCACCGGCGTGAAGCGCAGGCTCTTCTTCTGGGCCCTCGGCCTGGGCGAGCGCTATGACGTGCACGGGCGCAGCCCCTGGTACAACCTGCAACTGGGCCTGGCCCGCAAGCTCATCTTCACCAAGTGGAAGGAAGCCCTGGGCAACGAAGTGCTGTGCGTGGCCAGTGGCAGCGCCGCCCTCAACCCGCGGCTCGCCCGCATCTTCAATGCCGCAGGCCTGCCCGTGATGGAAGGCTACGGCCTGACGGAAACCTCGCCCGTGATCAGCGTGAACTGTGCCCGCAACGACGGGCTGCGCTTCGGCAGCGTGGGCAAACCCCTGGCCAACGTGCAGGTGAAGATCGCCGCCGACGGCGAGATCCTGCTAAAAGGCCCCAACATCATGCAGGGCTATTACAAGGAACCCGCCATGACCGCCGAGGTGCTCGACCCCGACGGCTGGCTCCATTCCGGCGATATCGGCATGCTGGACAAGGACAACTTCCTGTTCATCACCGACCGCAAGAAGGAGATGTTCAAGACCAGCGGGGGCAAATACGTGGCCCCGCAGGTGATCGAGAACAAGTTGCGCGCTTCCCGCTTCATCGAACAGGCCATGGTGATCGGCGAAAACCGCAAGTTCCCCGCAGCGCTCATCCTGCCCAGCTTCGCCTTCCTGAAGGACTACTGCGCCCAGAAAGGAATTGCCTGCTCGGACAACCGCCAAATGGCGGGCGAGCCGGCCATCATCGCCCGCCTGCAAAAGGAAGTGGACCAGGTGAACGCAAGCCTGGGCCACTGGGAGCAGATCAAAAAATTCGCGCTCCTGCACACCGAGTGGAGCATCGACGGCGGGGAGTTCACTCCTTCGCTCAAGCTGCGCCGCAAACCCATCCTGGCGAAATACGCCCGGGAGGTGGAAACCATTTACAGCAACGAATCCTGACCCAGAACACCGCCATGACCTTCTCCAGATCTCCCTTGCGTGCCGCCACCTTGTTGCTGCTATCGCTCCTTCTTGCCACCGGATGCAAAAAGGAAGAAGGCGAAGGCGGCAAAGCCGTGATCAAAGGCATTGTGCTGCGCCAGGACGTGAACGCCGTGGGCAACCCGCTGGGCGACCCCTATCCCTTCCACGACACCCGCGTGTACATCATTTACGGCGACAACGAGTTCCAGGATGATGACGTGCGCACCGGCCCGGAAGGCAACTACGAGTTCCGCTGGCTGCGCCCAGGCGACTACACCATCTACACGTTCGGTGAGTGCGATTGCCCCGGCAAGAGCGTAACCGTGAGCCACCGCGTGACCATTGACGGCAAGAAGGACGTGGTGACCGTGCCCACCATAACCGTGGACAACTTTTGAGCGCCTTGCGACATACCCTGGCCGCACTGTTGGCCACGGCCCTGAGCGGCCATGCCGCGGCACAAGGCGATAGCGGCCTGCATCCCGTCAACGATGCACAGCTCTGGTTCAGCGCGGGAACGGAGATCAAGCCCTTCCGCAAGCCCGAAGGCCAGCTTACCCAGGCCCGCTTCTTCAACAAGCTGCGCGCCACCGGCGAGCTGGACTGGCGGCTCTCGGAAAACGCCTCCCGCCTCAAGCAGTTCAACACCACCGCAGGCCTCTTCTACCCCATCACCAAGTACCTGCGCGTGGGCAGCGAATACCGCTACAGCTTCCGCGACCGCTACACCACCAACAAGAGCCGCGCCGACCTGCAAGTGCGCCTCAAATGGAAGACCGGCCGCCTCGACGGCAATTTCCGCAGCGTGTACCAGCACAGCTTCGAGGAGGTCACCGAACTGCGCACCGAACTGCGCAACCGCATCGGCCTGGAATACGACATCCGCCAATGGAAGCTGGACCCCGTGGTGAACGTGGAAACCTTCACTGCGCTGCACTACACCGGCAACCGCCTGATCGGCATGCGCTACGACCTGGGCACCAAGCTCAACTTGGACAAGGCCAAACAGAACACCCTCGAGATCACCTTCCGCCTGGACCAGGAGCTGGACCGCAAGCGCCCCGATCACGATTGGATCCTCGCCCTGGCCTACGAATATTCCTTCAAGAAAAAGTGAAAAACGCACCCTTTCTCCGCGCTGCCATCTTCTTCGCGCTCTTTGCCGTGGCGGTCGTCATCGGTTACTTCATCCTGCGCCCCTCCGGCGAGCTGCCCATCTACCACCCCTCACAACTGGATCCGCGACTGGTGGACGGCAGCATGCGGAGCGACACGGGCGAACACCGGATCAAGGCCTTCCGGCTCATTGACCAGAACGGCGACAGCGTCTTTCTGAAGGATGTGGCCGGCAAGGTGGTGCTCGCAGACTTCTTCTTCACCACCTGCGGCACCATCTGCCCCAAGATGAGCACCCAGATGGCCCGCGTGCAGGCGGCCTTTGCCGAAGACCCGCGGGTGATGCTCCTCTCCCACTCGGTCACCCCCGAAGCCGATTCGGTGCCCGCCCTGCACGCCTATGCCCGGGAATACGGCGTGGACCACCGCCGCTGGCGCCTGCTCACCGGCGACCGCAAACAGATCTACGCCCTTGCACGAACCAGCTACTTCGCCGTGCTGGACCACGGCGACGGCGGACCCGATGACTTTGTGCACACCGAGAACTTCGTGCTGGTGGACCCCCAGGGCCGCCTGCGCGGCTTCTATGACGGCACCAAGGCGGCCGAAGCGGACCGGGCCATCAAGGACATGAGATGGCTGCTGAAAGCCATGCCGCAGTGAGCCCGGGGCGGTGCCTGCAACCCGCGCCTGCGCACCGGCTGCAGGCCCGGACCCGATGACCTTCGCCGTGCCCCCACCCCCTACCTTCGCGCCCCCGCAACCGGCGGCACGCCTCATGAATTGTCTCTCCGTTGAGCGCATCAGCAAGCGCTATGGTCCGCGCCTGTTGTTCGAGGACATCTCCTTCGGCCTGGAAAAAGGCCAGAAAACGGCCATTGTGGCGCGTAACGGCACCGGTAAAAGCACCTTGTTGAAGTGCATTGCGGGCATTGAATCCCCCGACCAGGGCACCATCACCTTCAACAAGGGCCTGCGCGTGGGCTACCTGGACCAGAACGTGCACATGGCCGGCAGCCGCTCACTGGTGGATGAAATGCTGGACCGCAACGACCCGGTGAGCAATGCCATCCGCGCGTACGAGCACCTGGCCGCCAAACACACCGAAGGCGATGCGCTCAACGCCGCCATCGTGCGCATGACCGAGCTGGACGCCTGGGACCACGAAGCCCGCATCAAGCGCCTCCTCTTCCAGTTCGGCCTGCGCGACCTGGAACAACCCGTGAACACCCTTAGCGGCGGCCAGCAGAAACGCCTGGCCATGGCCAAGGTGCTCATCGACATGCCCGATGTGCTCATCCTGGACGAGCCCACCAACCACTTGGACCTGGCCATGATCGAGCAGCTGGAGGCGGAGCTCTCCGCGCCCAACGTCACCCTGCTGCTGGTCACCCACGACCGCTGGTTCCTGGACAACGTATGCGATGAGATCATCGAACTGGAGTTCGGCGTGTTCACCCGTTTCAAGGGCAACTACAGCTGGTACGTGGAAAAGAAGGCCGAGCTGGAGGAGGTGCGCAACGCCACCCAGCAGCACCTGCGCGGCCTGATGCGCAGCGAACTGGAATGGGTGCGCAAGATGCCCCGCGCCCGCGGCACCAAGAGCAAAAGCCGCCTGCAGGCCTTCGATACGTTGAAAGAGCTCGCCGGCCGGGACTTCGACCATGGCCAGGTAAGCATCGACATCAAGAGCACCCGCTTGGGCGGCAAGGTGATCGAAGCGCGCAACCTCACCAAAAGCTTCGGCGACCGGAAGATCGTGGCGCACTTCAACTACTCGCTCAAGGCCGGCGACCGCATCGGCATCGTGGGCCCCAACGGCATCGGCAAGAGCACCTTCGTGCAACTGCTCACCAAGCAGCTCGAGCCCGACGCCGGCAAGGTGACCATCGGCGATACCGTGGTGCTCGGCTACTTCGGCCAGCAGGGCCTGCAGCTCAAGGAGGACCTGCGCGTGATCGAGGTGGTGCGCGCCATCGCCGAGGAGATCCCCATGAGCAAGGGCCGCACCCTCTCCGCCTCGCAGCTCCTGGAACGCTTCCTGTTCGACAAGGAACAGCAGTACCAGTACGCCAGCACCCTCAGCGGCGGCGAGCGCCGGCGCCTGCACCTGTGCACCGTGCTCATGGCCAACCCCAACGTGCTCGTGCTGGACGAACCCACCAACGACCTGGACATCCCCACGCTCAACGCCTTGGAGGATTTCCTCGCCGACCTGGGCATCTGCCTGCTGATCGTGAGCCACGACCGTTTCTTCATGGACAAGCTCTGCACCAAGCTGCTGGTGTTCGAGGGCGACGGCGTGGTGAAGGAATGGGTGCATACCTACACCGAGCTGCGCGAAATGCAGAAAGCACGCGAGCAGAACGAGGTGAAGGAAGTGAAGGCCGTGAAGGAGGTCCGCAAGGAACAAGCCGCCACCAACAAGCTCACCTATGGTGAGCGCCTGGAGCTGAAAAAGATCGACAAGGAGCTGCCCGCACTGGAAAAGAAGAAGGAGGAACTGCTCGCCGAAATGGCCGCAAAGGCAGCCGATCACCACGCGGTGATGGAGCTTTCCATCAAGCTGGAGAAAGTGACCAGCGAGCTGGAGCGCATGGGCGATCGCTGGTTGCTGCTGTCGGAGAAGGAGGAGGCTGGGTAGTGGTGTGGTGGGTAGGAGACAGTTGTCAGTTGTCGGTTGTCTGTTGTTAGTTGTTAGGTCACCCCACTGACAACCGACAACTGACAACTGCCATCTGAAGATCACCCGCTCACGGCTCCTCGCCCTGTACCTCCTCGGCCTCGTCCAGCGGGCGGGCGTTGGTGTAGGTACGCCAGCGGGCCAGCACCGCCTGCATGTCGGCGGGCAGCGGGCTTTCGAACCGCATGCGTTTGCCGCTCAGCGGATGGACGATCTCCAGCAGGGCCGCGTGCAGCGCTTGGCGCGGCAGCAACTTGAAGCAGTTCTCCACGAACTGCTTGTACTTGGTGAAGACGGTGCCCTTGAGCACGCGGTCGCCACCGTAGGCCGCATCGTTGAACAGCGGGTGGCCGATGTGCTTCATGTGCGCCCGGATCTGGTGGGTGCGGCCGGTTTCCAGCTTGCACTCCACCAAGGTGACGTAGGTGAAGCGCTCCAACACCTTCCAATGCGTAATGGCGGTTTTGCCTTGTTCGGGATCCAAGGGCACGGTCATCACCGTGCGGTCCTTGGGGGACCGGTCCAGGTTGCCTTCAATGGTGCCTTCTTCCTCGGTGAAGTCGCCCCAGACCAATGCCTGATAGCGGCGGTCGTTGGTGCGTTCGAAGAATTGGCGTGCCAGGTGCGCCATGGCATCCTCGGTCTTGCCGATCACCATCACCCCGCTGGTGTCCTTGTCCAGGCGGTGCACCAGCCCCGGGCGCGGCACAGGCTGGTTGGGCGAAGAAGGCAGCTGGCCGAAGTGGTAGAGCAGCGCGTTCACCAGGGTGCCCGTCCAGTTGCCGTGGCCCGGGTGCACCACCAGGCCCGCCTGCTTGTTGAGGATGAGGAGCTGTTCGTCCTCGAACATCACCTCCAGCGGTATGTTCTCCGGCACCAGTTCCACCTCGCGCACGGGGTGTGGCAGTACCAAGGTGACCACATCCTTGGGCTTCACTTTGTAGCTGGGCTTCTCGGCCTTGCCGTTCACCAGCACGTTGCCGTTGCGCGCGGCCGCCGCGATGCGCGTGCGCGATGCGCCCGCCAGGTGATCGAACAAGAACTTGTCCAAGCGCATCAATCCCTGCCCGGGATCGGCCACCACGCGGTGATGCTCAAAGAGCTCCTGGTCTTCCCCCCCGTCAACGGCCTCCTCCGGGGGTGCTTGTTTGCCTGTGGCCATCAGTGCTGCACGATCAACCGTTCTTGCCCGATGGTTTCCCCTGCGGCACCGATGAGCCGCACCACGTAGAGCCCGGTGGCGACATCCTGCACGGACAGGTCCGTTGCAGTGCCGGCATAGCGGCGCACCGTGCGGCCCATGGGGTCCAACAAGGCCACTTCCGCCACTTGCCCGGCGTGGCCCTCCATGTTGAGCCGGAAGGCATCACCTGCGGGATTGGGGTACAGGGTGAACGCGGCCGGAGCCTGTTCCCCGCCCACGCCGGCAAAGGGGTCCGCGGCAGCCACCATCACCGGCCGCATCATCCAGGAAGCCTGCTGCCCCGAGGTGGCCCAGCCTTGGCCCACCTTGTAAAACATCTTGTTCTGGTTGTTGCGGTTCTTGTCCATGCCCAGGTTCATGCGCGTGTCGTTGGTCTGCACCCAGCCCACGTAGAATGTGCCGTCCACGGCGATGGTGCTGTCCAACGGATACTCCATGAAATTGTCCGGCCCCCACAACCGGTATTGCGGGCTGCTGAAGGAGAGGTTTTGGAAGAGCACCACTTCGGGGTCCAAGCTTTTCCACACGGTGATGATGAACGAACCGTTCACCGGATCGTTCACGGGCGGCGGGTCGTAGGTGAAGATGGGCGCGAAGTAGAGGCGCAGGGCCCGCAGGGAATCCTCGCCCTGGGTATCGAAACGATAGGCCTGCATGGCGCCGGCGGCGTTCAGGCTGTAGCCCGCTTCTGCCGTGCCATCGTCGTAAGCGTAGTAGTTGCTGATCTCCTGGCGGTAACGCATGGTGTCGTTGTAGGCGCAGGCGTCGGGCGTGGCGTTGGTCCAAAACTTGGTGGTGACGAAAGCCGCATCCGCACAGCCGGAGAGGTCGTACACCAGGGGATCGGCGCCGCTGTTCACCGGGTGCACACTGTTGAAATTGCTGCCGGCGTTGTTGCTGATGTTGTTGCCGTACCCGCTGCGCGAAGCAGCCCATCCGCAGCCCGAGTTCACCTCATAGCCCCAGGTGATGAACTTGTCCTGGGTATCGTTGTTGCGCTGCTCCAAGTTTACTTGTTGCGCCATGTAGCTGGCCGGCGCGGTGATGAACTTGGCGTAGGGCACGGAGGTGAACGACTGGAGCAGTCCGGCTTCCTGGTACACGAAGGCCACGTCCTGCAGCACGGTGTCGGCCGCAGTGCGGTTGCGGTCAAGCCGCACATAGTCGATGTGCCATTGATCGACCATGCCGCCCAAGGTGGCATCGTTGCGGAAGCGCATGCGGAAGCCGTCCTTGAGGAACTTCACCTCGGTGATGGGCACCATCACTTGGCGGAACTGGTCGGGGGGGGCCGTGCCTGGCGCGCTCCAAACGGGATACCAAGCGTTCTCGTCCGGTGCATAGAGCTCCAGGTAAAGGCTGTCCTCGGCATGGGCCAGGTCGTCGCCGCTGCGGCCGATGGGCTCGCAGAAGAAGCTGAGGTACACGCTGTCGCTGGCGGGGTAGGCCAGGTCGATGGGCACCGAGGTGAGCTTGTCCGCCGACCCGTTCAGGTTGGGGTTGAGCGGTTCGTACGGATAGCCCGTGCGGTCCATGCCGTCCAGGGTGGCCACGCCGATGGTGGGCGGCGCCACCGGGAAGGTGTTGTTGACGTAGGCGTCATCATCTTCCCAAAGGATCCAGGGGCGCAGGCTGTTGTCCGGGTTGGTATAGGTGCGCGGGTCGGGGTCCACGGTGTACACCAGCATGGAATCCTGCAGCATGTCCGGCTCCAGGGCCAGGGTATCGGGCGTGGTGGTGCCCACGGTATCGATGACGGTATACGGCGGCCACAGGAACATGCTCTGCTCGCTGGGAGGATAGGCCGTGAGGTCGCGCACTATGGCCACCACCGCCGGGTTGGCCACGGTAGTAATGAGCACGGCCGTGTCCTGCACTTCCACCGTGTAGTGGAAGCTGGTGTCGGTGAGGTAGGCCATGCCCGGGGTGCTGATGCCGCCGACCTCAATGCGGTAGATGGTTTCCGAATAGTGCACATCGGCATCGCCCTGCTGGGCATTGCGGTGGCGGGTGCGGTCCACGGAGAAGTCGTCGATCACGGGCAAGGTTTGGCCGTTGTTGGTGTACAGGAACACCTCGTTGAGGCCGCCGCTTTTCTCCAGCCGTGCGGGGTTGTCCGGCCGGGGCATGAAGCCCAGGGGCGCAATGACCTCCTGTGCAGACAGCCCGTTGGCCGATAACAGGCCGGCCAACACGAGTATCCGCGGGCCAAGGGATGCAATCATGTGAAGGGATTGTTTCAAGGGGTGGCCGAGGTGGTGTCCATGGAGAGCCAGACGTCCACCATGCCGCCCGGACTGATCATTTCTTCCGTATCCGGTGACGGGAATTGGCGTACTACCGTTGCCAACGCGGTATCGCACCCGCTATTGCCGCAGCCCTGCACTTCCACCACCAGGCCCAGGTTCAACGAGGCCATGGCCAGCACTGCTTTCATTTCCGCATAGGCCATGCCGCGCAGGTCGGGCACGGGCACCTGTTCCCCGCCATGCTGGCCCTGCCCCAGCACCAGGGTGATGGCTTCCCCTTTGCGGATGCGGCTGTCCGGCGCGATGGCCTGGCCTTTGTACAATTGGGCCACCACACAATCCATGCAGGGATCGGGCCGGTATTCCACTGCGGCCACCTTCAACCCCAGGATCTCCATCACGCTCAAGGCCTGCCGCTTGCTCAGGTTCACCAGGTCGGGCATGTTGAGCATCTTCGGCTGGGTGGCGTTCATGACCAAGTACACCGTGCGGTCCGGCTTCACGAATTTCCCGCTGTCGGGATCCTGGTCCACCACGCTGGCCTTGGGCGCTTCCTCCGCATACACCGAGTCGATCACTTCCGCACGCAAGTCCAGTGCTTCCAATGCTTGCACCGCTTCCTCAAAGGTCATGGACTGGAGGTCGGGCACCTTTACCTGCACATTGTGCCGCGTATAGCCCGCCATCCACCACCAGGACGCCAGCACAACCAAGGCCGCCAGCGCCACGGGGGCCAGTAACAGGAACAAGCTTCTTCGCCCGGGCATGCGCAGGGCCGCAGGGCCGGATGGCCTTTTTGCGGCAAGGCGCGAATATACTCCCCGCGCTTGGGGCGGCATCAACAGGCCACCGTTCGCTTTTGTCCTCCGCCGCCTGCGGCCACCGGTTGCCCGTCCGCCACCTTTGGGCCAACCAGCCTGCCTCCATGCCCCTGCCCTTCATCGCCGTAGTACGCGGCGGATATACCGGCGAATCGGTCATCAGCCACAAAAGCGCCCAAACCATGATGGACGCCATCGACCCCTCCCGGTTCGATCCCGTGTTCATCACCGTGGAACGCAGCGGATGGAGCTGCGTGCGCCGCGATGGCCACACCCTGCCCTTCAACCGCGGTGCCTTCACCGCCGATCGCGGACAGGGCCCTGAGCCGCTGGCCGCCGCCCTCATCGCCGTGCACGGCACCCCGGGCGAGGACGGCAAGCTGCAAGGCTACCTGGACATGCTGGGCGTGCCCTACCAGACCGGCGGGGTGCTGAACATGGCGCTGACCATGAGTAAGTACAGCACCACGGGCCTGTTGCGGCAACTGGGCTTTCCCGTAGCCACCTCCGTGCGTGTGCACCGCAACCAGCCCGGCATGGAGGCCCGCATCCTCACCGAGGTGGGCCTGCCCTGCTTTGTGAAGCCCGATACCAGCGGCAGCAGCTTGGGCATCACCAAGGTGAAGTCCGCCGGTGAGCTGCCCGCCGCGTTGGCCACGGCTTTCGCCGAAGACGAACTGGTGATGTGCGAGGCCGCCGTAACCGGCCGCGAGCTTACCTGCGGGGTGCTCCGCCACCAAGGCCGGGTGCAAGCGCTGCCCGTGTGCGAGGTCCGCACCAGCCACGAGTTCTTCGACTACCAGGCCAAGTACCACGCCGCCGATACGCAAGAGCTGGTGCCGGCGCCCATCCCCGATGCAGTTGCGGCCCTGCTACGGCAGCGCTCCGAAGCCATTTACCAAGCGCTGAACTGCCGCGGCCTGGTGCGCATCGACCACTTCTGGCTGGAGGGCCAAGGCGACGGGCGCGAGGTGGTGACCATTGAGGTGAACACCGTGCCGGGCTTTACGCCGGTGAGCATCTACCCGCGCATGCTCCAGGCCGCCGGCATCCCCGTGGCGGAAGCCGTGAACGGGTTGCTGGCGGAGATGCTTCAGCGTTGACGCTCCGAGAGGAACTGCACCAGCTTCCATACGGCATGCCCGCGGTGGCTGATGGCATTCTTCAGTTTGGCATCCAGCTCGGCAAAGGTGAGGTCGCTCATCTCCGGCAGAAACACCGGATCGTAGCCGAACCCGTTAGTGCCGCGCCGCGCGCTGGTGATCGATCCGCGCACCTCCCCCTCGAAGAGGTGCTCCCCGCGGTCGTCCACCAGTGCGATCACCGTGCGGAAGCGGGCGCTGCGGTCCGTGGCGCCTTCCAGCTCCTTGAGCAGCTTGGCCATGTTGGCATGGTCGTCCTTGGCCGCCCCGGCATAGCGCGCAGAGAACACGCCCGGCGCTCCGCCCAGCGCATTCACCTCCAGGCCGGAATCGTCGGCGATGCAGGGCAGGCCCGTGCGCGCACGGGCAAAGCGCGCCTTCTGCAGCGCGTTGGCGGCGAAGCTGTCGCCGGTTTCCGGCAGGTCCGCAGGCAGGCCGGCATCCTTCAGTGACAGAAGTTCGATCCCGGGCAACATGGCGTGCAGCTCGTCGATCTTGCCGGGGTTGCCGGTGCAGAGCAGGTATTTCATGCAGCGAAGGTGGTAAAAGGGATCCGGGCGGCCTGCATGCGCCGGCGGCACGGCGCACGGCCCCCAAGTGCGGCACATGCCGCGGCTATCTTTGTCGGCATTCCAGTGGTCGTTGGACCGGGGTGTTGCAACGATCTCCACTTTCCACGCACAGATGAGCTCCCACGTACGGTCGTTCTATGATGCCTTTGCTGAAAAACAAGTGCGCACGGGCATCAACCTGCGCCACCGGCGCATCATGGACTGGCTGCGCACTTACGGCCTCAAGGATGGCATGAACGTGCTGGAGATCGGTTGCGGAGTGGGCACCCAAACCGCCCTGCTGGCTGATGCAGTGCCCAACGGCAAGCTGCTGGCCAACGACATCAGCCCGGTGAGCGTGGATCACGCCCGGGAGCGGCTCCAAGGCCGCAACCACGTGAAGTTCCTGGTAGGCGACATCGTGCAGCTCCCCGTGGAAGGAACCTTCGACATGATCGTGCTGCCCGACGTGCTGGAGCATATCCCCCTTGGCGATCATGGCGCGTTGATCGGCAAACTGGCAGCCTTGCTCAAGGAGGATGGAAGGGTAGTGATCCACATCCCGGCACCGCAATTCCTGGACTTCGAGACCAAACACCGGCCCGAGGCCCTGCAAGTGATCGATCAGCCGATCCATCTCCACGTGTTGTTGCCCCATGTGGCGGCTGCCGGCCTCTACCTCCATGCGGCCGAACATTACAGCCTATGGACCGATGGCCCCGATGCTGCCGTGTTCGTGCTCAAACATTACCGGAACGACCTTGCCTTCAAGTCCCTGCCGCCGCCGGTGGGCAAGGTGGGGCAGCTGCGGCGCCGCTTGGCACGTTTACGGCGCGGGGACCGTGCGGGCCAATGACCGCGGCGGCCCAACGCCGGGAGGCCGTGCTCTTTCTGGCGGGCTGGTGGCCCAGCCCGGGCAACCCGCACGACGGCATCTTTATCCGCGAACATGCCATGGCCCTGCAATCCTTGCAACAGGTCGCCGTGGTGCACTTGCGCGTGGCCAAGCACCCGCGGCGCTTCCCTGGGATCACCTGGCAGGAGGAGCACGACCACGGCCTGGTGGTGTTGCGGGGCGAGATCACCACGCCGCTGCGCCGCTTCGGCAGCTACGACCTGCTGGTCCGCAAGGCCTACCGGCAGGCCTTGCGCCAACTGGGCCGCCGATTTGAATTCCGCGTGGCGCATGTGCATGTGCGCACCCCTGTAACGATGAACGCCCCTGCCGTGGCCGCCGGTCTTGGGCTGCCCGTGGTGGTAACCGAGCACAGCTCCTACTACCATACTGGCATCAACCAATTGCTGCCAGGCGAACGGGATGCCGCAGCGCAAGCGGTCAGGCGATGGTTTGCCCTGCCTGCCATCAAAAAGGTGCTCCCCGTATCGCGGGACCTGGGCAACATCCTGCAACAACACTTTGGCGTGGCCCGGGAGAAGGTCCAAACAGTGCCCAACGTGGCGGCGGATTGTTTTCATCCCAGGCCCATTGTTGACAATGGCCGCTTCCGCATGGTGCTGGCCGCACGCTGGGCAAGCCCCAAGGACCCCGACCTGTTCATTGAGGTATTGCGGCGCATGCCTCAAGAGGTGCTCGCCCGGCTACAGGTGGATTGGGTGGGCGACGGTGAGCTCTACCCTCCGGCCCGTGATGCGTGCAAGGCCTGGGTGGAACGCGGCATGGTCCGCTTTCCGGGCCGCCTGGACAAGCTGGAGCTGGCCGGGCTGCTGGCCCAAGCCCATTTGCTCGTGCACCCCACCAAGGCGGAAAATTTGCCTTGCATCATTGCTGAGAGCCTGTGCTCGGGCACCCCCGTGCTGAGCATGGCCGTGAACGGGATCCCGGAGCTGGTGGACAGCTCCAACGGCATGCTCTGCCCGCCCGGCGACCCCCAAGCCTTTCTGGAAGCCCTGCTGCTCCTGATGAACAACTACCGCTTCGACCGGCAGCAGATCGCCCAGGCGGCGCAACAGCGCTTTGCACCCGGGCCGGTGGCGAGGCAGCTCTTGGGAATTTACGCCACGTTGATATCTTGACCGCCCCTTTCCCCCGGCCCGCCGGCTTTCCCGCTCACAGCGATACCCGCACGCCACACCCCGATGAGCCTCCCCAGCGTGCTGATCGTTTGCACCTATTTCCCCCCGCTCAACCGTACCGGGGCGCGAAGGCCCTACTATTTGGCAAGGGCATTGCGTGATGCCGGGCATCGTGTTGGGGTGCTCACCTCGCTGGAAGATGCCGATGCGGAATGGCATGCCGACCTCTGCGGGATCGAAGTGATGCGCTGCTCGCGCACGCACCTCCAGCGCAGCATGCGCCCGTGGCAGTTGCAGTTGGCTTGGCTCCATCACCGCCTGCGCAACACACCCGTCCATGGCCCCATAAGACTGCTGGCCGATTGCCTGTTGACGGAAGAGCATGCAGGGCGATGGGATGTATTGCCCCATGAGGTGGCCGCCCGACTGGGCCGGTATGATGTGGTGCTCGCCACCGTGCCCGGTTGGGGACCGGCCCGCACCGCCCTTGAACTGGCCGCGGCATGGCGTTCCACATTCCTGCTCGATTACCGCGATCCCTGGTCCATTGCCGATCCCAGCGTGCATATGGATGTGGTGAGCGGTCACGGCACCGGCTTGTCCGGAGCCGTTCGCCGGGCCGTGTTCAAGGCCCGTGAACGAAAGCTTGGACAGGCTGCCTTTGCCATCACCGCGGTCAGCCAGGCCTTTCTGGAGAACGCCCGGTCGATCACGGGAAATCCCAGGGGAAAGGTGTTCCGCAGCGGATTCGACCCCGCGATAAAACCAGTGGTGCCCGTGGCCAACGACAAATTCACCTTGGTTTACACCGGACGGCTCTACCCCGAACAGGACTGGGGGTTGGTCTTTGATGCGTTGGGGCGGCTGGCATCGGCCCTGCCCGACCTGGGCAAGCTGTTCAGGCTGCGCATCGTTGGCGCGGTGAGCACGGACAAGGCCCTGATGGAACAGCTCGGGCTCGCTGCGGAACGGTGGGATTTCGTGGAGCTGGCCCGGCGTGTGCCCCGCGAAGAAGCCGTGCACCTGCAGCACAGCGCCGATGCCTTGCTGCACTTGACCTACCGCGGCCGCAAGGGCTACCTGCCGGTGAAATTCCTGGAATACATCGGCTCGGGCAAACCCATACTGCTGGTTACCGCTGAACAAGACGCCATGGAAAGCATACTGGCCGAAACCAACACCGGCAGCATGGTCCATGATGCTGCAACCATGGCCCGCTTGCTGCACCATCGCATCTTGGAACACGGCCAAGGGGCCACCTGGCGTATTCGACCCGACCCCGCCGCCTTGGCACGTTACCAATATCCCGATTGCCTGCGCCCGTGGACGGAACAGATCACCGCGTGGCACCGGGAAAGGATACTGGCGCAAAGCGGCAATGCGCACCAAGTGCCCAAAGACTGTCCCGTGCCCCATGCCCCGTAGCATACCGGCACACACCTCAACGCATCCCCGAAACCCCACCGTACTTTCCCTCCGCCAGCCCAGCTCCCGAACACCCAATGTCCGTACGCAAGAAGATCCTGTTCATCGCCGGTTGGCGGACCGACTTCGGCGACTTCGTCGCGGAGCACGCCAGGGCCGCAGGCCTCCACCACGACGTGTTCTATTTGCACGTTGAGTTCGTGAAGGAATTCCGCCTGTTCCCCCTGTACCGCATCCGGGAAACCTTGGTGGACAATGATCCACGCCAGGTGCGGCTCACCATATCCTGCTTCTTGCGGCGGTTCGGCATGTTCAAACATTTGGTGAACAAGGCCATGGGCCGCGCGCTCGGCCAATGGGGTACCGCCTTTGACCTGGTACATGTGAACGTGCGCACGCCGGAAACAGAGGTGCTCGTGTTCAACAAGCGGCTGGCCAAGGTGCCCAAGGTGCTCACCGAGCACAGCACCTTCTACCACACCAAGATCAACACCCAATTCCCGGACCCGGCCGCCCGTCGTCGCGAAAAGGAACGCGTGACGCGCTGGCTGGAAGCAGCCGATTTCACCCAGGTCATGCCCGTATCCCGGGACCTTGGCCAGGTGCTTGTGGGCGAATACGGCATCGGTGCGGAACGTATCCGGGTGGTGCCCAATGTGGCTGCACCGGCCTTTCTGGAGGCCCGCGGCCAGCACCACCCACATCCCGGCACTGCGCGCCTGTTGCTGGTGGCCTTCTGGAGCGGCACCAAGAACCTGCAGCTTTTTGCCGATGCACTGGCGAAGTTGGCCCCTGAAACGATCGACCGCTTGGCGATCGACCTCGTTGGCGAAGGTGAACTCGTGCCGGGGTTCTTGGCCTTTATCAAGCAACGGATCCCTTCACTGAAGATCACCGCGCACGGATTCGTCGGCGATGCGAACAAGCTGGCCAACATGTACCGGGCAGCGGACTTTCTGGTGCACCCCACCGATGCCGAGAACCTGCCCTGCGTGATCATTGAAAGCCTCTGCTGCGGCACGCCCGTGCTCAGCAACCAGGTGAACGGCATCGGCGAACTTGTGCAACCCGGCGTGAACGGCCTGCTTGCCCCCAAGGGTGATGCGGATGCCTTCGCCCACCATCTCAGGCAGATCGCTTCGGGAGCCGTGCAATTCAACCGCGAGGCCGTTCGGCAAACCGCTGTGCACCGCTTCAGCCAGGCCACTATCGGCGCGCAGCTCTCCGGCATCTACCAGGAAGCCCTGGCTGCCAACGGCACGCTGGCCGCCGAGCGGCCGTTTCAGCAGTGCAGCCGCTGCCTGTTGGACACCCGGGATGACCGGCACATCCAGTTCGACGAGGACGGCGTGTGCACCTACTGCCACCGCTACGCCCGCTTGGAGCCAGTGCGCCTCTTCCGCGACAAGGACCGGCGCAAGGAGCTCGAAGCCGTGGTGGCCCGCATCAAGAGTTCCCGCAAGCATGCGAAGTACGATTGCGTGGCCGGGGTAAGCGGCGGGGTGGACAGCTCGTATGTGGCATTGAAGCTGAAGCAGCTTGGGCTGAACCCATTGCTCGTGCACTTGGACAATGGCTGGAACACGCAGATCTCGGAACGGAACATCCAGGGCATCGTACAGCACCTGGGCTTCGACCTGCACAAGGTGGCCCCGGACGGAGCCGAATTCAAGGACATCCAGCTCGCCTTTCTGCGCGCCTCGGTGGTGGACATTGAGCTGCCTACCGACCATGCCGTGGTGGCCTATATCTACAACCTTGCCGCAAGGCTCGGCATCGAGTACATCATCTCCGGCGACAACTTCACCACCGAGGGGGTGAACCCGAAAGGCTGGTCGCATGATAAAAAAGACCTGCGCAACATCCGCTCCATCGTGCGCCGCTACAGCGGCCGCCGCCTGCGCTCGCTGCCACGCCTGGGCTACTTCCGCCGGCAGTACCTGGTGTTGTTCAAGGGCATCAAAGTGGTGCCCCTGCTCAATTACTTGGACTATGACAAGGCCATGGCCAAGCAGGAGATCACGGCAGCGATCGGATGGACGGACTACGGCTTCAAGCATGGCGAATCCATCTTCACGCGCTTCTACCAGGAATACATCCTGCCCGTGAAGTTCCATGTCAGCAAGCGCAAGGCCCACCTCTCCACGCTCATTTGCTCGGGCCAAATGAGCCGGCAGGCAGCCCTGGAAGCCCTGAAGCAGGACCACTACCCGGAGGACCTGCGCAAAGCCGACTTCAACATGGTGCTCCAACGTTTGGGGCTTTCACATGCGGAGTTTGACGCCCTGATGAAGGCGGAAGTGCGGCCGCATAGCGACTTCCCCACCTACGCCGCCAGGGAATACCTGTGGGAGAAGGCCCTGCGCGACCGGCTGCGGCCCATCACCCGTTGGATCCGTGAACGGACCGGTGTTCGGCACGAAAGCAACTATGTATGAACAGGGCGGAGGAACGCCACCGATGGCCGCCATGCACATGACCAACCACACCACCTCCGCCACGCCCGTCCACAAGGGCTCGCCGTACTGCTGCCCGGCCACCTCTCCCGATGTGCCCGGCATCACGGATCTTCAGCCGGAGCGCCTGCACGCCTGAACACATTCGCGGAATGCGCATCCTCTTGCTCACCACCGCATTTCCACCTTCCAACCTCACGGGTGCGCGCCGGCCGTACCACATGGCGCGCATGTTGCAAAGGGAGGGCCATGAGGTGACCGTGGTCCACGGCATGCACACCGGAACGAATTCCTGGCCTGCCGGTCTCGAGGGCATCCGCACGCTTCCACTGGCCCTCACCAACATGCCCCCGGGCATGCCCCTGCACCAACGCCTGCTGGCCCGCCTATACCACCGCCTTACCGGCACCGCATTGCAAGGGCCGCTGCGCGTACTGGCCGACCTGATGCTCCCCTTGGACCACGGACAGCGCTGGGACATCACCCCGGATGCACTGGTGCGGCAGGCCGGGCCGCAAGACCTGGTGATCGCTACGGGCCCATCTTGGTCCACGTTCGACTTCGGGCACCATTTCGCCCACCGGACCAACAAGCCCTTGGTGTTGGACTATCGCGACCCGTGGTCCATTGCACGCCCTGAGGTAGGCCTGCACATGATCACCCACATGGGGCGCGGGCTGAGCGGAATACTGCGCCGCAGGCGCATGTGGCGGGCCGAACGCAAATTCGCCGGCAAGGCCGTGGCCATCACCGCTGCAACACCCCTGGTGCTGCAAAATGCGCTGGAGGTGATCGGCCCTAAACCCGCCTGGGTGGTGTACAACGGGTTCACATCCGGAATACCGGCAAAGCATCAAGCGCCGAACAAATTGTTCACCGCTGTGTACCTGGGGTCGGCCTACCGCGAACAGGAATGGGACATTGTACAGGCAGGCCTGTCTTTGTTTGCCAAGCAGCAACCCCGGCTGGCCGAACACTTCAACCTGATCATTGCCGGCGCCCGGACCGAGATGGACACCCGGCTGAACGGCCTGCAAGCCTGGATGGAAAGCAACTCCCTGGTGACCCCCATGAACCGCCTCGGACAGGCCGATGCCGTTGCCTTGCAGGCCCAAGCCGACCTGTTCCTGCATGTGGGCTTCAAAGGCAAGCGGGGCATCTTCCCCATCAAGTTCATCGAATACCTCGGCACAGGCATTCCCATCCTTCAGGCCAGTACCGGAACTGACCTGGTGGAAGAAGCACTGAACCGCACCGGGGCAGGCTTGGTGGCCGGTACGCCGGCTGCTTTTGCCGCCTGCTTGGCCGAACAGGTGCATGCGTGGCTCGTGGGCGGGGCAACGCCTCGCCCGGTACAGGCTGAAGTGCTCACCACCTACAGTTGGGAACACCAGGCCCGTGCGTGGCATGCGTTCCTGATGGACCGTTGCAACACCGCCGGAGCGGCTCCCGCCACTGCGCCATTGAGCACCTGAAGCCCGTGCGGTTTCCTGGGGCTGCCGCTCTACCGCAACTTGCCGCGCAACAACCGCCCCACATCCGCGGGCATCAGCACGAAGTAGTTGCCCCAAGGCACCCCCAGGCGGCGGAACACCACGTACATCACTACGCACATCACCGTGAAGTAGGCCATGGTGGAGGCGATGGCCGCACCTGCAGCCCCGTAGCCCGGGATCAGCCAAAGGTCCAACACCACCGTGATCAGCAAACCCGCACCGGATGCCAGCGCATTGTATTTCACCTGGCCCGTGCGCACCACCAGCAGCACCAGCATCTTGGATATGCAGGCGAACACGATCCCCGGCATCAACAGCCGGAAAGGCACCGCCGAGGCCAGGAACACTTCACCGTACACCAACGGAAAGATCAACTCCGCCCCGGCAACGAACACCGCGCCGCCGAGCATCACGAGCGTGATGCACAAGCGCGCCCAGAACCGGAACTGGGCCAACAGCCCGGCCTGGTCGTCACTGACCAGATGGGGCTGCAGCACCCGCGTGATCGGCTCGGGCACCATGAAGAAAAACTGGGCCACGCCCACAGCCACTGCGTAGGTGCCCAGCTCCGCCATGCCCCGCAGGTCGCCCAGGATCCAAATGTCAAGCCGGTAGTTCAGCTGGTTCAACACGTCCGCCAGATAGCCCATGGCCGAGAACGCCAGTGCCGGGCCCAGCAGGCCGCTCCGCCCGAAGAGCACCGGCTTTACCCGCACGTAGGCCCGGTAATGCCAGGCCCACACGGCCGTCAGCACAGCCTGCACCGCAAGGCCGACCGTCAGCACGGCATGCACATGGTCGCCCGCCTGGCCTGTGGCCGCCCAGTAAAGCCCGCCGTAGGCCAGAAGATTGGCGGCGGCCGTGAGCACATACATGCGGTTGCCCGTGCGGAACTCGCGCTCCCCGAGGAAGATCGCCGCAAGGAAGGACTGCGCCAAGGTCAGCAGCAAGGAGGCGCCAACGAAGAACACGAAGAAGAACGGCGCCGGTGGCGGAAGCAGGCGGCCGGCATCCAGCCAGCCCGTGCCCGCCAGAAGCATCGCCGCGGCCACCAGCAGCCCAAGTACGGTGAAGATCGTCGCCGCCAGCCCGATCACCCGCTCTTTGGGATGCGCGCCTTTGGCCAGGAAATACACCAGGAAGGCGGGCACACCGCAGGACAGGAAGAGGGCAAGCATGGCCACATCCGCTTGCAGCGTGGTGAACACACCACGGCCTTCCTGCTGCAACAACCGGGTGATGCACACCCCGGAGGCGAAACTGAACACCACCGCAGGCACCTGCGACACGAAGGAAAAAACCACGCTGCGTTTGATCGACATCGAGCCCTCCCTCCGCCACCTATGGCGCGTGCAAAATACGGGTCCTTGCGCACAACGCAGACCTGATGCGCCGCATGGCCGCATCGTGCTGCGGCTCAGTGGCGGATTGCGGCGGTGTGCGCGGGGCGCCCTTGCGGCTTCGTCGGCGCGGACCGGGGTTCTCCGTGCTCGTAGGCCTCAAAATGAAATGGCCTCCCCCCCCGGATGGCCGCCAACCTGCGGTCCAAGATCAGCTTGGCAATGAACAGGGCGGAAACGAACATGGGCAGCAGCGGGATCTTGAAGCGCACCATCGCCCCGAAATTCGGCGTGGTGATGGCGATCATGAAGGCATAGCTGATGGAGAACAGCAGGAACATCTGCAGCAGCGGGTTCTTCAGCAGCAACGTGAAGAGGAAAAGGATGCGCGACCGTATCAGGATGTACAACGACAGCACCAGCAGAAAGGTGTTCTCCAAGGCGGTGAGCACCATCACCGCATTGTTCGCATCGGCCAGCGTGGGCCGGTACAGCCCGGCGAACACGGCCTGGGGAAACTTCGAGAACACGCTGCCCCAGGTATGGTCCACTTCGCCCAGGTCGAAGTAGTTGTGGCCATACTGCTCACTGCGCTTCATGTCCGCCTGGGTGAGCATGATCGTGTCCAACGCCTTGCCCAGCGAGTACTTCCCAAGGGAGCCTTCCAATTTGGTGAGGATGAAAAACGCCAGCCCCACCACCACCAGCACCCCCACCGGCAACAGAAAGAGCCGGAGGAACACATTGCGCATGCGCTTTACCCGGTAGTAGAGCACCCACAACAGACCCGCCGGTACGATCATCATGAACACGTAGGGTTTCATGGCGATCATCACGTAGGATGCCAAGAGCAGCAGCAGCCATGAACTCGCCACATTGCGCTTGAGGAAAAAGATGCGGTCCATGGCGGTGATGAACCAGCACAAGCCGGTGAAGGTGAACGTATCCTTCATGATGCCGCCTCCCCAGAACACCACCGACGGGAAGAACAGCACCGCAAACGCCAGTTGCCCCCGCAAACTGGGGTAGTACCTGGCCAGGGTGCGGTAGAAACCCCAGATGCCGCCATAGGCCAGCGTGCTCACCATGGCCACGGTGAGCAATATGCTGTTGAACCCGAACAAGGCCAACAGGCTGGTGAACTTCACCAGGGCATAGGCATGATCATCCAGGTACACGTACTCCATGGGATAGCCGGTGCGATTATCGAACAACCGGTAATAGTTCTCCATGGTGTTGTCCGAGAACAGCGCGTGCAACCAATTTCCGGTGTCGCTGAGCGCCATGCGGGAGAGGATCACGCTGGAGTTGAAGTAGCTCAACGTGTCACCGTTGCCATAGTAGTAGATGTAGGTGAGGGTGAAGGCCACCCCGCCGAGGATCTTGGCGTACAGGGCCCACACGTAATAGCGGAACTCCGGGTTCAGCCGTACCTCCAAGTTCTTCCGCCGGGAAAACACGAAACCGATGAAGACCACATAGAGCAGGAGCACCATGTACTCCCATGGCTCGATCTCCACGATACGCGTAGCGGACAGCATGTGCGGGTGCGCCCAAATGTAACCGCCTCCGCCACCGCCGGGCAGGCACGGCTAGCTTTGCCGCCGGGCATGCAGTGGTCTTCATGCCCGCCCGCCACGTGGACCGCATGCCGCAACAACCCCTGATCTCGGTGATCATGGCCGCGTACAACGCGGCGCCGTTCATCGCCGAAGCGGTAGGCTCGGTGCTCGCACAAACCTGGGAGCGCTTTGAACTCATCGTGGTGGACGATGGCAGCACGGACGGCACCGCTGCGGTGCTGGCCACGTTCACCGACTCCCGTATCCGCGTGGTGCGCCAAGCCAACGCGGGTGTAAGTGCCGCCCGCAACCACGGGCTCGACATGGCCAGGGGGGAATTCGCAGCCTTTTTCGATGCCGATGACCTGCTGCCGGCCAACAGCCTTGCCTGCAGGGCCCGGATCCTCATCGAGGAGCCGGATACCGCTTTTGCCGACGGGGCAGTACTGCGGATGGACCATGCCACGCGCGTCCTTCAGCCCGTCCATCAGCCCACCTTCCGGGGCCTTCCCTTCCCCCTGCTGATGGCACTGTGCCCGGAAGTGTTTTGCGGAAACACCTGGATGATGCGCCGATCGGTTGTCGGCGGGTGCCGTTTCCCGGTGCACATGAAATACGCCGAGGACCTGGCCTTCTACCTCCAACTGGCCCGCAGTGGCCGCTACGGCGCCGCCACCGAACCCGTGCTCTACATGCGCCGCGGCCATGTTTCGGCCATGACCGACCTGGACGGCCTGGACCAAGGCTACCTGCAGCTCTACCGCTTTGCCGGCCAATTGGCGCCCCCGCCCGGGCAGCAGCAGCTCGATGCCATGTGGCACCGGATCCGGCGCGTGATGGCACGCGGCTACCTCAAGGCAGGCAGGCCGCTGGCCGCGTTCAGGGCGTGGAGCCGCCAACGCCCCGGCCCGCTTCCCGCGCCAGGGCGCTGAACATCTCCTCGTAGACCCGCTCAGCGATCTCCACCGAACGGTGTTCCTGGGCCAAGGCCATGATCGCCGACCGGTCCACGCCTTGGCCCACAAGCTCCTTCATGTGTTCAACGGCCCGGTCCACGCTTCCCGGCACGGCCAGATCGAACAAGGCACCGGCGTACGGCCGCTCCTGGATGATCCGGTGGTCATCACCAACGCCGTTGCAAAGCAGTATCGGAAGGCCGTTGGCCCAATACTCCCCGTTCTTTACTGGCGATTGGTACAGCCCGTGGCGGGCATAGCGGATCGTGGAGAAAGCCAGGTCTGAAGCACTCAGCCACGCCGGGATACGGTCGTGCCGCTCATAGCGTACGATCACCTTCCCATGCTCCAGCCCGGCCGCCGCCAACCGCCGGTCTACCTGCTCTACCGGCATGCTGGTCAGTAGCACCAACCGGAAATCCCGCCCGAACACCTCACTGGCCCGCTTGAAAATGGCGAAGGCTTCCTCATCGTAGTACAAACCGCCGAACTTCCCCACGTACACCCCCACGACCGCATGTTCCCACCCCAGTGCCGACCGCATCTTGGAACGGGCTGCGGCATTGTAGCGGAACTGCTCCAGCTCCGTGATGGAGGGGATGATGCGCACCCGGTCCTGCGGTACGCCCAAGCCCATTAGATAGGCCGCATAGTTCCGTGTAACGGTGACCAAGTACCTGGCCGAACGCCGTTGCATCCGTTCCAGCCAGGTGGCCATGCGGTAATACAAGCCCTGGCGCGACCAGGTGCCCGTGTCCGCCATGTAGCCCGAATGCGGTTCAAAGGATTCCACGACGTAGGGCACGGCCGTGAGCTTATGCACCAGGTGCGCCAAACCGCCGGCCAAGGCCCCTTTGGCATCCACCACATGGATGCCATGCACCTTTACCAGCCTGCGTAGTACGAGCACCAACCGCACGAACAGTTCCGCTTTGGCCCACAAGCCCCGGCCCTTGTTGCGCATAGGCACCCCGATGTGCTCCACGTGCGGCAGTTCTTCCAGGCCCGGCACCCGTGGATCGCCGCCCCGCTCCACGGTGACCAGCCACACGCGTTCCACCAGGTTGCTCCGCGACATCAGGCGCAGGTACGGCACAATGGTGCTGCGCACGAGCGGTTCCTCCGCGCTCCAATAGCTGATGAACAGCAACCTGATCCCCTTGGCCATGGCACCGGCGGCGAATGTAACCGGAGCGCTCCCCGCTTGCCTTGCACAGGCAACCTTTACTTTGGCAGGCCATGTATCCTTCGCGCACCTGCCCATCGTGTGCATCCACGGAGCGCACCCCCCTCCGCGGATACGAGCGCCACCACCTGGCCCGTTGCACGGCTTGCAGCATGATCTACGCCTTCCGGCAACCAACGGCCGAAGAGCTCGCCTCCACCTATGGCGACTACCCTGTCATCCCCGCGCTCAGCCCCCTCACACGGCAGCGGTACCTGGAGCTATTGCGCGCTTTTGAACCGTTCAAGAGCACGGGCCGGTTGCTGGATGCCGGTTCGGGCAGCGGCTACTTCCTGGATACCGCCATGGCCTGCGGCTGGCAAGCGTATGGCAGCGAATACGACCCGCAGGTGGTGGAAGCCTGCCGAAGGCGGGGCATCCATATGCAGCAAGGCCTGCTCAACCCCGCCAACTATGAAGCCGGATCGTTTGATGTGATCACCAGCTTCGAGGTGCTGGAACACCTGGTGGACCCCGCTCGGGAGCTGGCCCATTTCACCACGCTGTTGCGGCCGGGAGGCGTGCTTTACCTCACTACGCCCAACTTCAACGCATTGGCCCGGCACATCGGCCGCGACCGTTGGAACATGCTCAACTACCCCGAGCACCTCAACTATTACACGGGCCGTTCCCTTTCCCGCGCCATCAGCCGGGCGGGCCTGATCCCCGGCCGCTGCCGTTCCACCGGCATCAGCATCATGCGCATCCGCAATGCCATGGTGCCAGTGGAGAAGGCCCAGAAAAACCATGATCCCGGCAACATGGACCAAGTGCTGCGAACACGGCTGGAGGGCAACCCGGTGCTCCGTTGGTTGAAATCCGCAGTGAACGGGGTGTTGTCCGCAACCGGCCAGGGCGATTCCCTGAAGATCTTCTGCCGCAAACCGGGCTAGCGCAGCGCCCTTCGCCCGCTAACCGTGGTGGTACCCCGTTCCCTTCAAAATGCTCAGTGCCCGGTACAGTTGTTCGGCGAACAATACGCGCACCAACTGGTGCGGAAAAACCATCGGCGACAAGGACAGCACCAGATCGGCACGCTCCCGCACCGCCTCCGTCATGCCATAAGCGCCGCCGATCACAAAGGCCAGTTCACGCGCACCTTGGTCGCGCCAGGTGCCCAACCGCTGTGCAAAGCCCGGGCTGGTGAGCTGTTTGCCCCGCTCATCCAGCACCACCACCTTCTCGCCGGGCTTCAACGCAGCGAGGATGCGCTCGCTCTCCGTGCGCTGCTGCCAGGCCGGTTCGCCCCGGCCGGCATCGGCCAGCACCACCTCTTCCAGCGGCGCCATGCGCCGGATGCGGTCCAGGTAATGACCGAGCCCATCGGCCACAAAGCCGCGCTCCGTGCGGCCCACCATGATCAAACGCATGCGCATACCGGGCGGATTGTTCGTAACTCCTTGCCTTGCACCGGCCCAAATGTGGCCCGTTCTTTGCAAACTTGCTCCACATGCGCTCCCCGATCATCAAAAGAGCATCCCTGCTGTTGCTGCTGCTGCTCCCCTTCGCGGGCTTGCGTGCCCAAGGCACCGTGAAGGACCAAGTGGTGGCCGCCATCGGCACGGGCAATTCCGCCGCCTTGGCCCGGCACTTGGTGGCCAATGTGGACATGTCCCTGCCCAATGCCAGCGACTACTACAGCAAAGCACAGGCCGAGCAGATCCTGCGCAAGTTCTTCGAGGAGCATCCGCCCAGGGGGCTCACCATCGTGCACGAAGGCGCCAACCGCGGCGGCGACAGCTACTACATCGGCAACCTGGCCACCGCCAAAGGCGATTTCCGGGTAACCTTCTTCCTGAAAAAAAACGGTGATGTGTTCCAAGTGAAGCAATTGCGCTTGGAGGCCGGACGAAAGGACCCCTGATGCTGCCCGAAGGAACCGAGGAATTGATCCAACGGGCCTTTGCCGAGGATACGGGCGATGGCGACCACACCTCCTTGGCCACCATCCCTGCGGATGCGAAGGGGGCGGCGCACTTGTTGGTGAAAGACCACGGGATCCTCGCCGGGCTGGAATTGGCGCAGGCCGTTTGCGCCCGCATGGACCAAGCCCTGCACCTGCGCCCCCTGCTGCTGGACGGAGCGCGCGTCGTCCCCGGCGACATCGCCTTCACCCTGCAAGGCCCCACGCGCAGCATCCTCCTCGTGGAGCGCGTGCTGCTCAATTTCATGCAGCGCATGAGCGGCATTGCCACCCTTACGCGCCGCTTCGTGGATGCCCTGGAAGGCACCGGGTGCCGCGTGCTCGATACCCGCAAGACCACACCGGGCCTGCGGGCAATCGAAAAATGGGCCGTACGCACCGGCGGCGGCACCAACCACCGCATGGGCCTCTATGACATGATGATGATCAAGGACAACCACGCCGATTTCGCCGGCGGGATCCCCCAGGCCATCCAGCGGGCCATCGCCTACCAGCGCGAACGCAACATTGCCATACCCATCGAAGTGGAAACGCGCAACCTCAAGGAGGTGGAGCTGGTACTGGCCACCGGCGGCGTGCAGCGCATCATGCTGGACAATTTCAACCTGCCCGACCTGCAACAGGCGGTGAAGCTCATCAACGGCCGCTGCGAGACCGAAGCCAGCGGCGGCATCACCTTGGAAACGGCACGCTCCTTCGCCGAGTGCGGGGTGGACTTCATCTCCGTCGGCGCGCTCACCCACTCGGTGCGCAGCTTGGACCTCAGCCTGAAAGCCATGGGCTGATGGCCGCGAAGCTGGTGCGCAAACTCCTCTTCAAGCGCCCGTTGCGCCGGGCCATCGGCCTGTTGCAGCGCATCGTGCCGCCCGGCTTCGGAGGCTTCAGCGTGTACCACATCTCCCGCTTCTTCTTCCATGCCCTCTTCAAGGGCAACCTGGTGGACCGCGCCGCCGCCATCGCCTTCCGCCTGTTCATCGCCCTCTTTCCCACACTGATCGTGCTGCTCACCCTGATCCCGTTCATTCCTGTACCGGACTTCCAAGCGAAACTGCTGGGTGCCTTCCACGCCATGCTCCCCGAGGAAGTGTACGCCTTCATCGAGGGCCTGTTGCACGACCTGGTGATCCGCAAGCACAGCACCTTGCTCAGCATCAGCTTCCTCTTCGGAACCTACCTCGCCAGCAACAGCATGCACGCCATCCTGCAGGGCTTCCGGCAAAGCACCAATGTCACCGAATGGTACCGCCCCTGGAAACAGCGCCTGGTAAGCCTGCTGCTCATGGTGCTCTTCACCCTGCTGTGCGTGGCCGCCACTGCGGTGCTCACCGCCAGTTCCTGGGGCCGCTCCTTGCTGCATGACCATGGCGACCACTTCCACTTCCTGGAGAGCGCCGGCTTTACCATGGTGCGCTGGGCCACCTCGGTGATGCTGGTGCTCGCCGCCATTTCCCTGCTTTACCACGCCGGAAGCCCGGGAAAACGGCGCTTCCACCTCGTTACCCCCGGGGCCGTGCTGGCCATCGTGCTCATCTTCCTGCTCTCGCGCGCTTTGGCCTATGTGTTCGAGAACATCACCGACTACAACGCCCTGTACGGCTCCATCGGCGTGATCCTCGCCGTGCAGCTATGGCTGCATTTCAACATGATCGTGCTGCTCATCGGCTATGAGCTCAACACCAGCATCGCCAAGGCCCGCCGCGAGCACCGCAGCGAACTGGATCCCGCCCGGCCACCGCTTGCCCCCACCGCAAGGCCCCATTAGTCGCGCAACCTGAACCGACGGGAATAACACACGCACCGGTCAGGCATGCGCTTGTTTCCCGCCGCCAACGGGTAATTTGCACCCGTTCAGCCCACGTTCCCCATGCGGAAATCCTCCCTCCTGCTCGCCTGCCTCGCCGCCAGTGCCGCCCTCGCCCAAGCCTACGACCCGCTGCATCCGCCCAACACCTTCCGGCAGGCGGACAACCCCTACTATTGGAAGAACAACCCGCCCTACCCCGGCTACTGGCAGCAGGATGTGCACTACAACATGGAGGTACGGCTGGACGAGGTGAACGACCTGGCCCAAGGCACCGTGGAACTCACCTACTGGAACAATTCACCCGACACGCTCCACGAGGCCTTCTTCCACCTCTACGCCAATGCGGCCAAGCCCAACAGCTACCTCGCCCAGCTCAGCGGCCGCGGCAACAGGCCGCTCAACAAGGAGCGCGGTACTTCGGTGAACGCCATGGCCGTGGACGGCACGCCGGCCGCAACCGAAGCGGACAACACCATCCTGCGCGTGACCCTTCCCCGGCCGTTGCCGCCTGGCGAACACGCCGAGTTTTCCTACTCCTTCACCACCTACTGGGGCGGCATGGGCCGTATGAAACTATACAAACAGTGGGGCTTCAAACACTTCGATGGCACCCAGTGGTATCCGCGCATCAGCGTGTACGACCGCAAATTCGGCTGGGACACCCAGCAGCACCTCGGCCACGAGTTCTACGGCGACTTCGGCACCTTCGACGTGGCCCTGGACATGCCCAACGACATGGTGGTGGAAGCCACCGGCTGGCTGCAGAACCCCGAAGAAGTGATGCCCGCCGACCTGCGCCGCAAGCTGGACATCACCAACTTCAAGGACAAGCCTTGGAACGAAGCTCCCGGCGTGATCACGCCCTACGAGCCCGGCGTGCGCAAGGTGTGGCGCTACCATGCCGAAAACGTGCACGATTTCGCCTTCACCGCCGACCCCACCTACCGCATCGGCCAAGCGGAATGGAACGGCATCCAATGCATCGCCGTGGCCAGCGAGCCCCACGCCTCCCGCTGGCAGAACGCCGCGGAATACGCCGCCAAATGCATCCGCGCGCACAGCGAATACGTGGGCATGTACGCCTACCCCAAAATGGTGGTGGCCGATGCACGCGACGGCATGGAATACCCCATGCTCACCCTGGACAGCGACGAGGACCCGGGCTACCGCACCCTGTTCATGCACGAAATCGCCCACAACTGGTTCTTCGGCATGGTGGGCAACAACGAAACCTACCGGGCCATGCTCGATGAAGGCTTCACCCAGTTCATTGAAACCGTGGGCATGGGCCATGTGGGCGAAGACACCCTGGTGGCCGCGCCCGCCGCCTCCGCTTACGAACGGCGCTACACCGAACCGCAACTGGCCCGCGACCGGCTAGCCTACAACAGCTTCATGCATGCCGCCGTGCGCAACGAGATGCCCCCGATCAATGTGCACAGCGACGAATTCTCCGGGCTGCATACCGGCTACCGCATGGTGTACTACAAAACCGCCGCCATGCTCTTCAACCTGCAATACGTGCTCGGCGATTCCCTCTTCAACGGCGCGCTGCGCCACTACTTCAACCAGTGGAAGTTCAAGCACCCCTATATGGAGGACATGCGGCAGAGCTTCACTGACTACACCAAGACCGACCTCAACTGGTTCTTCGACCAGTGGATCGAGACCGGCAAGCTGCTGGACTACGCGGTGAAGCGCGTGAAGCACCGCAACGCCGACGCCGGCCAGCAGATCCACCTGCGCCGCGTGGGCGACATGCAGATGCCGATCGATCTCACCGTTGCCGCCAACGACGGAAAACAGTACCACTTCCACATCCCGAACAATTGGTTCGTGAAGCCCACCACCGCCACCGTGCTGCCCCGCTGGATCAGCTTCGATGAACTGCAACGTGACTACTACGCCGAGGTCAACATCCCTTCGGGCATCGCCGACGTGCGCATCGACACCAGCTACCGGCTGGGCGACGCCAACATGCTCAACAACAGCCTGCGCTTCCCCTTCACCAGCACCTTCGACAGCCATATCGGCAATTGGCCCGATCGGCGCAACTACCAAGGCTTCGCCCGGCCCGACCTCTGGTACAACGGCTACGACGGCCTCAAGGTGGGCGCCCATTTCCACGGCAGCTACCTGCGCTACAAGCACCAGGTGTGGTTCAGTGCCTGGCTGAACACCGGCCTGGGCCAGAGCCTTCCTGGCGGCGGGGTGAACACCGCCTACGACCCCATCAACTTCAACTTCCGCTATGAGAACGGCACCGGCCGATTGCTCAACGGCTCCAGCATGTACGTGGCGGCACGGCTGCTCGACGGACTGGAACAGTATGAGGGCGGTTTCAAGTGGGACATCCCCTTCACCGAAACCTCCCTCTACACCAACGCCAAGTTCATGCTGCGGCGGGATAGCGCCGACCTCACCTACCTGCTCTACCCGGGCCTGTGGCAGCTGAACGCGTTGAACAGCACCTGGAACACCGGCGTGGAGCACCGCTACGACTGGAGCAAGGGCAACGGATCCGTGGCGCTGGATGTGCGCACCGCCAGCGTGGGCGCCGCATTCCCCTTTGCACAAGCCGCCGCCACCGCGATCAACAGCACCCGTTTGGGCCGCTTGAATTTGCGCACCCGGGCGATGGCGCAGTACGGCAGCGGCAACACCCCGCGCGAAAGCCAGCTCTACCTCGCGGGCGCCTCACCCGAGGACCTGATGGACAACAAGTACGTGCGCAGCATCAGCTTCGTGCCCTTCGATTGGATGGGCTACGGCGCGGGCCTCAACCACTTCCACCAAAGCGGCGGCCTCGGCCTGCGCGGCTATGCGGGCTATCTGGCCCCCGAGGACATCGGTGGCGGCAACACCATCCTCACCTACGCGGGCAACACCGGCGCGGCCATCAACGCCGAGCTGGACCTGGACGGGCTGGTGCGCTTCCATCCGGGTAAGCTCGCCGATTACCTGCACTTGGACGTGTATCTCTTCGGCGACGTGGGCACCATGGGCTACCGCACCATCACCGACCTGGGCACGCCGCAGGTGAAGCTGGCCCTGCCCCGTGCCGATGCCGGCGCGGGTGCTGCGCTCACCATCAAAAAATTCGGCCCCTTGGACCACATCAAGCCGCTCACCATCCGCTTCGACATGCCCTTGGTACTCTCCGCCATCCCCGCCGGTGAAACAGACCATGTGGCCTTCCGGTATGTGGTGGGGATCGGGAGGAGTTTTTGAGTTTGGAACCGAATCCTCCTACATTGCGTCATCCTTATCAACCATCGGAACATGAAACCCTTGGTCCTGCTCGCCAGTTCCCTTCTGTATGTGAACTGCACAGCCCAGTACTGGAGCCAAGACCCGAACCTTGCAGGCACGGCCCGCTGGGGGGCGGTGGGCTTCGCCACGGCCACCCATGGCTACATCTGCACCGGCGTAAGCAATGGCGGCAGCAACCTCGGTGACCTGTGGCAGTGGAACCCCGTCACCAACGCATGGGCGCAGAAAGCGGATTTCCCCGGCGGCCCACGCAGGGAGGGTGCAGCGTTCTCCATCAACGGCATCGGCTACGTCGGCTTTGGGCGCTTGGGCCCTTCCGGTCCTTTCTTCAACGACCTGTGGGCCTACGATCCCGCCACGAACGCATGGGACCAGAAAGCTTCCCTGCCCACTGCGGGCAGAGCCGCCCCCGGTGTTTTCGTGCTGAACGGCAAGGCCTACCTCGTGAGTGGCTGCACCGGGCCGGCTCCCTACCCGAACGATTTTTGGGAATATGACCCGGCAACCAATGCCTGGACCCAGCGGGCAAACCTGCCGTTCACGGGCCGCTCCGGGCCCATTGCCTTCGCCGTGTGGGGAAAAGGCTACATCGGTGGAGGGAATGACAACAGCAGCGACCTGAACTCCACGGATTTCTGGGCATACAACCCGGCCACGGACAGCTGGGCCCAACGCGCGGACGTGCCCGGGCCTGCCCGCAGAACAGGAAATGCCTTTGTGGTGAACAACATTCCGTACGCGGGTGGTGGATGGAACGGATCCTCCTACCTGGTGGACATGTACGCCTATAACCCATGGGCAAACAGTTGGACGGCCATCAGCAACTTCGGCGGTGCAGGCGCCCACACTCCGGTGGCGTTTTCCATCGGCGGCACTGGCTACATGGGCACGGGCAACACCAGCAGTGGTGCCACTGCCCAGTTCTGGGAGTACAAAGGCGGGCCCGTGGGCATCGATGAGACCCTTGCTGCGTCCACCATTCATCCGGCGTTCCAGCAAGACCGGATCACCTTGAACGGCTGGGCCCCAGGCCTGGCCGATGCTTACAGCATCCTGGATGCCAGTGGCCGCATCATCAGCACGGGGCACGTGGGCAACTTGCTGATCGAGATGCCGAGGGACTGCGGCGACGGCGTGTACGCCTTGCTGCTTTCCAAGGGGAATGCACCGCTCGGCACTTGGCGCTTTGCCGTAGTGCATTGACCTAACCCGGAATGGAGGGAACGGCCCGGTGCGGCGTGGTACGCCCGTGCTACTTGGCCATCCCTTCCACCAGTGCAAGAAACTTCCGCCTTTCGGACGGAGGGAACTTGTCCATGATGCGTTGCCGCGCCCGTTTGCCCATGGCCTCCAGATCGGCAGCCAAGGCCAGTTCGATCAACTGCTGCAAGCGTTCCGGGTCCTTGCGCTCCAATAGGAAGCCCGTATCACCCACTATTTCCGGCAAGGCGGCCACGGTGCTGGCAATGGGCACGCATTCGCACAGCATGGCCTCGCAAGGCGCACTGGGGAATCCTTCCCAAATGCTGAGCTGCAAGTAGAACCGGTGCCGTGCATAGAACCCCGGAAGTTCCTCATAGGGGATGAAGTTGTGCAGCGCCACGTTCGGAGGCACCCGTTCATACTTCATGGTCGGCGTATTGCCCAGAATGGTGAACGTACACTGCGGAAACCGGTCGGCCATGGCGAAGATCAGGTCGATGCCCTTGCGATGGAAATTCGGCGGGTTCATCTGGGCCGCCGTAATGAAGCTCATCGGCTGCTTCTCCACATCGCAACGGAACCGTGCAGGATCGTACCCGTAGGCGATCACCGTGCAGGGCGTACGGATCTCCGGGAACAGCCCACGATAGCCCTGTACCTGGGGATCGCGCGGATCGGAGGTGTAGGCCTGTCGGCTTTCCACCAAGGCCTCATCCACCGGTGCCAGGTGGTGCGCCAATTGCAAGGACCATTTGGTGATGGCCCCGAGCGGCCAACGGGTATAGTTGCCGTAGCGTATCGAAGGAAACTTCACGCAGTCCGTGCCGCCGAGCACCAGCAGCACAGTCTTCCCCATCAGGCGGCCCAGCACGGCCGGCAGCAAGGAGTGGTAGCCGGCAAACTGGCACACGGCGATCCGGCTTGATGGCAGGTGGCGTGCCAGGAAGAGCAACTGGCGCAAGAGGGTGAGCGGGGTATGCCACTTGCGCCGGGGTTTGAACTGAAAAACCTTCACATCAAACCTTTCGCCCAACAGGTTGATGTCATTGGCGGCAAAGGACACCAGCACGGGCGTGCAATAAACCAGCTTGGGCCGGGCACCGGCAGGCTTCACCATGCGGCGAAACTACGGGCGGCGGTTCATGCGCAACCCCTTTCTTTGCGCCCCATGCTCCTCGGCTCCGGCTTGATCGCACGCGCTTTCGAACACTTCCGGGATGATGCCCGCGTGCTCATCTTCGCCTCGGGCGTGTCCAATTCCACCACGGCAACGGAAGCGGAATATGCCCGCGAACGGAACCTGCTGCTGCACCAGGAAGGCACTTCCGCCCGCCTCGTGTATTTCAGCACCTGCAGTTTGTTCGACCCTGCCCTGGGTGGATCGGGGTACATCCGCCACAAACTGGCCATGGAGGAGCTGGTCCGCAGCCGGTTCCCGGACCACTTGATCTTGCGCTTGCCCAACGTGGTGGGCCATACGCACAACCCGCACACCTTGACCAACCACATCCGCAACTGCCTGCTCTCCGGAGAGCCGCTCACCATACAGACCAAAGCCTGCCGGTATTTGATGGGTGCGGACATGGCGGCGATGGCATGCACACCACTGATCCTTTGCCCGACCTTGGACGAACGCACCGTGAACGTGTGCTTGGACAAGCCCGTGCCGGTACCGGACCTGGTGGGGGCCATGGAAGCATTGGTTGAACGCAGGGCCAAGGCACAGCCCGTGGACAAGGGTTCCTGCTATGAGGTGGACAATACCCTCTTCAAGCGCCATTGGCTGGCAACCATGAAGCTCCCCTGGCCTGATGACGACCATTGGCGAACGATGTTGGCCAGCAACTACGGGAATGCGGCACAGTGAGGATCGGGCTGGCCTGGTTCAGGCCTTTATGCCAATTCGCCCCGTGTAATCGATCCGGTTGAGCAGCATGTGGATCTTCTGCTCACCGAAGTACTCCAGCACCGCTTTGCGCGCTCCCTCCCAATGGCCGAAATCATCGATGATGAGCACGCCGCGCTGCACCAGTTTGGGGTAGAGGTGCACCAGTTCATGCCGTGTGGAGGCATACCAATCCGTGTCCAGCCGCAGTAACGCGATGCCACTTGCCGGTACGGAGGATGGCAAGGTGTCCTCCACCTTTCCCTTGACAAAATGGACCCGCTCCGCCGGGTAGCCGGTGCGGTGCAAGTTCTGCATTACCTCCTCCAAGGGAGAGCGGCACCAGTCAGATGCATCGTCGGCAGTGGCGGTTTCCTCAAATGTTCCCGATGCTCCTTCCCCCCTGAACGTGCGGTCAACCTCCTCCGGCTTGCTCATCCCCTCGAACGTATCGAACAGGTAGATGTCCCGGTCGGTGATGCCGCGCTGCTTCAGGCAGAGGGCCATCATCATGGCACTCCCGCCCTTCCAAACGCCGCATTCCACGAAAGCCCCTTGCAGCCCGGCGTCCACCACGTACATGCACGCGTTGTACAACGCATGCAACCGCTCCCTGGAGGTCATGGTGAACGGGCTGCAACGGGCGTACAGGTCCGTGAACACGGGGTCGTCCATCAATGCGGGGTCGCGTACTTCCGTGCCGCTCTGTTTCAACAGCCACTGGCCGGAATTCCTCAACACTTTCGCTGCGATGCTGTTTCCCATGGGAAGTGGATGGCCCTGTTGGTGCCAGGTGGTGATTCCTGCCACCATGGCGTTGTTGGGGGGGCGAAAATTAACTTGCGCCGCCCCAAACCGCCCGGATGTCCTGGATCGAACTCCTTCCCAGAAGCGTGGCCAAGCCCGCTTTCCGCACCTTGAACCGCCTGATGGGCAAGGTGCGCAAAGCGCAAAGCGGGCGCATACCCCGGGTGGAACTGGAAGCCCGCCACCTCCGCAACCTTCGGGTGGTGTTGGACAGGAGCGCCTTTCTGGAAGCCCTCCCCAAAGGGGGCGAGGTGGCCGAAATGGGAGTGGCCCATGGTGACTTTTCCGCCATGATCCTGGACATCTGCAAGCCAAGCAAGCTCCATCTCGTCGATTTCTGGGGCAGCGAGCGCTATGCTTCGGGAAGGGTGCGCGTGGAAACACGGTTCCAGCAGCAGATCCAGGAGGGGCGCGTGGTGATCGACCTGGGCCTCTCAACGGACGTGCTGCCGAGGTTCCGCAACGGGCAGTTTGATTGGGTGTACATCGATACGGACCACGGCTATGAGGTGACCGCCGCTGAGCTGGAACTGGCCCGCACCAAGGTGAAACCGGGGGGCATCATCGCCGGGCACGATTACATCACGGGCAACTGGGATGGCGGTGTGCGCTACGGGGTGGTGGAGGCCGTCCACGAGTTCTGCGTGAAGTACAACTGGGAGCTGATCCTGCTGACGCATGAAACGGACCGGCACTTGAGCTTCGCGATCCGCGCGCTGCCTGCACCCCAAGCCTAACGGCTGGGGTCCATCCGGCGAAGGCTCAGGGCTTCCTCACCATCCCAGCCAGACCGCCCGTCAATTTGCGCACCTGCGCACCCAGCTCGGGTGCAATGCCCAGCAAGTGCACCAACGGCCAGTATAGGGCCGCCAGCAGGAGCGTGCGCCAGATGATGTCCACCACCACCGGACCATGGTGGGGCAACCACGAAATGGCGGCAAGCACCACCAGTATCACGCCCATGGCGCGAAGTGTCTGCCCGTCAAAAGGCCACAACTTGAACTTCCGGTAGAGGAAAACAATGCGCCAGCCCACCACGGCAACAATGGAAAAGAGCGAGCTCCAGGCAGCACCGGGCATGCCCCAGAGCAGGATCAGCACATAGTCCAATACAATGGTCAGCACCAGCAGCACGGCACCGCTCACCGCATCGAACCAATAGCTGCGCGAAGTGCTGATGACCCCGGCACCAAGGCCGCCAGCCAGGCTCAGTACGTTTGTGGCGCCCAGGATCAGCAGCACGGGCTTGCCCACGGCATACGCGGGGTCCAGGAAGCTGAACAAGGCATCCACATTGGCCCACAGGCAGAGGAAGATGAAGGCCGCCACCACGATCTGAATGATCGCCGTGCGGTGGTACAGCATCTGGATCTTCGCCAGATCGCGTTGCTTCCACGCCTCGGCCAGCAGCGGGATCACCGGCTGCATCAACGCGCGGGCGGGCAGCATGATCACGCTCGCCAGGAACATGGCCACCGCGTAGTACGCCACCTGTGAGAGGCCATTGGTGAGCATGGCGCCGATCATCACCTGGTCGATGTTGCCCACCGCGATCGCTGCCAAGCCGCTGCCGAAAGTGAACAGGCTGTACCGCACCATGCTCCTGCGCATGCGCTTGCCCACCCGCATGCGGCCAAGGCCCAGCCTGAATTCACCGGCACGCCACAGATCGAACAGCAGCACGACGGTGGTGAGCACGAAGGTGGCCACGTACAGCCACAGGAACAGGGTGAAGCCCATATCTAACAACGCATAAGCCGCGATCAGCGCCGTTTGCAGCACGCGCAACAGGAACTCGCGGGCAAAGACGGGGGCGATGCTGCGGTGTACCGATCGGCTGAACCCGCGCAGCACCAGCAACCACACTTCGGCCATCACCAAGGGCAGCACCAGCATACCGAAGCGCTGGTAGAGGCCGCTGCCATCGTTGAACCAGATCGTGAAGCGATGGTGGAACACGGCCAGCACCAGCATGGCAATGAGACCGCCCACGGTGGCCACGCCGAGGATAAGACCGAAGAGGCCCCGGTGGCCGTTGGCCTTGTCGCGGAAGTACGGGAAGTAGCGGATCGCGGTGTTCTCGCCGCCGAGGTGCGCCACCTGTGCCGCCACCACGGCAATGCTCACCAGCAGGCGCGTCAGGCCGAACTCATCGGGAGAGAGCAGGCGCGGGAAGAGCAGCGCCATGTTGATGAAGCCCAAGCCCATGCCCACTACGGTGAGCAGGGTGTTCCAAGTGGCTTGGCGTGCTACGATGCCCATTCCGTCCGCAAGATGCGCAATGACCGCGTCACAGGGTGTTGAGCTCCTCCACCACCTGCCCGCATGTGGCTTTCCGCGACCACCTCGGGTCGGGTTCACTGGTCCCAGCCGTGAACATGTCCTTGATGTGCCCGCGCTGCTCCATCAAGCCCGGCCTGTTGATCACGGCATGCGGTGCCCGGTCCAGCACGCGCGACACATCGCCTTCCACCGGGCCAACGGCCAGGATGGGCCTGCCCGTGCTCACGTATTCGAAGAGCTTGCCCGGCAGGATGCCCATGAGGTTGGGCGTGTCGTTCACCAGCAACAGCAGGGCCCGTGCACGCTGTATATGGCGCATGGCTTCTTCATGCGAAACGCGCCCGGTGCGCTCCAAGTGCCCGCCCAGCCCGGCCTGCGCAACGCTTTCCGCAATGGTGTGGTCCACCGGGCCCACGAAGCGCAGCTTGAAGCGGGCGGCAAAAGCCGGGTCTTCATCGCAGAGCTGCTTCAAGGCACTCCACAGTTCCGGGGCATTGCGTGAAGGCGAAAGCGAGCCGATGTGTACCAGGCTGTAGGCTTCATCCACCGGCTCCGACGGTGATGGCAGGTCATCGGGGTCGTAGCCGTTGGTGATCACCTCCACGCGTTTCGCGCCGAGTTTTTCAAGGTCTTGCGCCCAATGCCAGCTCACGCAGGTCACCCGGTCCGCTTCGCGCAGCACCTCCCCTTCCAACCGCTTGTGCTTCGCATCGGCCCAGCTGGTCAGTTTCAGTTGCACATAAAAGTCGATGTCCGTCCACGGGTCGCGGAAGTCGGCGATCCACTTCACGCCCAGCGCACGCTTGAGGCCCAGGCCGATCAAATGCATGCTGTGCGGCGGGCCGGTGGAGATGATGGCGTCCACCGGGTGCTCTTTCAAATAGGCCTTCAGGAACTTCACGGAGGGCCTCACCCACCACACCCGCGCATCGGGAATGAAAAAATTGCTGCGCACCCACAGCGCGAAGTCCTCTTTCCAACCGCCTTGCTTCTTCTCGTTCAAGAACCCCACTTGCACTTTCTCCTTGGTGCTGCGGCCGGTGAAGCGCTTGTACAAATTGAACGGTTCGGTGATGGGCCGTTTGATCACTTCGAGGTCACTGCGGACATCCTTCTCCAAGCCGGGATCATCGGCCACCACTTCGGGGTTTGCCGGCGTGTAGATCACCGGTTGCCAACCGTGCTCCGGCAACAGCTTGCTGAGCTTCAGCCAGCGGTACACGCCCGCGCCACCATTTGGCGGCCAGTAGTAGGTGATGATGAGGACGCGTTTCATGGTGCTTTACTCCCTGTTCTCGTAGGGTGAAGTTCGTAGGGCGTAGGGCGTAGGGCACGGTACTCCATCGATGTCCACTCCTTTGTACACCCTGCACGCTGCCCGTTGCCCTACGCCCTACGCCCTACGAACTATTCACAGCCCTCCACACAACGAACTATTCACTGCGTCCTTCTGCACCCCGTGACCGTTTCCACTCCACTCCCAGCGCCAACAGCACCAAGGCCAACAACACGAAGGAACCGATCGACGCCACGGTGCCGCCCACCTGGTAAGGCTTGCTTTCAATGTAGAACCGCACGGTGTGCTCCCCTGCGGGCACCTGCATGGCGCGCAGCACGTAGTCGGCGCGCACGTACGGCGCGGGCTTGCCGTCGATCTCCGCCTTCCAGTCCGGTCCGTACCAGATCTCGCTGAACACCACCACGCCGCCGTTGGCGCTGTTCACCTTGTAGGTGAGCGCATTGGTGCGGTACTCAAACAGGCTGGCCTTGGCGGCGGGGTCGGGCTTGGCAGCGCCGGCCACTTCCCCGAAGTAGCGGGCATCCACCAAGGCAGTGCGCTTGGGATCGATGGTGCCCAGCGCGGTGATCTCCTCATCGGCGTTCTTCACCTGGCGCACCTCGTCCACGAACCAGGCGGAGCCCAGTGCATGGGTGTTGGTGATGGGCGCGCGGTCTTCTGCGTAAATGATGTACTTGGTGTTGAGCATGTTCAGCACGGGCTGGTGCGCCAGCACGCTGTCGATGCGCTGCATGGTGGCGCCTTCGCCGAAGGCGCCGATCACGTTGTTCATCTCGGGCGAGATCCGGAATTCGATGAGCTCCTGGTAGCGCTTGAGCTTGGCACCGTGGTAGCCGCCAATGCTGCGGTGGAAGTAGCTCTCCCGCGTGCTTTGGAAGGTGCCGCGCAAGGACAGCACGCGGAAATCCGTGGTGCGGCGCAGGCTGGCAAAGCGCGTGTACACTTCGTCCTCCTTGCTCACCAGGCGCTGCGTGCCGCTGAGCTTGCTCTTGGCCTGCTTCAACCGCGCAATGGCCTGCTCGTAGTCGGCATCGGTGGCCGCGTTGCTTTCCGCCTGCAGGATGGCCATATCCGCCGGTTGCGGCTTGTAGGGGCGGTCGCTGCTGCTCTGGTCTTCCCAGGCGATGTATTGCCCCTTGGCATCCTTGTCGTTGTTCACCCAGCGGCGGTCCACGCTCCAGAGGTCGCCCAGCACCAGCGCGCCGATGCCCGCGAACAGCACGGCCGGGCCAATGCGCCTGCGGCCGAAGAGGAACAACAGGCCGCTGCCCAGGAGCACCAGCAGCAGGCTGCGCCAGGCATCGGCGCTGGCCACGCCCGTGCGCAGCGCTTTCAGGTTGTCGATGTATTGCTGTGTGCCCGGGTTGTTGGCGGCCTGGGCGCTGAGCTGCGCCACTTCCTTATCGCTGAAGAACTCCAGGAAGCTGGCCGGGACCACGGCCAACAGCAGCAGCACCAAGGACAAGGCCCCTGCCGTGATGAGGAAGGCCTTTTCCGCAGGTTTGTCCCATTTGTCCCCTTTTACCAAGCGCTGCAGGTAAAGCACGCCCAGCACGGGGGCGGCCAGTTCCACGATGACCAGGATGATGGTGACCGCGCGGAACTTGTTGTAGCCGGGCACGTGGTCCAGGAAGAAGTCCGTGAGCGGCATGAAGTTATCGCCCCAGCTGAGCAGCAGCGTGAGCAGGAACGCGGCAAAGAGCGCGTACGCCAAGGTGTCCTTCCACAGAAACAAGCCCGCCAGCAGGTATGCGATCAGCAGCAGGCCCACCAGCACCGGGCTGCCTAATTGGCCCATGAGCACCACCATGGGGATGGCCGCCAGCATCCACCAGCGCGCACGGGCCTCGGCCCCTACCAGCAGCAACAGCATCAGCAACACCACCACGGCCCCGATGTACACCGGCCCGCTGGTGAATTCCTGGTCGCCCCAGTAGTTGTTCACGTATCCGCCGCCCTGATAGATGTCCAGCACGGCCTTGCGGAAACCGGGGTCCTGGATGGCGGCAAGGTCTTCCTGGCTTTGGATCATCGATCCGCTGGCGCCGCCCTTGATGTTGGGCACCAGCAAGGAGAGGCTCTCCTGCTTGCCGTAGCTCCAGTGCGTTACGTAGTCGCGGTCCAGGCCGCTGGTCTTGTTGGCCACGTCGGGTGCACCATCGGGGCCGATGGTGAGCTCGCTTTTGCCACGCGTGGTGTACTGCCCGTACTCCCACGTGCTCCAAAGCAGGCCCGTGTTGCACAACAGGGCGAAGGCCAAGGCCACCACGCCCAGCGCGGCCCTGCCCGCAAAGCCGGGCAGCTGCTTCTCCCGCACGGCGCGCACCAGCTCGGCCAGGCCGAACAAGGCCAACAACAGGGCCAGGTAGTAGGTGACCTGCAGGTGGTTGGCGTGGACCTGCATGGCGAGGAACAGGGCGAACAACGCGGCGCCCAGCAGCTTGCGCCCGCGCAGCAGCACATACAGCCCGCCCAGCACCATGGGCATGTAGCCCACCGCCGTGGCTTTGCTATTGTGCCCCGCATGGATGATGATGAGGAAGTAGGAGGATAAAGCGAAGGCGATGGCCCCGATGAGCGCCAGCCATGGATCCACCCGCAGGCAGGAGAGCAGGATGAACATGCCCACCAGATAGAGGAAGATGAACGAGGCCGGGCGCGGCAGGAAGCCGTGCATCACCGCATCCAGCCAGTTGAGCGCATTGGAAGGCCATACCACCCCGATCTGGTAGGCGGGCATGCCGCTGAACATGCTGCCGGTCCACAAGGGTTCATCACCAGCGTATGCCTCGCGGTGCTCCACCATTTCCTGGGCCATGCCCCGGTATTGCATGATGTCCTGCTGCTTCAACCGCTTGCCTTCCAGCACCGGACTGAAGTAGCCTACGGCCAACACGAAAAATGCAGCAATGGCCACCGCGTACGGCAGCCATTTCTTCCAAGGGGCGTTGCTCATCAATGCTCGGGTTTGTCCTTGATCACTTCGAAGTCGGCATCCTCCACATCTCTTGGCGGGGGGCGCCGCTCCGTCCCTTCCACCCGCTCGATGCGCACTTCCCCCTTGGGCCGCTGGGGATCGGCCGTCCAGCGCGTGCCGCTTCCGGGCCGTTTGCCCTGCTGCACCTTCATCCACAGCCGCAATAGCTGCCAAATGATGAGCAGGATGAGGATGGTGCGCAGGGTGCCGTTGGCCGAGAGCAGGTACATCGGCGCGAATGTAGGGGCACGGGTGTGCACCGCATTTCCCGGCCCCGGACCTGGGCCATGGCATTCACTCCACCCCATTCATTCCCAAAAGCTTACCTTTGCGCCCCCTTTGCCGCGATCGGCACTGGATTTCCCCCCTTCCACTTCCCATGGCCTCCTTTGAAACGCTCGGTATTCGGGCCGAGATCCTGCGTGCCCTCACTGACCTCGGCTTCAAGGAGCCTACGCCCGTGCAGGCCAGAACGATCCCGATGCTCCTGCAAGGACATGGTGATGTGGTGGCCTTGGCGCAGACCGGCACCGGGAAAACCGCCGCCTTCGGCATTCCCTTGCTGGAGGCGATCGATGTGGAGGACCGGCACGTGCAGGCCCTGGTGCTGGCGCCCACCCGGGAGCTGTGCGTGCAGATCGCCAAGGACCTGGAACACTTCGCCAAGCACCTGCCCGGCATCCGCGTGGTGCCCGTGTACGGCGGCGCCAATATCCGCGAACAGATACGCGGCATCCAGCGCGGCGCCAACGTGGTGGTGGCCACGCCCGGCCGCCTGATCGACCTCCTGGAGCGCGAAGCCGTGGCACTGGACCAGGTACGCGTGGCCGTGCTGGACGAGGCCGACGAGATGCTCAACATGGGCTTCCAGGAGGACATCACCACCATCCTGGAGCGCACCCCCGCTGAGAAACGCACCTGGCTCTTCAGCGCCACCATGGGCCAGGAAGTGCGGCGCATCGCAGGCAACTACATGCGCGAGGCCGAAGAGGTGAGCGTGGGCGGCGGCAACAAGGCCAACGAGGCCATCACCCACCAGTACACCGTGGTGATGGCCCGCGACCGCTACCTCGCACTGCGGCGCTTCGTGGACGCCGATCCCGAGATGTTCGCCATCGTCTTCTGCCGCACCAAGCAGGATACGCAGGAACTGGCCGAGCACCTCACGCGCGATGGCTACAACGCCGATGCCATCCACGGCGACCTTAGCCAGCAGCAGCGCGACCGTGTAATGGCACGCTACCGCGCGAAGAACCTGCAACTGCTGATCGCCACCGACGTGGCCGCGCGCGGCATCGACGTGAGCAACGTGAGCCACGTGGTCCACTTCGACCTGCCCGGCGAGCTGGAGAGCTACACCCACCGCAGCGGCCGTACCGGGCGCGCGGGCAAGACCGGCATCTCCTTGAGCATCATCGGCAGCCGCGACATCGCAAAGATCCGCGGACTGGAACGCCAGCTCAAGGTCCGTTTCGGTTATGTGCGCGTGCCGGACGGGGCCGAGATCTGCGAGCGGCAACTGCTCGCCATGGTGCGCCGCATCAAGGAAGTGAAGGTGGACCAGGAAGGCATCGGGCGGTTCCTGGATGCCGTACAGCTGGACCTGGCCGACCTCAGCCGCGAGGAGCTGATCCAGCGTATCGTCTCGCTCGAGTTCGAGCGCGTCCTCAAGAACTACGTGGGCGCCCGCGACCTCAATGTGGACCTCGCCCGCAAGGACCACAATCCGCGCGAACGCAAGGAGAAGTCCGAGTTCGGCCGTGCCCACGCCGGTCCCATGCGCTCCATGTTCATCAACCTGGGCACCAAGGACGGTTTCGACAAAGGCCGCATGCTCGGCTACCTCTGCGGCATCACCGGCCTCACCGGACAGCACTTCGGGCGCATCCTGCTCAAGGACATGTACAGCTTCATCGACATCGACGCCAACCATTTCGACGAGGCCATGGGCCACTTCAAGGCCGCCAACTACAAGGGCCGCAAGGTGCGCGTAGACGAAGGCAGCGGTGGCGGGGCCACCGGGGCCCGCGACTTCAAGGCCGACAAGAAGCGCTTCAACAAGGCACGCTACGCGGACCAGGCATAGCCCACGGGAAGAGGCGGCCCCTGCGGACCGCCTCTGCTCTTTCGCTGCGCACTGATCACTTCAGGTCGAAGCGGTCCAGCTCCATCACCTTCGCCCAAGCCTTCGCGAAGTCCTTCACGAACTTCTCCTTGGCGTCGTTCTGGGCGTACACCTCGCTGATGGCGCGCAGTTGCGAGTTGCTGCCGAAGATCAGGTCCACCCATGTGCCGGTCCACTTCAACGCATTGGTCTTGCGGTCCCGGCCTTCATAGGTGCCGGTGTGGCCATTGCTGAGCGCGGTCCACGTGGTGCCCATGTCCAGCAGGTTCACGAAATAGTCGTTGGTGAGCTGGCCGGGGCGATCAGTGAGCACACCGTGCTTGCTGCCGCCGGTATTGGCGCCCAACACACGCAGGCCGCCCACGAGCACGGTCATCTCCGGTGCGCTAAGGGTGAGCAGCTGCGCCCGGTCGATCAGCAGTTCTTCGGCGGGCACGCTGTAGGCCTGCTTCTGCCAATTGCGGAAGCCATCGGCCTGCGGCTCCATCACGGCGAAGCTCTCCGCATCGGTCTGCTCCGCTGAAGCGTCCATGCGGCCGGGGGTGAAGGGCACGGTGATCTTGTGCCCGGCGTCCGTAGCGGCTTTCTCCACAGCGGCGGAACCGGCCAGCACGATCAGGTCGGCGAGGGACACCTTCTTACCATCCTTTGCCGCGCCATTGAACTCCTGCTGCACCTTCTCCAACGCGCTTAGCACCTTGTTCAATTGCGCCGGGTCGTTCACCGCCCAGGTCCGCTGCGGGGCCAGGCGTACACGCGCCCCGTTGGCACCACCGCGCTTGTCGCTGCCGCGGAACGTGGAGGCACTGGCCCATGCAGTGGCCACGAGCTCGCTTACGCTGCAACCCGTGCCAAGCACCTTCGCCTTCAACGCCTCGATGTCCTTGGCATCGATCAACTTGTGGTCCACGGCGGGGATCGGGTCCTGCCAGATCAGGTCTTCCTTGGGCACTTCGGGACCGAGGTAGAGGCTCTTGGGCCCCATGTCGCGGTGGGTGAGCTTGAACCAGGCGCGGGCGAAGGCATCGGCAAAGGCCTGGTGGTCCTTGCGGAAGCGGCGCGAGATCGGTGCGTAGATGGGATCCATGCGCAGGGCGAGGTCGGCCGTGGTCATCACGGGCTTCACCTTCTTTTTGGGGTCGTGCGCGGAGGGCATGTAGTCCTCTTCAGCGAGGCCCACCGGCTCCCACTGGTTGGCGCCCGCAGGGCTCTTCACCAGGTCCCAGTCGTAATCCAACAGCATGCGGAAGTAGCCATCGTCCCAGGTGGTGGGGTTCGGTTTCCAGGCGCCTTCCAGCCCGCTGGTGGTGGTATCATTTCCCTTGCCACTGCCGAATTTGTTGATCCAGCCCAGGCCCATCTCCTCCAAAGGCGCGGCTTCGGGCGCAGGCCCTACCAGCTTGGCGTCACCCGCGCCGTGCATCTTGCCGAAGGTGTGGCCACCGGCGATCAAGGCCACGGTCTCCTCGTCGTTCATGGCCATGCGCTTGAAGGTCTCGCGGATGTCGCGGCCCGAGGCCACTGCGCTGGGCACGCCGTCCGGTCCTTCGGGGTTCACGTAGATCAGGCCCATCTGCACGGCCGCCAGAGGGTTCTCCAGGTCGCGATCGCCGGAGTAGCGGCTGTTGGGCTTGTCGCTGGTGGCGAGCCATTCGGCCTCGGCGCCCCAGTACACGTCCTCCTCGGGTGCGTAGATGTCCTCTCGCCCTCCGCCGAAGCCGAAGGTCTTGAAGCCCATGCTCTCCAAGGCCACGTTGCCGGCCAGGATGTACAGGTCGGCCCAACTGAGGCTGTTGCCGTACTTCTGCTTGATGGGCCACAACAGGCGCCGCGCCTTGTCCAGGTTGCCATTGTCCGGCCAGCTGTTGATCGGTGCGAAACGCTGGTTGCCCGTGCCCGCGCCGCCGCGCCCATCGGCCGTGCGGTAGGTGCCGGCGATGTGCCAGGCCATGCGGATCATCAGGCCGCCGTAGTGGCCCCAGTCGGCCGGCCACCATTCCTGCGAGCCGGTCATCAGCTTGGTGAGGTCGGCCTTCACGGCCTTCAGGTCCAGCTTCAGGAAGGCCTCGCGGTAGTTGAAGTCCGGGTCCATGGGGCTGCTCACCGGCTGGTGCTGGTGCAGGATGGAGAGGTTCAGTTGCTCGGGCCACCAGTCGCGGTTGCGCATGCCGCGGCCGGCCACAGGTTGTTGGTGCGCACCGTGCACCACCGGGCATTTTGCTGGAGCGGCTTGCCCCGTTCCTCCATTTGCACCTTGCATGTTCTCTGTCGCCATGATCCTTGATGTTTAGTGTTCGCGTAACTCTTGTATCCGGCCCGGATCCCGCCCTTCATGCCGAACCATCCAGCCGATAGGGAAACGGTTACCGAACAGGACACGGCTAAAGTTAATGGCCCCGTTTCAATCCAGGCGCACATGGCCCGCATCCTGAAGTAGGGACCCCCATCCGGTCAACGGGCACCTATCGACAAGCCCCGCACACCGATCCGGCCCGAACTGCGTTTGCACATGGTACCTTTGCACACCCCGCATGGAACGCTTGACGGCATTTGCCCTGCCGGTGGTCTTACTGGCAGCCTGTGGAAATACAATGAACGACACGAACCCGGCGCGTGCCGCCGCCCGCGAACAACAGCCGGTGGGCGCCCACCTCAGCGTGGCCCACTTCGCTGAAGGCTGCTTTTGGTGCGCCGAGGAGATCTTCCAGCATGTGCGCGGCGTGAAGTCCGTGATCAATGGCTATTCCGGCGGCACGGAACCCAACCCCACCTATGAGGAGGTGAGCGATGGCAAAACCGGCCACGCCGAAGCCGTGGAAGTGCATTATGACAGCAGCGTAGTGGATTACCCTACACTCTTGAAGGTCTTCTTTGCCAGCCAAGACCCCACTACCCCCAGCCGGCAAGGCCCCGACGCGGGCCCTCAGTACCGATCCGTGGCATTCTATGACACGCCCGAACAAAAGGCGTTCATTGAAGGCTATATCCGGGAACTGGATGCCTCCGGCCGGTACAACAGCCCCATCGTGACCGAAGTAGCACCTTTCGTGAAATTCTGGCCGGCCGAGGAATACCACCAGAACTACGCCGAACGGAACCCCGACCAGCCCTACATCCGGGGCGTTTCCAAACCACGCTTTGAACGGTTCAAGGCCATCATGCCGGACGTGCTCAAATAATGTCCGCTGGAACGGCCTGCTGCAAAGGCAACATCCTCCTTCCGTCACGCGTTTACCGGGCCGTTCCCGCTGCCATGCGCGCATTGGTCCACGTGCTGCTTTTCGCCTTGGCGTGGCCCTTGCATGCGCAGGAGCCCTGCGATGTCTCCGTGGTGATCGACCCGCCCACCTGCCCGGATGATGCCGATGCGTCCATCACCGTGGTGCTCAACTCCCCGGGCCAGTACACCTTCAACTGGCAGCATGCGCCCGGGCTGAACGCCGCCACGGCGGGCGGCCTCACGGCCGGGCCCTATTCGGTCACGGTAACGGACACCTCCGGGTGCGTGAGCCAGATCGATACCGTCATCGTACCGCCCGTGGTACAGGACTTGGGCACGCTCACCGTTACCGAAAACATCAGTTGCGCGGGCATGAGCGATGGCAGCATCACCCTTACGGTGAACCCCGGGCCATATACCTGGGAATGGACGGACGACCCCGCCATTACCACCATGACCCGCACCGGGCTGCCTGCCGGGGTTTATGTGGCCTTGATCAACGGCGGCCCATGCCCCAACTGGCTCTTCGTCACCTTGGGCGAGCCGGGCGTCACCATCGGCGGGGCCACCTCCTACTGCCCTTCGGAACCGCCTGTGCTCTCGGCCGATCCCCAATGGGGCTTTGAACCCAACCTCTGGGTATGGAGCACGGGCGACTCCACGGAGTCGTTCACCGTGCCCGTAGGCTTGGAAGGCCTGGTTAGCGTAACCGCCACGGACACCACCATCGGCTGCACCGCCACGGAAGATCTGTTCTTGACCCTGCTTCCCGCGCCTACGGTCTCATTTACCGCACCGGACAGCCTCTGCCTGAACTCCCCCGGCACGGCCATCTTGATCCAATCCAATGCGGATTCCCTGGCGTGGCACTGGGGCAGCGATGGCTTCAGCAAGGAGGCCTTCCCCACCATCACCTTCCACCAACCCGGGTGGCAGCCCATTTCGCTCAGCGGGTACGATACCTTGGGCTGCGGCAGCATCCCGGTAGTGGACAGCGTGTATGTGCGCCCCCGTTTCCCGGCCCTGTTCACCGCAGAACAGGTGCCGTGCACACCGGGCATCCGGGTGCAATTCTCCAGCGATGCCGATTCCTGCGCCTTCTTCGTTGGCAATCGCCTGGTGCTGAACCAATGCAGGGGCGCCTTCCAAGTGGACCTGGAGCACTACGCCGAATACGACTTCACCTTCTACAGCACCCGGCCCGACCATTGCGACGACACGGCCAGCGTGCACATTGACGTGCGCACCGCGCCCACCGCTTTTCTGCCCACCGCCTTTACGCCCAACAACGACGGCATCAACGATACCTGGCCCGGTGAACTGGACATTCCCGGCCTGAACTACCAAGTGGAGGTGTTCGACCGCTGGGGCAACGGCCTCTGGACCGCATCAGACCCGCTGCAAAAGTGGGACGGCGCCAGCCTGCCGACCGGGGTCTATGTGTACCGCATGACCATGCGCGACCCGTGTGATCCAGCTTCGGACCTGGAGCGCAACGGTTTCATCACCCTGCTGCGTTGAGCCGCATTCCGGTTGCTCCATCCGGGCAGGCCCCCGTTCACAGCACCAGCTCCCCGAACAACCGCTCGGTTACGGCCTCCAGGTCCGCACAGATGCCCGCATGCGGGCGCGATGTTTGAATGGCCGTGCTGCGCACGGCCGTAAGCCAGCGGAAGCGCTCTTCCACCGGCAGCCGGGCGATGGCCCCTGCCGCCTGATCGCCCCTCGCGATCTGTTCCAAGGCCAACAGGTTCGCCCGCACCTGCTCCAGGTCCAGGTCGCTGCGGAATGCCTTCAACCGCGCCTCGTTCAGTGCGGTCCGAACGCCGATGTAGCGCTGCCGCTTGCTGAAGAGCAGTATGCCCACGTTGATGAACTCCTCCCGGTCCAACACGGGCACCACGCGGATCACCGCATATTCATACAAGTGCCTGCCTTGCATGTTCTGCTTTGTGGATGAATACGTCCATGTGCTCCAACCGCATCGACAGGAATTTTTTGTACACCGCCCGCAGGTCGTCCGGCGTTCCTTCCTCGCCATGGCCTTGCAGCCATGCATCCGGCACCAGGTCCACAATACTGCCGAGCAGCGCGGGGGTGAGCCGCTGACGGAATGCCCGGTCCACTTCCCCGAGCCGCCGGGCCTGGGCCAGCAGCACATGGTCCTTGATCAGCGGGAAGCCGCCCTTGGCATGCTCTTCCCAGGTGGTCCAAGCGTGTTGGAAGTACAGGCAGGAGCCATGGTCGATCAACCACAGGTCCTTGTGCCACACCAGCATGTTCGGGTTCCTCACCGTCCGGTCGATATTGGTGAGAAAGCCATCCAACCATACGATCTGCGAGGCCAGCACCGGCCCGATCTCCGTGGCACCGGGATCGAAGGTGATGGCGCCCTGCAGAAAATGCAGCCCCAGGTTCATCCCCCGGCTGGCCTTCAGCAGGTCCTGTATCTCTTCGTCGCCCTCCGTGCGGCCAAAGGCTTCATCGAGTTCCGCAAACACCAGCTCCGGCACGCGCAATCCCAGGGCGCGTGCCACTTCTCCCCCGATCAATTCCGAGATCAAGGCCTTGGGGCCATGGCCCGTGCCGCGGAATTTCAGCACGTACTTGAACCCGTCGTCCGCCTCCGCCAAGGCCGGCAAGGAGCCCCCCTCGCGCAACGGCGTGATGTAGCGCGTGACGGCTACGGTGCGCAATTCGGGGAGGGTGGTCACCGGTGGCATGCGGGCACTTGGCCGCTGGGCCAAGCGGCGGCAAGGTACGCGCGTGCCGTTGGCCCGGCCGGTTGAAATAAAGCCCCTCACATGCCTGTGGGGCGTGCTTGCGGGCCCGTGGAGCAAGGATGCTTGGGAGCAAGCTCCGGGGCCTGGCACGAACTGACCGGCCCCCTCCTTCGCCTCGCCGGTGCAAGGTCAGTGCTTCACAATACGCCGGGTGCGCACAACGCCTTGTCCACGCAGCTCCAAGGTGTAAACACCTGCAGCCAGGCCGGAGAGGTCCAGTTGAACGCTGCCCGGCACGGCCTGGTGCAGCACCACGGCACCGTCCACGCCGGCAAGGGTCAGTTCGGCCGCACCATCGTTCTCAAGGTTCAGCACATCAATCACGGGGTTGGGCCAAGCATTGATCGCCCCTTTGGCGTGATCCGGGAAAAGCCCGGTGGTGGTGCCAAGTTCCAGGCGGAAGGCGAACATGTCGAATGAGCTGCCCATGCCGGTGCCGGTGATGTAGTGCCCGTCGGGCGAAATGTCGCTGGCCGAATACAATTGCTGGCCGTTGAGGACAACGCCCAGCACCGTGGTGGCATACGTGTTCAGGTCCTGCAAGCCGTCCGCTTCGGTCCAAATGAATGCCTTGCGCGGCGAGCCGAAAAACTGGCCGTCGAACCAGCCCACCACGATCGATCCATCGGCGCTCATGCCCGAAACAAAGCCCCGGCCCATGTTGGGCAATGCACCCAGGCTCAACATGCCCGTGGCCTCGCTCCAGATCCAGGGTTCGTTGTTGTTCGCGTAGTCGCCGTATCCGCCGATCCATGTGCCATCCTCCGATACGGCGCTGCATTCCCCGGCCTGGTTGAAATCACTGTTCGGGTCGCCTTCGGGATCGATCAGAATGAATTCGTTCGGGAAGTAGCCGCCCAGCGGGTTCTTCCGCCACACCGCGGATTTCCACGGACCATTGAAATCCTGCCAGCCCACCACTACGCTGCCATCGCCGTTCACCGCGTTGGCGCGGGTACTGGCACCGGGGTACACACTGCCGAGGTCCAACATGCCCTCCGTTGAGTTCCAGGCAATGCCGTGGGCGGAAAAACTCGCCAGCCACCCCAGGCCCACCACCGTTGCGCCATCACCTGAGATATCCCAGGCACTGCTCACATTGCCGTCCATTTCACCGCCGATGCCCCCATGTACGGCCCAAGTGCCCGCAGTGCGGTCGTAAGTGGCCATTTCAGAGCCTTGCCCGCCCGCATCGGTTCCGCACACCAACTGCCCGTCCGTGGAGAACTTCGGCTGTCCGGCCCCGCCGCCATCGGGAGACATGCCGCCGATGTCCTCGGTGGTGCCCAGGTCCGGGTTCCACAACTGGTAGGTGGGCCCGCCGGCCATGTAGCCGGCAACCAGGCCGTCATTGTTCACACCGCTAGCCCAGAACGGGCTCGACAATACTTCATACTGCGCGCTGGCCGCACCGGCGAGAAGCAAGGCGGCGCAAATGGTCAGGGAGGAGAAATGCTTCATTGGGTTGGATCTGTTGAACTCACCGATCCCGTCAAAGGTCGCTCAACACGATCCTGCTTCGCCCCAATAACCCAACAGAACCGGGAAGATGTTGGATGTCCAACCGCGGCGAATAGTCCAGCAAAGCAGACAACCAATGCAATATCCGGTCCGAGTGCCCTCGCGCTGGCCCCCGTTGCCGATCTAGTACCCTGATACGACACGATACGCCGATCATAGCCTGGCATTCAGAAACCCGTTGTTGATCTTCATGGCCGCTGGTCTGTGGCAAAAGCAATGTACCCGAACTGCTACCATTGGTCCCTGGGCTGCAGCTTGCCGTTCAACACGCGGAAAACAGACCCACCAGGGAGAAGCGCAACGCGCAGGCATGAACACTAGCACCGATGGAGGTATTCACCGGGCCCTGGGAATTACCGATGACGCACCCCGCTGGCGCTATCTGCTCGATCGCGCAACCTTGCACAACCGCAATTTGGTGCGGCCATGTTCCATGACCTAACTTTCGGTTGCGTTCATCCTTGTGGGCCATTCGTGGGTGAAAAGTGAGGGCGCGTACACAGGCGATCGGACGTGGAAGATCACCGATCCACCTCTACCCTCCATGCCATGATCAAACAAATCCTCCTCAGCCTTTTGCCCACTGCCCTGTTCGTCTGGGACCTGAATGCCCAGAACAAGCGTGAGATCATCCCAAGAGATAGCATCACGGACAAATACTGCTACCAGGCCGTGAGCGATAGTCTCCCTTTCATGAAGGAGGAATTGCGTATTAAACTGGAGAAGTGGATCAAGCAGAACTACAACGCCCTGGAAAACAAGTACGTGAAGCTGGGCGTTGACGGCGACACCTACACCATGCACGACCGCGAGGCCTTGCCGGGCCGTGCGCGCAAGTTCGTGGAGTATGACCTCACCGTGGATCTCAAGGAGAACCGCTACCGGTACAAACTCACCAACCTACAGTACGCGGCAGTGGGCATGTATCCCCTGGAAGACAAGATGGCCACCGACAAGCGCAGCGACTTCGAGGAGATGGACGTGATCCTGCGCGGCATCATCGCCAGCATGGAGGCTGCGCTGAAGAGCACGTGGTGAAGCCACTTGCGATTCCGCCGCTCGGCTGCGCGGAGTGGCCCTGCGTTCAAGGCCGCTTGCCCATGACCATTTGAAACACCGAATGCCAGAGGTGGAATGAGTTTGGCACTCGCGACACGCGAGCGCCGGTTGGGGGAGGTCATTCAGCAAGTTCCCGCTCGATCTCCTTCACGCTCGGCAGTGTACCGCGCAACTTCTTGGGCAATGTGGACACGAGCCTCGTGCGCCATTCGGCCACACCGATGGGTTTGGCCACGTCGCGCAGCGCGTACTCCACCACCAACTTGTCGTTGTCCTTGCAGAGCAGCAGCCCAATGGAGGGTTTATCGTCCGGGTGCCGCATCCGCTCATCCACGGCCGTGAGGTAGAAGTTCATCTTTCCCGCGTGTTCCGGCTCGAAAGCTTCCATCTTCAGGTCCACCACCACATAGCAGCGCAGTTTCAGGTGGTAGAACAACAGATCGACGAAGTAGTCCTTGCGCCCCACCTTCAGGGGCACCTGCCTGCCTACGAAGGCGAAGCCCGCGCCGAGCTCGAGCAGCACCTTCCGGATGTGTGCCACAAGCGCCTGCTCCAGGTCGCGTTCGCGCATGCCTTCCGCGATCCCCAGGAATTCGAACGTATACGGATCCTTGAGCGCCTGCTGCGCCAGGTCCGAACGCCCGGCGGGCAGCGTCCGCTTGAAGTTGGTGATGGCCTTCCCTTGCCTGCGGTGCGCGTGCGTGGCGATCTGCGCGTCGAGCACCGCGCGGCTCCAGCCATTGGCGATGGTGGCCTGGGCGTACCAGAGGCGATGTTCGGGCCTTTTCACCTTGGCCATTAGCAACACGTTATGGCCCCATGGAATTTGTCCAACAAGCTGTTGGACAATTGAGGCTTTCGGGTAGGCCTCGGCGAAAGCCCGCATGTAGAGCAGGTTCGAGCGCGAGAAACCACCCATGCCCGGGAACTCCCGGTGCAGGTCCCGGGCGATGCGCTCAACCACTTTGGCTCCCCAGCCTTGCTTGCCCTGCCGTTCCATGATCTCCTTGCCGATGTGCCAGTAGAGCGTGACCAACTCGTGGTTCACCGCGATCACGGCACGCAACTGTGCGGCACGGATCCGTTCCTTCAGCGCCGCGAGCAGTTCCGCGTAGCCCTTGGGCAGTACCAACGCGCTCCGGCGTGTTGCGGGCGGCCGCTTGACCGCCGCCTTGCTTTTCGTCCTCTTCCTCGGCATGCTCCCAAAGTACGCGATGGCCGCGAACCGACGGGGCTGAATGGTGGCCGAACAGCCCGCTTCCTTTCACCAGCAAGGGTTTCAGAAGGATGCGGGGGCAATTGTGCAACAGCTTGTTGCACAATTGAAGCGGCCCGCGTCCATGTCAATTGTCCGTAAGCCTCCGGCCAACTGCATCTTGTGAGGTTTAGTTCGCATGCCGTGGTTTGCGGCCATGACACGCACTGAACGGAGGACGGAGATGTTGGCCCATGTTTCCGCATGGAAGGCCAGCGGGCAA
>WBZN01000174.1_pt1 | contig 87025 bp, 73 predicted proteins | sample 5204281 | NCBI WGS metagenome assembly WBZN01 (sample SAMN12344347, study PRJNA552823) | activated sludge metagenome | biome: Activated sludge suspended growth; feature: Nitrification reactor; material: Wastewater; isolation source: activated sludge from nitrification reactor of wastewater... | reverse complement strand
GCGGCGACACAACGGCCTACAGCCTGACGGACAGCGCCGGGGGACGGTTTGCCATCAACGGCAGCACAGGCCAGATCACCGTGGCTGACGGGTCGCTGCTGAACTACGAAGCCGCCACCAGCCACAATGTGACGGTGCGGGTGACGGACAGCGGGGGGCTGACGTACGACGAGACGTTCACAATCAACCTGACCAACGTGAATGAAGCGCCGACGGGAGCGGATGCCACGATTACGCTCGCTGAAGACACCTCCCATACGTTCACCACCGGCAATTTTGGATTCAGCGATGTGGATGCGGGCGACAGCCTCAGTGCAGTGCGCATCGAGACCGTGCCGGCTGCAGGGACCCTGACCGTATCCGGCGTGCCTGTCACGGCCGGGCAACTCATTACGGTGGCCGATATCGGCGCGGGCAATTTGTGCTTTACACCGGCAGCCAACGCCAATGGGACCGGCTATGCCAGCTTCACCTTTTCTGTACGAGACAGCAGCAATGCCTACGATCCCATGCCTAATACCCTCACCATCAATGTCACGGCCGTCAACGACGCGCCGGTGCTCGTGGTGAATTCCGGCAGCACAGCTCTGGAGGGAGGGACGGACACGATTGACAGCAGCGAGCTGGCCGTTTCAGACGCGGATCATGCCGCTGCGCAATTGACCTACTCGATCGGTACCGGTCCCGCATACGGCCGCCTTGAATTGACGTCGGCGCCGGGTATGTCCGCGACATCGTTCACTCAAGCCGATATTGCATCGAATCGTCTGGTCTATGTGCACGACGGATCAGAAAGCACCGGCGACAGTTTTACCTTTACCGTGAGCGATGGATCGGGAGGCTTGTTGGGGGCCGCAACCGTGACCCTGACCATTACGCCGGTCAATGATGCGCCGACGATCATCAGCGCCGGCGGCGGGGCCACCGCCGCGATCAGCGTGGCAGAACACGTCAGCGCGGTCACGATTGTGAGCGGCAACGACGTTGATCTGCCTGCCCAATCGCTCTCCTACAGCGTGAGCGGCGGAATTGATCAGGCACTGTTTACGATCGATGCCGCAACCGGCGCCCTCAGTTTTACCGTCCCCCCCGACTTCAGCCTGCCGACCGATTCGAATAAAGATAACGTCTATGTTGTCCAGGTCCGAGTCACGGACGCGCAGGGGGCGAGTGCGACGCAGACACTTCACGTAACCGTGACGGACGTTGCCGAAAGCAGAGCGCCTATACCACTGCCACCCTCTCTCGTGCCAACCACCCCCCTGATTGCTCCCGCACCGATACCGGTCTCCGCACCGTTCACCCCGGTTGCGACAGGGCCCGTGGTCGAGCCGGTTGCGCCTAGTGCTCAGTCGACGGCCAGGGGGGGTGTCGTCCGGATGGCGCAAGAGACATCCCGGGAAACGACGTTCAGATCGGAGGAGCTGCGCCAGGCTGCAGTCCCGACTCACCGGGGAGAACGCGAGGGGAGAGCAGACGATCAGCCAGCACCGCCGCCGTTTACGTTATCCATAGATGCCACTCATGTGGATGCGCAGGAAGAGCGACTCTCGCCAGCCGTGCTGAGCGAACTTCTGTTTGCCAAGTTGGATGCGGTGATTGGGGAACTGGAAGATGCCGTAGCGGCTGACGTTGCTCAGCAAACACACATGACCAGAATCGCCGCTGCGGCCGGCGCGGCGCTCTCCGTGGGGTTTGTCGCCTGGGCGTTGCGGAGTACGGCTGTGCTCGTGAGTCTGTTTGCAACAATCCCGGCCTGGCGAACATTGGATCCCTTGCCGGTTCTTGCTTCACATCGTCAAGAACGGAGCGCGCGTAAGCGTGTGCAGGAAGATGTGGCACGAGAAGAAGAAAGCAAGTACCGGGGGCTGCAGGAACTCTTAGACCAAGAGGACGACAAGGTTCGCCGTTCGGCGGGATCCTAAGTGACTGTGATGCGACGTCTTTCACCACTCAGCCTCCTGAGCATCGGCCTCGTCAGTTTGACCATTAGCATTATGCTGGCGGGTGACTCGATTTTGGGATTGATTCCCAACGAGCAGCAGCAGCAGCTTCGGCAACGAAAGACGCTCAGTGAAACCCTGGCTGTGCAATATTCACTCTTAGCTCAACGGGGTGATGTGAAGACGATCGCATTGGCATTAGACGCGCTGGTGGAGCGAAGCCCCGATGTCGAAGCAGCCGCGTTGATTACCATGGACGGCACCGTGATGGCTCACGCGGGGGCGAAGCATGTTGATTGGACTGGTGCCGAGCATGAAGCGTCGACTCCGACTCGCATCCATGTGCCGATCTATCAAGGTTCGTCTCCCTGGGGAGTATTGCACCTCTCGTTCCGTGTGGCGCCGAACACCTGGCGGTTGGGGCCGTGGGAAGGGTTGTCCGAGACATGGATACGATTCGTGCTCTTCGTCGCGATTGCGGCGTTTCCCGCCTACTGGTTCCTCATCAAGCGGGTCTTACGGCATCTGGACCCGTCAAAGGTCGTTCCTCCAAGGGTGAAGGCCGCGTTGGACACGTTGGCCGAGGGAGTCGTCATGCTTGATTTGGACGGAACCATCGTACTCTCAAATACGTCCTTTTCAAGGCGTGTCGGGTGTGAGACCGAACGGCTTGTCGGTCGGTTACTCTCGGGCTTGCCATGGGAAAACAGAGATGAGTCCACGCTGCCGTGGGTGCAGGTCCTCAAGTCGAAGGCCGCGGGAGCCGAAGATAAGATGAGCTGCGTCCTCCCGAACGGGGACGTCAAGCGATTTGTGGTCCATGCCGCGGCGATTCTCGGCGAACAGGGCGAGTTGCGAGGATGCATGACGTCCTTTAGCGATGTCACTGAACTGGAACAGGCCAACGATCAACTCCGACAGGCGATCGGGGAATTGGAATCGTCGAGAATGCAGGTGATGCGACAAAACGACGAATTGGAAGTGACGAATACGACCTTGCAACACGAAATACAGGAACGACAGAAAATTCAGGTGGAGCGCGAACTCTTGAGCAAGAAGCTCATGGAAACGTCCCGCCGGGTCGGAATGGCCGATGTGGCGTCGACGGTGCTCCACAATGTTGGGAATGTCTTGAACAGCATCAATGTCTCCGTCGAGGTCGTCGGGAAGACGCTCCGGCAATCGCCCGTTCATGATGTCGCCCTGCTTGCGGCACTATTACGGGAGCATCGCCACGACATGGCTGCCTTTCTCACCCAGGATCCCAAGGGACAGCAGATTCCGACGTATCTGTCGATGGTGGCGGAGGCGGTCGTCCAGAATTCGGCGGTGGTGGAGAAAGAGTTGAGCGCCTTGGGCAAACACATCGACCATATCCGTCAGGTTGTGACGCGTCAAGTGGATCTTGCGCGTCCTGGCGAGGTCGTCCTGGAGCCGGTGCTGTTCTCGGAGGTGTTCGATCAGGCGCTTGAGATCAATCGAGTGGCGTTGGAAATGGCCGGCATCGCGATCGTGCAAGAATATGCACAGCTGCCTCCAGGGCTAACGGATCAACATCAAGTCTTGCAGATCCTGGTCAACCTCGTGACCAACGCCAAGAACGCGATGATCGAGGCGGCGCCTGGTCTGCACCCGCACCGGTTGCTGCTGCGACTGGGTGCGGCCGCCGATCGTCCCGGGTATGTTCGCTTCGAAGTCATCGATTCCGGCGTCGGCATTGCTCCCGCAAACCTCCCCCGCCTGTTTACGCAGGGGTTTACGACGCGCAAGGAAGGCCACGGAATCGGTCTCCATAGTGCGGCGCTGGCCGCGAAGAAGTTGGGCGGATCGTTGAACGCGTCCAGCTCCGGAGAAGGTCTTGGAGCCACGTTCACGTTGGATCTCCCTATTCAGGCATTGGCGGTGGCGGCATGACGCAAGCGGTGCGGTCTCATTCTCGTTGTGTCCGGTTCGGACCCGGAGGGACCCGGCATGTCACGGATGTGTGTGCGGTTTGCAGGCAGATACGACGTCGCCCGGCGGCGAACGGAGGTGCTCGGTGACAAGCAGCATGGAAGACATTCGCCCGAATCGGCGGATCATCGTGATCGACGATAACCCTGCGATCCACGACGATTTCCGAAAGATCCTCACTCCTCCTGCCATGAATGCGGATCTCCATCTGCTACGTTCGTCTCTGTTCGGCGCCACCGCCGCCGGCGGGCAGCCTGAACGCTTTGAAGTCGATTTCGCGCAACAGGGCCGGCAAGGGTACGACCAGATCCTCCGTGCACGGAGCGAGGGGAACCCCTATGCGCTGGCGGTCGTTGATATGCGCATGCCGCCGGGTTGGGACGGCCTGGAGACGATCGAGCATATTTGGTCCGCCGATCCGGAAATCCAGGTCGTGATCTGCACGGCCTTTGCAGATCATCCGTGGGAAGACATCGCCGATCGACTGGGCAAGACCGATCGACTGCTGATTCTCCGCAAGCCGTTCGATCCGGTAGAAGTCGAGCAGTTGGCGACGTCACTCACCCGGAAGTGGGAACTTGCGCGGCGCGTCCGCCTCCAGGTGGATGACCTCTCCGCATTGGTTGACGAGCGCACCAGGGCGCTGCAGGAGGCGAACGCCCGGTTGGAGCGTGACGTGGCCGTGCGGACGGCCGAGTTGTCGGAGCGGAACGCGCAGCTCGAGCGGCTTGTCGAAGAGCTGAAGTGTGCGAAAGAAGCCGCGGACAGTGCGAATCGCGCAAAATCTCAGTTTCTGGCGCGTATGAGTCATGAAATTCGTACGCCGATGAACGGGATTCTCGGCATGACGGAATTGTTGCTCACGACCGCGCTGACGAATCAGCAGCACCACTTTGCGGACACCATCATGCAGTCCGGCCGCTCGCTGCTGTCGGTCATCAACGACATTCTTGATTTTTCACGTATTGAAGCCGGCAAGTTCGAGTTACTCCCGGACGATTTTAACCTGCAGGTTGTGGTGCAGAATATTGTCACCCTGCTCAAGGAATCCGCGACCCGCAAGCACATCGGCTTGCGGTGTGTGATGCAGGATGATCTTCCAACCATCGTGTATGGTGATGCCGGTCGACTGCGACAGATGCTCATTAACTTGGTCGGCAATGCCATTAAGTTTACCGAACGGGGAGAGGTGATCATTCGCGTTTGGCCCGCCAGGCCGCAGTCCAACGGGACAGATGTGCTGTTCGAGGTGATCGATACCGGGATCGGGATCGCTCAGGATGCGCAAACGCGCATTTTTGACCCGTTCGATCAAGCGGATGCCTCCATGACGCGGCGTTTCGGCGGCACTGGGTTAGGTTTGGCCATCGTCAGCGAGCTCGCCAAAATGATGGGGGGGCGCGTGTGGGTTCAGAGCGAACTCGGGAAAGGCTCCACATTTGGGTTTTCCATCCGGTTTGCCGATGGCGGGAAGCAGCGTGAGGCTGACGCCTCTGCCGGGAAGGGCGTTGTGATCACGAGTCTGCCCGCATCCCGGGAAGTGGGCGCCGCTTCCCCGCTGAATATTCTGTTGGCCGAAGATGATCCGGTCAATCGAGAGGTCATTCTCGGGATGTTGGAGTTTTGTGGATATCGAGCGGACGTGGCGGAGAACGGACGGGAAGCCCTCGACATGCTGGCGGCCATGGCCTATGACATCGTGTTGATGGATTGTCAGATGCCGGAGCTGGACGGGTATGCCACCACTGCTGAGATACGCCGCCGGGGCATTGCCTGGACCAACGGACGAGGCCCCACGATCATCGCACTGACGGCCCATGCCACCCAGGGGGACCGAGAAACGTGTCTTGCGGCCGGAATGGATGATTACCTCTCAAAACCAGTGCGCATGGAGGACCTGTCCACCATGCTCCTGGCCTGGTCAGGGAAAATCAGGAACCAGGCGGCATGAGAGCCCGATCCATCCTCAGACCCTAGCCCAGGCTTTAGAAACAATGGGCTGGAACCGATACAGGTAACCGAGGGCTTTGCAACGGTCGGACGCACATCGCGTCGCAAGGAGGATCGTCCAACATGGCATCGGCGCAAGAACTTGTTCAGTCCTGCTCAAACGTTTTTACCCTGCCGGAGATATATTTTCGCGTCCGCGATGTCGTCGATAACCCTGACTCCACCATGGATGATCTGGCGCGGGTGCTGAAAATGGATCCGGGAATCTCTGCCCGCATGCTCAAGATCGTCAACAGCCCCCTCTATGGATTTCCCAAGCAGGTCGATACGGTGACGCGCGCGGTGAATCTGCTCGGCATGCAAGCCGTTCGCGATCTCGTCACGGCGACGACGGTCGGTCGCAGTTTCAGCGGCATGACCGTACAGATCATGGATGTACCCGCGTATTGGCGGAAAAGCGTGCTCTGCGCGTTGATGGCGGGCAAGATCGCCAAGGCCTGCGGCATCGAAGACAGCGAGCGGTTTTTTATCGAAGGTCTCCTCCGCGATATCGGGCACCTGGTGCTCTACCAGACGATTCCCGAGCGCGCGCAGTCGGCTTTGATTGAAGCCGGCAATCTGGGGGAACCGTTGGCAGAAGTCGAGCAGTCGAATTTCGGCTGCGATTTCACGGAAGTCGGCGCAGAACTCATTCATTCCTGGGGTATGCCCGTTCAAATCGAGCAGGCGATCCGCCATCAATTGTGCCCGGAGGAGGCCGGCGATTTCTCGCTCCACGCCTCGATGGTGCACCTTGCGGGTGTGGTGGCCGATCACGCAGAGTTGTCTCCCGCACGTGCTCCCAAAGATCTGCCCTTTCACGCGACGGCCTTGCAGGCGACACGATTTAACGCCGACGCCCGACCGATGTTGCTGCAGGAGGCGATGGACCAATTGCAGGACACGGTGAAACTGTTCAGCCCTGTCGCGATGGCGGCCTGACTTCACCCTCACCGCCGGACGATCCGCCGGCGACGCCGTCCCTTCGGGACACGTTGCCGGCGATATCCCACGCCACTCAATTTCTCCTGCCTCGTTTCGATCAAGACATCGCGCCAGTGCTCGCCCGCACAGCCATGGGGCCACATCTGTCTCCGCCTAGGAGCCGGATACGTTCGCGAACCCGTCGCTTGACCAGCGCCGTCAAGACGCGTACACCAACACCCTAACCAGTGGCGCAGGACCCAATGCAGGTTGGTGATCGGCCTGCTCGCGTTCGGAAGGAGCATCCCTATGCCGGCGACTCCGCATAGTGAAACGCATTTCACGGCCACGGCGACGGTGCGCGATATCGTCATCGGCATGGCCGACGGGTTGACCGTTCCTTTTGCCCTGGCTGCCGGGTTGTCCGGTGCGGTGGCCTCTTCCGCTCTGGTCGTTACGGCGGGGTTGGCGGAAATTGCCGCCGGCTCGATTGCGATGGGGCTAGGCGGCTACCTTGCGGCCAAGACCGACCTTGAGCATTATGTTGCGGAACGTACGCGGGAATTGCGGGAGACCGAGCATATTCCCGAAAAGGAGGCCGAAGAGGTGGCCGAGATTTTTCGCGGCTACGGATTGCGCGATGAACACATCGCTCCGCTGATCGAGTCCCTTCAAGCGAATCCCGGCCGGTGGGTCGACTTCATGATGCGGTTTGAGCTGGGATTGGAAGAGCCGGATCCGTCGCGCGCCCGGTTGAGCGCCTGGACGATCGCGCTCTCCTATGTGATCGGGGGACTGATTCCCTTGCTGCCCTACATGGTGTTTCACGATATCGTGACGGCGCTGTGGTGCTCGATCGCAGTGACTCCCGTGGCGTTGTTCGCCTTCGGTTACGTGAAAAGCGGATTGACCGGAGTGCCGCCCTGGCGCGGCGGGATCCAAACGGTGCTGGTCGGCGGGCTTGCTGCAGCCGCGGCGTTCGGGATCGCCCGGCTGCTGGGCTGAGAAAGAGGCGCGTTTACTTTCGTTCACCCGCCTCGTTAGACTGCCCGCATGACGTTCGACCAACCGTCTTCCGGCCTGCCTGCCGAGCCGACTTCGACTGATCCGATCGACCGCGTGATCGCCTATCATATTCGAACGAAACACCATTTAAATCGATACGCGCGATCGCTGGGTTTTCTGGATTGGGCGAATCAGCCCAATCCGTTCCGGCGGTTCGAAGGGGCGCCGCTGATCCGGTTGCCCTTGCTGAATCCGGACGACGAACCCCGGTCGCCGGCCTATGACGCCATGTATCAGCCCGGCGCAGTGGCCTCGCAGCCATTGACGATCCGGACCATCTCCAGATTTTTCGAACTGGCGCTCGGACTCTCGGCCTGGAAGCGAGCAGGGGAGTCGGAATGGGCGTTACGCAACAATCCTTCGTCGGGCAATCTCCATCCGACGGAAGGGTATGTGCTGGTCCCGCCGGTCGAGGGCCTGGAGCCGGCCCCGGGCCTTTATCACTACGCGGCGAAAGAACATGGCCTGGAGTTGCGCGCAGACTTTCCACCTGCGCAGATCACACAGGTTCTTGCCCCATTTCCGGACGGCGCATTTCTCTTTGGTCTCAGCTCCGTCCATTGGCGGGAGGCCTGGAAGTATGGAGAGCGGGCCTTTCGTTATTGCAACCACGATGTCGGCCACGCCCTTGGTTCCGCGCGTCTGGCCGCCGCGACGCTTGGTTGGACGATGGTGTTGCTGGATGGGGCGGATCAAAACCAGGTCGCGCTGGTTTTGGGCACGCATCGCCAGGCGGATTTTGGCGAGGCCGAGCCAGAGCATCCCGATTGCCTGGCGGTAATCTGGCCCCATGAAAGTGTGAAGCGCGATGCTCACGACCTGCCGTTGTGTTTGGACCAGGCGGTGCTGAAACATCTGGCGGCGGGACCATGGCATGGCCGAGCCAATCCATTGAGCCGCGAACACGGCGTGCATTGGGAAGCGATCGACGAGGCGGCTGACGCGTCATGGAAGACCAGTGAAGAGATTCAGGCCATTCCTCTTACCATGGCGCCTCAGATCCGTTCCGAAGCGCATCACGTTTCACAAGCCACGAGCGACGCCGCGACCATTATCAGGCAACGCCGCAGCGCCGTGTCGTTCGATGGCCGCACCTCTATTTCAGCCGCCACGTTCTTCCAAATCCTGCACCGGGTGATGCCTCGCGTGGAGCGACCGCAATTGCAGCGGCCCATACCGTGGGATGTCTTGCCTTGGGACCCCGCGATCCATCTGCTGTTGTTCGTGCACCGGGTGGAAGACCTGACGCCTGGCCTCTACGTGCTGGCTCGTGATACGAAGAAACTGCCGCTTTTGCAGCGGGCGATGCATGCTGAATTGGAGTGGACCCCTGTGCCTGGATCACCAGACGATCTTCCCTTGTACTGGCTGCTGCAAGGGAATGCGCAGCGTCTGGCCGCCCAGGTCAGTTGCCATCAGGGCATTGCCGGAGACAGCGCATTTTCACTCGGCATGCTGGCCGAGTTCGAAGGGCGCTTGCGGCAGGGCGGGTCTTGGTGGTATCCACGCCTGTTCTGGGAGGCAGGCCTGGTCGGGCAGGTATTGTATCTGGAGGCTGAAGCCGCCGGGGTGCGAGGGACAGGCATCGGCTGTTTTTTCGATGATCCGGTGCATGAGGTCGTCGGGATCAAAGACCTGACGCTGCAATCGCTCTATCACTTTACGATCGGCGGGCCGGTAGACGACGATCGGCTGTTGACCTTGCCTGCCTATTACCACCTCCAGCGTGGGTGACAGCATAGGACTGTGTCTGCACGAGAGACGAACGACGAGAGACGAGGGACGAGCGTATTATGTTCAAGATCAAGAAGAAGATTGAAAAGCCGAAGCTGCCGATTCTGTACAACGTGATCGAGGATTACTCGGAATTCGATGCGCCGGGAAATGTGACGGCCTGTGCCATGACCTTGCCGGAAGATGTACCGGCGCATGCGAAAATCCTGTCAGAAAGTTATGATGTGCCGCTGGACCGGATGATTCAGCTGCTGACGGACGGGGGCGTCTACGTCTATCCGCAGATAGGAGGCCTGCTCACGCGCGGGCTTTTTGCCTGCCGGGTGGATGCCACCGGCGTCTCACCCAAGCAGACCTGGGTGCTCGATCTCATGCAATTCGCGGAAGCGGAGCAATGGGCCAGGGCACGCGGCGTCTCCTTGGTGGTGGCGGCGGCGGAAGTGTTCTATCGCACGCTTCCCGAGGAGCTCAAGACCAAACTCGCGCAGAAAAATCTTGGCCTCGATTACCGCACGCTCGACCGCGCCGTGGCCAAGGGCGGAGACATCAAGTTCATTGACTTCCGGAAAGATTGGTCTCCCCATTTCAAACGGTTGTGTATCATGCCGGACGGGCGTCTAGTCGAAACCGGCGGCCTGGACGAATTTGCGCAGTTGCATCACATTACGGCGCCGCAGGCGAAGAAACTCGTTGAAGAAGGGGGCACGATGGATGTGGCGGGCGGTGAAGTCCTGGCCTGCCAGATTGTGAACGGCCAGCCGGCCGTGGCCCGCTTCAGCGCGAAGAACTACGCCAAGGCCAAGGAGCTGGTGGCAACCAAAGGCCTGCACATCCTGGATGCGCTTAGTGAGGTCGCCTACAACGATTCCGTGATGATGCGAACCCTGCAGCGCAAAGACCTGGGCGGCCGGATGTAGACGTGACCGCGGCAGCCGACGGACCGGGCTGCGGTTCGTTCAGCACATGCCATGCACCGGAGGTCTGTATCATGAGGCAAATCCGTTGTCTCTGTGCCCTGAGTCTCTTGCTTGCCGGCTGCGCCACGCATAAGCCGATCCTGTATCCCAACGAACACTATCAACAGGTCGGCGCCGATGCGGCGCAGGCCGATATTCAGGATTGCATGGCCATGGCCAAGGAGGCCGGGGCTTTTTCCAGCGACGGGAGGACGGCTCAGGTGGCGACCGGCACAGTAGCCGGCGGGGCTGTCGGTTCTGCTGCCGGCGCGGTGGGCGGGGCGATTCTTGGACATCCGGGACGCGGCGCGATGGTCGGCGCAGCCAGTGGCGCAACAGCGGGATTTCTGCGCGGGCTGTTCAAAAGATCCCCGCCCAGCGCGGCATTTACAAACTATGTGGATCGGTGTCTGCGTGACCGGGGATATGATCCGACGGGTTGGCAATAATCTTACGCGGCCGGTTCCACCACTCCTGCCATACTTCTTCTGACGTGGGCTTCTCCCGCTTTCATCCCGATGTACGCACCCAGAACATTGTCCACCAGGTCGAGGAGCGACGTGCTGCGGTTGTGACAATAGACCTGGTAGAACTCGATACTGAAGGACAGGGCGAAGGCCATCAGCATCAGGTGGCGGGGAGAGATAGGTGTGTTGTGCAGTCCGCGCAGGGCGTAGAGCAGGCCGAAGGGCAGGAACAGCAGGATGTTGGCGATGGCATCGATGCCGAGATCCAGCAGGATCGCAGGGGAGCTCAGTTGGTCAGGCGTCGGCACCCACCGAATATATTGCCAATGCGCATGGCCGACGAAGTTATGCAGGGGAAGGATACCGACGAGCAGGATGAAGATGCCCCAGGCATACCAGAGACGTGTGACGCGGGACGAGGTTACCAGCACGAGAGCCTGACTGTGAGGGTCTGCTGCACGGCCGATTCTGGCAGAATCGGCGACAGGGTTTCCAGTATTTTTTCCCGCTGAGAAATTCCGGAGGATGAAGCGGCGGGGAGAACGGTTATTTTTGCGCCAGTTCCGCCTCCACGGCGTTCAGCATTTCTTTCAGATCGAAGGGCTTTTCAAAGGTCCGGTGAGCGCCGAAGAGCCGGGCGATATCCAGAAAATTCCGATCCCCCTGGGCGCCGGTCATCGCGATAATCTTGGTGTCCATGTATTCGCGGGTCAACTGCAGCGTGGCTTCCAATCCATCCACCTCAGGCATCAGCAGGTCCATGATGAGCAGATCGGCTTTATGCTTCTGATAGAGGTCCAACGCTTCGCGTCCATCCTTCGCTTCGACAACCTTATGTCCTGATCGTTCCAGGACCTCGCGCAGCAGGCCGCGGATGGAAGGTTCGTCGTCGATCACCATGATGGTCGCCATAACTACTCCTCGGGAAGATGGGCCGGTTGTGAATTGGTTGAGCGGCTGCGCTGGCTCGCGTCCAGACACCTCGACTCGTAGAAGAAGCTTACCGCCGGGACGAAGGTCTGTCCAGGAAAGAGTCGGAACCGGCGTCGCGTTGCGGTTGGCACAAGGCTGATTTGCCGTGATGCCACAAGGAGTTATACCCTGACATGGGCATCGTCTGCCCGGGCCGCCGCCGGAAGCGGTCGGCCGCCAACCTGCGGAACCAGGCGTGAATACAGCGCCGGAATAACCAGCAGAGTCAGGGCCGTCGACGTCAACAGTCCCCCAATGACCACCGTAGCCAGCGGCCGTTGGACCTCCGCTCCCATACTGGTCGCCAAAGCCATGGGAAGAAAGCCCAGACTCGCGACCAGGGCCGTCATCAAGACTGGCCTCAGGCGATCCATGGCACCTTGGAGGACCGCCTCCTCCGTGGAACATCCCTCCGCCTCCAGTTGCCGGATATGGCTGACCAGGACGACGGCGTTGAGGACGGCAATGCCGAACAGGGCGATAAACCCGATAATGGCCGAAATGCTCAGGGGCAACCCCCTCAGCCACAATGCCAGAATCCCGCCTGACAGGGCGAGCGGCACATTGAGGAAAATGAGCAGTGCCGGCCGCAGCGTGCCGAAAATCACGGATAACATTCCCAGGATCAGCATGAGCGTGACCGGCACGACCATGGCCAGCCGTTTCCCTGCCTCCTGCAGATGTTCGTATTGCCCGCCCCAGATGAGCTCATACCCTGGAGGCAGCGTGACCGCCTGGGCCACGGCGCGCTGCGCGTCGGCCACGAATCCGCCGAGATCACGTCCGCGTATATTAGTCTCGACCACGATCCGCCGCTGCACGTGTTCGCGACTGACCTGTGCGGGACCCGAATCGACAAGGATGTTGGTCACACGCGAGAGCGGCACGAGTTCTCCGTGCATAGTCGGGATCAACAGGCTGCCCAAGGAGCCAGGATCGCGGGAGACACGTTCCGCCAGCCGCACGACCAATTCGAACCGCCGGGAACCTTGCACGACGGTGCCCACGACCGTGCCGACCCTCGTCGATTGGATCAGGGTGAGCACTTCTTCAGCGGTTAACCCGTATCGGGCGATCTCCGCCCGGTCGACGATGACGCGCAGCAACGGGAGTCCGGCAACCTGCTCGACCTTGACGTCGGCGGCGCCGGGCACGTTCTGCAGGGCTCGCGCCGCTCGTTCAGCCTGTTGCTTCAGGATGTCGAGGTCGGGGCCGAAAATTTTGACCGCTAGGTCTGAGCGCACTCCCGCAATCAATTCATTGAAGCGCATTTCGATGGGTTGCGTGAATCCGAGGCCGACCCCCGGCACCTGTTCGACGATCCGCTGTTTCATTTTGTCGATCAGTTCGTTGCGGCTGTGCGCCGTGACCCAGTCGCTCTGGGGCGTCAGGATGACGAAGACATCCGACATTTCGACGCCCATGACATCCGTGGCTACTTCCGGGCTGCCGGTGCGCGTGACGACGCGCGTGACTTCGGGAAAACGCCGCAGGACCCGTTCGATATCCAACGCGGTGGCGACGGATTCACTCAATGAGATGCTCGGCAAACGCCACACCTGCACCGCGAGGTCCCCCTCCTCCAAGCGCGGGACGAATTCGATTCCCAACCTGCTTCCCGCCATCAGGCTGACAGCAAACAGACCGATTGCTAGGGATACCGGCCAGACAGGGCGGGCCACAGCCCGCTGCAGCCAGGGCGCATAGACCCGTTTCAGGCCGCGAATGACGGCGGTCGTCTCTCCGGACGACCTTGTCCGTAAAAACCAAAAGGACAGCAATGGCGTGGCCGTCAGGGCGAGGAGAAGGGACCCGGTCAAGGCCATGATAACCGTCACTGCCATCGGGCGGAACATCTTGCCTTCGATACCGGAGAGCGCCAGGATCGGGACATATACCAGGATGATGATCGTCACCGCGAGCGTCATAGGGCGCAGGACTTCCTGACCGGCGGCCAAGACTTCGGTCAACCGTGCCTCTTTGGTCGGTGCCGGCTTCTCGGCCAATCGCCGGAGGATGTTGTCGATCATCACGACGGACCCGTCGACCAGGAGTCCGAAGTCGATCGCGCCGAGGCTCATGAGATTGCCGGAGAGTCCGGCCTGCATCATGCCGATAAAAGCGATCAGCATGGCGAGGGGAATGGCGGAAGCGACGATGAGCCCTGCGCGCAGGTCGCCGAGGAAGAGAAACAGGACGGCGATGACGAGTAGTCCGCCTTCCAGCAGATTGTTCCGGACGGTCTGCATGACTTTTGAGACGAAGATCGTGCGATCGTAGTAGGGCTCGATGGTGACGCCGGCTGGGAGAGTGGCCTGAATGTCCTGCACCCGTGCCTTGACGCGCGTGACCACCTCCTGGGCGTTTTCCCCGGCGAGCATCTGCACCATGCCGATTACGGTTTCGCCGTCACCCATGGCCGTCGCGGCTCCGATTCTGAGCGCCGATCCCTCCATCACCTCGGCGAGATCGGCGATGTAAATAGGCACGCCGCCAGACCCATGGGCCACCACGATTTGCGCCAGATCGCTAACACTGGTGGCGAGCGCCTCGCCGCGGATCAACAACTGTTCGCGTTGATGTTCGATATAACCGCCGCCGGCGATGGCGTTGTTGCGTTGCAAGGCGTCGAACACCTGTTTCATCGACAATTTGAACGATAACAATTTCGACGGATCGACGATGACGTGGAACTGCTGCGGCTCGCCCCCCCAGATGTTGACCTCGACCACGCCGGGCACGGCGCGCAACTTCATGCCGATGTCCCATTGGAGAAGCGTTCTCAGGGCCATCGGGCTATAGCCCTCGCCTTTGACCGTGAATTGATACACCTCGCCCAGCCCGGTCGTGAGCGGCCCCATCACTGGGCGGCCATATTCCGCGGGAATGCGTTCCATCGCCTGAGCCAACCGTTCAGCGACGAATTGCCTGGCTCGATAGATGTCGGTGTGATCGTCGAAGATCGCCGTGACGGCGGACAGGCCATACCGTGAGATGGATCGTAACTCGCGCAGGGCCGGCAAACCATTCAACGAGGCTTCAATCGGAAACGTCACGAATTGTTCCACCTCGACCGGACCTAGGGCTGGGGCGCGGGTGAGAATTTGCACTTGCACCGGTGTCAGATCGGGGACCGCATCGATCGTCAGGTGTGCGAACGACCAGAGGCCGGAGGCAATGACAACTACGATCGCCACCAAGGTAAAAAATCGATAGCGGAGCGAAAATGTCAGCAGACGATGCATGCGTTCCTCATTCGCCCGATCCGATGTGTTCCTTCAGCAGCACATTTTTCAGATCGAACACGCCCTCGCTGACGATTCGATCGCCTTCCTTCACGCCTCGCTGGATTGCTATCCAGCCGCCTCCTTCACGGCCTGCGTCGATTGGCACGAAGGTATAGCCGTCCGGGGTTTCAAGGAACAGTCCGCGGGTTTTCTCAATGGTCGTGATGGCGGTAAGGGGTACGGTGACCACCGGCGGCCCCGACCAGCCGAGCGCCACCTCGACGTATTCCCGTGGTTTCAACTGTCCCTTGGCGTTGGCGACCTCAAACCGGACGCGAATGGTACGGGTCGTCTCATCCGCAACGGGTGAGAGGTAGGTGAGCGGCGCCACGATCGCGTCACCGCCCTTCGGTGTAATCGTGCCGGAATCCCCTTCCTTGAATTTACGAGCCTGCTCGATCGGCAGGTTGGCAAACACCCACACGCGGCTGGTATCGACGATCTCAAACAATTCATCACCGGGACCGACTCCTTGTCCGCGCACGGCATTCTGAATGACGACGGTGCCCGCGATCGGCGCGGTGAGCGTGTAGAGGTGGCTTTTCTCGTGCGGTCCTTGTTTCAGATCGTCCGTCGAAATCCCCATGTTGGACAGTCGTTCGCGGATGTGCTGGTAACGCGCCTGTGTTTCGAGATAGAGGCCTTTATCCTCGATCAGTTTACGTTCCGTGACGATATCGTCCGCGCGCAGTTTTTCCGTCCGGCGGAAGCTGTTCTCGGCCACATCGGCTTGCGCTTTCCCAACGAGATATTCTTCGATCAACTGATCGAGCTGCAGGCTGCCGATGGCCACCAGCGCTTGGCCCTTCTTGACTCGATCTCCCAGCTGCGCATGGATGCGTTCAACTTGTCCGCCGATGCGAGACGTGATCTTCGCCACCTGCTTGAGGTCGAGCGCTACTTCACCGGGGGCGGTGATCAGTTCGGGCACGGCGCGGAGCGCGGCCGGTTCAGTACGAAGACGGGCCTGCACTGCCGGCGGCGGATGAATGGCTTTGGTGCTGCCGGCCGCCGCCGGTGCTTCAGTGGCCGGAGCAGGTTTCGATGGCTGCGTTCCCTGGTCGCCGCAACCTGAAAGCAGGCCCACTAGTATGGTCAGCAGGCCGATCGTCGTCGGTCGTCGAGTCATCGCTGCGCTCCAATCATCCGTTGAATATGGCCGGCGTTCACAATGAGGTTCCCAACGCGCGTTCGAGCCGGGCCAGCGCAATGGAGAGGTCGGCCCGCACCTGGGCATATTCGAGCTGCGTCTGCCGATACACCCGTTGCGCATCGAGGACGTCCAGGAGACTGGCTGCGCCATGGCGGAAACTGGTGCGCGCCACCGTCAGCGTCTGCTCGGCCTGTTTCAGCAAACCAGCCTCGAAGACCTGCAGTTGCTCCTGCGCCGTACGCACTTCCTGCGCATGCTGGGTGATGGCCTGCTCCAATTCCTGCTGCGCCCGCAGCCGCTCCGCGTCGGCGCGATGTTTGGCGCCCAATGCGGATTGGATTTCGCCTTGCCGCCGGTACCACAACGGCAGGGGCACGGCAAGTCCGGCTGTGAGAGATTCATCGCCCGCCTCGCGATGGTAGCTGCCGATCACGCTCACATTGGGCACACGGGCCTCGCGTTCAAAGCGCAGCGTATGATCGGCCTGTTCTGCCAGTTTGCTCAAACGTCGAACGGCCGGGTGTTGCTCCAAGGCCTGCGCCGCGAACTCGTCGGCATTGAGCCCCTGCTTCGGTGTGTGAAAATCGCCTTGAATGGAAAAGTCCTTGCCGAGCGAGCCGGCAGTGAGGGTATTCAGCCGGGCTTTGGCCACTAGCAACGCGTTGTTGGCCCGGGCCACCTCCTTCTTGGCCTTCTGCACCTCCACCCCGGCTTTTAAACTATCGAAGGACGTCGCTTCGCCGGCTGACACGCGCGCCTGCACCGTTCGCAAGACCTCTTCGACATTGGTGACATTCTGGGCAGCCAGTTCGACATCGCGCTGACCGAACAGAAGGTGATAGAAGGCGATTTTGACATCGGCGAGTAACGACAGGCGCGCGTCATCCAGAGCGGCATTCGCCCCGGCCACCCCGGCATCCGCTGCCTCCTGACGGGCCCGACGCTTGCCCGTCCATTCGAGCGGTTGTTCCACGGTAAACGTCCGTTCGGTCACATGGGTACCGGTACTCGGGTCTCGAATCGCACCGCGCCCGGCAATGCCGGTGATGGAAGGATTGGGGTACGCACCGGCCGCAATCTGTTGCCCCTGGCTTTGTTTGACGTACCCTTCGGCACCGGCCAGGGTGGGATTGTGCTGGACGGCCAGTGTCAGAATATCCGTCAAGGAATAGGCGGCATGGCGTGGCGCTTCAGCCCAGGCCAAGTAGCGGTCCGCGAAGGGGATGGTGGCTAGACTCATACAGACAATGAACATGACGGGACGAGCAATCATCGGGACCTCCTCTGTTCGCGATCGGGCCATACCGGCCAAGAGGAACGGCCTGCGCGGTGTGCGAGTACGAACAGGATATGGGTGTCACAAGGGGCGGAAGTTAGCCGAAGAGTGGAGCGGGCGGCGCGCGCGCAGGAACGTCAGCAGCGAGAAGGGGAAAGGCCACAGGCGAATCGCCCTGTTCCATCGCCGGGTCACGGCGCTCAGGCAGTGGCAGGTAGTGTTGGGCGACGAACAACAGATGTGTGAGCAGGGGCTTCACGAGCTTGCGGTCGGTGGCATCGTTCAACAGCGAGAAGCTGAGTTCGGGATCAGCGTGCCAGGCATGCGGGGCTTCCGCCGAGAGGGACGGCCCCGATTCTGTGTCCCGTACATGGTGATGGGCATCGCGATGGTCCCCGAATTCACCCTCAAGGTCAGCGGAAAAGACCGTGTGGACGGCGGCCGCGTGGACGTGCCCGGCTTCGCCATGATGGGGATCTGTCTCGGGATGGATATGGAAGAGCGGCAAGGCTAAGAGCCACAGGACTGCCCATGCGCGAAGCATGTGGTCGAGTCGGAGGAGCCTACTATGAATGGAGCGTGCGGACATAGCTTCCTACGTAGACGCTATCACAGGGAGCCAAACACATCAAGAAAGCGGCTGGAAGGGACGGTAGGGCAGGCAAGTGTGGTCCCCCGTGAGATCTTGTCCCGGCTTGATCGATAGACACGATCGGGATAGCGTGCTCGGTGAAAGCACGGTATTGGCGTCAGTATTGTGGCGTTGCGCCGACAGCGCTATGTCCGGACTGTGCAGGTGCGCCACCAGGCCCCGTCGATAATCCCGAATCGTCTCAGCCAACAGGTTGCCGTGTTGGCCAAGAATCGGGTGTGGGAGGGTGATCTGACGTTCGTGCCCACGCGGACCGACTGGCTGACCGTGGCCGCGCTCCTGGATCTCTATTCACGTCGCGTGGCGGGTGGGCGATGAGTGTCCGCCAAACATTGTCGGTCGTGGTGGAAGCCCGGTGGATGGTTTGGCAGCGACGCCGTCCCGCCACGGGGTTGGTGCACCCTAGCGATCAAGGCAATCGGTATCGAGCGAGTCATTACCAGCCGTTCTTAGACCGGCGGGGAGTTGTCCCGAGCATGAGTCGGAAGGGCAACTGTACGACAATGCGCCAGTGGAGCGCTGCTTCAGTTCGTGGAAAAACAAGTTGGTGCCGCATCGGCAGTTTCAGAATCAGGCCGAGGCCCAGGTCGCCATCGCGGAGCACCGCGAACGATTGTATCGCCGTGAGCGGTGACCTCAAGCGCTAGGCGATCGAAGCCCAGAAGAGTTCGAGCAACAGGAGAGTGGTGACCAATTCACCTGTCTGCTATTCTAGGGACACCACAGACTGGCCCTAATAATATACGCATAATCCAAGAGGGAGACATGTCATGAAAATCGATGTGCACGCGCATTACTGGACCAACGAGTATCTCAACCTGGTTGCCGGTCTCGGAAAGACGGATACCGATACCCAGCGAGGCATGGGCGCGGGCGACGGAGACGAACTTGCCGCCCGGTTCAAATTGATGGATCGTGCCGGAGTCGACATGCAGATTCTCTCGGCGTGCCCGCAAATGCCGTACAGTACAGACCGGGATGCGGCGGTTCGCGTTGCGCGGTTCGTGAACGATCAATACGCTGCCCTGGTGATGGCTCATCCCGGTCGCTTTCGGGCGTTCGTCGCAACGCCGATGCCCGATGTCGAGGCGTCGATTGCCGAAATCGCCAGGGGGCTCGACGAGCTTGGCATGGTTGGGGTCTGTGTCAACACGACCATCTTGAACAAACCGCTTATCGATGATGCCTTCATGCCAATCTTTGAGGCACTCGACCGGCGTGGCGCCATTCTTTACATACATCCGGCAGGGAATAGTTGCTGCACCCCTCTGATCGCCGACCATCACCTGACGTGGCAGGTTGGAGCGCCGATGGAAGACACCATTTCGATCATGCAGTTGATCAGCAAGGGGATACCTTCCCGGTATCCGAACATCCGCATCATCAATTCCCACCTTGGCGGGGCCATGCCGATGCTGATGCAGCGTGCCGACAATCAGTATGGCTGGGAATCGCCAGACACACCCGAGAAACCAAGTCTGGCCGCTAAACGAATGTGGTACGACACCGTGGGTCACGGCCACGTTCCGGCCCTGCGCGCCGCGATCGAGACATTCGGCGCTGATCGCCTGGTGCTGGGCACAGACTTTCCTTACGAGGGCGGCGACATTTTCGTTCGGGCGATCGATTATATTTCCGATCCCAGTATCAATCGGAACGATGCAGCATTAATCCTTGAGAGGAATGCCGAGAGACTGTTCGGACTGGGTACATGATCATTCGGAACGGCGGGGAACCGGCCTGCATATTCCTTTGTGCGTCATTCACGTGTCCGTTATTCCGGGGCCGCCTCAACCTGACCCCCATTGATCGGTTTAAGTGAGGGAGTGTTTGATTGAGAGACCTGCCCGTTTGTTTCCTTTTAAGTCAGTGCGTATATCCGTGAGGGCAGAGGCCATGGAGCATAGTTGGTCGGGAAGGAGATGTCTCGGCGTGCTTGTATTACAGTTTTTTCTGAACGCCAGCTGTGATGGTCAATCAGTGGAATATGAAAAACTGATTACGGCGTGTGAGAAGGTTCAGATAGGAGACAGCGAACAGGCCGTGAGGGAAATGATGGGCAAGCCAATGAAATGTTAGGGAGGTAGATGTTACTAAGATGGATTTTGCTAAAAGCGGTGAGCCTTCTGGTCGCCGTAAACTCTTGAACTATCCGGCTCCGACAATCGTGCCGAGCACACCTCAGATCTCCATAGATGAAAGCGGACATGTCGATGAAATAACCTGCTATGAGTCACACCGCTTGCGAAAAGGGCAGGCAAATCTCCATCAAGATATCGAACCCTCAAACAAGTGAAGCAGATCGCCCGCGATCAGAATGGCAAAGTGCTGACCGTTACCGACGCAAGAATCAGGTGACCACGTTCACCTTCACTCCCGGGCCTCCTGCTGCCACTAAGACGGATCACCCTCTTCGCTTCTATCGATCGGTGCCGCCACCACGGCATCTTTTCATCCAACGCTCGCTGCGGAGATACGCTTGTGGAAAGATCCATGAGCGGTCTGTAGCGGTCTTCTCACTCAATGAAGAGATGTGAGTGAGGCTGGGGGTGGACAGCCATGATGATGTAATTTGATTACAAGACCTAACCCCCATTGAACGGACGCAAGCCGCCCGGCCAACCCTGAAGGAGCTGTTCCAGCGACGAGGGGACGAGGCGCGCCGGATCGCGGTGGCCTATCGGCAGTATGGGTATCGCTTGCGGGAGATTGCGGAGCACCTGGGCGTCCATGAGGTGACGGTGAGTCGACGTCTCAAGCGCGCAGAACAGGGGCGTGTCTGAATGACAGACCTGACCCCATCAGAGCTTATAGAATCGTTTGGATCGCTTGCAGGTGGTGCCAATTTTACGTGTCAGTACAACTACAACGGCAAGCCGCTGACCGTCATCGACGCTAAGAATTATGTGACTACCTTCACCCACTTCCGGGCCTCCTGCTGCCACTAAGAATTTGCTTCACCAGATCACCCTGTTCACTTCCATCGATCGGTACCCCACCACGACATCTTTTCATCCAAAACTTGCTGCGGAAATACGCTCATGGAAAGATCCAAGAGCGGTCTATAGTGGACAATGAAGATGCGTGAGGAGGGTGGGGATGATGGCGATGTTTAGGAAACCGTTAGCCTGGGTGCTCGGGTGCAGTCTTGTCATCCTCGGGGCCTGGGCTTATACCGTCACGAAACACGACCGGCCATCTGCGGGAAACCCCACTCCCCGGGATCTCGCGCGCGAGGCCTATTATCAAATGGAAGCTCATGTGTTTGATCGTGCACAATTCCAAGAGGCCTATACCAAAATCAACCAGGCCGCCGACCAGAACCGCAATGAAGCGTTCATTTATGTGGCAGTGTCCCTCGGGACCCTGGTCGGGGGCTATACCATCGGTGACTGGTATGACCTCAGCACGTTTTCCGGGGATACGGTCCAGCAGGCGCTCGGTTATGCCCAGCAGGCAGTCGCGTTGGACCCCAACCTTGGAGCAGCCCATGCACAATTGGCGCGGGTGCTACTCGTGAAACAAGAGTTTCAGGAGGCGGCACGTCACATCGCAAGCGCGAAAGCACTTGACCCCGACAGCTTTTATCCGTGGTATTTCGAAGGCATCTGGCATGAGAAGCAAGGTCAGGCGGCTGAGGCCAATCAGGCCTTCGATCGCGCGCAACATGCGGCGGCACTCCCACACCATTCGATGCTCGTCATGGTACATCGGACAAATGTGGCGAAAGTCGAGGGAAATGCTGCCTTACAGGAGAAGCTGTTGAAGGAGGGGATCGGCCTCAATCCGAATAACGCCTACGCCTATGGCGAGTACGCCGCGTTTCTGATGTGCAAGGGCCGCTATCGGGAAGCGATCATGCAGTGGGAGCAGGCTATTCGGATTGCGCCCTTTCCTCGTGCGGTCTCGCAACTTGAGAAAGCCAAAGCGTATCTCGCCCAAGAACCGACAACCCTGGCCCAGGCGAACGTGCATACAGGTTGTGCGTAAGGGCGGAGGGATAATAAGTGTTTAGTTGAAAGACCTGACCCCATTTTTGCAGCAAGGATAAAGACCCATGACCCAGATATTTTCAACCTATTTACCGGGCGCGGTGGTTGCGTTGCTCATCGCGGTAGTGCTCTTTCTGATTGGACATGTAGAGAAGCTGTTCTTTCGGAAAATGCAATTTGAGATCGCTACCTGGATTTTCGCCCTTCTCTTTTTTTGCGCATTTGTGGTTGGCAATGAGTGGTTGGATCTATTTCGATGGGTAGCGGCACTAGCAGTGCTGATTGTTGGGGCAGTCGTACTATATAGGTACGAAAGAGATTATCGACGTTAGCCTGCGTCGGCGACGAACTGGCAATGGGATTGCAGTGCGATGCGTCCAGTCAGATATGTGTGCGAATCATACAGCTCAGGATTGTAGATCCACCTCTTCTGTATATTATGAGGTAGTCAGCCGCTTGGGCGATTCTGCATTCAAGGCAGCACAAGCTCCATCTCAGGGGCCGTGCTTGCCTCAACTACCTACCGAGAAAAGACCCCTATTTTCCGCCTACTGACTCCTGCACCGTCACGCGATGTTGAGTTCGTGAAACCAACACAACGGCGTGAGTGGTGATACAGCCCTCCTGATACTCTCAGTTCAGCCACACAACCCACCAGGCACGGGTGCTCTGTCCGCGACCTTTCTCACTGATGGGTTCTGGCCTGTTCATCTACCGCCAGGTTCCGTCCCTTCCTTGATTTTAGTATGCTTGTCGTGCGCATATGCACGGCCGTGCATCGATGCACCGTGCTTTCAGCGCGACAGCTTGTTTTTCAGCTAGCTGTAGCCGGCTGATTCTGCGATTTCTTGCATTTCACCGGTTTTCGGGGGTATTCCTCCCTGGGCCTTGTTCTTGCTGATGACCCCGCGCAAACAATGCGTCTGTTGGAGATCTTCGTGTCATGGAAGCGATTGTTCCCCTGTTGACGATCTTTGCGCCCCTGCTGGGCACGTTCTGCATCGCCTTATTGTGGCGTGAGCTTGGAGAACGCATTTCGCGCATCGGGATCGGGGCCCTCTGGTGTGCGGCGCTGACATCGGTAGCCACGTTTGCGATCGTGTTCTATGGCGACCCGATCCGCCTGACGATCCTGGGCGCATCTTCCGGACCATTTGCCTATACGATCCTGGTCGATCGGTTGGCGGCGGTGATGATGGTCCTCATCAGTTCCGTCAGCCTGATCATTCATGTGTACTCCGGGCGCTACATGGTCGGTGATGCGGGATATGTCCGGTATTTTGCGTTCCTGGGCGCCCTCACCTCCGTGCTGCTGAGTCTGGTCAGCAGCGGCAACCTCCTTTGGATGTTCCTGTGCTGGCATTTGGTGACCTGGCTGCTTTCGTCGCTCCTTGTGTGCAACCCGGCGAGTCGCGCGGCCAGGGAGGCGGGACAAAAAACCTTCTGGACGCAAGGGCTAGGCGATGCGGCCTTCGCCGTGGCGTTGGTGCTGCTCTACGGGGCCTACGGCACATTGGATCTCACGGATCTCTTCGCGCGACTGCAGGGCTCTTCTGCGCCGCCGGTTGATGCGAACTGGCTGCAGGCCGGACTGGACGTGCCGTTAGTCGCGACGTTGCTGTTGATTCTGTCGGTCATGACCAAGTCTGCGCAATTTCCCTTTCATGTCTGGCTGGTCGGCACGATCGAAGCCCCGACGCCGGTGTCAGCCTTGATGCATGCGGGTATTGTGAATGCCGGCGGCTTTCTCGTGAATCGACTGGCGCCGCTGTTCAGTTTTGCCCCGGCGACGCTGCACGTGTTGTTTGTCATCGGCGGCGTGACGGCCTTGATCGGCGCCAGCGCAATGCTGACGCAGACCAGCGTGAAGCGCCGCCTCGTCTACTCCACGATGGGTCAGATGGGCTATATGGTCATGGAGTGCGGGCTGGGCGCCTTTGCGCTGGCCGTGTTTCACCTCTGCGCCCATGGTCTATTCAAGGCCACCTTGTTTCTCAATTCCGGGTCCGTCATCCATAAGGCCCGGATGGAATATAAACTCCCCCCTGCCGCGCGCGTGGATAAGGCCGGCGCCTTCTCGCCGATGACGTGGACAACCGGCTTGGTGGCGACCCTGGTGTTGCCGCTGGTGATCCTGCTTGTGCTGCACGGGGTTGTCAGTATCCCGTTGCAGGATGCACAAGGAGCGGTGATTTTTCTCTTCTTTGGTTGGGTCACGACGTCGCAAGCGATGTTCACCCTCTATCGACTCCATACCGGCGCCTCATGGGCCGTGTCACTGACCATGCTCGGATCGCTCGCGGTCATCGGTCTCACCTATCTGTGGGCAGGCGAGGCGTTCACGCATTTCCTCTATCCTGGCCATGAGACGGCAGAGGCGTTTATGCGCGCTGCGGAATGGAATCGCTCGTTTTTCGATCTCGTGGTGGGATGCGCGGTCATCCTGATCCTCGGCGCCTGGGGCATGATCTATGGCAAAGCCAAAGGGGTCAAGCTGCTCATGCCGGCCTGGATCGAGACGCTGCGTACGCGAGCCTATGTGACGTTTCTCAACGGCCTGTATGTCGAAGACCTCATGCGCATGATCGGTCGAACGGCCTTTCGACGGTAGTCGGGTCACGCGGGCAGCGAAACGGAGTCATTGAATGGCACTCGAACAACGAGCCTTCACAGATGCGCAGCGGATGGAACTGCGGTCCCATGTGGAACTGGCAGGCGAGGCGATTGCCGCCTACTGGCCCATGCGCACGTTTATTCATCACAATCCGCTGCATGGCCTGGAACATCTTCCCTTCGATCAAGCGGTCAAGCGCGGGGAACAACTGCTGGGCGGAAAGGGGTATCTCGTCGGCGCCCTCTATCGCCGGTTCTTTACACAAGGCCGTATCGGCCGGGAGGATGTGGCTCAAGTGTTGGCTCCGCTCGCCAGCGACCGGCGGGTTATCTTTGCGGGGCGGGAGTTATCCCATCTGGAGTTGCTCCAGCATTCCATGGTGCATGGGCTGGACGATCTTGCGGTGGAACAGCCTGGCGCCAATGTGGCGCCAGATGAGGTGCTGGATCGGCTCACGGCATGGCTCACCTCGTCTATCGCCCAGGCTCGTACCGGTGTGGCGGAACCGCTGGTTCCGTGGGAAGCTGTAGAGCTCTTGTCCCACGAAACCCTATCGACCTGGTGCGACCGCACGCTGGGCACATCAGTCGAAGCGGACATCAACGAGCAAATGATCAAGTGGTGCGGGGTGTTTTTGGATGAAGGCGAAGCCTCCTGGGTCATGCCGGGGCGGGAGCACACGTTTTATCGCGGCTGGAAGCGGTTGGCTCGGTATGATGCCGGGTTGCGGCTGCTGGGGATTCGGGATGCGGCAACCAGGATCGACGCCTTGGGCGAGCGGCCGGAAGAAGCGGTCTTACAGTGCCTGGCCGATCTGGGAATTCCCAAGTCTGTCTGGGAGTCCTATTTCGCCTTGCACCTCGCCGCGCTTCCAGGCTGGACGGGCTATATCAAGTGGCGAGCCGAAGAACAGCATCAGCCCTGGCAAGCGCGGTATCCGATCGATCTGGTGAAATATCTCGCGGTGCGGTTGTTCTACGAACGGGAACTGGTGGCGTTGCGGTGCCGCGAGTTGTTGGAGATCGCGGGGCACTACGAGGCGATTCGCAGCTACATCGACCAGGCCCCCCATGCGCATTGGCTGAGGCGTCAATTGGTGGCAGGCCGATTGGCTCCCTCCGTTGATGGAGAGATGCGGACATGGAGTCGCCTCCACCGGACGAGCCAGCCGGCAGAATGGAACGAGACCGGAAAGCAGGTGTATGACCGGACCGCCGAAGGGCGCGCCGCAGCAATCATGCGGCGCGATGCGAAACGGCTGCTTGCCCTTTCGAGTGCGATGGGCGCCGATTCAGAGTCCATCAGTCAGACGTCGTCGTCCGACGTGCTCACGGTGTTGACCTGGCTGGATGGATTTCCATCCGCGCAGCACAGCCATCGCTGGTTGGAAGCGTTGGAATTGCGCCATCGCCGGGTTGTGGTGGGACAACTCACTGGAGTGGCGAAACAGTTGCGGGAGACGGACGATCAGGCCGCTCCCGCTGGGGCCTCGAGACCGTTGGCGCAGATGGTTTTTTGTATCGACGTTCGATCGGAGATTTTGCGGCGGCACCTTGAACAGCTCGGGGGGTATGAAACGCTGGGCGTGGCAGGATTTTTTGGCATTCCGGTGAAGTACCAGGCGTTTGGCGAGGAGCATCCGGTCACCCATGCGCCGGTTCTGCTGAAGCCCAAAAACCATATCCGCGAGATTCCGCGCAGCTACCATGGGGCGGCGGCCAGCCGGCATCGGCTGTTTGCGCGGCTCAGCCACGCCGGCCACACTCTCCTGCACGATCTGAAAGAGAACGTCATTACTCCGTACGTCATGGTCGAAGCCCTGGGTTGGTTCTTCAGCGTCCCGTTTTTTGGCAAGACGCTCTTTCCCCTGTGGTACCAGCGCATGAGTTCCTGGTTGAAGGGCCTGTGGCTGCCGCCCCTGGCGACAACCCTCACTATCGATAAGCTGACCAGGGACGAGGCAGAAGAAATGGTGGCCGTCGAACAGCGCGCGGCCATCCGTGCGGCGCTGCGGCGGGAATTTCCGGCGCTCGGCTCCGACACCACCCCAGCCTTGATCGAAACTATCCGCCTGGGGGCGATGGAGGGCCAGGACGAGCAGAAGAGCCGCGAGGTCGCGAAAAGCCTCGGCCTGACGCCTTCCGAAGCGGATGCGCTGTACGAACGATTCCGGCGCACCCTGAACCTCACACCACGCGGCATGTCGTCCCGCCTCCAGCGCATCACCTTGCATGGCTTTTCGGTCTCCGAGCAGGCCTACGCCGTCGAGGCGGCGCTTCGGCTGATGGGATTCACCGCGGGGTTTGCCCGTCTGGTTGTAATGTGTTCTCACGGGAGCACATCGGACAACAATCCCTATGAGTCCGCACTCGATTGCGGGGCTTGCGGCGGGAACAGCGGTCTGCCGAATGCGAGGGCCTTCGCCGCGATGGCGAACAATCAGGCGGTGCGCAAGGTGCTGGAAGGGCGTGGCATCAAGATCCCCGGCGATTCGCATTTCGTGGCCGCGGCGCATGACACGACCCGGAACGATGTCAGGATTGTGGATTTGGAAGATGTTCCAGCGACGCACCGCAAAGATCTCCTCCGGTTGTTGGATGACCTCCAGGAGGCGGGAGCGCAGTCGGCGAATGAACGCGGCCTGGCGTTAGAGGGGCCCGCGAGCGCATCGAAACGGAAGGATCCGCTGACCAGGGCCAGCCGCCGGAGTGTGGATTGGGCGCAGGTGCGTCCGGAGTGGGGCTTGTCAAAAAACAATCTCCTCATCATCGGCCGGCGGGAACTGACGCGGCCGTTGAATCTGGAAGGCCGGTCCTTTCTGCATTCGTATGATTACCGGCAGGACGAGTCCGGGAAACTGCTGGAAGCGATTATGACGGCGCCGCTCATCGTGGCCCAGTGGATCAACATGGAACACTACTTCTCCACCGTGGACAATGAGGTCTACGGAAGCGGGAGCAAGGTCTACCACAATATCGTCGGGCGGGTAGGGGTCATGAGCGGGGCTACCGGGGACCTTCGGTTGGGTCTGCCATCGCAGACCGTGCTGGACGGGCCGGTTCCCTATCACGAGCCCGTGCGATTGTTGGCCGTGATTGAGTCTCCCAGGGCAAGAGTAGAAGCGGTGATCGCGAAGCATCCCGGCCTTGAGCGGCTGTTCGAGAATGAATGGGTGTCGCTGGTTGTCTGCGAACCGGGTGAAGCGACGTGTTATCACTACGACATCATGCAGGGCTGGCAGCCGGTTTCTGGCGCGCCGGAGCAACATTCCGCCGAAGCCGCTGACCTCGCTGCAGAAGCAGATCCCTCCCGGTTTCAGAAAAACGGTGACGTGGTCGGCACGACGCAAGAGACCAGGCGGGAGGCGACGTCATTGGAGCAAGAGAGGAAGAATCAATAGCAGGAAGGGGGCGGAGTATGCTGACACTGCATCCGATGAAAGAAATTCGCATTGTGGTCGAAGGGGAACATTTGAAAATCGTCACCGGTCTGTTGGACCGGGTGGGGGCGACCGGGTACACGATCATCAACAATGTGTCGGGCAAGGGCCATCATGGATTCCATGAAGGCCATCTGTTGTTCGACGACACCAGCAGCCAGGTGATCGTCTTCACCGTGGTGCCGGAAGAGCGCATCGAACCGATTCTGGCCGGCCTAGGGCCGGTGTTCCACAAACACTCGGGCGCCATGTTCGTGAGCGACGTCGCGGTTACCCGTCGGGATCATTTCGTGGTCCCCTAGCAACGGTGGCGCTCCCGTCGTCCTCTCGACGTGGTCGGGCCTGCCCGATATACTGGCACCGCGCGCATGAATGTGCCGTATCGATCACGTAGGACTCCGGACGAGCAGGACGTTGATGTGACCTCCTCCCACCGCACCCGTTCAAAAGTCTCCCGGCCGATCCGGTCCGAACCCGCCGCCGCGGAGGTTCTGGCCTGGTTGAGCGACTGTATTGACGGCGGGTTGTGCTTCGTCTGCAAGGGCCTTCTCATCTTCGAGAACTCTCAATTTGCGGAATTGGTGGAGAACGCCTCGCCACAGGCGGAGGGCGGGGAGCCTTCTCTGCGAAAACGCCTGTTGGATGATGCCATTGTCTGGAACCAGCAGGATCTCGGCTCGCGGAAGAGCGAGGAATACCGGCTGATGGCTCATGACGGACGCTCCCTGTATTACGACTGCCGGTTCAACGTGGTGCCCTACCGCGGAGAGCGCGGCGTCCTGATGGTGTTGGAGGACGTGACGGAACGCGTGCTGCTGGCGCAAGACGCGTCGCAGGTGGCGCGGTTCCAATCGGTGCTGGCGCGGATCGGCACGCTGGGCGTCAGCGGTATGTCGGCCCAAGAGCTGATGAACGAGGCGGTGAAGGAAACGGCGGCGGCTCTGGACGTGGAGCTGTGCAAAATTTTGGTGCCTCGCGAACCGGACGGCCAGCTGTACATCATGGCGGGGAGCGGGCTGCGGCAGGACCTCATCGGGAAATTGACGATCGAAGGCGGCACGCATTCGCAGGCCGGCTATGCGATCAGGGAACGGGTTCCGGTGGTGGTCGAGGATCTCCAGCGGGAAACGAGGTTTTCCCCTTCGAAGCTGCTGACGGAACATGGCGCGGTCGCCGGCATGTGTGTGCCGATGCTGGTCGAGGATCGTGTCTATGGCGTGATGACCGCCCACTCGAAACGTGTCCGCCGGTTCACGCAGAAGGAGCAGGAATTCCTCTGCACGATGGCGAATACCATCGGGGCGGTGCTGGAGCGCCGTCGGCACGAAGAAACGCAGATGGATTTTTATCATCGTCTGTTCCTGTCCGCGCAAGACGGGGTGATGATGACCGACACGGCTGGTAGAATCGTGGATTGGAATCCGGCCCTGGAGCGTATGACGGGATGGACGCGCGAGGAGGCCCTCGGCCAGCGTCCCGTGATTTTGAAATCAGGCAAACATTCGCCAGAATTCTACGAACGGCTCTGGCAATCGATTCGCGCCGGGCAGCCATTTGTGGAGCGGTTCGTCAACCGGCGGAAGGACGGATCGGAGTTCCTGGTTTGGGAAAGTGTCAGTCCGGTGAAGGCCTCCGACGGCACGACGCAATATTTCATGGCGATTCTGACCGATCTCAGCGAGCGCGAGCAGATGTTGGAAGCCCTCCGCCACACTGAACAGGTCAAGCTGGTAGGCCAGCTCGCCGGGGGCATTTTGCATGAGGTCCGGAATCCGCTCATTGGCCTGGGCAGCTTGGCGACGCATTTGGCCGAGCAAACGTCCCTCCCCCAAGAGGCCCGTGACCGGTGCCGGTTGATTGCTCGGGAAGCGTCGAGAATCGATGAGCTTCTAGAGTCCCACCTGGGTCAGTTGCGGCCCAGGCCCTTCGATATCGCCGCCTGCGACCTGGCTTCGGTCTTAGACGATACGTTGACGCTGCTCCGGCCGAACCTTGTGAAGCATCAGATTCTGATCAGGACTTCCGTTGCGCCTGACCTTCCGGCCGTCGAGGCCTCTCGTGCTCATATCCTTCAGGTCTGCCTCAATATTGTGATGAACGCCATCGATGCGATGCCCGGCGGCGGCAATGTATACGCCTCTCTGACGCCGGAGCTCCGGCGTGTGCCCGGTGTGTTGATGCGGTTCGCCGATGGGGGGAAGGGCATTGCGGCGGAGGATTTGAAGCGGATTTACGAACCGTTTTTTACGAAGGGAAAGGCAAAAGGAGTAGGGCTCGGCCTCACCATCACCAGGGACATTGTCGAGCGCCACCATGGCCAGCTCGTCCTTCAAAGCCCGCCGGGTCAGGGGGCGGTGGTTGATGTCTGGTTGCCGATCCGCCGCGAAGTCTAACGGAGAATCGGGATAGGTATGCATACGAAACACCTGATGTGTGGCGGTCGCCTGGAAGGCGGAATGTCCTGATATGGCGTGGCAACTGTTGTTGCTGGAAGATGAGGTGTCGGTTCGTGAGGCGTTTGCCTTGCGCCTGCGCGATCAGGGGTACGTCGTGCAAACGGCCGGCTCCGGAGAGGAGGCCCTGGGACTCCTGCGGTCCTTTGAGCCCGATGTGCTCGTCGCTGATCTTGTGATGCCGAATCTTTCCGGGTTGGATGTATTAGCCCGGGTGAAACAGATAGTGCCGGGGCTTCCGGTCATTGTGTTGACCGCGAGGGGGACGGTGAAAGATGCGGTGGAGGCGATGCGGCTGGGCGCGTTTGATTTCGTCGCCAAGAGCATTGATATGGACGATCTTCTTCACACGCTCCGGCGGGCGACGGAGTTTCTGACGCTGCAGCGTCAGGTGCAGTTGCACAGCGGACAGGATGCTGCCCGGTATGCGCTCGATCGTGTGATTGCCCGAAGTCCCGTCACCAGAACCTTTCTGGCCCACCTGCAGGAACTCATTAAAAACGACCGGGTGACGGTGTTGCTGCAAGGCGAAACGGGAACCGGCAAGCAGTACATGGGCAGGGTCATCCATTACAACAGCCCCCGCGCCGGAAAGCCTTGTGTGGAGGTGGACTGCCCCTCGATCCCTCGGGACCTTTTCGAGAGCGAGCTGTTCGGGCATGAAAAGGGGGCTTTTACCGGAGCGGCCGGCAGAAAATGCGGTCTGCTCGAGTTGGCCGATGGGGGAACCATCTTTTTTGACGAAATCGGGGACTTGCCGCTGGCGTTGCAGGCGAAGCTGCTCCGGGTATTGGAAGAACGCACGATCCGCAGGGTCGGCGGCGCCGCGAACATCCCCATCGATGTCCGGGTGATGGCTGCGACCAATCGTAATTTGAAGGAGGCGGTAGCCAAGGGAGAGTTCCGGGAGGACCTGTACTTCCGATTGAATGTCGTGACCCTGGTCGTCCCGCCGCTCCGCGAGAGGCGGGAGGATATCATTCCTTTGGCGGAACAATTCCTGACCCGGTCGGCGTTGGCTCTCACAAAACCGGTCCGGGCGTTGGGAGCCAGCGCGCAGGCGTTACTGTATGAGTATCAGCTTCCCGGCAATGTGCGGGAACTGAGCAATTTGATAGAGCGCGCCGTCTTGTTCTGCGGAGGGGCGACCCTGGAAGCTGCCAACTTTCCCGGAGACGTTCAGCAGGCAGCCTCCACATCGGTCCGCGCATTTCCCGCGACTCCTCCTCCCAGTGCATCACCTGTTGATCAAGCACAGGTTCACATCAGTTTTCAGGTTGGTGCGCAGACCCTGGCCGATCTGGAAGACCGGATCATCGAAGAAGTGTTGGCCCGTTCCGGCGGGAACAAAACGTTAGCTGCAAAGCAGCTCGGTGTCACGCGCTGGATGTTGGATCGCCGCCGAAAACCTCGCGCGTAATCCGTCCGGCTTTCGAGTGCCGGTGCACGGTCCATGCTGCGTTGGTGCGCGCGCACACATCTTTTTCACCGGTCGCGCCAAACATCCTGTTGCACGAGCCGCTCCCACTCGCTCAATCCTCGATAACTCCAGATGTTCAGATGAATCCGGCACCGGCTGTGCCACGATTTCACCTGGGCGACTCCTGGACCAGTCTTTGCACTCCTTTGGGGTCAGGAACAAAGTGTGTGCGCTCCTGCACCAACACATAGCCAGGACGGAGGCGTCATGAATTGCCTGCGATGCAAGAGTCCCATGTATCGAGAAGACTATGACCATGCCTTAGAAACCGCGGGCCAAGGGTTTCAGGCGTTACATTGCATGATGTGCGGCGACATTGTTGATCCGGTCATTCTAAAAAACCGGCGTGAACGGGCGGAGCCTCGCGGGGATCGGGCCCGGCTTGCGGTGGTGACCTCGCTGTCATGATAGTGCTGTCCGGGCTTCGACCGGGAGATAACCCTGGGGCGGCGTGTGACGGCTGCGAGCGAGGACAGGCAGCTTGTTCTCGTGCCGTCTCCTCAAGCCATGCGCAGGAAATTGGGGGATAGGGTATGGGGCAGGCCAGGAGCACCGCCGATCTTGAGTACGCCGTCATGCTGGCGATTCTAAACTTCCATACGGAGTTCATGAAGTCGAACTACTCGCACGTTCAGGTTCAACTCGCCGACGATGTGATCAATGCGACCATCACGAGAAATGGCGCCGTTCCCGCCGAAGCGCGATTGGCTCAGTCCGAAGAGGGGCGGGCCCTGCTGAGGCAGTTCCATGAGGCCATGTTTATCTCTTGCCAGGATGTGCTCATGGAGCGAATCGAGAGCGTGGTCGAGCGAAGGGTTCGGACAATGGTCACCAGCCTTGACCCGGTCTCCGGACGAAGCAGCATCACGATTCGATTGTAAACCCTTCCGCCCATGGGCGCCGCGTCAATGCCCACCGTCGCCGCAGCTGGCGACCGGTTACGCCACTCATACCGAGTCCGCTCATCGCGCAACCAGGTCTCCCACACACCCTGCGCAAAGCACCGCCGGACGATACACTCCATAAGACAATCACCGCTCGGTGAGCCGCCGGCGCAAGACCGGATGACGGGAACTCGCCAATCAAGCTGGAGGTGATGCCATGACGATTCCGCCGGTTCCTGTGATGCGGTCAATGGTGAGGTAACCGTTTGACGGGTATGATCCGACCTCCGGCCGGTCCATGAGGCAGCACGGCCGGGGATAGAACGAGCTTGAGGCAGGCACAATGGGGGCGCCGATGAGTGCTCAGCGGCGCCCGGGATGAGAGATAGGATTGCTGTACACGTTTACCGTAGCAAGCCGATGGCATTGACCCGTCGACGAGCGCCACCTCGTCGCCAGTCTTCCACATCCTCTCCTCCGCGAGTGCGATTCTCCGCGATGATCTGATCCACGATTTCTCCGCAGGCGAAGCACCGCCAGGCCGCTATGTCCTGACTCACTAGCCCGCCGCCCCAATCCTGAAGCGCAACCGGAAACATCAAACTACTGCATCGATCACAATTCATAGTGTGTGCCCCCTTCCGATGAAGGTCTGTGAAGTTCTCTTTTGTGTCGAGTACATCCTAAGAAGCAAATTCGCGGGAGAGCACTAGGAGACTCCCTGGTTCAAGAACATACAGTGCGGGCAAGGATGATCCGGGGATCCGCCTAGTGGAGGACCCTGGAGGACCTATGGCGTACTCCTGCAAGACGATAGAGGGGTGAGGTGCGAGCCCGCTGGCCGAAGGTCTGTCGCAGCCGTGAATGGGCGAGTGCAGGAGAATAGCTCGCGAATACCGCGCGCGAGGAGGCAACCCGGATCATTGATGACGCACATTCGTCAACGAACGTCTTCAGCGCCGATGCGCTGATATTGCTCTGCGCCCTATCGAGAGTTGCCGCTCAGAATGTGCTAGGGGTTTGTCCAGTACGGCATCGACGGCATCTTTTGTAGGGTGGTAGTCCTCGCTCGACGCACTGCTCGAGCGCCTTGTTCACTGGGGAGCAACATGCCGAAGCACGGACGAATCAAACAGCCCCGCGTTCTAGCCATGATTCTGGCGGGCGGGAAGGGGACGCGCCTTATGCCGCTGACGGGAGCGCGCAGTAAGCCGGCTGTCCCGTTCGGCGGAGCCTATCGCATCATTGATTTCGTCCTGAGCAATTTCTACAACTCCGGCATTCTGGGCATGCATGTAATGGTACAATATCGATCGCAGTCGTTGATCGAGCATCTCCGGAAGGCCTGGCGCATCGGTGATGGGGACCGGCAGTTCGTGACCGTCGTCCCTCCTCAAATGAATTCCGGCGCGGGATGGTATGAAGGCACCGCTGACGCGGTGTTTCAGAACATCAACCTCATCCGTGATTTTGCTCCCGATATCGTCGCGGTGTTCGGCGCGGACCATATCTACCGAATGGATATTCGGCAGATGCTACAGTTTCACCTTGAGAGAGATGCTGATGTCTCGGTTGCGACGTTACCAGTTCCTGTGGCCGCCGCGCAGGGATTCGGGATCGTGGAGATCGATCACAACAGTCGGGTCGTGGGATTCGACGAAAAACCGCCGATCCCTAAACCTATGCCGGGCGATCCGACGTGTGCGCTCTCCTCAATGGGAAATTACTTGTTCAATGCCGATGTGCTGGTCCAGGCCTTGGAAGAAGACGCGAAAAGCGGAGGGTCGCATGACTTCGGCCGCGATATTCTCCCGCGCCGGCTCAAGACAGACCAGGTAATGGCCTACAATTTCCACGATAATGAAATCCCCGGAGTGGCCGCTTACGAAGAGCCGGGATATTGGCGTGACGTCGGTACCATCCAGGCCTATTGGCAGGCGAATATGGATTTACTTGGGGATACTCCATCCTGTGAGCTGCGCAACCGGGAATGGCCGATCAGAACGGAACCGTCTTATGGACCCCCGGCAAGTCTGGTGAATTGTTATGTGGATCATGCACTGATCGGCGAAGGCAGTCGCGCAATCGAAGGCGACATCAGACGGTCGATCATTGGCCGCCATGTGCGAATTGACCCCGGCGCCTATATCGAAGACTCCATTATCTTCGACCATACCCACATCGGCGCGGGCGCAAGGCTGCAGCGTGTCGTCGTCGACCGTCACAACTCCATTCCGGCTCATGCCGATCTGGGGCCTCGTGACGAGGAGATCGATTCGCCATCACATTGGGCCGAGTCGGGAGTGTTGGTGATTCCGAAACCCTCGGCGGGAACGGAGGAGCATAAGCGTCGCCTGCCGTCATATTGAACCGCGTCGCTTGTCAGTGAACATTATGCCGCGTATACCCGTTGCGACCTACCGTCTTCAGTTGAACCATACGTTTACGTTTCGTGACGCCACTCGCATCGTGCCCTACCTGCATGCGCTCGGAATCACAGATTGTTATGTGTCCTCTATTTTAAAAGCCGTGCCTGGCAGTATGCACGGGTATGACCTGGTGGACCCTGAATGCCTCAATCCGGAACTGGGGACGGAAGAGGATTTTGCCGCCTTCACGGCGGCTCTCCGGCAGTACGACATGGGACTGTTGTTGGATGTGGTTCCGAATCACATGGGGATCGGATCCAGAGAGAACCGCTGGTGGTGGGATGTCCTTGAGCACGGTCCCGGCTCGCGATATGCAACGGCCTTTGACATCGACTGGTCGCCGTTAAAGCGCGAACTCGAAGACAAAGTGTTGCTGCCCATCCTGGGTGAACAGTATGGGGCGGTGTTGGAAAATCAGGAGATCCAGCTCGCCTATGCGGACGGCGGGTTCCTCGTCACCTATTTTGAACACCGGTTTCCCGTTGCGCCTCAGTCGTGGGCGGGAATATTGTCGTTCCGCCTGGCTGATCTGACGGGGCGTGATGGAGAGCAGGATGACCATGTTCAAGAACTACGCAGCATTCTGACCGCATTGAAGAATCTTCCGCCGAGGAATGAGCGGGATCCCGATCGAATCGCTGAACGGTATCGGGAAGAACGCATCATCAGGCGCCGGCTGTCGGACTTGCTCCACGACAGTGAGACGATTCGAGCCCACCTGTCGGCCAGTGTGGAGACGTACAACGGTGTGAAAGGAGATTCGGCCAGCTTCGACCGCCTGGACGCGTTGCTCAACGAGCAGAGCTATCGTCTGGCTTCCTGGCGAGTGGCTTCCGAAGAAATCAATTACCGGCGCTTCTTCGATATCAATGAATTGGCCGCGATACGCACGGAAGAATCGCGTGTCTTCCACGAATCTCATCAAGTGGTGTTTCGCCTTCTGAAGAGCGGAGTGGCGACGGGCCTTCGCATCGACCATGTGGATGGGTTGTATGACCCGGAACATTACCTGGTGCAATTGCAGGAGTGGGCTTCCAGGGAACTCCAGCCGGCCCCATCCGGCGAACCGGCCTCATTGTTCGTCGTCGTAGAAAAGATTCTCGGCAAAGGAGAATCGCTTCCCGCGACCTGGCCGGTCTCAGGCACCACCGGCTACGACTTTTTAAATCTGGTCAACGGGCTCTTCGTGCAGTCTGCGAAGGAACGGTCCATGGATGCCGTCTATCAGCGTTTCGTCGGTCAGCGGATCGTGTACGACGATCTGGTCTATCTGACGAAAAAGTTGATCATGCGGGCATCGATGTCCAGCGAACTCCATGTGCTTGGGCACCAATTGAATCTCCTCTCTGAAAAAGACCGGCAATACCGGGATTTCACGCTGAATAGTCTGACCCATGCCATCACCGAACTAATCGCCTGCTTTCCCGTGTATCGCTCCTACATCACGGCGGACCAGAAAGACGTGTTGGAGCGGGACCGGACCTACATCATGATGGCCGTGAACCGGGCGAAACGCCGCAATCCTACCTTGAGCGGCCAGGTCTTCGATTTCGTCAGGGACATTCTGTTGAAGCGATTGGACGATCGCATTAAATTGCCCCGAGCAGATCAGATGCGATTTGTGACCAAGTTCCAACAGACCACCAGTCCTGTGACCGCAAAAGGGATTGAGGACACGGCCTTCTATATGTATAACCGCTTGGTCTCCCTCAATGAAGTCGGTGGCGAACCGGCTCAATATGGACTGTCCGTGGAGGCATTTCATAAGGCTCTCCGAGAACGGTGCGCGCACTGGCCCCACTCGCTTCTGACCACGTCGACGCATGACACCAAGCGTGGCGAGGATGTGCGTGCGAGAATCAACGTGTTGTCGGAGATCCCCGAGCGTTGGAGGACTGTCCTGGCCTCCTGGGCGAAACACAACAGGCGTTTCCGGACCGAAGTCGATGAGATCGTGGCTCCTGATCGTAATGAGGAATACCTGTTGTACCAAACGCTGCTGGGAGTGTGGCCCTCGACTCCGATGGATCAGAGCCAGTCTGAGGGGTTCACGCAGCGTATTGAGCAGTATATGGTCAAAGCGCTGCGCGAGGCGAAGGTGCATACCGCATGGATCAATCCCCGGGAAGACTACGAAGCGGCGGTGCGGAAATTTGTTCGCGCCATCCTCGACCGATCCTCCTCCAATCCGTTCCTCGAGGAGTTTCTCCGGTTTCACGCGTTTGTGGCCCGATGCGGCATGAACAACGCCTTAGCGCAGTTGCTGGTGAAGATGACTGCGCCGGGAATTCCCGATTGTTACCAGGGCACGGAATTATGGGACTTGAGTCTCGTCGATCCCGACAATCGGAGGCCGGTTGATTTCGATCTTCGGGCCAGCCTGTTGAAAGAATGTCAGCAACATGGTCGCCAGGATGATGTCGGCCGGACGGCGCTGGTTCGCCGGTTGATGGAATCCTGGGAAGATGGCCGGATCAAGTTGTATCTGCTCCAAACCGGCCTTCGTCACAGGCGGGAACATGCGGCACTCTATCTCGAAGGCGATTATGTGCCGCTCGATTGCGACGGCGTCCGGAAGTCGAATATCTGTGCCTTTGCTCGATTGCATCACGAACAGGCCATCGTCGCCGTGTTTCCACGTCTCAGTACGGAGCTGATCCAAACGTCCGGGGCTTCGACGCAGCCTGACGATCCATGGCAGGACACCCGCCTGACGGTTCCGTCCTGGAAGGCGGGATCGGACTATCTCAATCTCCTCACCGGCCAACGTCTCGAAACGGTCACCGAAAACGGGCGGCAGGTGCTGCCGATCAATCAGGTCCTACGTGATTGCCCGGTTGCCCTCCTGGAACGTTGCTCCTGATCGCGAGCCGAACTCCACTTGGATAGTGGGGCTTTCTGACACGTTCTCCTGCTGCATCATGTCTAGCCCGCCTTATTCGTGAGCACTTCTGCTGCACTCGCCGATTCACTGCTGCGACGGGCCTTTGGCCGTCGGCGTCGCCCCTCGGCCCCTCACCGTTCTGCACGAGGACGCCACGAGTCCTCCCGGCTCCGCGCGCCGGTCTCGCCATGTGACTCGGCGATTTCACGACGGACCGTCAAGAATAAGGTGGGCTAGGGGCCTTCCTAGCTGCTCCTGAAAGGTTCGGGGGGTATTACTAAAAGGAAGAGGGTTGATCTCGATGGACGAGGGCGGAGAAAGAATCCCATACAGACACCTGGAGAGTGATGCCTATACAGCAGAGGAGGAGAGTGATGGCCACACATATTGGTCGACGATTAGTCGCAGCTTCAACGATCGAAGGCACCGCGGTTCAAAACGCGGCAGGCGAGGATCTGGGAGAGATTGATTCGCTCATGATCGATCTAGGCCAGGGACGGATTGCGTATGCCGTGCTGTCCTTTGGAGGGTTTCTCGGCTTGGGCGATAAACTGTTCGCCCTTCCGTGGGGCGCGCTGACGATTTCCGCGGGAGGAGATTTCTTCATCCTGAATGTGTCCCGGGAACGGTTGGAGCAGGCGGAAGGGTTCGACAAGGACCGGTGGCCTGACATGGCGGATTCTGCCTGGGCCGAGCGGCTGCATACCCATTATGGGTATAAGCCCTATTGGTAGGTCGCGATTGAGATGCCGTCATTCTCTCCAACGACTGCAAATGGCCACAACCTATCGGATGGAGTTAATGTATAACCAAAGGCGGTACGATCCAATTGCTGTTAATTGACGGTGAAGAAAGGGGAGATTCAGAACAGTCCGCTGATGAGCGAAGGCCAATCCAAGTCTCCCGACCTCCAAGGACATAAGGATTCGATGGCGAGCTCCGGGAGGCCGCGGGTGGAAGCGGCCCGAGCGGCGCCAGCGGATTGTTTTCCGGTCAGGCTCCTGGATGCGAAGGTGGAAACCCGCGCAGGACGCGATAAGGAAAAGAATCTGGAATGATCGGAAGGGCAGGCGCTCGAAAAAGTACCTGCCCTTCGCGCGTGTGAACCATGTTCAGGCCTGGCTCAAGGGAGTCAGACCGGAAGCCAGATCTGAAGACGTCAGTGATGTCCTAGTACGAATGCCCAGCAGCTGCCCATAGACCGTCAGATATTCCTGCGCCATTCGTTCCGACGAGAACCGCTCTTCGAAAGCCTGCCGGCATCGGGTGCGTTCCAGCACCGACACGTGCCTGATTGCTTGGGTCATCTCGTCGAGCGTGTCGCAGAGGAAACCTGTCACCCCATGCTCAACGATTTCAGGTATGCCGCCGCAACGGGACCCGATAATGGGAGTGCCGCACGCCAAGGATTCAATCAACGCCAGGCCAAACGGCTCCGGCCAGGCATAGGGAGCCAGCAGGGCATAGGCATGTCCCAGCAAATCATCTTTTTCGATGTCCGTGACTTCACCCAGAAACTCCACCAGGGGATGATCCAATAACGGCTCGATCACCGATGTGTAATAGCCTGCATATTGCGAATCGACTTTGGCGCCGATTCGCAAGGGCATCTCCACCCGTTTCGCGATCTCAATGGCCCGGTCCAGTCCCTTCTCAGGCGCGACGCGGCCGAGGAATACGAGATACTCGCCCTGGTTGTGCCGCAGGGTATACAGAGATTTCGGCAAGCCAGGGTGAATTGTCGCCTGCCAGTTGGCCCAGGGAAGCGGTTCACGCTGCGCATCCGAAACGGATATCAGCGGCAGGTCGGCAAATTTCCTGAATACCGGAACGAGCTCCGGCTGGTCCAGACGGGCATGCAGCGTGGTAAGCATCGGCGTTCGGGAACGCTTGGCCAGCGGGAACGGAATAAATTCAAGATGCGAATGGATGAGATCAAACTCCGCTGCCGATCCGAACACTTTCTCCATCATGGTCGTGAGGGGGGCCTCATAATTCATGAGAACCCTGGTGGACCGGAGCGCTTCGGCACACATGGGCATGAGGCGCGCTGTCGTCGTGGAACCGCCGCTGGCAAACAGGGTCACCTCATGGCCCTGGCGGACCAACTCTTCCGTGATGAATGACACGATACGCTCTGTTCCGCCATAGAGCAGGGGGGGAACACTCTCCCATAACGGTGCAACCTGGGCGATCTTCATACCTGAACTCCTTTTCCGGCACATGTAGATCTGTGTGTGGTCTCTAGCTGGATATCATGCAAGGGGAAAGTGGTGTGGTCGTGATCGGTTTCGATATACGAAATGACGGTTGTGTGGTGCCGCTCCTGGGTGCTGGATCATAACGATGTGTCTTTGCAATTCTGAACTAGGCGGCCCCCTAGTAGTCCTGTTGATCGCGCCCGGGAATGAGGCGCCATGGAGGCGCCTAACCTGTTCTTCCGGACCGCGGTTAAAGGAGGGCAGGATTGCAAGAGCATGGGCGAAATCCTATGGTGATCGTAGACGGCGGGTTCGGAGATTAGCGGCAGCCAGGACGCTTGTTGGAATGGTGGGCAAGGTCATCCTCTTCGATCGTGTGGACCATGACCTCTTCCAACCCTTGCTGTAGGTGGTCGCACCGGCGGCGCTTTCACCGGCGGACATAACCTGGCCGCTGTGAACCTTGCTTCGCGCAGAGCGTAATGTCGGATTATGCTGGACGAAGCGCGAGCTATCGATCGCGCGGCCTACCGCATCGACCTTCGGGAGGGAGAGCCGGTTTCTTACGGCTGCACAATTCTCGCAGCGGCCATCCGCCTGATCTACTGGAATAAACGGGGCATGAGGATTACCGATGAGCTGGTATACGCTTGTCAGCGCCGGCACATGCTTCCGTGATCGACTTCATCGTGGGGGGACCGGTGATGTACCCGGCGTCGAAGGCGGCGTAGCCGTATTAGCTGGCCCACCTGGTCGTTCCGGATCGATCGCCATCTTGGGATCAACGACCGGTGGCTGTACGAAGGATTTAGGGTTGGGAGGCGTATCCGGGGCTTTCTGGATGCCCGGATCGATTCGGAAGGGAGGCGGAGCTGACGGTGGTTGTTGCGACTGGGGAGTTTGAGGTGGCGCCGGTTCCGCCGACTGGTGAGCAGGATCCGCGGCGTGTACAGCAGCAGGTGACGCCGCGGTTACCAACGAGACAAAGCCCAATATGCGATAGATCTGAAATGCCATGGAGTCCATCTCCGCGCATCGCGAGGCGTTCGTTGCCTCATGCGTCATTCCATTCTATAAGCCTCCATTGAGGATCTCTACTAGGCGTCCCCCTAGGGAGCCTCTCGCCGATAGGATTGCCACCTACTTCTTCGAGGCATTCGAATTCGGCATCACTCGGGTGAGGGCCCGCTCCACTGTTCCGATCGCTCGGCCCAAGACCTTGCCGACGGCACGGCCAACCGTCTTGGCCTTGCGACTCGAACTGGAAGACCGGCTCGCAGCCGGCTTCGAGGTCTTCTGTTTCACCCTGGCGGCTTTGGCTGTCGTGGTTGGTTTCGAGGTGCGCTTCTTCGGTTTTCTCTTGATGACATGCGCTGCCGGCTCGATCTCCCTTTTGGGGACGCCTTTCCTCACGGAAGGTGATTTCTTGCGGGGCTGGGATTTTTTCTCCACGATTTTTCGCATGGTTCCTCCTTGGATCCCTGGATGATAAGGGTTGTTTCGCCTCGTGCTCATCTGTACAGTCTACAATGAATCAATCACGAATCTCACTGCACTTAACGCGAGGTGTCGATGCCTGCCGGGACCAAAATCGAAGACTATGCGCTGATCGGAGATACACACACGGCGGCGCTGGTTTCCCGCGAGGGATCTCTCGATTGGCTGTGCCTGCCGCGCTTCGATTCGCCGGCCTGCTTCGCCGCGCTCCTGGGCACGCCAGAACATGGCCGATGGCTCATCACGCCCCAGGAGAATAGCACAACGATTCGTCGACGGTACCGGGGAGACACCCTGGTGCTGGAAACGCACTACGTCACGCCAACGGGGACCGCGAGGGTGATCGATTTTATGCCGCCGCGTGATCGCAACATCAATGTGGTGCGCATCGTCACGGGAGTCAAGGGAACGGTGCGGATGAAGATGGAATTGACCCTGCGGTTCGACTACGGATCGATCGTGCCATGGGTCAGTTACCAGCGCCCTTTCTTGAAGGCGGTGGCCGGGCCCGATGCGGTCTACCTGGAAACTGAGCTCGAAATGAGGGGGGAGGGATTTTCGACCGTCGCCGATTTCAGCGTCGCGGAGGGCCAGGAAATACCTTTCACGCTGACGTGGCGAGCGTCACATGATACGCCTCCCAAGCCGATGACTACGGAACGAGCGTTAGCGGAGACCGAGCTCTGGTGGAATAAATGGTCGCAACGCTGCACGTACCAGGGCGCCTGGCGCAATGACGTCATTCGCTCGCTGATTACGCTGAAAGCCCTGACCTATGCTCCGACTGGCGGTATTGTCGCCGCGCCGACCACCTCGCTTCCGGAATTACTCGGGGGAGTGCGCAATTGGGATTACCGGTATTGCTGGATTCGAGATGCGACCTTTACGCTCTATGCCTTGCTGACGGCTGGATACCACAGTGAGGCCAAGGCCTGGCGCGAATGGCTGCTGCGCGCGGTGGCGGGCAAGCCTTCCGACTTGCAAATCATGTATGGCATTGGCGGCGAACGGCGGCTGACAGAGTTCGAGTTGGACTGGTTGCCGGGCTATGAGCGATCCACTCCTGTGAGAATCGGCAATGCGGCCTCCCGGCAGTTTCAGTTGGACGTCTATGGCGAGATGATGGATACCATGCACCAGGCCAGGGAGTCAGGTCTGGCGGGCAGTAACGATTCCTGGCGCGTGCAACATGCCATCATGGAATTTCTCGAATCGGCCTGGGATCGCCCCGATGAGGGCATCTGGGAAGTCCGCGGGCCGCGCCGGCATTTCACCCACTCCAAGGTGATGGCCTGGGTTGCGGTCGACCGGGCGGTGAAGGCAATCGAGCGATGTCATTTCGAAGGACCGCTGGAGCAATGGCGCGCCCTTCGCGCGACGATTCACGACCAGGTGTGCCGTGAGGGGTACGATTCGAATCGAGGGACGTTCGTCCAATATTATGGCGGGACTTCGCTGGACGGCAGTTTGTTGATGATTCCGCTCGTAGGGTTTCTGCCGGCATTCGATCCCCGCGTGCAGGGGACGCTGCACGCCATTGAACGGGAGTTGACGGTGGATGGATTGGTCATGCGGTATCAGCCATCCGGCCAGTTGGACGGACTCCCCGGTGATGAGGGGATGTTCCTGCCCTGTTCATTCTGGCTGGTAGACAATCTGCTTCTTTCCGGTCGCGTGGATGAAGCCCGCCGGTTGTATGAACGTTTGATCGGGTTGAGCAACGATGTCGGGTTGCTGGCAGAAGAATATGATCTGAAGAACCAACGGCTGGTCGGAAATTTTCCGCAAGCGTTTTCTCACGTGTCCCTGATCGACTCGGCCTATGGATTCTCCCGCATGGAAAGCCCTGCCGAGCGCCGGCAGCGGAGTTGAGCCGCCGGGGCATGTGGTGGCAATGGCAAGGAGGCAGATGTTGAACGGCAGAGGACTCATGGTGGTCGGGGCGATGATTGGCTGGTTGCAATATGGGCAGGTCGCGTCCTTGTGCGCCCTGGCAGCCGAGCAGATTTCTTCTGCCGACATGACGCCCAATGACCAGGGCTATGGAGTGCTTGCCGCAGAGGGTACAGTGGATCGTTTTATCCTGGATCCACGGGGAGAAGTAGAGGGACTCTTCCTCGCCGATGGCACGCATCTGTATGTCACCTCCCGCGCGGCAGACCACCTGGTCAGCGCGTTCAAGCCGGGAGATGTTGTGCGGGTGTATGGCCGGCTTTTCCCCGAAGAACGGCTGGTTCAAGCCGATGTGATGACCAATCAGACTGCGGGAACGACGTTCATCGTACCGTTGCGCCTGGACCTTCCCATGCCGGATCAGCACACACTGTCGATGACTGAAATGAGCGCCGCGGGGACCATTCGCGCGTTCTTCTATCACCCCGTGAGAAAATATGTTCAGGGCCTGTTGCTGTCGGATGAGACGCAGGTTCGCTTTCCTCCCGATGCCAGCCAGGAACTCCGGCGCTCCCTCCACATCGGGGATCGGTTGACGATCAGGGGAAACGGAACGACTAATCGATTCGGTCGGGCGGTCGAGGCACTGGCAATCGGCAGGAATTCAGAATCGCTCACCCCGCTGGACGCCTCGCTCCAAGCCCTGCCTTGACAGATCTTTAAGGCGTATCGGCCTGCGCCTGCTTGATTCGCGGGGGCACTGGTCGATTCGCCCACTCGGCTTGTCGGTATACAAACTTCCTTTGAAACACACGCAAGCTGGGACATTTTTCTTGATTAACTGGAAGCGCTAATCGGACGGAGTTCGTCCGAGCAGCCGGGCCAGAGCCGGTGTGAATCGGCTCAAGCAAAGTTTCAAGGTGTCACGGACCGCTGTGGTTTCGGTCTCGATCTGGCGGTGTGACGGGTGTCTTCTCGTGCTGGCGGAATGGATGCGGCCGTCCCTCCACTCTGTACATGACCAGCAGTTCAAGGGAACCCGGATCTCGCCGACTGAATTGATCGTTCGCGCAATGCATTGGCGATCGCAGCAGGAGTGCTCAGGAATCAGGCAACCTAGGGAGTTCACTAGGGCGCAGATGTGCCGCGGCTGACATATAAGAATGACGCCGGCCGTCACGGAATCGAACGTCACCGTCAGGAGCAATAGAGCTGATGCGTCGTGCTGCGTGTGAATGGTTCTGTCGTCTGAGTGTCTGCATAGTAAGTGTCTGGGTAACGGGGAGCGTCATGCTCGGCGGAAAACAAGACGTTGCGCTGGCCGAAGAACCCACGCCGATTGCCGGCGAGCCTTTTCGAACCACCTTATTCGGAGAGGAAATCTATGTGCCTCCCAGGGACCGCCGGAGCGTCACGGCGATCAGCTTCGGGATTCAGGCTATTCCTAATGGACCGGCCCAGCAGGAAATGCTTCCGTTTGGCGCCCTCTATGTCTGGCGCAATTGGGATGATGACAACCGGCGTCTTCGCGGTACTTTTTCCGGGGTCGTGAACGACGTGGACTACACGATCGGGCTACGCGACTACCCGAACTGGTCGCTCCTGTTCACGTGGGACAACTTCATCCTTCCATTAGGCCGGTCGGAGTATGTTCAAGGACAACGTCAGCGAGGCACCGAGTTGGAGTGGAGCTATGCCTTTGCCGGCGCCGGGCTGGGCTACCGGCTTCCGGTCCATCCATTTCGGCAGGACAGCGCGGTGAACATTTCAGTCACCTACGAAGCGGGGTATCGTTGGTTCAAGGGCACCGGCCACACGTCCGCGGAATATGGCGTGCCGAAGGACACGTATGAAGGCCGCATTCATTTTCGAATACGGGCCGATGCGCTCAAACGAAATCTGATGGAGCTTCCGCATGAAGGGTTCACCATGGGCGGTGATCTGCTGCACGGCCACCGAGCGAAGTGGGATCAATGGGGAGGCGCCCCGTTCAATACCCCGGACTTCAAAAAGGAGCGGACGTACATTCAAGCCAGCGCCTATGCGTTGCTGGCAACGGGATTGCCGTTCATCGACAGTGACAAGCATCGTTTGTTGAGCAGTGTCCATGCGGGGATCGGGAAAGACCTGGATCGATTTTCGGCCTTCCGGCTTCCGGGACGGCCGACCGGGTATGAATGGGAGGCCATCTCTCTCCCGATGATCCACGGCGTGGCCTTCAACGAATTATTTCCGACCCGTTATGCCGTGGCCAATCTGCAATATCGCTACGAGGCCGTATTTTTTATGTATCCCTACGTGGAGGCGACCTGGGGGCTGGTCGAGCGTCCCGTTTTTACATCGAGCAATGCGGTCAAAAATATCACGGACTCGATGCCGGCTGTAGGCGGCGGATTGGTGACGGGCGCCCCATGGAAATCACAGGTGGAATTAAATTACACGTACAATTTTGGCATCTATCGGGACCCGGGCGGGGCGCCGCCCACCAAGGGCGGGCATGGCATCATTTTTTTCTGGTCGAAAGAATTGTGACCGACAGGCCACTCGAAATCATGCGGAGAGAGTGGTAGGATTCTCCAGCCGTCCCTACGCGGCTTCTCCACCAGCCCGGAGCGTGTTCATGAAACCACGAGTACTCATCGCCGATGACCACACCCTCGTTGCGGAGGGTATAGAAAAGCTGCTGGAACACGGTTTTCAATTGTGCGGCAGGGTCGCTGACGGGCGCGCGCTCGTTCGAGCCGTTGAAAAGGAGAAGCCCGATATCGCCCTGGTGGATATCGCGCTACCTCTGCTGAACGGACTCGATGCCTGCCGGCAGATCAAGAAGTCGGTTCCGCAGGTGAAACTGCTCGTGCTGACGATGCATAGCGAGCAATATTTTGTGACGGAGGCCTTTCGCGCCGGCGTCTCCGGGTATGTCTTGAAGCAATCCGTGTCGGAGGAACTGGTGTTCGCGATTATGGAAGTGTTGAAAGGGCGGCTGTACGTGTCTCCCAGCGTGGCGGAAAATCTGGTGGCGCAAGCGCTCAATCCGGTTCCGCCGGCTCCGGCCGGTTCGCCGCCATCCAACGACCTGCTCAGCGGCCGGCAGCGGGAAGTTCTTCAGCTGATCGCCGAAGGCCAATCGATGAAGGAAATTGCCTCGACTCTCAACGTGTCTCTCAAAACCGTCGAATTTCACAAAACTCGCATCATGAAGCAACTCGGGATCCGCAGCACCGCAGAACTCACCAAACACGCCATTGCAATCGGGCTCATTGCCATGCCGCAGCAGCCCACGGTACCCGGCTCTCAGTCCTGATCAGTCAGGGGTGTTGGTCGTTCAGTGTCGTAAGGCCTTGCGAGAGGGCAAAGCGCGTCAGCTCCGCGGTGGTGCGGATGCCGAGGCGGCGCGTGATATTGCCCTTGTGGAATTCAACGGCCTTCGTGGAGACGCGCATGGTCGTGGCAATTTCTCTCGTGGACATGCCTTTTGTCAGCAGCTGCAGCACCTCTTGCTGACGAGGGGTCAATTTGGAGGAAAACCCTTCCGGTTTGACCCAGGGCGTTTCGATGGCATCCTGCACCTCGAGGGACAGTTGCGGTGAAATGTACCGCTGATTCCTGAGTGCGGCCTTCAGGGCAGACAACAATTCCGTAGAGGCAGACTGTTTCAGGACATAGGCCGAAGCGCCCATCTGAAAGGCCTGCGAAATATAAAAGGGTTCGCTCATCATCGTCACAAATATAATCCTGGCCTGAGGAACTGCGGCTCGCAGCAGCTTCGTGACTTCCAAGCCGTTCATGGTCGGCATGGAAATGTCGAGCATGACGATATCCGGATGTAAGGCGGGGGCGATGTCCAGGAGTTCCTGCCCATTCGAGGCCGTGCCGACCACCTCATAGTCCGGCTCCAGCAATTGCCGATAGGCTTCCAACACTAAACTATGGTCATCGGCGATGACAATGCGCGCTCTAGCCACGGTGCTCCTTCCCCTCGCGGACGACTCGGTCCAATGGATCTGACACGGGCGACGGCCATCACATGCGCCTTACCATACCAGTCCCGGCCAATATTTGCACCGGTCCTTTCCGTCAAGCAAGTCTCCCCATAGACCGGTCTTACAGAAATCACAGAAGAAGTACGCCTAGGAACCTCCCCTGCCAAGAGTGAGCCTTTCCAGGGTAACACCTAGTTGGGACGCTTCCCGTGCGGGGGTAAGGTTGATTGAGATCATTGGCGTAATTTTTTCAGGAAAGGGACCGGTTATGGCCGCGACTCAACCGTATCGAGCCAGGAGTTATGATCTGTTCGGTTTGTCCGGTATCTCAGATGAAACGCTCCGAGTCCACTTCGGTCTCTATGAGGGTTATGTCAAAGCGGCCAACGAACTGCGCGATCAATTGTCCGAGCTCATGGCGCGCGGGGACCTCGATCACGAACAAGTGCCGGCCTATTCCGATCTGACGCGCAGGCTGGGATTTGAATTCAACGGAATGGTGCTGCATGAATATTATTTTGGGAATCTTCGTCGGGGAGGAGCAAAGCGGCCCCCGGAGGGCTCGGCCTTCAATAGAGCAGTGGAGCGCACGTTCGGCGGCTACGAGCGCTGGAAGGCGGACTTCTGCAGTGTGGGAATGATGCGCGGGGTGGGATGGGCGGTCTGTAATGTGGACCCCGCGAGGGGGCTTGTCTCCAACCATTGGGTGTCGTTGCATGAACAGGGAAACGTGGCGGGTTTTTTGCCCATTCTCGTCATGGACGTATGGGAACACGCCTACCTTCTGGACTATCAACCCGGCGAGCGCAAACAGTATATCGAATCGTTTTTCAGCAACATCGGATGGAACATGGTCGAAGAGAGGCTTCAAGCGGGCTTGTCATCCATTTCCATTTCACGCTGAAGGAAAGGCGCTGTATGAACATCTTTTTTTCAGAGCCGTTTCTCTGCGAATCGACCCGATCCCACTTCGCTCCAGGAGCCGAATCCTAATCAGGATCCCGGCCCGGGTCCATTTCCGCCGGATCCTTTTCCTCCACCCGTTCCGCCACAACCGGTTGACCCTCCTGTACCGCAACTGGCGCCTGGGAAGGCCTATGGATGGCATGTCCGGATGGAAATGCGGCACGGGGGGGGACCTAGAGAAAGTGCCAGTGGGCGAGCCCCGGAGTTCATGGGAGAACAGCGTTGTCGATGGCGAAAGACGATCGCAGGAGACGATCGTCGGCAAGCCACGACATGGAGGCAGCGTATGGAATCTCTGGAAAAGGCGGCAAGCATTCGACAATGGATCAATCCTGAAGAGCGGGTGACCGTAGATTTTCAGGATGAACATGATCTCAATGCGGAGGTCATCGAGTGCGATGGTCAAACCGTGACCATGTTGCTTGAAACGGCCTTCCCGCATTACAGGCAACATCTCACGCTTCCGCTAAGCCTGATTTCGATCGGAGAGGATAAAAGCCATTACACAAGAGACCCTGACAAGCCCGTTCACTATGGACGGCTACTGATCACGGTGCATGAGGATCGTCCGCAAACGGTCTAACGAGCGCTAGAGGCCGGGCGGATGACGAGCGTGCGGGGGAAAAGTGATGAGTCTTCGTGCTATTGCTGAAGCGGGGCCAATGCGGCCGCAGGCACATCTGCATTGGGAATCCGGAATCAATCAGGATTCCGGTGTCTTGCCGATCTACAGTCCTGTCCTCCTCAGAGACCCTTACGGCGCCTCGTCCGGGTGAAACCCCCATGGTCCCCAGGGATGTGCCTAGTACGTCTCTCTGTCCTATTCTTTTACTGTGAGCGCAAAGTTTGACGCGGAGAGAGGAGGTCGCGATGACACCATTTTTCGTGGTACGCCGAGCACCTCGGTAGAAATTTGGTATGGATTCTTTCGATCGCTGCCTGCGTGACGATATCCGGGAGGCAGGCGCGAATGGTCACGCGGAGGAGGAATGACCGAAGTCCGATGACGGAATTGGGACTCGAATCGGCCTGGCCCACGTACGCGTAGACTTCTTGCGCTGAACTGCCACAGGATTGTGCTCTCACGTGCGTTGAGTTGTGAAAGGAGGCGATATGAAAACAGGAAAGCCAAAAGCATCCATCATCAAGGATGTGAAGACCATTAGGAAACGTGCCCGCCAGCATATCGAAGACGGAGCCTTGACGTTTGATTACAAAGCGGATCGCGAGACGGTCATCAAATTGTTGAATGAAGCGCTGGCGACGGAAATTGTTTGTGTGCTGCGGTACAGGCGGCATTATTTTATGGCGGAGGGCATGAATGCGGAAAGCGTCAAAGCTGAATTCCTTGCTCATGCCGTCGAGGAACAGGCTCATGCGGATGAACTCGCGGAGCGAATCGTCCAGCTAGGCGGGGAACCGAATCTTTCTCCAGACGGCTTGTCGTCGCGCAGCCACTCGGAATATGCGGAGGGCGATGACCTCGAAGAGATGATCAAAGAAGATCTCATCGCGGAGCGGATTGCGATCGAGAGTTATCGCGACATGATCGCCTTCGTCGGCAGCGATGATCCTACCACCAGGCGGCTGCTCGAAACTATCCTGATGAAGGAAGAGGAACATGCCGAGGATTTGGTCAGTCTCTTGAAGTAATGTCGCGATGACGAGGCGATCCACAATCCTTGGAGATGAAAGATGATATGAAGGTATGGCCGGGCCGTCCCTGTCCGCCGGGAGCCATGTGGGATGGGCAAGGGGTGGATTCCGCCCGGTCCTCTGAAAATGCCACGTTGGTAGAACGATGCCTTCTGATGGACCGGACGCTTCACAGGAATCCCGGCGGATTCGGCTAGAGAAACGGACCAATCAAACCCGGCATGTCTGCCTGCCGGCGGGGTGCCCCCGCCTCCAGTATGAATCCCGCATAAAAAGGCTGTAAGAGCCTGCGGCCTTTCACCTGTTCATTCCTGCCAAACTGTTGAGTGATCCTATGAGATGGGAAGTGCTTGGTAACGGTTTCACGGCGTGCCATCCGGATGTGCCGGAACGTTTCGACGCGTAGGACAGGGGCATCCTACACGACCTCAACGCGATCCGTAGCCATCCCTGGTCGTTTCTACGCCGGGCTAGAGTCACAAGAGGCTTCAATCACTCCTTTCCGCGCCCCTCTTCTCATGCGCTCCGCGGTCATGCCGTCACTCCGGCCGGATATCATACCCTCTGATCAAGGCGAGAACTATTACGTAGATAAAAATGTTCTAGGGATCGTCCCTTTTAAAACTAGGGGTATGTCCAGCCATCCGTTTGTCTGTTCGGGGATATAACAACTATGGACAACTGTCGGGAGGCGCAGATGAAACACTCCGGAGTCAAAGCCAAGGTCGTCGTAACAGTCAGTGAAAGCACTGACGGAAACACAGTCGTGTTGTACCGGGGTGGAAAGACAGGTCTTGCGTTTCGATCGCCGTCCCATCGGGTGTTGAAAGACGCCGCCCGGCAACGGAGTCGTGGAGGCGCTGTATCTTCAGCGGCGATGACATATCAACAGGGAGGATCGCAATGAATTCGGATCAATTCAAAGGGAAATGGGTGCAGTTTAAGGGAGAGGTCAAGAAGCAGTGGGGAAAACTCACGGATGATGATCTCACTCAGATCGAGGGCGATTACGACAAATTTGTCGGGCGCATTCAAGAGCGATATGGCGACAAAAAAGAGGAAGTCATGCGCTGGGCCGATGATTGGCATACGAAGCAGGGACAGGCGCAGCCGGGGACTCAGCCACGAGAGGCGCGGCCCCCGCGGTGAAAATACTCCTTGAACGCAGACATCCTCACCATGTCACAGAAGGAGCACTTGGTATGAAGAAATTGATCGCGATCGCCCTGTTATCCGGAGTTATCGCAAGTCCGGCGTGGGCACTCTTCGAAACAAATAAAGAGTTGGCGGCCACAGCGACGGTCACCCTGGAAGATGCCGTCAGGCATGCTCTGAAAGCGGTGCCGGGGAGAGCCGTTGAGGCCGAGATCGGCAAGGAAGACGGACGTACCGTCTATGAAGTCGAAATCATCGACTCGAACAATAAGACCCAGAAGGTCTATGTCGATGCGCAGAGCGGTCAGGCGAAGGTCGATCGCTAAGGGGTGGCGGCGTCCCGGCCCGAGGAAGCGGCGGCACGCCCCTGTCATGTATGTGATGGAAAAATGGTGAATGACTCTTAGCCGATTGAGCACGATGCCACAGTTCTACACTCACGGAGGAGATGGACAATGAAACGACGGGTCCTATGGGGAGCGTTATGCCTATGTGCGTCTTTGCTTATGGTCGGTGGAATGGTTGCGCCGTTCCAGGCTACGGCGGCGGAAGATAAGGGGCTCTTCGAGCAGGTAGACATTGGTCTGTTATCGATCGGTGGTCGCGCTACCTATAGCGATCCCAAAGATGGTTCAAGTCGATGGTTCGGGGGGGGGCAAGTACGCCTGCATCCTTCGCGCTACCTGGCCTTTGAGGGATCCGTAGACTACCGCCGGAACGACATCGGTGATACCCGCGTCCATACATACCCCGTCCAGGTTTCGGCTCTGATTTATCCGCTCGGGACGACCAGACTGGCGCCGTTTTTATTAGGTGGCGGTGGTTGGTACTACACGACCGTCAAGGGGCCGGGCGGTTTCGATGACACCCAAAACCGGTTTGGTGCTCATGCGGGCGGCGGCCTCCAATTTTTCTTCAACAAACATGTCTCCATTGACAGCACCTACCGGTACATCTGGCTGGAAAAAATTGAGTCCCGGGACCAGAACATCGTCGACAAAAAATTTCAGGATAACGGCCACATGGTCACGGTTGGCATCAACTTCCATTTCTAGGCTGAAATGGACCAGGCTGTGAGGACGTTCAGAATCACGCGAGAACCAAATTAATCGGTGAGGCAGTCGGTTCTGGCCCCGCTACAGGTAGAAAAAGCCTGGATCGACGAGAGAGAGCCGCAGGTATTGAGGGATTTTTACACCGGTCCCAGTGCCGACGGTCAATAGTTCACCCATCGTCTGGAGTGGATCGGTATGGGTAGTCACCGCTGCTTCTAGCTCATGCAGAGGAGGCGGAGCGTGCCGCCGGAAAGGATGAAGCGATGTCGGAGGCAATACGAAAAAAATCCTGCGCACATCCTTCATGTGCGTGTGAAGCCGAAAAAGGCCGCGAGTTTTGTTCCGATGCCTGTCGTAATGCGGCGGCGCCGACAGGGAGTTGTTCCTGCGGGCATAAAGCATGTGGTACGCAGCACACGCACCATTCGAAGGGGGATTCTGACAGATGAGCGAGTGTCTTTACCTATAGGAAGGATGAGGTGCCATCATGTTGAGCTGGGCGGTGACATTTTTGGTCATTGGGCTGATCGCAGGTGTACTCGGAGTCACAGGGGTGGCGGGGACTGCCACGCACATCGCCTATGTGCTCTTTGTGATATTTGTGATCCTGGCGGTGATTGGCATGGTGATGGGCCGACGGCCACCGGCGGTATGAAGGGCGCGGACTGTTACTTCCTGGTTCGCACGGTGCTGACAATGGCTTCGTAGAGCTGGCCGGCGGCGCATTCTTTGGTGACAAAGACTGCGGCCCCGGCCTTGAGCATGGCGTCCTCGATATGCCGCTCGTTCTGAACCGAGAGGCCGATCACCACGACATCCGGATGCTCGCTGAGGATATGGCGGGTGGCTTCGATGCCGTCGATTTTCGGCATGTTGATGTCCATCACCACGACATCCGGTTTTAACGCGGCGGCAATACTAATCGCCGCATCCCCGTCGCCCGCTTCTCCGACGACCTCGAGATCAGTGTAACTCTCCAAGACACTCCGCAATCCCTGACGCACCATCGCATGGTCGTCGACCAGAAGGATCCGCAATCGATGCGAAGGAGGATGTGGCGTATCGGGCACAGGCTCGGGCAGGGCCATGCTCGATTCGGAAGTCGAGTCTGAAGGAGGATTGAGAGGTGCGCTGAGTGTAACGGCGGTTCCTGATCCGACTGCAGATGTCAGGCTGAGGCAGCCGCCGACCGCTTCGATGCGTTCCTGAACGTTAAAGAGCCCGAATCGTCCCGGATGCTGCCGGTCGGTGTCCTGCAGAATGGCCGGATTAAAGCCGGATCCTTTATCGGACACGGTAATGATCACCTGATTGCCCGAACCCAGAGCGAGCGTGATCATCGCTTGGTCAGTGCCTGCGTGTTTCGCCACATTGAACAAGAGTTCCCGGACACTCTGGTACAAAATCACGGCGCTTTCTTCAGCGAGCGGAAGCTGGTCCACCTCACAATGGGTCGCGACGGACAGTCCGTGCGATTTCATTTGCCCGGCGAGCCATTTGAGTGCGGCAGGCAGGCCGAATTGATACAGAACCTGCGGACTCAGTTCGGCCACAAGAAATCGCGTATAGTTGAGCGATTGGGTCAGCATCTCATCCGCCTCGCCCAGCAGGTGTTCTGTTTTTGGATCACGCACCTGCGGTCTGGCCTGGCTGAGTTTCATGCGGGCGACGACCAGCAACTGCGCGAGGTAATCGTGCAGCTCCGTGGCGAGCCGGCGACGCTCCTGCTGTTCCGTGGCGCTGAGATCGGACGCCAGGGCGCGGAGGCGCGCCTGGGAATGTACGAGTGCTTGCGTGCGTTCGTTCACGCGCTGTTCCAGTTCCACCGTCCACTTCTGCAGTTGTTCTTCGGCCAGTTTCCGGTCCGTGATGTCGAGCGCCGCACCCAGGTACCCGCTGAACACTCCGGCGGCGCTGAGCAGCGGGACACCGCGGTCCAGGATCCATCCGTAGGTTCCGTCCTGCCGGCGCAGCCGATATTCCAGTTCGAATGGCTCCTGTCGGGAGAAGTGCGTGGTGTAGACCCGGATGAAATCGGCCCGGTCGTCAGGATGAACACTATCGGTACGTCCGGTCCCCAGTTCATCATCAAGGCGGCGTCCCGTATACTCCAACCAGGATCGATTAAGCCAGGAACAGAGTCGATCCGTTCCGGCCTTCCAGACCAGCACCGGAGTGGCATCCGCCAACATGCGAAAATAGGCTTCGCTTTCGCGCAACCCCGCGTCGGCCCGCTTGCGTTCGGTAATGTCTCTCACAATGGCATGCCAGCGCCGATCCGGTTGCAATTTGGCGCTGATTTCGACGGAAATGGTTCCCCCGTCTTTTCTGCGTAATTTCCATTCTCCGGAATGCCGATGCCCCTGAATCAATTCTCTTTGGATCGTTCTCAAGCGTGGGGAGTCATGCGGATCCAGGAGGTCGGTGACCCGTAAGTCGAACAGCTCCTCACGCGTATACCCCAACATCTGGCATGCGCGGCTGTTTACATCAAGGTATTGCCCGTTCATGTCCGCCGTGACGATCCCGTCTGAAGCCTGTTCAAAAAGATGGCGGAACCGCTCTTCGCTTTCTTTCAAGGCGCTGTCGGACTGTTTGCGCTCCGTGATATCAAACATCACGCCAGTGATTTGCCGCGGATGGCCGGCGGAATCGGGAAGGACCTGTCCGGTGATCGCGATCCAGGCCTCGCCGGGAGAGCCCTGGCGGAGGATGCGGCATTCCACATCGTATGCGCTGCGGTCTTGGATGGCTCCGTTGATCGTCTGCTGCACGCGGATCCGGTCCTCGGGATGAACCAGGTCCTGGAATGCGGCGAAGGTGCTGCCGAACGTCATCGCGGGCAATCCGAAAATGCTCTCCAGTTCGGGCGAAAAGACCAATGTCTGGCGGTCAAGGTCCTGGTGGAAGGTGCCCATGCGGCCGGCTTTCAGCGCCAGACGATGTCGGGCTTCGCGTTGTTGAAGTATTTGCAGAATATGTTTTTTTTGGCGGTCGGTGCGGTTGAGGTTGCCGGCGAGAAACCACAGAAAGGCCAGCATGATCAACATGACCCCAGCCACCGCCAACGCCACTCCGAAATTGAAGTCGTAGCGGCCTGACCGCTGAGCGGCGATACGAATCCATCCGGCGAGAATCGGCAGGGCAATGGCGAAGGGGAGGAGGCGCCGCAACATCACGGCTCCGAGATGTTCGCTTGTCAGGGTGGACATGAACCCTCGGTTCGGGCGGGCGCTGAGAATACCGAGACCAAGCGTGAGTAGGAGGGCGGCGCTGAAAATGGAAATGGTGTTAGATGTCCCGACCTTGTAGAGGGTTTGCACGCGGTAGAGATAGCCGACGAGCGCAATCGCGCCAACGGTTCCACCGAGGAGCGCCAGATAATGGCTGGCATTCTCGTGGTTGGTGTGGTTCGAGTCGATCCGGAACAATGCCAGGCCCAACATGAGGATCGCGAAGGCTGTGGCGGGAGCCATCCGGCCGGGATGGGAATCCACGGCCCAATCAGGAATGGTGGTAAACCAGAGATCGATACCCAGATCGGTGGACAGCAGGTATTCCACCATCGTGAGAGCCGCCAGGAGGCAGGCAAGGCCCGCGAAGCCCTGTGCGAGACGCCGCTTCGTCCGCGTCACGGCCTGCTCGTCGGCCTGTAGCCACAGCGATATCCCGCAAAACAAGACCGCTGCCATGGTCATCGGCTTCACCGTTCCAGTGGAGGGCAATAGGTTGGAGAACAAGGCAGGGTTGTAAGCCCAGCAAAGGAAGGCAAAGACCGGGAACCCGATGGCCAATCCGGCGGCTGAGGGGACCAGACGTTGCAGCGTCAGCAGCACCGAAGTCATGCGTAAAGGACAAGCCTCCGGGTCTTATCGCCTTGTAGCAGGAACGACTGACCCTCTCCGCGAGTGTGACTCAAGGGGGAACAGAGGCGAGCGGGATTGGTGGCCATTCATGGACGAAACCTGCCCATGTCATTGAGAGGATCTATTATAGGCGAGTCGGAAGCCAGACGCTACTGGGGGATCCCCTAGTTCGGTCTTCGTTTCATTAGGCTTGGACAGGAAAATGGCGAACGATCACTTCGTACAGCTGATCAGCCGCGGATTCTTTGGGCAGAAAGGCGACCGCCCCCGCCCCGGTCATGGCGTATTGAACTTGCGGGTCATTGCGAACGGAAATGCCGATCACGGTGATGGATTGATGTTCTTGAGTGAGAATGCGCGTGGCCTCGATGCCGTCGATGATGGGGAGATTCACATCCATAATGACGACGTCCGGATGTAGCGAGCGAGCCATCATGACGGCGTCCTGGCCGTCAGCTCCTTCCCCAACCACCGTCAGATTGTCGTACGCGTTGAGTATGCTGCGAAGACCCTGCCGGACCATGGCATGATCGTCCACGAGAAGTATGGAAATGTTGCGCGATGAGGCTTTGGGGGAAGGCGGCGGCGCATGCGGAGCTTCCGGGGTGAGCGCGAATGCAGATTGGACGGAGACGGATGCCAGGGGAAGCCGGAGGATGGCCGCCGTGCCGCTTCCCTGGACGGACGACACATCGCACTCGCCTCCGAGCAGCTCCATGCGTTCCCTGATGCTCAGTAGGCCGAAGTGAGCCCTGGTGTTCTTCGTGATGCCAGGTTCCATGACATCAAACCCGATTCCTTCATCTTCCACGCAAATCCACAACTCTTGACGATCTTCATCCACATTAATGGTCACAGCGGCGCGGTCGACCTTGGCATGTTTGATGACATTAAAGAGGAGTTCGCGAACCGACTGGAATAACAACACGGCTTGATCGTCCTGCAGGGTGAACGGCGGCGCCATCGTTTTGACAGCCACGTCAAGACCATGGTGCTTCATCTGTTCACCCAGCCAGACCAGCGACTGCGACAGCCCGAATTGGTACAGAATATGGGGACTCAGCTCGGCGACCAACGAACGGGTGTAGGTCAACGCCTGATCGAGCATCTCATCGATTTTCGACAGAGCAACCGAGGCTGAGGCATCATGAATGGTCGGAATGACTTGCGCGAGCCGGATCCGGCTCGCCACCACAAGCTGTGCCAGGTAGTCGTGCAATTCAGTCGCGAGATGCCGACGTTCCCGTTGCTCAGTCAGAGTCAGGTCGGAGGCCAAGGCCCGCAGGCGTTCCTGCGAGAGGAGCAGTTCTCCCGTGCGTTCGACGATCCGCCGCTCGAGTTCGGCGGCGGAATTCTGCAGTTCCCGTTCAGCCCGTTTCTGTTCGGTCAGATCTACCAGGATGTCCACTCCGCCGATCGCAGCGCCGGACGCGTTGCGAAGAAGCGCGGTGTGAGAGGCGACCGGGAGGCGGGCGCCGTCCGGCCGTTCGATGATGGTCTCCAGGCCGCGGATCGGGCGATTGAGTGCGAGCGATTGCGCCAAGGGACATTCCGACGCCGGCATGAGTCGTCCGTCGGTCCAGTATTGGCGCCAGGAGCCGGACCAGCGGGAGACCCCGAGGGGCGGCTGGCGGCCCCAGAGATCGAGGGCCGCCTGGTTATACCGGGTAATCCGGCCTTCGGCATCGGTGGTATAGACGGCGGCCGGCAGAGTCTCCAGCAGATTGGCCAGGTTCCGTTCACCCTGTTTCAGATCAGATATCCCCCGCGCGATTTTCGACGCCCCGACGATCCGCCCTTCCTGATTCTTGATCGGCGATACGGAAAGCGAGATCTCGATCAAGGTCCCGTCTTTGCGTCGCCGCACGGTTTCATAATGATCGATGCGCTCCCCCATGCGAAGTCGTTCCAGAATGCGCGGCTCTTCGTTCAATCGGTCTTCCGGGATCAGGCGCTTCACTGGTTGCCCGATCATTTCAGGGGCCGCATAACCGAACAGGTGTTGGGCGCCTCTGTTCCAACTGGTGATCGTCCCGTTGAGATCCTTGGAAATGATGGCATCGTCGGAACATTCCACGATGGCTGCCAGGTGCGCCAGCATGAAATCCAGCGGAAACCCGGATTGGGGAATGGACGGGGTGATGTCGCCAGGGTCTGGCATATGGTTGGGCATATATAGGTTCCTGATTGCAGGCGTGGAGACACAAAAGTCTGCTTCTAACGGCGACTCTATCGTTGTCTCCATCTGCATCACAACTAGGCAAAGTGCTAGCGCACCTCATGCAAAACCCAGGGAAGTTCCTAGTAACCCGTCCTCAAACATGCCGTATGGCATAAGGCAGACGCGATCGGAAGATGTCATATATTCTTATGGAGCGTGCATGATCAACTCATCGATCTCCTGATCCAGGAACCCGATTCCGCGGGGCCGCCCCTGTCGAATTCGTATCCCGGATCGAGTGTAAGCCTGGAAGCTCAGCAACCTGTCATCGAAGTGTCCGACCGCGATGGCACTGTGACCGTGCATGCGGACTTTCGACCGGTTCTTGAAAAACCGCACCGGGCAGGTCGCCGTAAAATTTGCGCGGCAGGGCATGATTTCCGCCGCGGGCATCCCATTCTTCGCCAATCAGCGGGCAATACAGAACCGGCGGGCTCGCCCCTCGGCCCCTCAACGTCCTGCACGGGTACGCCACGGGTCCTCCCGCCTCCGCGCGCCGGTCTCGCACCGTGACCCGGCGATTGCACGACGAACTAGTGTGAATCATCTAGCAGGATGCGGAAAAAGTCCACCAGCGGCGTTCTCGCATCGTTCAGCGGCTCAACGTACGACACGAGTACGATTCGCCGCTTCACTCGCTGCGGCCTTGCTGGATAGCCTTGTTGCGCATCCTGCGTACTATCCTGATACCAACACGCCACGTGAGCTGATCGAGGCGTAGCGTGCAAAAAAACGAGTTTTTCCGCAGCCTGCTAGGATTGTGGCGACCGGCTCCAGCCGAACGCCCGGATACAACCACCCATCTCGCTGCCGGTCAGCCGGCTCAACACACTGGCCGTCTTCATTACCCGTCCAAAGGTTCCTTCTTTTTCAGCTCGAGTTGCAGCAGTTGTCCGGACACGGCTTCCTGCCGGTGCGTAGCCAAGTCCGTCGTCAGGGTAGGGGAGACGCTCTCGTTCGCCGCCCGGGTGGATGAGAACAGTTTTGGCATCGTCGGAGGCGTAGGTATAGGATCGCTGGGTTTGGGAGGCACCGTCGGGCCGGGTCCCGGATTCGGGGCGGGCGCCGGAACCTCCTGATGAAATGGGCTCCACCCTGTCATGAAGACGACTGCCAGCACCCCGGCTCCTATCATAGTGGTGATCTTCATCATCCCTCCTCCTCGTCCGTCGGAGCAGTTAGGCCGTTCCGCCGGTCGAACTCGGCACGGATTCCAGCACCATCTTGTGGCAGAGTTCGGCGCAGCGCCGGCATTCTTTGGCGCACTCGCCGCACATGGCCTGGTGCGGCGCACGCTGTTCACAGACTCCGGCACAGAGTTCACGCATCTCGATGCAGAACGCACAGAGGCGGACGTCACAAGCCGAGGTCCGTCCCATCCATTGTGCCGCAAGGATGCAGATGTCCGCGCAATCGCGGCAGAGCCTGATGCAGCGAATCCTCAGGTGCCGCTCCACTTCCTCCTCCGGCATTTCCAAGCCGGTTATCTCGTCGCCACACGTATTGCAAATGCGCGCGCAGTCCAAACAGGCCTGAATGCACTCGAGCCGGTGCCCGTCCACTGAGTGAACCGATGCGGCCATCCTCGTTAACATTGCCCCCTCCCACTGTCTTGTGATTACACTATCGTACCCGGCATGGGTCCTGTACTAGGGAAACCTCTCGAAGAGGTTGCATGACAGGAGCGGACTAGGGGTCTGACTAGCTGGGTATCGCGGCAAAAACTGGATAGGCTGTGCAGCACCAGCAATGGAGAAGTCGGGGAAGACGCCAATGACACATGTCAGTGTAGAAGCGGCCGTGGAGGGAGGAGGGGGCACTTCGCCGGAGAAACCAGTATCCCCCTCGCCGATCCTGGTGCCGGGGCAAACCTGCTGGCGGATAGAGTCAGCGGAGCGAACGGCGTTTCTGGTGGACGGCGAGGCGTACTTCAGGGCGTTTCGCGATACGGCGTCGCGCGCGAAGCATTCCATCATGATCCTCGGCTGGGACATCGATACCCAGGTCGAGTTGGTGCGAGAAGACTCTCCCTCCTTGGGTCTGCCCTCCAAACTTGGTGAGTTTTTGGTGGCGCTGCTACGCCGCAGACGCGGGCTCCGAGTCTATGTCCTCAATTGGGATTATGCCCTGATCTACGCGTTGGAGCGGCAATGGATGCCGACTGCCGAACCGGGGTGGCGCAGCCATCGCCGCCTTTCGTATCAGACTGATGATTATCATCCGGTCGGCGCGTCTCATCATCAGAAGCTGGTGGTGATCGACGATGCGGTTGCTTTCGTCGGCGGGCTGGATTTGAGCAAATCCCGCTGGGACACCAGGGCTCATCTCCCGCTGAATCCCCGTCGAGTCGATGCCGATGGTGAGGGGTATGCCCCATTTCATGACGTGCAGATGATGGTCACAGGCAACGCCGCCGCCGCCCTGGGAGATCTCGTGCGCGACCGGTGGTTGCGTGCGACCAGACGGCGCCTTTCTGCACCGCCGAGGTGTTCCGTCGAGGAGCTGTGGCCGCCGAATCTGAGCCCCGACTTGCTGGAGTGCCCGGTCGCCCTCCTGCGTACCCAGCCCCAATATGAGGAATTGAACGAGAGACGCGAGATTGAACAGGCCTATCTGAGTGCGATTAAACGGGCACGCCGGTCCATTTATATCGAATCGCAATACTTTACCGCGCAGGCCATTGGTCGCGCGTTAGCACAACGGTTGTCCGAGCATGGCGGTCCCGACGTCGTCCTGGTGCTCCGTCAGCATTGCGACGGTTGGCTGGAGCGCCAGACGATGGACAGTTTGCGCGCCCGTCTCCTGCACGACGTGGAACTGGCCGATCACTATGGCCGGTTGCGCGTCTATGCACCGGTCGTCCCGGGAGACGAGGGAGGCGTTCCGGTCGCTGTGCACAGCAAGCTCATCGTTGTTGATGATGAATTCGTCTGCATTGGCTCCGCCAATGTTTCGAACCGTTCCATGGGATTCGACACGGAATGCAACGTGGCGATCGAAGCCCGCGGCCAAGCGCCGGTGCAGGCCGTGATTGCGGCGTTTCGCAACGGCCTGCTTGCCGAACATCTCGGTGTCGCGCCGGATAGGATCGGGCAGCAGATCCTGCAATCCGGTTCTCTCGCCGGCGCCATTGATGCTTTACGCGGGGGCGAGCGTACGCTGGTCGCTGGCTGCTTTGAGACGGCGTCTTCTTCTGAGGCCATGCCCCCCGAGCAGGCGCTGATCGATCCGGAACGCCCTATGGCTGCGGATCACCTTCTGGCCGACGTGGGATTCAGACGCGAACGGATGCAGATTGTGCGTCGCGCGTTATTGGGGTTGTCGCTTCTGGCAGGGATGGGCGTGCTCGCGGCTGCCTGGCGGTGGACGGCACTGGCTCAATTGCTGGACCTTGACGCCTTGGTGCATCATGCGCAGGCGCTTGGACGGAGCCCGCAGGGACTGCTGACCGTCATGGGCGGGTATGTTCTGGGCGGCCTGTTCGCGGTGCCGGTCACGGCGCTCCTCGCGCTGACGATCCTCGCGTTTGGGCCATGGCTTGGCGCGATGTCCGCGATGGCAGGATCACTCCTGAGCGCGATGACGCTGTTTGCCGTCGGCCGGACGTTGGGATCCTACCGAATCCGGCGGCTGGCCGGCGCTCGCGTCGAACATCTGAGCCGGCGCATTGCCGAACGAGGTTTCTGGGCGGTGTTCCTGGTGAGGGTCCTTCCGATTGCGCCCTTCTCCGTGATCAATCTGGTTGCCGGAGCCTCGCCTGTGTCCCTGAGGAATTTTGTGTTGGGGACAGTGCTCGGGATGATGCCTGGGATTGCCATCATGGCGACGTTTGTGGGCGGTCTCGAGGATGCTGTCCGTGAACCAAGTTGGCAGGCCTTCGCGATGGTGGGACTGGTTGTGACCGCGGCCTGGGCGGGCGTGTGGTACCTGTCGGGAAGGATGCAGGCCGGACGGCCCGCGGCGGCGCCGGTCGCCGATCGATCCTCGATTTCCGTGACCTGATTGCCGGAAAGGATGCAGTGGATGCGTATGCGGGTCGCCTCGTACAACATTCATCGCGGATTCGGGAGGGACGGACGGTATGATCCGAACCGTATTCTGCGGGTGCTGCAGGAGATGGACGCGGACATAGTGGCGCTGCAGGAAGTGGAGTTTCCGGGCCCGGACCCCGATCAGATTTTGACCTGGCTTGCCGTCAGATTAGGCATGATTGCGGTAGGGGGACCGGTTCGGACATCCGAGGCCGGGACATACGGCAATGCCTTGCTGACACGGTACCCTGTGAGAAACGTTAGGCGGTGGGATCTTTCCGTCGGGACACATGAGCCGCGGGGCGCCCTGGCCGCAGATATGCTGTGTCAGGGCGCGATCATCCACGTGGTCACGACGCATTTAGGGCTGTGGCCGAAAGAGCGTCCGTTGCAGGCGACCCGGTTGCTGGAGTTCTTGCAGGTGCCAGAGGAAGAACTGACGATTCTCATGGGCGACCTGAACGAATGGCAAGGGTGGGGAAAGTCGCTTCGGGTCCTGCGGAGGGTGTTCGGTTCGCCTGCTGCTCCGCCTACGTTTCCCACCGTCTGTCCCATTTTGGCGTTGGACCGGATCTGGGTGTCGCCCCCTCAGTCGTTACGTAGTATCCATGCCCATCATTCTGGCGAGAGCCTCGCCGCCTCCGACCACCTGCCGGTGAAGGCGGAGGTGTGTTTTCAGGCGGTGAACCATGCGCGCTCCGGAACCGCGTAAAGGTTACGAACCGACGCCTGCCGCAACAGGTTGCGGCCGTTCGATGGTGTAGCGGCCCTGTCCGAGATGGCTCAAGCGCAGGTGTCCCATACGGCTGAGACGGTCGACCTCTGAAAATACCTGATTCCAGGTGAGGGTCGGGCAGGCTTCCACGAGCATATCGAGGTCGCACTGCTGCATATGGTCGAAGGCATCGAGAATGGTCAGTGTCACACTGTTGTCGGTCTCATGATATTCCTCAGTGACGGCCGGGCAGACCGTTCTTCCCAGTTTGGCGAACTGCACAGCGCAAGCGGGGCAATAGGCGTGGATGAGGCGATAGGCTCCAATCGCGAGGCGATGCGTATCGAGATACAACTTTAGAGGTCCCCATTCGGGCTCCGCACCCGGAGACAAGTTTTCACCTCGAACGTTTTCACATACGCAGCAGATGGGGATCAATCTCTTCATCTCCGGCTTCATAACCCACCCCCTGTCTTTCGGAATGAACTGCAGGCGGTCGACTAAATCGATATGATAGAAAACATTCTCCTTGAGGGCCACTAGGCGCTCCCCTAGGGTATTTTCCGAGAGTCGCCGGCAGAGCAAAGCGGTAATCCCGCATTAATCTTCATGGTGTACTTTACCTTCAAGCCCGGGGAGAACCGCGTCGAAGAACGCGTTTTGTAGGAGGGTCAGCAGCAGCTCCCAGGTGCTGGCTTGTGGGTTACCCACGGTGCCTGTCAGGTCGGTTTTCGTTGCGATCTCATCCCGAGGAGTATTTTTCAATATCCCCGCCAAGGCATTGATAGCCTTCTCATAAATCTGGTTGAGGAGTCCCTTATCCCGGTCCTGTTGCGGATCGTACGCCGTGACATCCTTAAATAGAGGCTTTAAGTATCCCTTCACCTTCCCGTGTTTGACGCTGACCTCGCTGAAGAGAGAAAAGAGGCCGCCTGCGGCATCGATTCCCCCATATGCGCGCAGCAATTGATTCAGCGTCGTGACCTTCGTCTTGACAATTTTCACAGAGAGGTCAAAGTCCGGCGACTCGAGTTCCGGCCGAAACGCCCCGGTGATCGTCGTAGCTCCAGTCCCCATGAACAGGCCATTGAGTGTCACCCGTGCGGTGCCTTCGGTAAGTTGGTTGCTCCAATTCTCGAGCTCCAACGCGGTTCCGCTGATGAACATGCGATAGGAAGGATGTGTGGCCTGGTTCACGAACCCGAATTCACTCCGTTCAATGTGTCCTTGATCAATGCGGAGCAGAAGCGTGGGATGGTTGGCGGCCTTGGCCGCCGTTCGGCTCACCAGCTGAGCGGTGCGTTGTTCTTTTTGTGCTGTGCGAAGCGCGTGAACAAAGTCCGCTTTCACATCATGGAGATTCAGCGCGGTGAGCCGCACCTCTTGCGCCGCGGGGGAAAATTCCACATGACCTGTCGTCGTTAATGAACCCTGGGTGAGGTGGATTTGGCGCTGAGCGGTGAGCGGCAGGAAGTCGGCCAGGTTAATGTCCAGGAGCGCAATGTCGGCATCGATGCCCATCGACGGTTCGGCAAAGAAATCCGCATGCCCGTCGACGTGGATGCGGCCGCCACCGAAGACGACGGCTTCGAACTGCACTCGTGATGGGTATTGCAGAGGTTTTGACCGCACATTACGGATATTCTCCGCGCTAATCTGAATATGGGTCAGCCGCACGGGTTTCGAAGCGGCAGTCTCCCGATAGGTCACCTCGCCGTCTTTGAGGCTGAGTTCGTTAATGTGCAACGGATACACAGCGAACAAGGATTCCTGCCAGGTTTCCTGGCGCGCCGCAGCGTCTTGTATTTCTTGCGCCGCTTGCGGGCGGGTGAAGTGGATGACAGGCCGGACAATGGTGTGATCACTGACCAGACGACCGGATAGTAGCGCGTGCCAGTGAATGCCGGTATGCCATTCCGCGACGTCCGCCAAGGGCGGGTCCGGATGCGCATCCTGCAGGACAGTGACGTGCTCCAGGTCAAGGGAAAGGCTGAGGGGATGGAATACAAGCGTGCCGATACGAAACGTGTATCCGGCAATATGACTGTTCAGTTCGCGTTCGGCGTACGCACGCAACGGTTCATCGATGAAGCGCAGAGCGATTCCACCTACAAGAATGACGGCCGCACACGCGGCGACGACCCATCGCCATACTCCGCGAGACGGCTTCTTCGAGGATGAACCGCCGTACACCTTCTCCTGGGAATATGCCGTTTGTCGATGTTCGGTCCGGACGCTCACGATTCTGTGCCTCGACTGGGAGAGAGCAATGGAGTGACCGACAGCGTCTCCTGATATCCTGCGGTGTCTCCTGAGCCACCTTGCGTGTGAATTCTAAGATGGGTCGATTGCTTCGGCTACTGGGTATGCCCCTGGTCGAGGCAGGCTCTTTCGCCGACGGCTGTTCTCCTCAACGCCAGGGGCAATTCCAGTGTTGGGCGCAAACCCTGGAAGCCAGTCTTACTGCGGACGCGAGAGCATGGCGTCTTTGAGCCTGCTGGTGATGGGGAGAAGAATGTGTCGGCTCGCGAAGGAGAGAGTGGCGCAAGATTGCATCAGCGACAAAGGGGGTGCGAGGTTTGGAGAGAATGGTCGCCTGGTGGTGTGCGATCCCCGTTACAGCGTCGATGGAGATCGCACACCACTCGCGTCATATTCCGATTTTATTGAACGGTGATGGAGCCATGAGAGTCTACCATCGTGGTTTTCGCATCGCTTGACGGCCTGACCGAGTACTTTACGGTGCCGACACGGCTGAAACACAGGCCGGCGGTTTCATTACTTGCCAGAGTCGTGGAATTGTCCACGCTCATTCCCAAAGCCTTAGAGAACCCATTCCGGCAGGACACCGTGTGTTCCAGAGGCCCGTCAATCGTCACGGTCACGGAATCCTGCCGCTGATTGATCCACCGAACCTCGTCGCCCGCCCGTACGGTCAACGCATCGGGAGTGATGGTGTCCTTGATGACGATATTCTTGACCATGCCCGTCTTGGTTCCTACCTCCACTTCTGACCGGGTCTTCGGCGCGGTCGGTGAACTCGAACAGGCCGCCGCCGAGATCAACGCCAGAGCCAGTAGTGAGTGCATCAATGCTTTCATGAGGTGTCCTCCTTGGTAGAATGAATGTGAGATTGACTCGAGTGTTGTCATCCAGCGAAATGTGGCGCGGTTCTCTCGCTCGTGGCTCTTTCTCTGTGATGATCACTGCCTGTCATGCCTACAGTACCGAGGCGCGTGAGGTCTCCGTACTCGGAAAAACCCCAGTATACATATGCCGAATAGCTGGTTACTGATGAACATGGAACTGATGGTCATCGAGCAGGACGGATTCTGAATGGCGAAGGCGTTCCACAGATCGAATTTCGTTTGGCTCATAGGGGTGGCGCTAGCGCTGATCCTGCTCACGAGCGGCTGCGCGCTATCCTTCGGCTATCGGCATGCGGACTGGCTGATCAGCCGGCAACTGGATCACTATCTGGACTTAACGTCGAGCCAGTTGCGGATTGTCAAACACCGGCTGCACCCGCTGCTTTTGCGGCATCAGAAAGAGGCGTTGCCGCAATACGAGCAGTTTTTGACAGATCTCCATGGACGTATCAGCCGTGGATTGAAGTCTGAGGACCTGGACTGGACCTTTGCCGCATACGATCGATTTCGAGCGGATCTTTTCGAGCGGGCGATTCCGGAAGGGGGGCCGTTGGCGGCGCTGCTGAAGGAGAAGCAAATCCACTACCTCGAACGAGTGTTCCGAAAGGAGGACGCTCAAGCGGAGCATCTGACGCAAGGGGCAACCGCCGTTCGTCTCGACGAACGGACCCGCAGGGGAGTGGCGATGGCTGAAGAATGGCTGGGGCCTCTCACCCGCGAACAAACCGCCAGCCTTCGTACGATGATCGCGGCGTTGCCGGACAGTCAGCCGGTCTGGTGGCGCTATCGAAAACAGCGCCATGAGGAGTTGGTGGCCCTGCTTCGCACTCCGGCGTCGGATGAGGAGATTACGGGAACATTACGAAACATGTTCGTGTATCCTGACCCGACGGCCTCGCCCGGGTATTTGAAGATGATGGCAGACATGCGCGCTGCCCTCACCGGCCTGGTTCTGGAAGTCGATCGCATGCTGACACCGCTTCAGCGACGCCATGCCTTACTCTCGATCCAGAAGGTCATCGACGAGTTGCACGCACTCAGGCGAGACCCGTGATCAGAAATGGACCATTCCGACCAGCCACAGTACCAGGATCAGACTCAGCGGCACGCCAAGCAGCCACAATAAAATGGGCAGGTGTTCTCCTTCCTGTAGAGGATGCGGTTGGAATGATTGGACGAGAAAGACGCCGAATGTACGTTCGATGTCTCCCGCCGTCCGATGGGCGGATATTCCGGGACGGAGGAAGTGTGTGCCGCACGTCTCACTATGCAACGGAATGATGAGATGCGCCGCTGGCCCGCCCTATCATGAGCGTTGTTGCTATCGCCGATTCACGGCGACGGGCCTTTGGCCGGCGGGCTCGCCATTCGACAGCGACTCGTCGCAGGGCGTAAGACCAGGCTATCGGGGCATGCCCTCCTTCCGCTTCACGGGAGTCAAATCGCTGATGGCAGGTCCATTCAAAACCTTGCCGAAACAATCGAAGCGCGAGCCATGACAAGGGCAATCCCACGTATGTTCGGAATGGTTCCAGGCCACAATACAGTTCAGATGCGGACACACCGCTGAACAGGTGTGCAGGGATCCGTTGGCGTCGCGATAGGCGGCGATCTTGCTGAGGCCCTCTCTCAGCACCGCGCCCTGCTCGTTGGGAATATCTTCCTCGCTTTCAACATCGCCCTTGGTGACCCAATCGGCATATTGAGCCGCCACGTTGAGCGACTCCCGCACGAACTCCCCCATTGCCCCCATGGGCTGGCGGGATGGATCGTAAAGAGAAGACCAGGCAGAGTCCCGACCCATGATGAGATCCGTGAGGAGCAGGCCGGCAATGGTTCCATGGGTCATTCCCATGCCGCAGTCGCCTGTCGCAATGTAAATATTGTCGGCATCGCCTGGATTTCTGCCGATAAATGCCAAGCCGTCGACCGATTCCATGACTTGCCCCGACCATCGATAGGTTACCGTCCCCATGGCAGGGAAATGCCTGCGGGTCCAGGCCTCCAGCCGGCCGTAGCGCACTTCAGCATCGTCTGCTTGCCCGGCCTTGTGGTCTTCGCCGCCGACGAGGAGGAAGAGTTCCTCGCCACCTCCCGGTAACGAACGGCGCCGAGTGCGGACATAGTGATAGGGATCGTGCGTGTCCCACCACAAGGCTTCCTCAACCGCCCCGGCCGGGATCGTCGCTCCGATCACATAGGTGAGATACGCCGCCTGTTTGGTGTGAATGGTCACCATGTTATTGACGGGCGTATTGGTGGCGACGACGACGGCATCCGCGGTGACGATGCATCCGTGACTCGTTTCCACCCGGGCCTGTTTCCCGCTGTCTACTTTTGTCACATGCGCGCCGCCGAAGGCGCGGCATCCTCCCTGTCGGATGGCCTCGACCAGGCCGGCGAGGTATTTCAGAGGATGAAATTGAGCCTGGCGGGGAAACCGCAGGCAGGGACCGTCTCGGGACAAGGGGCCGGGAAGTTTGGTGATATGCTCGACCTCGGTCAGACCTGCGCGCAGGGCGGCCATCCATTCGTCTTTGATCCGCTGCGAATCGTCGGGAGAAGCGGCGCACAGATATCCGTCCACCCGGATGAAGTCACAGGCTATTCCGGCATCGTTGCCGGTCTTTTCAATCCAGTCGATGGCTGCCGTATGACTGTGCGCAGCCAGACTCGCGCCGGATCGACCATGTAAACGTTCAATCTCCACATATCCGGAATCGATCGCATTCGAGAGATGCGCGGTCGTTCGTCCGGTCATGCCGCTGCCCGGTTGATGGTCATCCAACAGGATCACGGACCGCCCCTCCTTCATCAAGCAATAGGCCGTCGTGACGCCGGCCATACCAGCGCCGATCACGCACACATCGGCATGAGCGCCGCTCGACATGGGTGGCAGGTGCGGGACGCCTTCCGACATCCAGAGAGAAACCGTTCGTCCTGGTTCATCGTTCATGGTGAACTCCTTACGATTGCGCGCAGACACAGCGCAGGTCTGTAGGGAATGGATGTGTGCCAACCCTAACGGGACATGGCGGACATGGGAGCTAGGGAGGGGCCTAGTTGTGGGCGGACGAGAGTCGGGGGATGATTCCACCCTCTTGAGCGTTGCCGGATAAATAGAAGTCGAAAGTCTCTCTGCTTGTCGGCGGCGGGTGCGGCGAAGCAGTGATCTGTCTCAATGCGCGCACCTGTGCGGCTCGTTTGTTCGGGACTCACCGCAAATCTGATTTCAAACGCGTCTTAAACGCGCTAATCTGGAAGCGGCACAAATCATCGACATCGCCAGGTGCGTGCAGGCGGAAACAATCGCCGCGACGTCCCCGAGCCGCTGTGTATTCGGCTTCGGGTACGCATAGGAAGAAGGGTCTTGCGCTGTTGTGTGAGGTGTGTCAGCAAAGGAAATGGTCGCCTCGGCGCAAGAGCGCATAAAGGCATTCATATGAGTCACAGGCAGGGGAGGGGTGAGATGGGGGTGCGCAGCAAAGCGGGAGCGGAAAAAACGAAGCTTCAGGGTGCCCGGAGTCAGGAGTTGACACTCGGAGCTCGCGTCACAGAAGAGGGAGTGCGATTTCGTTGTTGGGCGCCCCGGGCAGCCCGTGTCGATGTCGTCCTTGAGCCTGGCGGCACGATTCATGAGTTGTCCAGACTGGCCGATGGATATTGGACCGGGATCGTTCGAGAAGCCTCTGCAGGCATGCGGTACCGTTATCGGCTTGACGGCGGGCAGGCGTATCCGGACCCCTGCTCGCGTTTTCAGCCTGAGGGGCCCCATGGTCCTTCACTCATCGTCGATCCGCGAGCCTATCAATGGCACGACGAGGGGTGGCCCGGCGTCACGATGCACGGGCAGGTGATCTATGAACTCCACATCGGTGCCTTTACGCCGGAAGGCACCTTCGATGCCGCCATCAGCCGGCTCGATGACCTGAAAGAGCTTGGGATCACAGTCATCGAAGTGATGCCGGTGGCGGAATTTCCCGGCCGTTGGAACTGGGGATACGACGGCGTCGGACTGTATGCTCCCGCGCATGTGTATGGCGATGAGGGAGGCTTCAAACGATTCGTGGATGCAGCGCACCGGCGCGGGCTCGGGGTGATGTTGGATGTGGTCTACAACCATCTCGGTCCGGACGGAAACTATTTGCCAACCTTCAGCGATGCGTACCTGACCGACCGTTATCCGAATGAATGGGGGCAGGCGATCAATTTTGACGGACCCGGCTCCCGCCCCGTGAGAGAGTTCTTTATTCAGAACGCCTGTTATTGGATCGATGAATTCCACGTCGATGGACTGCGATTGGATGCGGTGCACGCCTTTCACGATGCCAGTCCGGTTCATGTTGTCGCGGAGTTGTCTCAAGCGGCCAGGCGAACGGCCGGAACCCGCTCCATCATCCTGATCGCCGAATGTGAATTGCAATGGGTGCACACCATTCAGCCGGTAGCGCAGGGGGGGTGGGGACTCGACGGAGTCTGGAGCGAAGATTTTCACCATAGCGCGCGCATGGCTGCGACCGGCCGCGGTGAAGGTTATTACGGCGACTATCGCGGAACGCCTCAGGAATTCATTTCGTCTGTGAAGCGTGCGTTCCTCTTCCAAGGCCAGCGGTCCCAGTGGCAGGGCAAACCACGGGGCACCGTGGTCTCGGACGAACCGGCCGAAGGGTTCGTGTTTTTTCTTCAGAATCATGATCAAGTCGCGAATCAATTGTGGGGCGACCGCTTGCACCACAAAGTTGGTCCTGCCGTCTATCGCGCCTTGACAGCCCTGCTCCTCCTGGCTCCTGAAACTCCGTTGTTGTTCATGGGGCAGGAATTTGCGGCCTCCACGCCGTTCTTGTTTTTTACTGACTTTCCGCCGGGGCGCTTAGCACAGGATATTCATCAAGGCCGGAAACAATTTCTCGCTCAATTCCAGAGCCACGCCTCGAGCGCGGCTCAGGCCGCACTCGGTGATCCGTGCGACCCGTCCGTGTTCGAACGCTCTAAACTGGATTGGGCGGAACGTGACCGTCATGCCTGGAGCATGGCCTTGCATCGTGACCTCTTGCGTCTCCGGCGGGAGGATGAGGTCATTGCGCAACAACGGCGCGATTTAGTGGACGGCGCCGTCATCGGAGCCTCGGCGTTTGTCTTGCGGTATGCCGGTCAGAACGGAGATGACCGGTTGTTGCTCGTGAATCTCGGCCCCGACCTTGATTTTCGTCCGGCTCCGGAGCCGTTGCTGGCCCCGCCGATCGGCCGTACCTGGTCGTTTCGCTGGTCAAGTGATGCGCCCCTCTACGGAGGCCCTGGGGTGATCGAGCCGTTGTCCGATACCGGTTGGAAGCTCCCGGGCTGTGCCGCCGTGTTCTATGCGTCCATAGTAGAAGATCCCGGGAGCAGGGCAACGGCGATAGAGCGTCCTCATGGAAAGCAACGGCAATGAGTCCAACTCAGGCCGATGCCATGGTGCTCACGGTCCCTCCGGAGCGGCTGCGGGATACCAACGCCTTTCTTGCCAGGGAATGGCTGGTGACGAATGGTCTCGGCGGCTATGCCTCGCAGAGCCTGCTCTGCGCAGCGACCAGAACCTACCACGGCCTGTTCGTTCCGGATTTGCCGGCTCCCTGGGGACGCACGGTCATGATTCCACGTGTTGACGACGACATCCTGGTCGAAGGAGAGGTGGTATCGCTGAGCGGGGTAGAATTTTCCGACGGTCGCCTGAAGAGCAATCTTCTCAAGGTATTCGAGGGGTTCAGTCGGGAGCGGCAGACACCGGTTTGGCGCTTTCGTTTGAAAGGCCGCCGCTTGGAAAAGCGTGTGATCATGTCCTACGGTCACAATTCGGTCTATGTGGAGTATCGTCTCGTGGAGGGTGATCCGGTCAGCCTACGCCTTCGTCCATTCGTGACATTCCGGACGTTGGATGCGGGACTACGCGATGCCTGGCACCCTCCCTTTCCTCTCACGGTCGTCAACGGCCGGCACGAAATGCATCTGTGCGAAGGCGCTCCGTCTTTAAAGCTGTGCCTGCGGCCCCACGGCGGGGTATTCGTAGTGGATGACGAAGTAAGCGCCGGCATCTTCTATCGTGTGGACCAGGATCGCGGGTTGGACCATGTTGAACGTCTCGCCAGCCCTGGATACTTCTCCGCGGACCTCGCGCAGGATCGTTCTCTGGCCTTCGTGGCGAGCACCGAATCGTGGGAACGGCTTGAATGTGATCCGGAAGCCATTTTTGCTGCCGAGGGGGAGCGGCTCGATACCTTCCTGTCTCACGTGCCGGACAAACAAGATGAAGGCATTGAAGGATGGCTCAGTCTAGCGGCTGATCAATTTGTGATTGTCCCCGGATCTCGATTGGAAGAACAGGCGCCGGCGCGGGCATCCAGTAACGAGGCATGCACCATCATCGCCGGGTATCACTGGTTCACGGACTGGGGCCGTGACACGATGATCAGTTTGGAAGGACTTACCCTATGTACCGGCCGCTACCGGGAAGCGCGATCGGTTCTCAGAACGTTTGCCAATTACGTACAAGATGGATTAATCCCGAACCTCTTTCCGGAAGGGGAGCGGACGGGGTTGTACCACACGGCCGACGCCACGCTGTGGTACGTCCACGCGGTCAATCGGTATTACCAGGTGACGAACGACCGCGAGACGCTGCTCGCCTTGCTGCCCATCCTGACGTCGGTGCTCGAGCATCATCTCGAGGGCACGCGCTTCGGAATCGGCGTCGACAAGGACGACGGACTGTTGCGCGCCTCGGCGGAAGGATACCAACTGACCTGGATGGACGCCCTGGTCGATGGTTGGGTGGTCACGCCTCGTCGAGGCAAGCCTGTTGAGATCCAGGCGCTCTGGTACAACGCCCTCCGTTGTATGGCGGAGTGGGACATACTCACCGGTCGATCATCGTCTCGCTGGAGCGAATTGGCGGAGCAGGTGCGGCACTCGTTTCATGAGCGATTTTGGATTGAAGCCGGGGGATATCTTTACGATGTCATCGACGGGGAGCGAGGGGATGATCAGGCATTTCGACCGAACCAGCTGTTGTCCATTTCCCTACCTCACCCGGTGCTCAGGGAGGACCGGTGGCGAAGGGTGGTGGATCTGGCGACAGACCGGCTTCTGACTCCGGTGGGATTGCGAACCTTGTCCCGCGACCATCCCGATTACAAGCCGAGATACCACGGCGATCTCCGCGCGCGGGATGCGGCCTATCATCAGGGGACCGTGTGGGCCTGGCTGATCGGGCCGTTCATCGACGCCTGGATCAAGGTCTACAAGGACAGGTCCAAGGCGCGGGGTATGTTGGACGGGTTCCGTTCCCACTTATTGGATGGCAGCATCGGGACAGTGAGCGAAATTTTTGACGCAGAACCTCCCTATCATCCCCGGGGCTGTATTGCCCAAGCCTGGAGCGTGGCCGAAGTGTTGCGGGCGTATCGGCAGACGCGACCCGAGAGGGAGAGGGTGTGACGAGTTGCAGGTCCGGCGCACGTCGGAACGTCAAGCTGTCGCTATGTGCATGACCTGAACACTGTCGAGATCAACCATCGCCTCTCCCTACCGCCCTCATCGGGCACCGTGAGATTCGATCGGCTGCCACGTGATCCATGGCAACGGTCAGACACCTCCTGCTCAACGCTTACAAACAGTAGGACCTGTTGGCCAAGTGACGGGCGCTGAACAATCGCCAGGGTGCTTTACCCTGGGACCTGGGGGGAGTGCTAGTAGAGTGGATCGTACGGGACTGGTATCAGTGATCGTGACAATCGGTGGAAGTATCCGCCGGAGGCAATCAAGATCACTATGAAAAGGAGAATCGTATGAACGCCACCGTGAGTGCCCTCTCCTTAGCCGGAAGAACCAGACAGAACATTGCTCCCGTTCTGCACGAAACTTGCGCGTGTCTCCGCTGCGGGGGATTCCTGGTCGATGAACGCTGTATGGATGTCGGGGAGAGCTTGGGAGGATACTGGTTCATGGCCATGCGTTGCGTACAGTGCGGCGACATCATTGATGAAGTCATTCTGCGGAACCGTGATGCGCATTTCGTGACGATGCAGCGTGAGGTTGCGCAGGTGGCCTGATCAGCGTAGGTCGTATACCCCCTTCCTGCCCGCGGAGGGCGGTGCCTATCTGAGTGAGGAGTTCAGGCGACCTGCCGGATATCCGTGCGGCTGCCCAGTCAGACAGGACAGGCCATGACGCTGAACCGGAGATTGTCAGTGTGGCGTGAATTCAGCCCGGGATGTTGCACGACAATCTCGCATCGCCCCTTCCGTAATCGCCCGCCTCCGGCGACCGCTCGGTTCCATAGACAGTCCGCATTTGGGGAATAGTAGAGAGGGGATCGTTTTACACCACCTCCCGGATTTTGCTCTCGATCAATGTTTTGAGGATGCTCCAACGGTCATCTTGGCCCTTCGCTAATGCCGTCGCAAATCGCCAGGCTTGTGCCGTGGTAATCTTTCCCGGCAGCGGTGGTTCTAACGGATCGATCACGGCCTGGACCAGGGCCGGGCCTGGGACAGAGAAGGCTTCTCGAAGCACGTCCCGAACCTGGCGCGGATCATCAACCGTGAATCCCTCCGCGCCGCAGGCTTTCGCGAACAGGGCAAAATCGATCGGCTGAAGATCCACGCCATATTGCGGATTCCCTTCGAACGCCAGCTGTTCCCACTTGATCATGCCGAGGAGATTGTTTTTCAGAACGATGATTTTCACCGGCAGGGCATACCTCACCAGCGTGGCCAATTCTCCCATCAACATCGTGCACCCCCCGTCTCCCGCGAGACAGACAATCTGCCGCCCCGGATAGGCGATCCCGGCGCCTAGACTATACGGAAGGCCGTTTCCCATGGAGGCGAGGGTGCCGGATGCCGAAAATTCCATGTTTCCTTTGATCGTGAGATGCCGGGCCGCCCAGGTGGTGACGCTGCCGGTATCGCAACAAATGATGGCGTCGTCGGCGAGGAACTCGTTGACCGCGCGCACGACGACCTGAGGCTTGAGCGGCGCATCCATCCTCGTGCCGCGCGCTTCCATGAGTTCATGCCATTGCTGCATGCTTGCTTGCGCGGTGGTGAGGAACCCGCGATCCGGTTTCTGTTTCAGAAGGGGCAATAACGCGCGAAGGACATCCCAGCAATGTCCGACCAGTCCGACTTCGACGGGGTAGCGCAGCCCAATGCGAGCGGCATCCAAATCGATTTGAACGGCTCGCGCCTGGCCTGGTTTCGGATAAAATTCCAGGTAGGGAAAGCTCGTGCCGGCGATGATCAGCGTGTCGCATGTTTCAAGGACATCCTGCGAAGGGGCCGTGCCGAGGAGGCCGATGCCGCCGGTGGTCAACGGGTGGTCGTCAGGCACCACCGCCTTGCCGAGGAGCGGCTTGATGATCGGCGCGCCGAGCAACTCGGCCAGTTGAAGGACTTCTGCTCTTGCCCCCAGACAGCCGCGTCCGGCCAGGATGGCGATTTTCGATCCCGCGTTGATGACGGCTGCCGCCTTCTCAATCAGCGATTGGGAGGGCAGGGGCAGGGGGTCGCTGTACAGATCGCCGCTATGGCCGGGAATATTCGCCTTGGATCTGTACTCTTCCACGCTCCACTCCTGGATATCTTTGGGAATCGTGATATGGGCCACCGTCCGCCTTGAGATAGCCGTTTTGATGGCTTCGTCCAGGACGTTGCCGACGTGAGCCGGGCTCATGACCCGCTGGCTATAGGCGGCGACGTCGGCGCACAGCCGTTCCAGGTCGACATCCTGCTGATAGTGGGTGCCGATTAAATCGTGGTACGTATGCCCCGTGATGGCGAGCACCGGCTGCCCGTCACATTTTGCATCGTACAACCCGTTCAGCAAATGGATGCCTCCCGGACCGGACGTGGCGAGGCACACGCCCAGTCGCCTCGTAAATTTCGCATACCCGCAGGCGGCCAAGGCGGCTGATTCTTCGTGCCGGACCAATATCAATTTGATTTTCTCCTGGCGTATCCGCAAGGCTTCATAAATGCCGTTGATGCCGTCACCAGGCAGACTGAAAATCGTGTCCACCCCCCAGCTGATCAGCCGATCGATTAACAAATCTGCCACGGTGGTCGTCATCTTGCGTCCTTTCACTGTTCAGGAGAGAGGGGCAGAGCGGAGGCTTGCCGTTTCAGCTGCGGAAGCACGAGTTCCTGCAGCAGGATCTTGATACACGCGGCAATCGGAATGGCCAGTAAGAGGCCATAAAAGCCGCCTAACGCCCCGCCGATGAACACCACAATCAAGACCGTCACCGCACTCATTTCCATGGATTGGCTTTGCACCCAGGGCGTCAGCAGCCAACTTTCGATGAATTGCACCACGAGGTACGCGACGGAGGGCCAGACGACCACGGTCATCAGATCGAACGCGCCGGCGCCGGAAGTAAACCCGTCGAGATATTTCAAGAGAATGGCCAAAGGCCAGCCGATCAATGAGGCATAAGGAATAATGGTGAGAACGCCGGTGATCAGGCCGAGGATGAACCAATACCGGATGCCGGTTAAGGCCCACCCCGCCGAGTAGAGCACGGCAGAGGTCAGGGCGATCGTCAAACGCCCCCGGAAAAACCCGCTGACCGCGTGATCCATCCTCTGCACGATGTGGCGCGCTCGAGGCCGATAGTCGGCCGGGATATAGTGTCTGAGTTGCGCGAGGGCGCTATCAAACTGCCAGGCGAAAAAAAAGAAATAGATCGGAATCAAGACCAGCGCCAGGGTGACGTCAGCCGTCGTCCCGATGACGGCCCCAAGCACGCCAAACGCCTGCCCGGTACCGGAGAAGATTGGTGTCAGAATGGAGAGGGGATCATCACGGAGACTGGTGGCGATCCTCGAAAGCGGTTCCGAAAAATCACCCAGCGTCACATGGTATTGTGTGGCGATACTTTGAAGATAACCAGGCACCCGTTCAGCGAAGGATTGCACCTGCTCGGCGAGTAATGGACCCAGCCATGTCACGAGGCCGCCCAGCATGAGCGCGGACAGAAACAGCACGACAGAAATCGTCACGGGTCTGGGGATGTGCCAGGCTGTTTCAGACCGCCTGACCAGAGGATTCACGAGGTACGCCATGAGCAGCGCGATGAGTACAGGGGTAAACACTCCCCGCAGGTAATAGCCGAACCAGAGTAGAAACAGGATTCCCCCCAGCCACATGAGATCGCGGATGGGGGTAATCTCCCACAAATGACGATTGGCCGCCGGAACGGCTGGTCCGTCGAGACGAGGCACCCGCGTGGACTCTCCCTTTGGGGTTTCGACAGATCCTGGCTTCATACGCCTGACGTCTCCTTCTGTCTCATTCCGTGCGGGAGGTGGCCCGCGGAGGCTTGTGGAGCGATCGATCAGAGGTTGACCGCAAGGCTGAGGCCGCGCCCTCGATCTGCGCGTTGATTTCGCCGCCGAGCAAGATCACCACTCCCGTCAAATAGAGCCACAACATGAGAACGATCACTCCGGCAATAGACCCGTAGGCCGCGTTGTAGTTGCCGAAATGATCGACATAGACTTTAAAGCCTACTGACAGCCCCGTCCAGAGCAGGACGGCCACCACGGATCCCGGTGTGACCCACCGCCAGTCATGTTCCACGTCGGGACAGACTGCGTAAATGATCGCAAGCGCCAGCAACATCAGCCCAATCGCCACGGGCCACTGCAACAGGGTCCACGTGAGCAGGAACAGCCATCCCAACCCTACGATGTCCGCAATCCACGCACCGATCCGCTCGCCATAGAGGATCAGCGTAATGGAGGCGATGATGAACGCGGCAAGACCGATCGTCAGGAGAGTGGCGACGAGACGAACTTTCCAAAAAGGACGGCTTTCCCGGGCGCCGTACACGACGTTGAGCGATTCCATGACGGCTGTGACTCCGCTCGAAGAAGCCCAGAGGGCTCCGAGGAGACCGAGCGAGAGGATGTCGCTCCCGGTTCCCGTCACCACGCTATCCAAATATTTTTGCAATAACGATAGGGCATCGGCCGGCAATACCGTCCGCAGGTAGGTCATCAATTCAGGCAACACCTGTTCAAGCGGAAAAAGGCCTAGCAGTGCGGTGAGGAAGAGTAACGCAGGAAAGAGCGCCAGGAGGAAGTAATAGGCCAATTGAGCCGCACGGCCGAGTATGTCATCCTTCTGGCTGTCGGTCCATAGACGGTGTCCGAATTCTTTCCACCCCAATCCGCCGAGTTTCCAGGGATTCCATCGTGGTGATGCGCTGGTCAGCGACGCCGACACTCTGGCTCCTCTGGTCGTCTCAACTGAAGGGTGACGCCGCGCCGCCCGAAGGGCGGGCGCCCCTGCCTGCTGTGGATTCTGAGTGTGGAGGTTTCCCGTAAGGCTCCCGGGCGTTCTTTCCCGGCTTCCCCTGAGAGGGAAGGATCACGCCGAAGGACCGCGCGATTTCAGGGATCAACTTGCTTGCAAATTCGACCATGAGGGAACAGCCTGCTTGCATCAAGGCTGCTTTGGCTTGGTCCGTATCGGCCCCGAGTTCGCGGCTCATCGTTTCCCATATACCGGGGCGGCTCTGTCTTTCCGTCCTGCGGGCCCTCTGCGGATCGGGATAATAATCGTAGATCCCTTCGGCGCGCCGGGCAGTCTTCTTTTGTTTGCCCTCAGGCTCCGGCATGATCCTGGATGCGTGGGCGCCTGGCGGATAGTAGGCATAGACACCGCGGCCTGGTGCTCGCGTACGGGCCTCCAGGAGGCCGATCGCGTATCCCGCGCACATGGCGCCCCCAAGCATGAGCCAGGGGTAGGCATCGACCTTCTGAACAGGATTCAAAGCCGCTGTGGTTTTATCGACCAACTGCGTCACGCTTTGGGATCCTTCATCGAGTAAGCGCGAAACTTTCATCGTCGCTCCCTCCGCCGTGTCTTTGATGCGTTGTTCCAACAGTTCGAGCTTTCTGGCAATATCCGATCTCGTGTCCACAATATCTTTTAGGTCTTGGTTGATAGCAGCTGTTCTTTGATCCATTTGGCATCTTCCTTTAAGGAGTAAAAGGTGCGAAACGGCCAGAGCCGAAGGGTGGTTCCGATGGTCATCAGGCGAGCGAAAAAGGCGGCGCCCCCTGCGGCGGAAAGTAGCCCGACGATTCCATAACAGGCCCACAAGGGGAGGCCACTGTACGAATGCAAGAGATGCACGAACGTCATGAGCAGAAAGAAAGAAGCCAACAATGCCAGCATCACCGCGATACCGGCGTGCATCGCTCCTTTGACGACCTTCCCTAACTCATGCTGCATTTCATGCCGGGCCAGCTGCATTTCCTGGGCAAAGAGGCGTCGGATATCCTCAACCAGACCTGTCACCAATGACGCGATCGAAATCGGATGGGGATTTTCCATTGCTCTCGTCCTCGTCCGGTTAGTCAGTCCTGGCGCGGGATAAGAGGTATCCACATCCCAATCCGACCAGGAGTGCCTGGAGCGGATAGCGTCGGATCAACGTCTCAAGATCCTCGACGACCCCTGCTATCCCCTGTTCTCGGAAATACGCAGATGTTTCTTTGGTTTTGCGTACGGCGGCGTCCATTGCCTTGTCGGCTGTGCTGCCGTCGGATACCTGCTCGCGTATCTGGTCAACGGTCGATTCGACTGCCTCACCGGTGCGTTTGGCAAGGTGTTCTGCAGAGGCGGCGGTTTGCTCGATGGTGTCCTTAATTAACGATGCGCCGTCTTTCGCTCGGCCTTCCATTCTCTTCATATCCTGATCCATTGATCCTCCTCACCAAGTATAGGGATGTGCGCCTTCGATCACCATACTGCACAGATTAACGGTGCGAAGGTGACCTTTGAACTGGGCAGAGCCCTAGTCTGCCCAGAGGTGCTACCTGCGTCTCATACCTGTTGGCTATAAGGTAGGCGAGCCCGTACGCACGCCTCGAGGTTTTGAAACCGGCGGCCGGTGCATCCGGAGACTGGTATCGGGCCGCATTCATGCAATAGACCCCATGCCGCGGAGCGGTTCACCGCCCGAGGTGATCTCGCAGGCGGATATCCCCGGAACGTACCTGTTGGGTGAGGACCGAATGGACAAGCCGTGGCTCCTCCCGGCTCCGTGCCCGTTCCCCACGTGACTCGGCGATTGCACGACGAACCGTCATGAATAATGTGGGCCAGACCTAAGCGGGCGATGGATCGCTGCCTGCCATCGCCTCCGCCTATGTGTGATCGGTTTGATTTTTTATGGGGCTTGAATTTGTAAGTTATTATTCACGGTGCGCACGCCGGCTACCCCGCGTGTCAGTTCAACGACCCGCATTTTTTGTTCTGCAGATTTGACAACCCCGTTCAGGGTCACCACCCCGCGCTCGGTATCGACATCGATCCGCGAGAAGTTCGAGAGCCGGTCCGAAGACAGTTTAGCTTGCACCGCTGTGGTGATGGAGGCGTCATCGATGGTTTGCCCCGCGGTTTTGCCGGTCGTGGATTGGCAGCCCACCAGCATGATCATGGTGAGGCCGAACATGAAATGAGTCAGATGTTTCATGATGATGGAACCCCTTTTCTAGCCATGTGCGCCGGCACTCCTACTGCCGCGCAGAGAGGACTTACCCGCGCCGTGATGTCGCTTCTTCCGCCGCCCGTTCCGCAGTCTGCATGGTTTCGTCCACAAACTCGCGGGCGGCGCGTCCGGCCTTTCGCAGGGTTTGTTTGCCACCTTCGACATAATCCTGGCCTCGCTCCACGGCCGAGTCCCAGGCTGCGCGTCCCTGTTCCGTTGCCTCATCCAGTTCGTCCTTGGCCCTGGAAGCATAATTACGAAGGGTCGAGCGAAGTTCGTTGCCTGATTGGGGAGCCAGGAGTAGTGCTACCCCTGCTCCGATCAGCGCGCCCGCCAAAAATGCCGACCAGTTGGAAGAATCATCTGTATGCATGTGTGACCTCCTTCGACCGTGTCCGTGAATGGTGACGAACTCCAAACCTACGCGCGTTTCCCGTGACTACTGATTACCTGCTGTGCGCGTGCAATCAGACTAACAGGATGTGGCGATCCTCAAACTAGGCATGGCCCTAGTTTGAGTACCAGCGGACGACTGTATCCTGTCTACCGGCGCCGGAGAAGCAGGTAAATGTCATGCGGTCATGATGAACGACGTCCTGCCTTTAACCGCAGGAGGATGTCCTCAGTGATAGGAGGGGAAGGATGGTACGAGACATGGATGTCGGCCTTGCCACGATCGCAGCATGCGTTCCGTTCTTGCCACCTGTGCGATTCGGGTCGAGGAGTGGCGTATCGGCGACAGGGCCTCTCTCCCTGAGGTATCGGCCAGCCAACCGGATTCGGCCACTTCCGTATGACTGTGGATCGATACCGACGCGGTCTGCCTCCGATGTACAGCGGCTCGGCTCTCCCTTGGACACGTGGGTCGGCAAAGATCCTATGCAACCATTCAGGCGGAGATGCAGAACCGCCTCTATGAGGTCGGTTCCTATCCGAGGATTTCAAGGTATTTCCGGCGGCACTGTGAAAAGGCAGGGAGGATGGGCTGTCGTTGAACAGGGAAGAACCGAAGGAGTGTTATCTAAATGGTGCGCCCGACAGGACTTGAACCTGTAACCTTCTGATCCGTAGTCAGATGCTCTATCCATTGAGCTACGGGCGCTGCCCACACTTTTGAGCCCGCTCGAAGACAGTGCCTCCGGAGCGGGCTCAAAAGTACAGCCCGTTATACAGGCTTGAGGGAAGAGCGGTCAAGTCTGTTGAACAGACATATTCCTAGAATAGGCTTCGACTCAATTCTCCCGATGGAGAACTTTCATTGCCGCTTTTGTCATAGGCCGTCACGACAAAGAAATAGGTGGAACCCAAGGGCAGAGTCAGCCGCGTCGAGGTCACGTTGCCCACGTCGAAGGCCTGCGTGCGGGCACCGGAACTCGTGCCGACATACACGCGGTAGCCCTGCAGGTCTGCCTCAGTGTTGGCATTCCACATGACCGTGACCGTGCCGGTTGCCGATGCAGAAGGAGGTGGTGGCGGCGAGGTCGCGCTTGCCGTCGGCGAGGGCGGGGGCGGCGTCGTGCTGCCACTGGCGAGGACGGACAGTGAGACGGGGATACGCATGGTTTGCGATCCGTTCGGGCCGCTCTCCACGATATAGACAACTCCCGTGTAGTTTCCCACGTTCATGGTCGACGTGTTGACCGTCACCGTGATGGGATCAATTTCCGTCGTGATGGTCTGCGTGCTGCCGTAAGGCGGATTCAGCGTCGTCCACGACTGGTTTGCGCTGATGCTATAGCTGCTCTGTTGCGTGCTGGACTTTTGCAAATTGAAAATGCCGGACACGGTGTTTCCTTGCGCGGCCGTGAGTGAGAGCGATGATGGAAAGGCTTGGAGCATCGGCGTTAACGAGCTGGCCGGCGGCGGCGGGGGCGGCGTCGTCGAAGGCGGTGGAGGTGGAGGGGTCGTTGACGGTGGTGGCGGTGTGGTTGAAGGGGGCGGCGTCGTCGACGGCGGCGGAGGTGGTGTTGTGGTGCCGGTTGCCATGACCGCGAGCGACACGGGAATGCGCAAAATTTGTGATCCGTTGGGGCCGCTTTCAGAAATATACACGACACCCGTATAGGTGCCGACGTTCAAGGCAGACGTATTGACCGAAACCGTAATCGGATCAATTTCGGTGCTAATTGTCTGGGTGCTGCCATACGGTGGATTCAATGTCGTCCACGATTGGTTCGCACTGATGTAATAGCTGCTCTGTTGCGTGCTGGACTTTTGCAGATTGAACACGCCGGTTGCCGTGTTGCCCTTTGCAGCTGTGAGCGCAAGGGCGGACGGGAAGGCCTGGAGCAACGGCGTCAACGAGCCGGTCGGCGGCGGCGGGGGCGGCGTCGTCGATGGCGGCGGAGGTGGAGGGGTCGTTGAGGGTGGGGGTGTGGTCGACGGAGGCGGCGGTGGTGGTGGTGTTGTTCCGGCCGCCGTCACAGTGGTGGTGACGGGAATGCGCAAAAGCGTCGACACGCCTGGACCCGATTCTCCAATGTACACCACTCCGGAATAGGTGCCCACCCCGAGTCCCATCGCCGAGGTATTGACGGTGACGGTCAGGGAATCCGTTTCAGTGGTGATGGTTTGCGTGCTGCCATAGGCAGGGTTCAGCCAGATCCATCCCTGATTCGTGCTGATGAGGTAGCTATGTTGTTCGGTGCTCGACTTGCTAAGGCTGAGGGTTCCTGAGGCCGTGCCTCCCTGCGCTACCGTCAATGAGAGGGCGCTGGGTGTGCTGACGATATTCTGCGCCAGCGCGCCGGTTGCTCCCGCAACGAGATCGCACAGCCACAACATCAGCATCAAGACCACAAGGTGTCCCGCCGCATCTCGCCGCATAATGCGTGGTGGATGCTGAATCGGTATGAAATGCCGTGGCGTCATAGTCCGTACTCCCTTAGGTATTCTTTCTAAATTGAAAAAATGAAACAATTGTCGGTGAGCAACAGGCGTGCCACAACAAATCTCTTCAGCGTTCTTCTTAATTGATTGTCGGGAATCGCTCAGCGGAGTTCGGTGGGATTCCCGTCTGGATATCGTTCAGAGCCGACCCTAACGGATCAAACGCGAATAGGCAAGAAAAAATTTCACTCGTCTCACGTACCTTGCGTGGACATCCCCCTCGTAGAAATGCTCTAGGAAATTTTTTCCTCCTGTAGGGTCGTGGCACTCCGGCGTACAAAATCGGAACGGCGGTCTTCCGATGATGAGTCTTTTCTGATCGTCCTCAGGCAGACGTATCGGGAGGGTCCGGCCATAGATCCGGCCAGGGCCGAGAAAGTTGTTGACCATGCCGGACAGGTAGGGTATCAGTGGGCGCGCTGTTCCGGACGGGATACGTAGTCTGGCGGTTGTGCGGACATATCTTTGGCCCGGATGGTAAGGGAGTGCCACACCTATGATTCAGTTGCGATGTCTGCTCTGTGTGGTATGCGCTTGCCTGGCGTGGTCCACCACTGGTCCGGCGGGCGCTGAAGTTCCTGCGGCACAGTCTTCGTCGATTGCGCAGGTCGATCTCAGAATTTCCGAATGGTTCAGCCAGGGTGAAACGGTTTGGAGCCACAATGCGTCCGGCCTGGATCCCAACCTCGGGAATCCCAGTTCGAAACTCAAATACAAGGATACCGGCACGAACGTGACTGAGATTACCGGCCGGGTGCAGTTGAAGAATAAGATATTTTTCCGTGGTGCCTTCGGATATGGGTCCATAGGCGGAGGGCGTCTCACGGATGATGACTTTTTGAGTGCGCAAGGAGCCGCGTCACAAGGGGCGACCGTGAGCGGAGAACATCGGTTTTCACGAACCTACAGCGATATTGGCGGTGACCATCTCTGGTACCTCAATGGTGATGTGGGCGCGACAGCGCATACCTTCAAGGATAACAAGGGGACTCTGGGAGTGTTTGTGGGATTGCAGTATTGGCGGGAACGGCATGTGGCCACGGGAGTGACGCAAGCGGAATGTACGACCGCCTCATCTCCCAGTTCAGAATTTCACTGTTCTTCCGCCGGCACGGTTGGATTTCGCAATCAGGCGATCATCACCAACACGACCACATGGTTTTCTGGTCGTCTCGGTGGGGAGCTGGAATATAAGTTCGATCGTCGTTTCAGCGTCGAGGCCAAGGTGGCGATGCTGCTGTCGTATTTAAATAATGAGGACGTACACCACCTTCGCACCGACCTTGCGCAAGACCCGAGTTTTAGAATGACCGGCCTCGGGATCGGCACCACCTCGGATTTTAATCTGCGTGTGAAAATCTGGGATCGGCTGTACCTCACGGGAGGGTACCGCATCTGGTGGAATCGGGTACTCGTCAACGATCAGTGGAAATTATACGGCTCGGACGGTTCTACGGCTTCCGCGCCCGTGACCCAGTTCCAAACCCTCCGGCACGGACCGACGATCGGACTGACCTATACCTTCTAGCAGGCGACCTGACGTCCGCACAGATCATCCACTGTTTCCCTCCGTGAGATACGTTTCACGAACGACGTGTCATGGCGCAGTGCTTAGCGTGATCGGGAGGGGCCGGTCTCTTCTTCATATTCCATAAAGAGTCGTTTGGCCTCCGGGTGCAGGAGATGGGGTTGCCCGTAGGGGATGCCGGCGGTCCGAAACAGCGGCGTGAGCTTTTCGTTCGGGTGCAGGTAGCCGGCCCGCAGCGGAACCGATCGCTTGGTGTGGCGGATGAGCGAACAGGGGGTCGGACGAATGGCGGTTAACCAGTCCGCAATATCCTGCGGATTGCCGATGGAGGCGGAGAGAAGCAGGAGACGAGCCTGCGAAGGACAAAAAATCAAGGTTTCTTCCCACACGACCCCGCGCTCCGGATCAGCCAGGTACTGTGATTCATCCATGATCACCAGCCCCAACGTATCCAACCGCACATCGATCTCGCCTCCGGCCGCGTCATACAGCAGATTGCGCAAGATCTCCGTGGTCATGATCAGCAAGGGTGCTTGCGCATGCTCGCGGCGGTCGCCGGTCAGGATGCCCACCTGGCCTGGGCCGAACACCCGCGAGAACTCGGTAAATTTCGTGTTGGAGAGCGCCTTGAGCGGTGACGTGTAGATTACGGTTCGATTCTCGCGCATCGCGCGGGCGGTCGCCTCGATCGCGACAAAGGTCTTGCCGCTCCCTGTCGGGACGCTGACAACCACATCGGTCTCGGCGAGTTTCGCCAGCGCCTCCACCTGCCAGGCATCCGGAACAAAGGGTTGCGGCGGAGGCACACCGATTCCTGCCAGCCATTCGTGGAGCGAGACTGGCGGCTCATGATGGCCATGGTCGTCGGTTCTGTGCGGGCGTGATGGAGCGGAAACGGCCTGCCGGGAGCGTGCCTCAGTGGGTCGCGGTTTTTCAGCGGGCGCCGGTTGAGGCCGTTGAGCCCGTTGGTCGATCAGGGCCTGCAGGTCGGATTCCAGTCCCGGGCGATTTTCAGCGGAGGCTTGCAGGAGCAGATCGACCAGCTTGCGTTTTCCGGAGCGGAAATGCCGGCTGATTCTTCCCCGCGCCAGGCGATGGAGCAGGGCGACCGGTTGCTGCAGCAACAACTCTT
>WBZN01000173.1_pt1 | contig 87138 bp, 87 predicted proteins | sample 5204281 | NCBI WGS metagenome assembly WBZN01 (sample SAMN12344347, study PRJNA552823) | activated sludge metagenome | biome: Activated sludge suspended growth; feature: Nitrification reactor; material: Wastewater; isolation source: activated sludge from nitrification reactor of wastewater... | reverse complement strand
ATCGGGTAGTGACCCGACAGCTCCGTGTCGAGGTACTTGGCGAACACCTCGACGTGGCGCGCCTCGTCCATCACCTGCGTGGCGGCGTAGTACTTCGCGTCGATCCACGGGACGGTCTCGACGATCTGCGCGGTGCAGATCAGCGCGCCCTGCTCACCGTGCATGAACTGGCTCAGGCTCCAGTTCTGCGACTCGATGCCGAGCTGGATCCACTGGTCCTCGGTCCAGGACTCGAAGCACGTGCCCTTGAGGTCGAGGTCCGCCGCGAACGGGCTGCCCATCTGGGCGGCGTTCGCGAGCACGACGGCCGCCTGGTCGACCTCGATCGACCAGTCGAGGTCGGTCTCGCCGTTCCACTGCGACGTCTTCGCCTTCTCGTAGAGCTTGATCAGCGCCGGGCGCGAGCGCTCGTAGTCCCACGTGAAGAGGGCGTCGGACTCGGCGCGCACCGTGTGCACGATGTCGTCGACGTCCGAGTTGGTGATCGAGAGGATCGACTCCAGATCGTCGACGTCTTCGCGACCGATCATCTCGTAGTTGGTGCTCATGGTCTTACCTCTCGGTGGTGTCGGTGGAACGGGGGCAGATGGCGGGGATCACGTGGCGACCGACGAGCGCGCGCACGGCGTCCTCGTCGGTCATCGAGGCCTCGTCGCGGTCGGGGTGGAGGTACGCGAGGAGCACCCGCGCGCACCACTCCGCCGCGCGTGGCGCGCGGTCCGGGGGGACGAACCGCGCGAACGCCGGGGCGAAGCGGCGCCGCGCCTCGGCGAAGAGATGGTCGCCGCCCTCGAACGAGAGGGCGGGCAGCACGACCTCGGGCTCGTACTCGAGCGCGCGGCCGAGCACCTCGTGCGCTTCGATCGTGCGCGCGGCGGTGAGCATCATCGCCACCACCGCGTCCTCGAGGTCCGTCTCGGCGGCGCCGGCGGCGAGCACGTCGGCGGTGAGGCGATCGACCTCGCGGTCGACGACCGCGGTGACGAGCGCGAGTCGGTTGGCGACGTAGCGGTAGACGGTGGCGCGGGAGCAGCCGGCCTCACGGGCGACATCGTCGAGCGTCGTCTTCGCCACCCCGAAGCGGGCCCAGCACACCAACGCGGCATCGAGGATGCGCGCGGTCGTCTCGTCCGTTTCGGACGCTTCGAGGCGCAGGGGGAGCGCAGTCGGGACGGGCATGACCGTGAGACAGTAAGGCGATGAGTGTCTCACCGTCAATGTGTCCGGCGTCACGGACGCCGACCCCGACCGTCAGGCGAGGGCGGCCGGGGCGAGGATGCCGGCCAGGACCTGCTCCCGCACGACGGTGTGGACCTGGTCCGGGTCGTCGAGGTCCCACGATCCCGGGGACGTGATGAGCGAGAGGATCATGCGCGCGACGAACCCGGCGCTCGCCTCGAGGTCGACGCCGGCGACGAGGCGGCCCGCCACCCGCTCGCGCTCGAGGTACGGGAGCAGGAAGGCGGTGATGAACTCGAGCGGGCGCTCCTGCTCGGTGGTCAGCAGCGGCAGCAGCTTCTCGGGCTCGGCGACGAGCACCTTCTGGAGCACCGCGTGGTCGCGCACCGCCTCGTGGGCGAACGCCAGGCCCTGCTCCACGAGCGACGCGAAGTCGGCGGAACCCGCGACCGCCTCGGCGAGGCGACCGAAGAAGCGGCCCATCTCCCACCCGACCGCGGCGCGCAGGAGCTCGTCCTTGCCGCCCGGGAACGCGCGGTAGACCGTGGCCCGCGAGACGCCGGACTGCTTCACGACGTCCTCGACCGTGGTCTTGCCGAGCCCGTAGCGCGCCACGCACTCGTACGCCGCTTCGAGCAGGCGCTCCCGCAGCGCGGGGTCGACGCGGTTGGCGTTCACGGGTCGAGGAGGGTCTCCAGCCCGACGGTGAGCCCCTCGGGCAGCGACGCGACCCTGCGCACCCCGAGCAGGACCCCCGGCATGAACGACGACCGGTCGAACGTGTCGTGGCGGATGGTCAGCGTCTGGCCGGTGGTGCCGAGCAGCACCTCCTGGCTCGCGATGACGCCCCGCAGGCGCACCGCGTGCACGTGGATCGATTCCTCGACGATGCCGCCACGCGCGCCCTCGGCGACGACCTTGCTCGTCGGATCGCTCCCCCACTCGCGCGACGCCGCGGCGATCCGCCGGGCGGTCGCCATGGCGGTACCGGACGGCGCGTCGATCTTGCGGTCGTGGTGCAGCTCGATGATCTCGGCCGTCTCGAACCAGGGGGCGGCCAGCTCGGCGAACCGCATCATCAGGATGGCGCCGATCGCGAAGTTCGGCGCGACGAGCGCGTTGGCGCCCGAGTGCGAGAACAGCTCGGCGTACTCGTCGAGGTCGTCGTTGGAGAAGCCGGTCGTGCCGACGACGGCGTGCACGTCGTGCGCGGCGCACCAGCGCAGGTTCTCACGGGCCGCGTCGAGCACGGTGAAGTCGACGACCACCTCGGCACCGGCGTCGAGCAGCGCCTGCGGCTCGGCGGCCACCGTCAGGCCGGTGCCGGCGACGGTGCCACCCGCGCCGTGCGGGTCGACCGCGGCCACCAGCTCGAGGTCGTCGGCGCCGAGCACGGCCTCGCAGACCGTCGCGCCCATCCGCCCCGCCGCCCCGAACACACCCACCTTCGTCACGCCCGGCAGGTTAGGAGACGGCTCGCCGGCGGTCCGGCTCCGTTCCGACGCGCGAATCGCGCCGTTTCCGTCGCGTATCGAGCGCCGGAAGCGTGGGGTGTCGGTCAGGCGGCGGAGTCGATGGCGTGCATCGGGCCGACCACCGAGACGACCTGCTCGGCGGACGCGAAGACCCGCTCCACCACGCGACGGAGGTCGTCGACCGTGACCGCGTCGACCTCGGCGACCATGTCGTCGACCGTCGGCACCTCGCCGAGGGTCAGCAGGCTGCGCCCGAGGCGGTGCATCCGGCTCGAGCTGGTCTCGAGCGCGAGCGTGGTCGAGCCCTTGAGGTGACCCTTCGCCGCCTCGAGCTCGGCCTCCGGGACCCCGTCGGCGACGAGGCGATCCAGCTCGGTGCGGATCACGTGGCGGGTCTCGGCGATGCGGTCCGGCGCGGTCCCGGCGTAGATCGAGAACGAGCCGATCGCCTGGTAGGCCGCGCGGTACGAGTACACCGAGTACGCGAGGCCGCGCTTCTCGCGGATCTCCTGGAACAGCCGCGACGACATCCCACCGCCGAGGAGCTGGTTCAGGACCGACAGCGCGTACCGGTCGGGATCGTCGCGGGCGACGGAGCGCATCGAGACGACGAGGTGGGCCTGCTCGGTGTCGCGCCGCTCCCCCGTCGCGGCGATCGGCGCGCCGTGCGCCACCTCGGGTCGGGCGGGCCGGACGCCCCCGGTCGACGGGACCCGCCGGCCGACGCGGTCCATCACCATCTCGTGCGACAGGTTGCCGGCCGCGGCGATCACGACGTTGCCCGGCCGGTAGTGACCGGCGTGGTAGTCCGCGATCGCGTCGCGCGACATCGCCGTGATGGAGTCACGCGTACCGAGCACCGAGCGGCCGAGCGGGTGGCCGGGGAAGAGCGCGGCGTTCGCGAGTTCGTGGACGACGTCGTCGGGGGTGTCGTCGCGCATCCCGATCTCCTCGAGGATGACGCGCCGCTCCGACTCGACCTCGTCGGCCCGGAAGGCGGGGTGCCACACGACGTCGGCGAGGATGTCGAGCGCGAGGCCCACGTGCTCGTCGGGGACGCGCACGTAGAACGCCGTGTACTCCTGGGTGGTGAAGGCGTTCATGTCGCCACCGACCGACTCGACCGCGCCGGCGATCTCGGCGGCGCTGCGGTCGTCGGTCCCCTTGAAGAGCAGGTGCTCGAGGAAGTGCGACGCGCCGCGCTGGTGGTCGGCCTCGTCGACCGCACCGGAGCCGACCCAGAAGCCGACCGCGACCGACCGCAGGTGCGGCATCACCTCGGTGACGACCCGGGCGCCGTCCACCACGCCGATCTCGACGCGCTCGCGCGCTCCGCGTTCCACGTTCGACACGGTTCGGACCGGTTCGTCCGGCTCGTCGGCGGTCATCGACCCCACAGCCACTCCACCCGCAGCATCCATTGACCCCGTATCGACGCGCTCCGTGGTCACCCTGAGTGGGATTCGCCACCGCGGGCCGGACATCGGTCACCGAGCCCGCCCGCGCCACGACCACGGGCGCCGACTTCGGTGAGGAACGGGCCCCTCTGGCAGCCCATTGCTCACCGAAGTCGGGAAGGAGCGGCGGGGCCGGCGGACGCGAGTGAGGGCGCCGGCCGGAGCCGACGCCCTCACTCGTCACACGCGTGCGGTCGGCGGTCGGACGACCGCCGGGGAACTACCGGCGGCGGTTGCCGCCGCCCCGCCGGCCACGGCCGCCACGGTCACCACCGCGGTCACGGTCGCCGCCGCGCTCGCTCCGGCCCTCGGACGGGCCGAGCTCGCCGAACTCCTCGCGGGCCTGGGCGTCCCACTCGTCCTCGAAGCTCGCGACCTTCGGGCGGTCGCCGCCGCGGTCACCGCGGTCGCCGCCCCGGTCCGAGCCGCCGCCCTCCGAGCCACCCTCGGTGCCCTCGGGCGCATCGCCCGCGAGCGACAGCGAGAGCTTGCCGGAGTTGTCGATGTCGTCGACGCGGACGGTGACCTCGTCGCCGAGGCTGAACACGTCCTCCACGCGGTCGATGCGCTTGCCCCGACCGATCTTCGAGATGTGGAGCAGGCCGTCACGGCCCGGGAGGATGTTCACGAACGCACCGAACTTGGTGATGTTCACGACCTTGCCGGTGTACTCCGCGCCGAGCTCGGCGGTCGGCGGGTCGAGGATCAGCTCGATCCGGCGACGCGCCTCGTCGACCTGCGACGAGTCCTTCGAGCCGACGCTCACCGTGCCGACGACGCCGTCGTCGGACACCGCGATGTCGGCCCCGGTCTCCTGCTGGATCGTGTTGATGACCTTGCCCTTGGGCCCGATGACCTCGCCGATCTTGTCGATCGGGATCTCGAAGCTGATGATCTTCGGGGCGGTCGGACGCACGTCCTCACGCGGCGCGGCGATGGCGCCGTTCATCACGTCGAGGATCTTGAGCCGGGCGTCCTTCGCCTGCTGCAGCGCGGCGGCGAGGACGTCGGCCGGGAGACCGTCGATCTTCGTGTCGAGCTGGAGCGCGGTGACGAACTCCGACGTGCCGGCGACCTTGAAGTCCATGTCGCCGAACGCGTCCTCGGCGCCGAGGATGTCGGTGAGGGTCGTGTACTTGCCGTCGGCGTAGACCAGACCCATCGCGATACCCGCGACCGGCGCCTTGATCGGCACGCCCGCGTCCATCAGCGAGAGCGTCGAGCCGCAGACCGAGCCCATCGAGGTGGAGCCGTTCGACGACAGCACGTCGGAGACGACACGCAGCGTGTAGGGCCACTCCTCCTTGGAGGGGACGACCGGCACGAGCGCCCGCTCGGCGAGCGCGCCGTGACCGATCTCGCGGCGCTTCGGCGAGCCGACGCGGCCGGTCTCACCGGTGGAGAACGGCGGGAAGTTGTAGTGGTGCATGTACCGCTTGCGGTCCTCGAGACCGAGCGTGTCGACGATCTGCTCCATGCGGAGCATGCCGAGCGTGGTGACCGACAGGACCTGGGTCTCACCCCGCTGGAACAGACCCGAGCCGTGCACCGTGTTGACGAGGCCGACCTCGGCCGACAGCGGCCGGATGTCGGTGACGCCCCGACCGTCGATGCGGACGCCCTCGTTGACGATGCGCGTGCGCACGACCTGCTTCTGCAGCGACCGGAACGCGGCGCTCACCTGCTTGGCGCGGTCCGCGTACGGGCCGGGCGCGTCGGCGGTGCCGACGAGAGTGGCGACCAGCGCGGCCTTGATCTCGTCGAGGCGGTCGTTGCGGTCGTTCTTGTCTGCGATGGCCATCGCCGCGGCGGTGTCGGTGCGGGCCTCGCCCGCGACCGCCTCGAAGACCTCGTCGGTGTAGTCGACGTTCGGCGTGTACTCGATCGTCGCGATCGGACCGTCGGCCGCGATCACGGCCTCACGCAGCTGCAGCTGCAGGTCGATCGACGCGCCGATCCACTGCTTCGCGGCCTCGAGTCCCTCGGCGATGGTCTCCTCGGTGACCTTCGGGGCGCCGGCCTCGTAGAGGGCCCAGCTGTTCTCGGTGCCGCCCGCCTCGACCATCATGATGGCGATCTCGCCGGCGTCGGTGCGCCGGCCCGCGACCACGAGCTCGAACGTGGAGTCGTCGCCCTCCTGGTAGGTGGGGTGGGCCATCCACTCGCCGTCGTAGTGCGCGAGGCGCACCGCGCCGATCGGGCCGTCGAACGGGATGCCCGAGATCATCAGCGCCGCGCTGGCACCGTTGATCGACAGGACGTCGTGCGGGTTCTCCTGGTCCGAGCCGAGGATGGTCGCGATGACCTGGACCTCGTTGCGGAAGTCGGAGGGGAAGCTCGGCCGCAGCGGGCGGTCGGTGAGGCGGCAGGTCAGGATCGCCTGCTCGCCGGGACGGCCCTCACGCCGGAAGAACGAGCCGGGGATCTTGCCCGCGGCGTACATGCGCTCCTCGACGTCGACCGTCAGGGGGAAGAAGTCGATGCCCTCGCGGGGCTTCGACGTGGCGACGGTGCTCAGGATCACCGTGTCGCCGACGGTCACGACGACGGCGCCGGCGGCCAGGTTGGCGAGCTTGCCCGTCTCGATGGACATCTCGAGTCCGGCCGCGTTGATCGGGCCGGATACGCGAATCGCGTCACCCATGGGTGCGCTCCTCTCACCCCGGCGCGTCGCGCGCCGGGTTCTTGGGTGAGGGGCGGTTCCCAGTGGTCATCGCTCGACCGGGCCCGCGCTCGCGAGGGGCGCGAGGTTCGAGCGGTGGCGACTGACAACCCCCACCTCACGTGGGTTGGTTCGCCGCGTCGCGGGGATGGCCCCGGACGCGAAGAAGGGCCGCCCGGAGGCGTCCCTTCGAGGGTTCCGCTACCGGCGGAGTCCCAGCTTCGCGATGAGCGCCCGGTAGCGCTCGACGTCGTTGCGCCGGAGGTAGTCCAGCAGGCGACGACGACGACCCACGAGCATGAGCAGCCCACGGCGGCTGTGATGGTCCTTCTTGTGGACCTTCAGGTGCTCCGTGAGGTGGTTGATGCGCCCCGTGAGGAGCGCCACCTGCACCTCCGGCGAGCCGGTGTCGGTCTCGTGGAGGCGGTGCTCGGTGATCGTGGCGGTGGTATCGGGCATGCGAGAACAGGGATCCTTCGATTGCGGAAGCGGGAAGGGTACCACGACGGCCCCTCCGCCGCCCGGACGGACCGGGCCGACGGGGTCCCCAGACTGCCAGTTCCCGGCCGATCCGCCCCAATCCGGCGGGCCACGGCGCGAGACTGCCGCCGTGCCGAGCGACCCCGACTCCCCCGCCGAGCAGTTCCGCCGCGTCGCCGCCGCGTTCTCGGACGTGGCCCACTCCGTGCCGCCGGGCCGGTGGGACGATCCGTCGCCGTGCGAGGGCTGGTCGGCACGCGACGTCGTGGGCCACATGGTCGAGTGGATGCCGCCGTTCCTCGCGTCCGTCGGCGCGCCGCTCGGTGCGGTTCCCGACGTGGACCCCGATCCCGCCGCCGCCTGGGACACCCTCGCCGCCGGGATCCAGGCCGTGCTCGACGACCCCGACCACGCGGCGCGGGACATCACCCACGAGCACCTCGGCACGCTCACCGTCGAGGACGCGATCGCGATGGCCGTCACGGGTGACGTGCTGATCCACACCTGGGACGTCGCCCGCGCGACCGGCGGCGACGAGACGCTGCCCGCCGACGTCGTCCACGGGATGGTCGAGCGGACCGAGCCGATGGGCGACTCGCTCGAGGCGAGCGGTCACTTCGGTCCCCGGGTGGAGGTGGCGGCCGACGCCGACGAGCAGACCCGGCTGCTCGCCTTCATGGGTCGACGCGCCTGACGTGCGGACCCTGGGATCAGGCGCCCAGGATCTCCCGGGCGCGGTCGCAGTCGCGGTGCATCTGGGCGACGAGGTCGTCGACGGCGTCGAAGCGCTGCTCCCCACGGAGGCGCTCGACGAACTGCACCGCGACCACCTGACCGTAGAGGTCGCCGTCGAAGTCGAGCAGGTACGCCTCGAGCAGCGAGTACGGCTGCGCGGCGTAGAACGTGGGCCGGCGCCCGAGCGAGATCGCCGCCGGGTGCAGCGTGTCGTCGGCGAGGCGCACCCGGCCGGCGTAGATGCCGTCGGCGGGCAGGCACGTGGAGGGCGGGAGCGCGACGTTCGCGGTCGGGAACCCGAGCTCGCGGCCGCGCCGGTCGCCCATCACCACCTCGCCGCGCACCTCGTGCGGCCGGCCGAGCAGGTCCGAGGCACCACGCACGTCGCCGGCGGCGAGCCGGTGCCGGACGCGCGTCGACGAGTACGGCTCGTGGACGGGATCCGACTCCGGCGCGACCAGTCCGAGCCCGATGACCTCGAAGCCGAGGTCGGCTCCCATCTTCTCGAGCAGGGCGACGTTGCCGCCGCGCCGGTGCCCGAAGTGGAAGTCGGCGCCGACGACCACGAGCTGGGCGCCGAGCAGGCCGACGAGCACTTCGTGCACGAACTCCTCGGCCGTCTCCTTGCTGCGCCCCTCGTCGAACTCGAGCACGGCCACGACGTCGACGAGGTCCGCGTCGACGAGCAGCTCGAGCTTGTGGTCGAGCTGCGTGAGCAGCTGGGGTGCGGTCTCGGGGCGCACGACCTCGGCGGGGTGCCGGTCGAACGTGACGCACACCGCGTCGAGGCCACGCGCGTCGGCGAGCTCACGGACGAGCTGGAGCACCTTGCGGTGCCCGCGATGGACACCGTCGTAGGCGCCGATCGTCACGACGCTGCCCTCGCTGACGACGGGCGCACCCTCGCCCACCCGTACGACCCGCGTCACCATCGCCTCATTCTCCCGTACCGGCGGGCGGGATCACCACTGCGGGCTTGATCCGCCCCTTCGACCGCTCGTAGACGGCGAGCAGGACGCCGTCCCCGTCGACGAGCGCGAACGGGCCCGGACCCGTGAGCGGCGCCGGCGCGTCGGCCTCGGCGAACACCCGGCCCGTCGCGATGAGCGCCGCCGCGTCCGTGCCCACGACATGGGTCTCCATGCCCCGCAGCGCCTCGGCCGGGGTGAGCAGCGCGGCTTCCGGCGTGGTGAGCAGGTCGTCGAGCGCGGTCGCGTCGGCGAGGGTGAACGCGCCGACCCGCAGGCGGCGCAACGTCGCGAGGTGGGCGTGACCGCCCAGCGCCGCGCCGAGATCGGCCGCGAGCGTCCGGATGTAGGTGCCGCTCGAGCACACGACCCGGACGGTGGCACTCGGGAAGTCGCCGGGCGTGAAGTCCTCGAGCTCGAAGGCGTGGACGGTCACGGGCCGCGGCGCGCGCTCCACCTCCTTGCCTTCTCGTGCGAGCTCGTGCAGGCGGCGCCCGCCGACCTTCAGCGCGGAGACCATCGGGGGGACCTGCTCGATCGCGCCGACGAACGGTCGCATCGCGGCGCGGACCTCGTCGCCGGTCACCGGCATCGGCGCCCGGGCCAGCTCCTCCCCCGCCGCGTCGAGCGTGCTCGTGGCAACGCCGAACGCGATCTCCCCTCGGTACTCCTTGGTGGTCTCCTGGAGGAACCGCAGCAGCCGCGTCGCCCGTCCGAGCCCGACCAGCAGCACGCCGGTCGCGTCGGGATCGAGCGTGCCGGCGTGGCCGATCCGGCGCTGCCGGGTGGCACCGCGCAGCTTGGCGACGACGTCGTGGCTGGTCCAGCCCGCGGGCTTGTCGACGACGAGCAGCCCGTCGAGCACGGTGGACGGTGGGACTAGAGCGACGCGCGGATGCGCGCGACGGTGTCGCCGATCCCCACGTCGGAGGTGAACCCGGCGGCGAACCGGTGTCCCCCGCCCCCGTGGGCCGCCGCGATGCGCTGCACGTCGGTCGCCCCGACCGAGCGGAGGCTCACCCGGACGGCACCGTCGGCGTCCTCTTTGAGGACGCACGCGACATCGGCCTCCGCAGTGCGCCGGACGATGTCGATCAGACCCTCGACCTCGTCCATGGTCACGCCGTGCCGCTGCAGCTGCTCCTGGGTGACCGCGGTCCAGACGAACGACTGGTCCCGCACCAGGGTCATGCCCGCGAGCGACTCGCCGAGCAGCGCGAGGTACGCGAAGGAGTGCTCCTCGAAGAGCGTGCGGCTGAGCGAGCTGACGGGCAGGTCGAACTCGAGCAGCTCACCGGCGAGCGCGAACACCTCGGGCGTCGTCGTCTCGTACTGGAACCGGCCGGTGTCGCAGACCAGCGCGACGTAGAGGCAGAACGCGACATCGCGTGTCACCGGCAGACCGAGCACCCGGATCAGCTCGCGCACGACGACGCCGCTCGCGGCGGCGCCCGGGTCGATGACGTTGATCGTGCCGTAGCGCTCGTTCGACACGTGATGGTCGACGACGATCAGCTCACCCGCGGTCTCGGCGACCGGTGCGAGATCGCCGAGGCGGCCCACGGCACCGCAGTCGAAGGTGACGACGACCTCGGATCCGGTGCCGAGCTCGCCCGGCGGCGTGAGCAGGTCGAGACCGGGCAGGTCCCGGTAGTGGGGCGCGACCGCGAACGGCGACGGGAACGACGCCAGGCTCTCGCGCCCGGCGGCACGCAGCGCGTGGTGCATCGCGAGCACCGATCCGAGCGCGTCGCCGTCGGGGTTCACGTGGCAGAGCAGCGTGACCCGGTCGGCGCTGTCGATGGCCTTGGCGGCCCGCTCCAACGCGGCGTGGTGGTCCTCGTACTGCGCGCTCACTCGTCGGCCTCGAGCCCTCGGTCGTCGCCTTCCCCGTCACCACGACCCGGGCCGTCGTGGAGTTCCCGCAGGATGGCGTCGATCCGCAGGCCATCCGTCACAGCGGGATCTTCGCGGAAGCGGAGGGTCGGAAGGTATTTCATCCGCACCTGGCGTCCCAGGACCGAGCGGAGGTGCGGGGTCGCCGACTCGAGGGCGGTGGCGGTCTCGGCGTGCTGCTCGGCCGGGCCCATCACCGAGTAGAAGACGTCGGCCGACCGGAGATCGCCGGCGACCTCGACGCCGGTGAGCGTCACGAACCCGAGCCGCGGGTCGGACAACCGCTCGAGCTCCTCGGCCAGGCACTCGAGCACGACCTCGTTCACCCGGGCGACGCGCGGGTACTGACGGGCGGGCTGCCGGGGACGCGCCACTAGACGCTCCCGCTCTCGGCCCTGCGGGCCGGGCCGCTCGGGCCCCGCTCGTCGCGTGCGGTTGTCGGACCCGGAACCTGCGACTCGCTCACGCCTCCTCCAGCCACGTGGTGTGCACGTCGAGGACCTCGACGGCGGGCGCGGTCTCCACGAACCGCTCGACGTGCTCGAGCACGTCCCGGAGGTGGCCGTCCGAGGCGGCCACGACCGCCACGCCGATCGCCGCCCGCTGCCACCGGTCCTGGTGATCCACCTCCGCGACCGAGACGCGGAAGCGGTGGCGCAACCCGTCGACGACGGGTCGGATGGCCGCCCGCTTCACCTTGAGCGAACGGCTCTCCGGGATGTGCAGGTCGAAGCAGACCGTGGCCGCGTGCATGCCCCCAGTCTCGCACCCGCCCACCCCGGGGTCGGACCTCCCCGGTCAGCGGGGCGCGAGCACGACCACCGGGATCCGGCGATCGGTCTTGCGCTGGTAGCCGGCGTAGTTGTCGTGGGCGGCGGTGAGGCGCGCCCAGAGGTCCTCGCGCTCGTCCCCCTCGGCCACCCGGGCCGTCATCGGACGGGACCGACCGTCCATCTCGATCTCCACCGCCGGATCGGCCACGAGGTTGTGGAACCAGTCGGGGTGACGGTCGTCGCCGCCGCGGGACGCGACCAGCACCACCGTGTCCCCGACCGCGAGCGGCGAGCTCAGCATCACCGTCCGGCGCTGCCCCGACTTCCGACCCGTCGTGGTGAGCGCCACCATCGGCATGCCCGCACCGCGACCGGCGATCCTCCCCTTCGACAGGCGGAAGATCGGCTGGTGGATCGCGTTGACGGCCTTGAGCAGCAGGTCGGACGGCATGCCCGCACCGTACCGGAGTCGCCCCGAACCCTGACGGGCCGCGCGGCGGGCGCCGCTACCGTCGCCGCCGTGACCACCATCGGATTCCTCCACACGGCGGCCGTCCACGAGGCCACGTTCGACACGCTGGTCGCGGCCTCGGCACCCGGCGCCACCACGGTGGTCGTCGTCGACCCTGCGCTCCTCGCCGTCGCACGCGAGCGCGGGCCGGCCGACCCGGAGGTGCAGATCGGGATCCGCGCCGCCGTCGACGCGCTCGTCGTGCGGGGCGCCGACGTGATCGTGTGCACCTGCTCAACCATCGGGGGCGTGGCCGAGACCATCGGCGCCGCCGCGCCGGTGCCCGTGGTGCGCATCGACCGGCCGCTCGCGGTCGCGGCGGTGGCGGCGGGACCGCGGATCGCGGTCGTCGCCGCGGTCGAGAGCACCGTCGGGCCCACCACCGAGCTGCTCACCTCGGTCGCGACGGACGCGGACGCCGACGTCACGATCACCCCGGTGCTCTGCACCGACGCATGGGCGCGCTTCGAGGCCGGCGACACGGACGGCTACCTCGACCTCGTCGCCGCGGCCGCACACGAGGCGGCGGCCGATCACGACGTCGTGGTCCTCGCGCAGGCGTCGATGGCCGGCGCGGTCACGCGCGTGGACGTGGGCGTCCCGGTGCTGGCGAGCCCGGCCACCGCCGTGTCGCACGCACTGGGCCTGGTGGGCGCCTGAGCGCCCGCCCGGTCAGTTGGTACGCGCGATCTCGCGGTCCTCGAACGTCTCGATGATGTCGCCCGGCTTGAGGTCCTGGTAGTTCTCGAGCCCGATCCCGCACTCGAAGCCGTCGCGGACCTCGCGCACGTCCTCCTTGAACCGGCGGAGCGAGGCGATCGAGCCCTTCCAGATGATCGTGCCCTCGCGCAGGAAGCGGACCTTCGAGCCGCGGGTGATGACGCCGCTCAGCACGTAGCAACCGGCGACCTTGCCGACGCGCGGCACCCCGAAGACCTCGCGGACCTCGGCCTCGCCCGTGACCACTTCCTCGTACTCGGGCTTCAGCATGCCGATGAGGGCGTTGTTCACGTCGTCGAGCACCTGGTAGATGACCTCGTAGAGGCGCATCTCGACCTTCTCGGACTCGGCGAGCTCCCGGGCCTTGCGGTCCGGTCGCACGTTGAAGCCGATGACGGTGGCGTTGGCCACCGCCGCGAGGTCGACGTCGCTCTCGCTGATCCCGCCGACCGCGCGGTGCACGAACGAGAGGCGGACCTCCTCGTGCTCCTGGTCGAGCTTGCGCAGCGCGTCGGTGAGGGCCTCGAGCGAGCCCTGCACGTCGGCCTTGAGCACCAGGTTCAGCGTGGCGACCTCGCCGCGCTCGACCATCGCGAAGATGTCCTCGAGCCGGGCACCGCCCGAGAGCGTCATCGGGTGCGCCTGGGCCGCCGCCCGCCGCCGCCGGGCGCGGGCCTCGGCCACGGTGCGGGCGATCTTCTCGTTCGGCGCGACGCGCAGCTCGTCGCCGGCGAGGGGCACGTCGTCGAGACCGAGCACCTCGACCGGCGTCGACGGACCGGCCTCCTTCACCTGGGCGCCGGTGTCGTCGAACATCGCGCGGACCTTGCCCCAGCCGCCGCCGGCGACGACCGGGTCCCCGACGCGCAGGGTGCCCCGCTCGACGATGACGGTCGCGACCGGGCCACGACCCTGGTCGAGGTTCGACTCGAGCACGAACGCGCGCGCCGCGACGTCGGGGTTCGCCGCGAGCGGCGGGTCGTAGAGGTCCGAGACCAGCAGGATCGACTCGAGCAGCTCGTCGACGCCGAGGCCCGCCTGCGCGGACACCTCGTTGACGACGGTGTCGCCACCCCACTCCTCGGGGATGAGCTCCTGCTCGACCAGCTGCTGCTTGACCCGGTTGACGTCGGCGTTCTCGCGGTCGACCTTGGTGATCGCGACGACGATCGGCACCTCGGCCGCACGGGCGTGGTTGATCGCCTCGATCGTCTGGGGCATCACACCGTCGTCGGCCGCCACCACGAGGACCGCGACGTCGGTCGCGTCGGCGCCGCGCTTGCGCATGGCGGTGAACGCCTCGTGACCCGGTGTGTCGATGAAGGTGATCGGGCGGTCGCTCCTGACCACCTGGTACGCGCCGATGTGCTGGGTGATGCCACCGGCCTCCCCCGCGACGACGTTGGCCGAGCGGATCGTGTCGAGCAGCGTCGTCTTGCCGTGGTCGACGTGGCCCATGACGGTGATGACCGGCGCGCGCGGCGGCAGGCCCTCCTCGTCGACGTCCTCGTCGTCCTCGCCGAGGAGTGCCTGGAGCTCGAGCTCCGCTTCCTGGCCCGGCTCGACGAGCAGCACCTCGGCCCCGAGCTCCTGGGCGATGAGCTCGATCATCTCGTCGGCCATCGACTGGGTGCTGGTGACCATCTCGCCCGCGTCGAACAGGATCCGGACGAGGTCCGCGCTGGTGCGGTTGAGCTTCGGCGCGAGCTCCTGGATCGTGATGCCGCGCGGGACGACGATCTCGCCCTCGGGGATGGGCGCGTCGGACGGCGTGAGCTGGGGCGCGCTCTGCGGCCCGAGCTCCTCGAGCCCGCGACGACGCCGCTTCTTGCGCCGGGGCCGCTGGCCGGGACCACCCGGACCGCGACCGCGGTTGAACCCACCGGGACCGCCACCGGGGCCGCCGCCACCGGGACCTCCCCGACCACCACCGGGGCCGCCGGGACCACCGCCGGGACCACCGCGGTTGAACCCGCCGGGACCACCGCCACCGGGACCACCGCGATAGGGGCCGCCACCACCGGGCGCGCCACCGCGCGGACCACCGGGACCGCCACGGCCGGGCGCGGGGCGCTGACCGGGCGGCGGCGGGACGATCCGCTGGCCGGGAGGAGGCGGGATCGGCTTGCCGGACGCGCTCCGCAGCGGCGCCGGGGGCGGCGCGGGCTTGTCACCGATCGACGGCGCAGCCGGCGGCGCCGGAGTGGCGGGAGCCGCGGCCGAGGCCGCGGCCGCGGGCGGCGCGGCTGCAGCGGCCGGCTTCTCGACGGGTGGCGCGGGACGCGGGGGCGGCGCGGGAATGCCGCCCGTGGAGCGCACGACGTTGCGGCGCGGCGGCGGAGGCGTGTCCCCACCGGCGGCCGGTGCGACCGGCGCGGGAGCCGGCGCGGGCGCGGTCGGCTCGCCGGTCGCGGCCGGGACGGGCGCGGGCTCGACGGGCGCGGCCGGCTCCGCGGCGGCGGGTGCCGGGGCGGGCTTCTCGGCCTTCTCGGCCTTGTCCGCCTTCTTGGCCTTGGGCGCGGGCTTCGGCTCGTCGACGATGGGCTCGCCGCGCAGTCCGCGGCTGTCCGCCAGTCGACGGATGCGATCGGCCGAAGGGTCGTCGATGCTCGACGAGTGGCTCTTGACCCCCATCTTGAGCTCGTCGGACAGATCGAGGACCACCTGGTTCTCGACGCCGAGCTCACGGGCGAGCTCGTAGACCCTGATCTTCTTGGTCGCCAACTTCTTCCTTACCGCCTGTACTGCTGCTTCACCGCGTCCCGGGCGTCGCGACGCCCAGTCTCACACGCAGTGCTCCGAGATCCGTATCCGAGAGTTCGGTCCGCAGTGCCCGCTGCACCGCGCGTCGCCGCACGGCCTCGTCGAAGCACTGCACCACACCGGCGCACAGCCACGCGCCCCGTCCGGGTTCGTGCCGTCCGACCCGCACGGTGCCGTCGGCGCCGCGCGCCATGCGCACCATGGTGTCGGGGGCACCCCGCCGGCGGCAGCCGATGCAGGTGCGGACCGGTTCAGCTCCCGTCGCCGGCCTCCTCCTCCGGGGCGCTCCCCGATTCCGTCTCCGTCACCAGCTCGTCGCCGGACCCGGCGTCACCGTCGGGCGCCGCGGCGTCGACCGAGTCGCCGTCCTCGGCGACCGCTCCCGCACCTGTGGTCTCCGCCGCCGGCGTAGCGGGCGCGTCGGCCGTGGCATCCGTGGTCTCCTCGACACCGGCCGCGCCCATGGGCGCCGGCGCGGCGTAGCCGGCCTCGGCCGCCGAGATCGCGTCGCCGCCCTCCGCGGGCTGCCACACGAGCTCGCCCGACTCGTTCTCGACCCACTCGCCCTCGGCGTACTCGACGCCGCCGCCCGACTCCTCCTCGGCGAGCTGGGACTCGCTCTTGATGTCGACCCGCCAGCCGCTGAGGCGCGCGGCGAGGCGGGCGTTCTGGCCCTCCTTGCCGATCGCGAGCGACAGCTGGAAGTCGGGGACGATCACCTCGGCCGTGCCGGTCTCGGGGTGGATGCGCACCTCGCGCACTCGCGCCGGCGCGAGCGCCTTCATCACGAAGTCGGCGGCGTCGTCGGTGTAGGGGACGATGTCGACCTTCTCGCCGCGCAGCTCGGTGACGACCTGACGGACCCGGGCGCCCCGCGCGCCCACGCAGGCACCGACGGGGTCGACGTTCGGGTCGTTGGACGCGACCGCGATCTTGGTGCGGTGGCCCGGCTCGCGCGCGACGGCCCGCAGCTCGACGACGCCGTCGAGCAGCTCGGGGACCTCGAGCTCGAAGAGCCGCTTGACCAGGCCCGGGTGGGTCCGGGACACGACGATCTGCGGACCCTTGGCGGTCTTGCGGACCTCGACGATGTAGGCCTTGAGGCGACTGCCGTGGTCGTAGCGCTCGTTCTGGACCTGCTCCGCCTGGGGCAGCAGCGCCTCCACCTTGCCGAGGTCGAGCAGCGTGTAGCGCTGGTCGGTCTGCTGGATGATGCCGGTGACGATGTCGCCCTCGCGCCCGGCGTACTCCTCGTACTTCATCTCGCGCTCGGCCTCGCGGATCCGCTGGAGGATCACCTGCTTGGCCGTCTGCGCGGCGATGCGCCCGAAGTCGTTGGGCGTGTCGTCCCACTCCTTGACGACGTGGCCGTCCTCGTCGAGCTCCTGCGCGATGACGTGGATGTCGCCGGTCTCGATGTCGATCTCGACCAGCGCCTCCTCCGCGGCGTCGGGCATCCGCTTGTAGGCGGTCACGAGTGCGTTCGCGAGCGCCTCGAGCATGATCTCGACGGAGATCCCCTTCTCGCGCTCGATCGTGTACAGCGCCTCCATCATGTCGGAGTTCATGGTCGCTCCACTCCGCGATCACGACGGCCCGATGACATGTCGCTGCGTTCCGCTCCGCTGTTCATGAGTCGCTCCACTCCGCGATCACGGCGACTCGCGGGCGCCTGGCCTCGTTCCGCTCGGCTGTTCATGACTTCGCCGCGACCTCCTTCTTGCGTCCGGGCCGGGAGCCGCGGCCGGGCTTGGGCGCGGGTCCCCACTCGAAGACCGTCTTCGCCGACTCGACGCGGTCGAGCGCGACCTCACGGTCCCCGGTGTCCGTCCTGATCGTGATGTTCCCCGCGTCGGCGGCCACGAGGGCGCCACGCAGTCGCTCCATGTGGCCGTCCGCGTCACGCGCCTTGCACGTGACGATCTCGCCGACCGCGTGCGCGAAGTGCTCGGGGGCCCGCAGCGACCGCTCGAGCCCGGGGCTCGACACCTCGAGGAGGTAGCGACCCTTCACGGGGTCGAGCGCGTCGAGCGCGGCCGAGATCGTGCGGGTCGCGGTCTCGATCGAGTCGAGGTCGACCCCGCCCTCGCGGTCCACCACGACGGCGAGCGTCTGGCGATCGCCGCCGGTGAGGGTGACGTCGTAGACGGAGAGGCCGAGGCTCTCCACGATCGGCGTGAGCTCGGCCCGGATGGCCGTCACTCGGTCGGTCATGGCACCTCCCTTCCGTCGTCGCCGGTGCGCCTCGCGGCACCCGGACCCTCTCAACTGGTCCTACTCACACGACAGCGTGGGCCCGGGGCCCACGCTGGCCGGCACGTTCCACCCCGTCACCAGGGCGGTTGCGCCACTCCGACGACCTCTGACCGTCGCCGAAGCGGGTCGACCCTACCAGACGCAACCTCGCGCGTCCCGGCCGGAAATGGGCCGCGCGGCGCGCCGGCGCACCGGGTCGGTGCAGCGCGATCCGGGGATCGGAGCCGGTGGCCGGTTCGGGATCTATCGGATGAACCGGGGCGATCCGCCTCGGTCACCGCCCGCCGAAGACCTCGCGCAACGCGACCGGCACCGGTCGGTCCAACTGCTCGTAGGTGCACGACGCCGGCTCCCGGTCCGGGCGCCAGCGCTGGAAGCGCGCGGTGTGCCGGAAGCGATCGCCCTGCATGTGCTCGTACGCGACCTCGGCGACCCGCTCGATCCGCACCGCCTCCCACGACATGTCCTTCGTGGCGTTCCAGCGGTTGCCGGCACCCGGCCGCCGCTGGCCGTCCGGCGTGTTCGACATCTCGGCCCAGTCGGCCCACGGGTGGTCGTCGAGCGCGTGCGCCCGCAGGGGCTCGAGGTCCGCGGCCAGCTCCGCGCGCGCCTTCGCCGCGAAGCTCGACGCGACCCCCACGTGGTGCAGCCGGCCGTCGTCGTCGTAGAGCCCGAGCAGCAGGGACCCGACGCCCTTCCCGTCCTTGTGCACGCGGAAGCCGGCGACGACGCAGTCGGCCGTCCGCAGGTGCTTCACCTTCAACCAGCCCCGGTCGCCGGGGCGGTAGGTGCCCTCCACGTCCTTCACCACGAGGCCGTCGAGACCCGCGCCCTCGAACTCGGAGAACCACTGACCGGCGAGCTCGACATCGCGCGTGCGGGGCGCGACGTACACGGTCGCACTCGGCTTCACCTTCGCCTCGAGCAGCTCGCGCCGCGCCTCGAACGGCTTCTCGCGGAGGTCCCGTGCACCCTCGGCGAGGAGGTCGAACGCGACGAACGCGGCCGGCGTCTCCTCGGACAGCTTGGTGATGCGGCTCTCGGCCGGGTGGATGCGGTTCGAGAGGAGATCGAAGTCGAGGCCGTGGTCGGTCATGATCACGATCTCGCCGTCGACCACCGCCCGCTTGGGCAGCGCGGCCCGCAACGGAGCGATCAGCTCGGGGAAGTAGCGCGTGAGCGGCCGCTCGTTGCGCGACCCGAGCTCGACCTCGTCACCGTCGCGGAACACGATGCAACGGAACCCGTCCCACTTCGGCTCGTAGCTCCAGTGGTCGCCGACCGGCAGGTCCCGACTCAGCTTGGCGAGCATCGGCGACAGCGGTGGTCCGAACGGCAGCGTCATCGCCGTCGACGGTAGCGGCCCACCACCGGCCCGGTCAGGTGGTCCGGCGCGAGCGTTGGGGTCACCACGTCACGCCATTCGTGACACGACGCGCCAACGCTCGCGAGGAGGCGCGATCGCGTCAGGCGGTGAGGGCGTCGAGAGCGGTGGCGAGGTCGAGCTCGTCGCGCTCGCCGGTGGCACGGACCTTGCGCTCGACGACGCCCCGGCCGACCCCCTTGGCGCCCACGGTGAGCTGCACCGGCATCCCGAGCAGGTCGGCGTCGGCGAACTTGACGCCGGGGCTGGCGTCGCGGTCGTCGAGCAGGACGTCGACGCCCCGGGCGCGCAGGCCCTCGTAGAGGTCCTCGGCGGCCCGGGTCACCGTCGCCGCGGTGTCGCCCCGGCCGGGCAGGACGACGATGTGCACCTGGTAGGGGGCGACGCTCGCAGGCCACGCGATCCCACCGTCGTCGTGGTGCTCCTCGACGACCGCCGAGAGGATGCGGCTCACGCCGATGCCGTAGCAGCCCATCTGCATCAGGTGCTCGGCGCCGTGCTCGTCGGTGAACGACGCGCCGAGCGCCTCCGAGTACTTGGTCCCGAGCTGGAAGACGTGTCCGACCTCGATGCCCCGGTCGATGCGCAGGGGGCTGCCGCAGCTCGGGCATGCGTCGCCGCTCTCGACCAGCACGATCTCGGCCCACTCGGACGGTGTGAAGTCGCGGCCGAGGGTCATGTGCTTCGCGTGGTGGTCGACCTCGTTGGCACCCGTCACCCAGCCGTGCGGCGCGCGGATCGACGAGTCGGCGATCGTGTGCGTCGCGCCGGCGAAGTCCGGACCGATGTAGCCCTTGGGCAGGTCGGAGCGCATCGCGAAGTCGGCGTCGGTGTAGAGCCGGACCGACCGGCCGGGGAACGCGGCGAACACCGCGTACTCGTTGACCTCGCGGTCGCCGGGGACGAGGGCGAGCACGAGGTCGCCGTCGACGTCGAACGCGATCGCCTTCATCAGCAGGTCGGCGGTGGTGTTGAGGTGCTCGGCGACGACGTCGATGCCCGGCATGTCGGGTGTGTGCACCGGCTCGCGTGCCGGCTGCTCGGGGATGGCGACGCCCTCGTGCGCACGACGGGTCGCGGCCTCGGTGTTGGCCGCGTAGTCGCACTGCTCGCACCAGACGAACGCGTCCTCGCCGATCGCGGCGACCGCCATGAACTCCTGGCTCGTGTCGCCGCCGATCTCACCGGACTGGGCCTTCACCGACCGGAAGGTGAGACCGCAGCGGGTGAAGACGCGACCGTACGCGTCGTACATCGCGTCGTAGCTCGCCTGCAGACCGGCGAGGTCCGCGTCGAACGAGTACGCGTCCTTCATCAGGAACTCTCGGGCGCGCAGCAGGCCGAAGCGCGGGCGCAGCTCGTCGCGGTACTTCCAGTTGATCTGGTACAGGTTGACGGGCAGGTCCTTGTACGAGGAGTACTCCCCCGCCACGAGCGTGGTGACGACCTCCTCGGCCGTCGGCGACATCGCGTACCAGGCCTCCTTGCGGTCCTGGACCCTGAACATCATCGGCCCGTACGCCTCGTCGCGGCCCGACTGCTTCCAGAGGTCGAGGGGCTGCGCGATCGGCAGGATCACCTCCTGGGCGCCCGCGGCGTCCATCTCCTCGCGCACGATCTGCGCGACGTTGCGCAGCACCCGGTTGCCGAGCGGCAGCCACGAGTAGATGCCGCTCGCGACCCGGCGGATCAGTCCCGCCCGCACCATCAGCTTGTGGCTCGGGACCTCCGCGTCCGCCGGGTCGTCGCGCAGGGTGCGCACGAACAGGGACGACATCCGCATACCGGCTCCGGTCATCGCATCCGCTCCTACGCCTCCGGCGTGGGCCGCTCGGCCACGCTCCGCCGGCCCAACGGCCGGCAGGGCGAAGCGGCTCCCGCTTCGCTCCCGGCGGGGAGGGTAGCGGCGCGTCCCGTGGGGACCGTGCCTCAATCGGCGACGCGGACGGCCGTCTCGGCGAAGATGCCCAACGCGTACGGGACCACCTGGTCGACGCCGATGGTGACGTTGCGCAGCTCGGACACGCCCACGAGCCCGTCGACGGTGGACCCGCGCAGGTCGAGGTCCTTCGCACGGACCTTCGTCGTGACGAGCCGCGTCAGGTCCGCGCCGGCGAGCGTGACCGCGTCGAGGCCGGCCTCGGTCAGGTCCGCGCCGACCGCCGACCCGTCCTCGACCACGACGTGCTCGAACCGGGCGAAGCGAAGGTTGGCGTCGTCGAGCTTCGAGTCCGTGATCCGCACGTGGCGCAGCTCCGCCTCGTGCAGGTCGATCCCGGTCGCCCGGCAGCGCACGAGCTCCACCCGGGTCCAGCTGCTCTCCCCCGCCTGCACGCCCGACAGCTCGCAGTCGGTGAAGGTCACGTCGACGAGCCGCGCCCCCCGCAGGTCCGACGCGGTCAGACGGACGCGTTCGAGCCGGACCCGCACCAGCGCCAGGCCGCGCAGGTCGCGGTCCGTCGCGTCGACGTCGGTGACGGTGACGTCGATCAGCCGCTCGTCACCGTCGAGCGCGTCGACGGTCTCGTCACCGTCGGGCGCCTCCGGCGGCGACGGATCGGCGGTACGGCGCGCCCCACGCGCCATCAGTCGACCGCGGCGATCAGCTCGATCTCGACCGCGATGTCGAAGGGGAGCTCGGCCAGACCGACCGCGGACCGCGTGTGGCGACCGGCCTCGCCGAAGACGTCGACGAGCAGGTCCGAGCATCCGTCGATCACCTGCGGGGTCCGGTTGAAGCCGGGCGCGACGTTCACCATGCCGAACACCTTCACGATCCGCCGGACCCGGTCGAGATCGCCGAGCTCGGCGCGCATCGTGGCCAGGATCGAGAGCGCGGTCATCCGGGCGGCCTCGACCCCGGTGTCGAGATCGACCGTGTCCCCCACCTTGCCCGTGATCACCTCGCTCCCGGCGACCGGGCCGTGCCCGCCGACGTGGAGCAGCCCGGACTCGAGGACGCAGCCCACGTAGTTGCCCGCCGGCGGGAGGACGGGCGGCAGCGCGAGCCCGAGCGCGGCGAGACGGTCGTCGATGCGGCCCACGACCCGGACCCTAGAGCGCGAATCGACCCGCCTGTCCGGCGAACCGACGCGCAGAATCGCCACTTCTGTCTCGGTAATGCGAGCCGACTCATTTTGCCCGGGGCGGGGGCGTAAAAAGCCGAGCGTCACAGTCGGGAAAATTCCCGACCCGGGAACTGGTATTTGGGGGCCGGGTTCCGTAGGATCGGACGCCTTGATCCGGATCCGCAGCCACGGCGCCCCCAGCATCGCCCAGGGTCGTACCCCGCACGAGGTGCGGGACGAGCTCTGTCGTGGCGCGGGCGCCGGCCGCGTCTGATCTGACGCCACCCGACGCCGACCCCGACCCGACCGGGACCGGCGCCACGAGCCGTCGGTCCCCCGCCTGCGAAGGACCCCCCGATGGCCATCGACATCGACGAGTTGCGATCCCGCCCGCTCGACCCCGAGGTCGCCGACGAGATCGAGCGCTTCTCGGTCGCGATCGGCGAGTACCTCGCGGGCGACCTCGACGAGGACGTCTTCCGCGTCAGCCGGCTGAACCAGGGCATCTACGGCCAGCGCCAGGGCGGCACCAACCAGATGGTGCGCGTCAAGATCCCCTACGGCCGCATCAACGCGGAGCAGCTCGAGATGCTCGCCTCGATCTCCGAGCGGTACTCCCGCGGCTGGGGCCACCTCACCACGCGCCAGAACGCGCAGTTCCACTTCGTGGAGCTGCGGGACACCCCCGAGGTCCTGCGCCTGCTCGCCTCGGTCGGTCTCACCAGCCGCGAGGCGTGCGGCGACACGGTCCGCAACGTCGCCGGTTGCCACCTCGCCGGCGCATGCCCGTTCGAGGTGCTCGACATCTCCCCGTGGGCCGAGGCGACCTTCCAGTGGTTCCTGCGCAACCCGCTCGCGCAGCGGATGCCGCGCAAGTTCAAGATCAACTTCAGCGGCTGCGCGACCGACTGCGGCCAGGCGATGTTCAACGACGTCGGCGTCATCGCGGTCACACGACCGCTCCCCGACGGCACCACCGAGGCCGGCTTCCGGGTCATGCTCGCCGGCGGGCTCGGCGCGAACCCGCACCCGGCGCAGGCACTCGAGGAGTTCACCTCCCGTGAGGACCTGCTCCCGACCATCGAGGCGACGCTGCGGACCTTCGACCACTACGGCAACCGCGACAACAAGCTGCGGGCCCGCATGAAGTGGCTGGTCGACACGATGGGCATCGACGAGCTGCGCGAGCGCATCGTCAAGGAGCGCAAGTTCCTGCGCGCGTCGGCCACGTACCCGGGCGGTCTGCCGCCGGCGGTGCTCGAGGCCGGGGACGCGCCCGCGGGAGTCGGCACCGCGACCCCGGCGGACGGCGGCTCCCCGATCGAGTTCTCCGGGCTCGACCCGTTCCGCGCCTGGGAGCTCGCGAACGTCGTGCGCGGGCGCGCGAACGGCACGGTGTCGGCGTACGCCCACGCCAAGCTCGGCGACATCACCACCGGGCAGTTCCGTCTCCTCGCCGACATCGTGCGCGACTTCGACACCGACGTCCGCATCACCAACCGCCAGAACTTCGTGCTCCGCGGCCTCACCGACGACCAGCTGCCCGCGCTGTACGAGCGGCTCGTGGCCGCCGACATGCACCGCCCCGGCGCGGAGCGGGCACGTGACGTGGTCTCCTGCCCCGGCGCGGACACGTGCAACCTCGCGGTCACGCAGTCGCGCGGGCTCGCCGACGACATCGACCGCGCCCTCGAGGAGGCCGGCCTCGCCGAGGTCGGCGGCGTGCGCGTGAACATCTCGGGCTGCACGAACTCCTGCGGCCAGCACCACATCGCCGACATCGGGTTCATGGGCTTCGAGCGTCGCGCCCACGGGCGCGCGGCCCCCGGCTACCAGATGCTGCTCGGCGGCCACGTCGGCCAGATGGAGATCAAGTTCGGCGAGAAGGCCACCAAGGTGCCGGCGAAGACGGCATCGCAGGCGGTCGTGCGGGTCGTCGGGCGCTTCGCGTCGGAGCGCACGGCGGGTGAGACCTTCCGCGACTGGCTGGACCGCTCCGGCGGCGCCGCCGCCGTCGGCACCACGCTGAAGGACCTCGACGTCTTCCCGAAGCCGGACGAGAACCCCGACTTCTACATCGACTTCGACGAGACTGGTCCGTACGTCTCGCAGGTGGGAGAGAGCGAGTGCGCAACGTGACCACAGCGTCCGCCGTCGACACCCCGACCACCGCGGTCCCGGGCGCGCCCGTGCCGGATCTCGCCGAGCTCGCCGAGATCTCCCGCCGCTTCGAGTCGCGCCCCGCGTCGGCGCTCGTCGCGTGGGCCTACGACCGCTACGGCGACGATCTCGTGCTCGCCGCGTCCTTCCAGGACTGCGTGCTGGTCGACATCGTCTACCGCACGGTCCCCGACGTCGAGGTCGTGTTCCTCGACACGCAGTACCACTTCGCGGAGACGCTCTGGTACGTCGAGCAGGTGAAGGCGCGCTACGACATCAACCTCAACGTCGTGCGGCCGGAGCGGGCCCCCGACGACCTCTGGCACAACGACCCGGACGCCTGCTGCCGGGTGCGCAAGGTCGAGCCGATGCAGCGGGCGCTCGCCGGGAAGGCCGCCTGGATGAGCGGGCTGCGCCGTGCCGAGGCGCCGTCGCGCGCCACCACGCCGCTCGTCACCTTCGACGTCAGCCGCGGCCTCGTGAAGATCAACCCGATCGCCACCTGGTCCGACGCCGACGTCGCCGGGTATGTGAAGGACCACGACCTCCCGGAGCACCCCCTCTCGGGCCGGGGCTACGACTCGATCGGCTGCTGGCCGTGCACCCGGGCGGTGGGCGAGGGCGAGGACGCCCGCGCCGGCCGCTGGGCCGGCATGGACAAGACCGAGTGCGGTCTGCACCTCTGATCCACCGCCTCCACCCCTGACCCCTCGCCCCGCTTTGCGCGCGCAATACGCGACGGTTTCGTCGCGTGACGCGCGTCGAAACGGTGAGAATGCCGACGTGACGGCCCTGGGCGACGTGATCCGCAGACAGGTGGCCGCCTGGGGAGGTCCCCCGCTCCCGAACGAAGCCGCGCTCTTCGGTACCGAGGACCCCGACGCCGTCGCGACGAGCGTCGACGCCTGGTGCACGGAGCACCTCGGGTCCGGGATCGCCCGCTACCGGTTCTTCGACTCGAGCAGCGGCAGCGTCCACGGTGTCGAGCTCACCGACGGGCGGGCGGTCGTGGTGAAGGGTCACCGCGCCGTGGTCGGCGCCTCGTTCCTCACCGCGGTCCTCGGCGTCCAGGCCGACCTGGCCGCTCAGGGGTTCCCCGCGCCGGCGGTGCTCGTCGGCCCGACGCGCCGCGGTGCCGGGCACCTGACCGCCGAGGCCCTCCGCCCGCAGCACCGCACGCCGGATCCCCACGACCCGGCGGTCCGGCGCCTCCTCGCCGCAGGCCTGGCGCAGTTCGTGGCGCTCGCCGCCCGCCACCGAGACGCGCTGGCCCGGCACGGCCACCCGCTCCACGACCTGGTCGACGGCTTGTACCCGGTCCCGCACTCGCCGCGCTTCGACTTCGCCGCGACCGCGGCCGGCGCCGGGTGGATCGACGACCTGATGCGCGCGGCGCGCGCCCGGCTCGCCGCCGCGCCACCCGCCGTCGAGGTGGTCGCCCACGGCGACTGGCGGGCCCAGAACGTGAGCATCCGGGCCGGCACGATCGACGCGGTCTACGACTGGGACAGCGTGGCGGTCGCCGACGAGATGGGTGCGGTCGCCGCGGCCGCCGCCACGTTCGGGGTCGACTGGTCGGTCCCGCAGGACCGGCGGCTGTCGACGCCCTCCGAGATCGCGGCCTTCGTCGCGGAGTACACCGACGCGCGCGGCCGTCCGCTCTCGGGCGCCGAGCGGTCGCGGCTCGCGCCGCAGCTGGTCGTGCACCTCGCGTACGGCGCCCGCTGCGAGCACGCCGACAACCCGTCACCCGGCGACGGCGTCGACACCCAACGCAGCCTGCTACGGACACTCGGCACGCCACTGCTCCGCGACGGGCTCGACGCACTCAGCGCCGGGTGAGCGCGACGACGGGCGCGAAGGCGTCGAGGTCGCGCACGCTGAAGTAGCTGATCCCCCAGCGGTCGCGACAGGCCTCCAGGTGCTCGACGATCTCCTCCGGTGTCCCGATCGCGAGGAACGGCGTGGCGAGGACGTCGGCCTCGGTGGGTGCGTAGCCCTGCGCCACGAACTCGGCCGCGACCGACCGTCGGTCGTCGCCGACCACCACCGCCTGGACCAACGCGTGCAGCTCGGGGTCGGTGCCGGCGAGCGCGGCCTCCTGCCGGATGAACGCGATCGTGGCGTCGAGCCGGTCGGCCTCCCACCGCGTCTCGTGGCGCTGACCGTCGGGCAACGTCCGACCCAGCATGGTGAGCCCGACGGTGTCCGCGCTGCGCACCGCATGGGCCAGGGCACGCGGTCCGTTCACCCCCACGAGGATCGGCAGCCGGTCCTGCAGCGGACGCCCGACCGCGGCGCCGCGCAGGGTGACGTGCTCACCGAGGTGGTCGACCGTCCCGCCGTCGAGCAGGCGGCGCAGCACCTCGACCGACTCGGCGAGCCGAGCCTTGCGGACCGCGGGCGGGTCGAACCGGATCCCGGCGGCGCGGTACTCGGGCTCGGAGTGACCGGCCCCGAGGCCGAGCTCCATGCGACCGGCGCTCAGATGGTCGATCGCGACGGTGTCGCGTGCGAGTCCGAGCGGATGGTGGAAGTCGGCGTTCACGACGAGCGGGCAGAGGCGGACGCGGTCGGTCGCGACGGCGATGGCCGCGAGCGGGGTGAGCGGCGGCAGGATCGACTCGCCCAGGTGGTCGCAGGTGTGCACCACGTCGAAGCCGGCCGCCTCGGCCCGACGGGCGGTGGCGACGGCGCCGGCCAGATCCGTGGCGGGCAGCTGCAGCCCGAACCGGAACGGCCGGACGGTCACGGCGCCGCGACCGCCGGCCGCCGGTCCGCCCACGGGGCGGCGGCCTCGAGCTGCGACGCGAGCCGGAAGAGCACGTCCTCGCGCCCGTACGGCGCGACGAGCTGCACCCCGATCGGCAGGCCGTCGCCCGACGTCCCGAGCGGCAACGACATGGCCGGCATGCCCGTCGCGTTGAACGGCATCGTGAACGTGATGAGCGTGCCCGAGTCGAGGAGCTGCGCGAACGGGTCCGGCGCCGCGGCGTTGATCCGGCCCAGCCGGATCGCGGGCTCGGGGACCGTCGGCACCATGAGCACGTCGAAGTCGGCGAACCAGCCGGCCACGTCGCGGCTCCAACCCTCCATGAGGTCGATGCCGCGCAGGTAGCCGGTCCCCGACACCCCCTGCGCGAGCGAGACCAGCGTCCGGTTCAGCGGCTCGAGCTCCTCGAGCGCGATCTCGCGGCCGAGGATCTCGCCCCACCGCTCGACCTCGCGTGCGATCACGGGGCCCCACAGCAGCGCGACGGCCTCGTTGAGGCGGCCGTCGTCGAGCGGCGCGACGGCGTCGTCGCGCACATGGTGACCCAGCGACTCGCAGAGCCGGGCCGCGTCCTGCACCGCCGCGACGACGTCGGGCTCGGAGTCGCCCGTGCCGTCCGCGCGGAGCGTCCGGACGCCGATGCGCAGCCGGCCGGGGTCCGCGCCGATCTCTTCGGTGTAGGGACGAGCCGGCGGCGCGATCTCGTACGGGTCGCCCACGCCGGCGCCGGCGCACGCGTCGAGGACGCCCGCGCTGTCACGCACCGACCGGGTGAGCACGTGCTCGTGGGTCGTCGGGCCCCACAGCTCACCGAAGTCGGGACCGATGGTCGTGCGGGCGCGCGTGGGCTTCAGCCCGACGAGCCCGCACCACGACGCCGGGAGGCGGATCGAGCCACCCATGTCGTTGCCGTGCGCGGCGGCGACCATGCCCGACGCCACTGCGGCCGCCGACCCGCCGCTCGAGCCACCGGGCGACCGCTCGAGGTCCCACGGGTTGTGCGTCGCCCCGTGCGCGACGGGCTCGGTGGTGACGGTGCTCGTCAGCTCGGGGACGTTCGTGCGTCCGAGCGCGACGAACCCGGCGGCGCGGTACCGCTCTGCGAGCCACTGGTCGTGGTCGGCCACGTACCCGGCGTCCCTCAGCACCTGCATCCCGTGATGGTTCGGCTCGCCGGCCTGGGTGCACACCGCGTCCTTCACGAGAAACGGGACACCGCGGAACGGCCCGGCCGGCAGATCCCCTGCGGCCTCGGCCCGGGCCCGGTCGAACCGCTCGTGGATCACCGCGTTGAGCTGCGGGTTCAGCGCCTCGACCCGGGCGATGGCCTCGTCGACGAGCTCGACCGGCGACACCGCGCCGGTGCGTACCAGGTCGGCCTGCGCGGTCGCGTCGAGCCAGGCGTCGGTCATGTCGTTCCCCCGCGGTCGGTCCCGTTCCGTTTCGTCGCGCAGTCTGACGCGGATCAGGCCGGCGTGAACACGAACATCCGGTGGCGACCCACCCGCTCACGCTTCCGGTCGGGGTCGGGCAGGGCCCGCAGCGCGTCGACGACCGGCTGGACCACGGCGTCGAAGCGCTCCTGGTCCAGGTCGATGAGCACGCCCCACTGCCGGCGCTCCATGCGCTCGATCAGGTCGGCCGGCGATTCGACCCAGGTCCCGGGGCCGGTGAGCTGCTCCGAGTCCAACCGGAGTCCGCACTCCGCCGCGAGCGGCTCGAGCCGCTCGCGCACGTCGAGACGGCCACGCAGCACGTCGTGGAGATCGATCATCGCCCCGTCCATGTCGTCGGGTTCCAGCTCGCCGCGCGATGACAGCACGACCAGGCGCCCGTCCGGCCGCAGCACCCGTCGCACCTCGCGCAGCACCGCGGCCGGGTCGCCGACGAGGTGGATCAGCCAGCACGCCACCACCACGCCGGCGGCGCCGTCGCGCACGGGCAGGGCGCCGACGTCGGCCACGCCGACCCGGGCCCCGAGCCGCTCGTGGGCGTAGGCGAGCATCTCCGGGGCGAGGTCGAACCCGAGGACCGGCCGGCCGAGCTCGGCCTGGAGCGGCCGGGCGATGATCCCGGTGCCGACACCGATCTCCACCACCGGGCCCGGACCGCAGAGCGGGGCGAGCGCGGCCGCGAAACGGTCGCCGCGCTCGCTGCCGCCCCGGGTCTCGTCGTAGATCGCCGCCACCTTCGAGAACGAGATCGATTCCGCGGTCACGCCTGCCATCATGGCCCCATGCCGGTCCACGAGGTCGCCGATTCCGGCTTCGACGCGGAAGCCGCCAGCTACGAGCGGGCCCGACCCGGGTATCCGGCCGACTGCGTGGCGTGGTTCGTCGAGCACCTCGGCGTCGCTCCGGGCCGCACCGTGCTCGACCTCGCCGCCGGCACCGGCAAGCTGACCCGACTGCTGGAGCCGTTCGGCTCCCGGCTGCTCGCCGCCGAGCCGGTCGCCGGGATGCGGGCCGTCCTGCGGACGACGAGCCCCACGGTCCCGGTGGTGTCGTCGACGGCCGAGCAGCTGCCGGTCGCCTCCGGTGCGCTCGACGCGATCGTCGTGGCCCAGGCGTTCCATTGGTTCGACGCACCGGTCGCGCTCGAGGAGGCCGCCCGCGCGCTGCGCGCCGGAGGCCGGCTCGGACTGGTGTGGAACGCGCGCGACCGGAGCGATCCCGCCGTCGACGCGCTCTGGTCGATCATGGACCGGGTCGAGAAGAAGGCGCCGTGGCGACAGCACGAGGAGTGGCGCGAGTCGGCGTTCACCGAGACGCCGTTCTTCGGACCGCTGCACGAGGCCTCGTTCCACCACGAGCAGGTGATGACGATCGACGAGGTCGTCGACCGCTTCCGCTCGGTGAGCCACGTCGCGGTCCTGCCCGCGGCGGAGAAGGAGGCGGTGCTCGCCGAGGTGCGCGCCTGCGCGCTCGAGCACACCGGCACGGGGGACCCCGACTACTTCCCCATCCCGTACCGCGTCGACGCGTACTGGTGCGAGAAGGCATGACGGGACTTCCGTGAGCAGGACCGACGTGCGCGACCGTGTCGCGCTCGCACTGGGGCGCGCCGCCGGGTGGGCGTCGCGCGTCACCGGACGGGGCGCGGGCACGCAGGTCAGCGGGCGCGTGATGCTCGCCGTCGCCCCCGACCTGCTCGCCGACGTCGCCGGCGGACGGCGCGTGGCGATCGTCTCGGCGACCAACGGCAAGACCACCACCACGCGCCTGCTCGCGGAGGCGCTGCGCGCCTGCGGGACCACGGTGGTGAGCAACCACACCGGCGCCAACATGCCGGCGGGAGTGGCCGCAGCGCTGGGGCGCGACCCCGCCGCTGGCACCGCGGTGCTGGAGGTCGACGAGCGGTGGGTGCCGAAGGTCGTCGACCCGTTGCGCACCGAGCTGCTGGTGCTCGGCAACCTGACCCGGGACCAGCTCGACCGGTTCGGTGAGGTGCGCAGCATCGCGGAGCGGTGGCGGGTGGTGTGCGAGGAGCACCCCGACCTCGCCGTGGTCGCGAACGCCTCGGATCCGCACGTGGTGTGGTCGGTCGGTCCCGCCCGTCACGTCACGTGGGTCGCGCTCGGCGCACCGTGGCGATCGGACGCGGCCACGTGTCCCGAGTGCGCGGCGCTGCTCACGTGGACCGCGGACGCGTTCGCGTGCCCCGCGTGCGGATTCGCGCAGCCCGACGCGCCGTACCGGCTGGTGGGCGGCGCGCTCGAGACACCCAGAGGTCCGGTCGTGCTCGACCTCGCGCTGCCCGGCGACTGGAACCGGATGAACGCCGCGCTCGCGCTCACCGCGGCGGTCGCGCACTTCGGCGTGGACGCCGAGCGGGCAGTCGCCGGCCTGCGAGCGGTCGAGGTGGTGTCGGGCCGGTTCTCGGGCGTGCGACTCCCCGACGGACGCGAGGCACGCGTGATCCTGGCGAAGAACCCGGCGGGCTGGACCGAGGTGCTCCGCTGGCTGCAGCCGCGGGACACGTCCGTCGTCCTCGCGGTGAACGCGCACGTGGCCGACGGCCGCGACCCGTCGTGGCTGTGGGACGTTCCGTACGAGTTGCTGCGCGGCAAGCCGGTCGCGGCGAGCGGCGAGCGCGCGCTCGACGTCGCGGTCCGCCTCGACTACGGCGGGGTCGAGCACCGGCTCGTCCCCGACCCGCTGGCGGCCGCGGCCGGCCTCACCGGTGAGGTCCACGTGATCGCGTCGTACACCCAGTTCACCCACCTGACGCGGAGCAGCTGGTGACCGCCCGGCCGAGCGACTCCGCGGTCACGGTCGGACTCGTCTACCCCGAGCTGCTCGGCACGTACGGCGACCGGGGCAACGCGGTCGTGCTCGTCGAGCGGTGCCACCGTCGGGGGATCGACGCCGAGCTGGTCGAGGTCCCGGCCGGCGCGCCGATCCCCTCCGGCATCGACGTCTACCTCTTCGGTGGTGGGGAGGACGACGCCCAGGTGATGGCCGCGGCCGGGATGACCGAGTCCCGCCCGGCGATCGACCGGGCGCGCGACGCGGGCGCGGTGGTCTTCGCCGTGTGCGCGGGCTTCCAGCTGCTCGGCACGTCCTACACCGCGGGCGACGGCGACGTGCTCGACGGCCTCGGCCTCGTCGACCTCGACACGCGGCCCGGTGCCGGACGGCTGATCGGCGAGTGCGTGGTCGAGCCTGCGCCCGGCTCCGGGCTGCCGACCCTCACCGGCTTCGAGAACCACGGCGGCCGCACCACGCTCGGACCCGGTGTGACCGCGCTCGGGCGCGTGACCGTCGGCCACGGCAACGGCGTGGACGGCGTCGACGGGGTGCTCGGCGAGCGGATCGTCGGTACCTACCTCCACGGGCCGGTGCTGCCGCGCAACCCCGCGCTCGCCGATCTCCTGCTCGGCTGGGTGGTGGGCCCCGAGCGGCTCACCCCGATCGACGACGGGTTGGCGCACCGGCTCCGGGCCGAGCGCCTCCACGAGTCCCGCCTCACCGGCCTCGCCGCGCGCCGCCGCGACTGGCACCTCAACCGTGGCTGACCCGGCCGAGCCCGCTTTCGATGCGCGAATCGCGATCAATTCGTCGCGTATTGCGCGCGCAAAGCGGGTCAGGGGTCGATGAACTCCGCGTAGTCGGCGGGGATCTCGATGCCGAACCGCTCACAGAGCGCCGAGACGTCGGCCCAGTCGTCGGCGTCGACCGCGTAGCCGGTGTGGAAGGCCACCATCGCGGCCGGCTCGACGCAGCGGACCGCCCGGCCCGCGATCGTCCCGGTCCCCGTCAGCGACCCCGCCGGGTACGCGCTGTCGCGCTCGGGGGGACCGAGCACGCCCCGCCCCTCGACGTCCCACCGCACGACGTGCAGGTCGATCCGGTGGTGGTGGACGTCGGCGAGCACGAAGTTCCAGTCCGAGCGGCCCGGCCGGTCGAGCTCGACCTCGACGAAGCCGCGGGCCCGCAGCGCGGGCACGAGCACCGCGGCCGCGTCCTCGTCGAGCGCGAGGTCGAGATCACCGTGGTCGCGCGTCTGCGCACCGAGCAACGCGTCGACGCCCCAGCCTCCGTCGACCCAGTACGTGACGCCGAGCGCGTCCGCCCAGTCGCAGAACTGCCGGACGGCGGCCGCGGGGAAGCTCACTCCCCTGCGAGCTCCCGGATGCGCTCGATCTTCTCGCCCGAATGGTTGGCGTCGACGCCCTGGCTGGTGAGCAGCTCGACGCGGGTGGCCTCGGCCTCCTCGGCCGCGCCCGCCTCGGCGTGGGCGAGCACCGCCTCGATGCCGTCCTCCATGATCGCCTCGGCCGTCGCGACGAGTGCGTCGACCATCTCGGCCTCCGGCACCACCCGCACGACCTGGCCCTTCACGAACAGGTGGCCCTTCCCACGGCCGGCGGCGATCCCGAGGTCGGCCTCGCGCGCCTCGCCGGGCCCGTTCACGACGCATCCCATCACCGCGACCTGCAAGGGGATGTTGCGGTCGGCGAGCGCGTTCATCGCGTCGGACGCGACGCGGATCACGTCGACCTCCGCGCGCCCGCAGCTGGGACACGCGATGAGGTCCAGCCCGCGCCGCTCACGCAGACCCAGCGACTCGAGCAGCACGCGCCCGGCGCGGGCCTCCTCGACGGGATCGGCGGTCAGCGAGTAGCGGATCGTGTCGCCGATGCCCTCGGCGAGCAGCGTGCCGATGCCGGCGGTGGACTTCACGAGTCCGGCCGGTGGCGGACCGGCCTCGGTGACGCCGAGGTGCAGTGGATGGTCGACGGTCTCGGAGAGCATGCGGTACGCGTCGATCATCAGCGCGACGTTGCTCGCCTTGACCGAGATCTTCACGTCCTCGAACCCGACCTCGGCGAAGTACGCGAGCTCCCGCTGCGCCGAGGCGACCAGCGCCTCGGGCGTGACGCCGCCGTGCGCCTCGGCGATGTCGGGATCGAGGCTGCCGGCATTGACGCCGATGCGGATCGGCAGCCCGCGGTCCCTGGCCTCCGTCGCGACGGCCTTGATGTGCTCGGGCTTGCGGATGTTGCCCGGGTTGAGCCGCAGCCCGTGCACCCCCGCCTCCATCGCCGCCAGCGCGAGGCGGTACTGGAAGTGGATGTCGGCGATGATCGGCACCGGCGAGCGGGGCACGATCCGGGCCAGGCCCTCGGCCGCCGGCTCCTCGTTGCAGGTGCACCGCACGATGTCGCAGCCCGCCGCGGCGAGGGCGTAGATCTGCTGGAGCGTCGCCTCCACGTCGGCGGTCTTGGTGGTGGTCATCGACTGCACCGACACGGGGGCGTCGCCCCCGACGGCGACGTTCGGCCCCGGAGGGCGACCGACGAGGACCTGGCGCGTCCGGCGACGTGGCGTGGGCATCGGTCCGAGGATACGTGCGCCGGTCGGGCCCGACCGCCCTCCGGTCCGTTCCCCACGAGATCCTCACATCACCCGGCCGCCGTCCGGCCCGCCCACGCTCCGTGGGAGCGGCGCCGCGCCACGGACCCCCTGACCCCCGCATCACGACCGACCCGCGCCACGAGCGACCTCCGGCGAGCGGTGTGCGCCTGACCTCGGCGGGCGGGGTCCAACGCACACACCTCGCCGGTCGAGCGGCGGCCAGGCGTCACGTCGCCCGGTTCGCGACCGTCATGACCCGACGGTACGGAGCCGGCCCGTCACCGGCCAGGGACGATGGAGCCCGTCCGGGCCCGCCGTTCGGTTACAGGCTCTTCAGGTCGAGGTACATCGTCGACAGGCCGAACATGACGATCACGACCACGACGATCGCGGCGACGGGCAGGATCTTCTGGTAGTCGACCTGCACGCGCCGGCCCCGGAGCCTCGACGCGACCCCCTCGTAGATCGCGACGGCCGCGTGGCCACCGTCGAGGGGTGGCAGCGGGATGAGGTTGAACAGCGCCACGAACACGTTGATGGCGGCGAGCAGGAACAGCAGGATCCACCACTGCCCCCCGACGATCGAGCCGCCGTCGGCGACGATCCCGATCATCGAGCGGGGACGCTCCTCGTTGGTGAAGCCGCCCTTGGAGTTGGTGACCGTCTTGCCGTACCGCTCGATGCCACTCGGCGAGAACACCTTGCCGAGCGACGAGACGGTGCTGGAGACGAGCTCGCCACCGGTGGCGAAGGTCCGGGGCACCGCGGCGGCGAGCGAAACCGGCGGGGTGGTCAGCCGGGACGCGACGCCGATGCGCACGACGCCCTGGTCGGCGACGGGCGTGGCGGTGACCTTCACCCTCCGTCCGTCCCGCAGCACGACGACGTCGACGGGCTCGCCCTTGTGGGCCCGCACGATCGGGCCGACCGCCTCCCAGGAGTCGATCGGCTTGCCGTTCATCGCGACGATCTCGTCACCGGCCCGGAGGCCCGCCTTCGCCGCGGGCGAGCCCGCGGCCACGGCGTCGATCGTGCGGCTGGCCCGCGGCGGCACGTCACCGTGGAACGCGATCACGGTGAAGATCAGCACGACGGCGATCGTGAGGTTGACGATGATGCCGCCGAGCACCGTGATCAGCCGCTTGCCGGTGCTCTGCTGCCGGTAGCTGCGGGCCTCGTCGGCGGGGTCGACCTCCTCGAGGTTGGTCATGCCGACGATGCGGCAGTAGCCGCCGGCCGGGATCGCCTTGATCCCGAACTCGGTCTCGCCCCGTCGGAACGACCAGATGCGCGGGCCGAAGCCGAGGAAGAACTCGGTGACCTTCATCCCGGACTTCTTGGCGGCGATGTAGTGACCCCACTCGTGCAGCATGATCGTGAGGATCAGGCCGACGATCAGCGCCACGGTCACGATCGTGGAGGGCCGCACGATCATGATCATCACGACGGCGAGCAGGACCAGGCCGATGCCGGTCAGCGCCTTGCGACTCTCGATCGGAGGGGCGTCGTCGCCGAGGGGATCCTTCACGCAGCAGCTCGTCTCTCGATGGCTTCGGCCGCACGGACGCGCGCGACCCGGTCCGCCTCCAGAACGTCGGAGACGTCATCGACGTTCCCGGTGCCGTGCTGGAGCACCTCGTCGACGATGTCGGCGATCGTGGTCCAGGCGATCCGGCCGGCCAGGAACGCCTCGACGGCGACCTCGTTGGCTCCCGACAGTGTTGCCGGAGCGCCGCCCCCGGCACGACCGGCCCCATAGGCGAGGCTCAGGCAGGGGAACGCCTCGAGATCCGGGGCCTCGAACGTGAGCTGCCCGAGCGTCGTCCAGTCGACCGGGCCGAACGCCTGGTCCAGCCGGGCCGGCGCGCCGAGCGCCAGGCCGATCGGCAGACGCATGTCGGGCATCGACAGCTGGGCGATCGTGGCCCCGTCGTGGAACGTCACCATCCCGTGCACCACCGACTGGGGGTGGACCACGACCTCGATGCGGTCGAAGTCGACTCCGAACAGCTCGTGGGCCTCGATGACCTCGAGGCCCTTGTTCATGAGGGTCGACGAGTCGATCGTGATCTTCGGCCCCATCGACCACGTGGGGTGCGCGAGCGCGTCGTCGACGGTGACGGCCGCCAGCTCGGCGCGGCTCCGACCGCGGAACGGGCCACCGCTGGCGGTGAGCACGATCGAGGCCACCTCGTCGGCGGTCCCGCCGCGGAGCGCCTGGTACACCGCGGAGTGCTCGGAGTCGACCGGCACGATCTCGCCGCCGCCCGAGCGCCGGACCGCGTTCACCACCGGACCGCCTGCGATCAGGCTCTCCTTGTTGGCCAGGGCGAGGCGCTTGCCGGCCCGCAGCGCCGCGACCGTCGCGGGCAGCCCGGCGAACCCGACCACCCCGTTGAGCACGACGTCCGCCTCGGGCAGCGCCGCCAGCTCGGCTAGGACCTCGGAGCGCTCCCCCGCCAGCAACGCGTGCGACTCGGGCACGCCGAACTCGGCCGCCTGCTCGTCGAGCAGCGCACGGTTCGAGCCGGTGGCGAGGGCGACGACCTCGTACTCGTCGCGATGGGACCGCAGGACGTCCAGGGCCTGGGTGCCGATGGACCCCGTGGAGCCGAGGAGGACGACGCGCCGGCGCTCGCTCACCCGATGCCGAGGGCGCGGGCGAGGAAGTACACCGCGGGGAGGCAGAACAGGATGGCGTCGAACCGGTCGAGCACCCCGCCGTGGCCGGGCAGGATCGCGCCGAAGTCCTTGATGCCGAGGTCACGCTTGAGCATCGACTCGGCGAGATCGCCGAGCGGCGCCATGACCGCGACGGTGACCCCGAGCAGGAACGCGTGACCGAGCGATCCCCACGGCGTGATCTGCTTCACCACCAGGACCGACACGATGATGGCGCCGGCCATGCCGCCGATCAGGCCCTCGACGGTCTTGTTCGGCGAGATGTGCGGCGCCAGCCGCGACTTCCCGAACTGCGAGCCGACGAAGTAGCCGATCACGTCGTAGGCGATCACCGGGATGGCGACGCCGAGCACCAGACCGACGCCGTCCTGGTACACGAGGAGCAGTCCGGCGAACGCGCCGAGCCCCGCCGTGTACATGAACCCGCCGATCGTGACCGCGACGTTGACGGTCGGACGCGCGTGGGAGACCTCGAGGAGGAACCACAGCAGCGTGAACACCGTGAGGATCGCGAAGACGAACGGGAACGCGAACTCGCCTCGCTCGTAGGCGAGCGGGACGATCGTGACCGCGCCGAGGAGCGCGATCATCACGGCGGGCCGGAACCCGCGAGTGTGCAACGCGGTCATCAGCTCGAACGTGGCGAGTGTGACGATGACCGTGGCCAGCACCATGGTCGGCGCTCGGCCGAGCCAGAGGCAGAGCAGCGCGATCGCCGCCATGCCGAGGCCGGTCACGACCCGCACGAGCATGTCGGGCTTCGCCGGGCCGGCGGTCGGCGCGGGCTCGGGACGGGTCGGGGTGCGTCGGGGCGCGGCGGGACGGGTCGCCGCGGCGCCCACCGGACGGACCCGACGGGCGGCGACCTCGCGGTCGAACTCGCGGTCGTCGTCGGCGGCGGTCGGGGCCCGCTCGCCCGCCCGGACCGGCTGGGGCGTCTCGTCCTCGTCGTCGTCGATGGCGGCGAGGGCCTGGAACGCCTCGAATTCCTCCTCGTCGCTCCAGTCGGCGGAGCCGGTGCGGAACCGCGGGCTCGAGAAGCCCTCGGACGATTCGCCGTCGCCGTCGCCCACGCGGATGATCGGCACCTCGCCGGTGGCCGGCTCGCTCCAGTGCGGCAGGCCCTCGGGCGAGGGCGGCGCCGCGAGCTCGTCGGACTCGGATTCGACGTCCTCGTGCACGTCGGTCGCGCCCATCTCGGCGCGACGCGCCGCGACCTCGTCGAGCAGGCCGACGTGCTCCGCGGTGGGCTCGTCGGCCGCCTCCGGCGGCTCGGGCGACGCGGACGGGGTGGCGGCGGGCGGTGCCGTCGCAGCGAAGAGGTCGACCGTGGGCTCGGCACGCTCGGGCTCGTCGGACTCGCTGATCGGACGCCCCGCTGCGCCACCCTCGAGCACGGCCTGGGCCTCCTCGGCCCCGATGATGCGCACGCCCTCCGCGGGTGGCCGCGCGGCCGGATGCTCGCGGGTCTGGTCTTCGTCGTGCCGGTCCGTCACCGGATCTTTCCCCCTGGCGCCCGAAGGTGTCCGCGCACCCTAGACCGATCGACGCGGAGCGGTCCGCTCAGAGTTCGGCACGTCGAGCGAATCGTCCCGTTTCACGGGCATTCCCGCGCGCCCGCGGCGCACGGGCCGCGCCGCGGGCCTCAGACCTCGAGGAGCTCCTGCTCCTTGTGGGCGAGGAGCGCGTCGACCTCGGCGACGACCTCGTGCGTGGACTTCTCGAGGTCCTTCTCGATGCGCTCGAGCTCGTCGCGGGAGATCTCGCCGTTCTTCTCGAGCGCCTCGAGCTCCTGACGCGCGTGGCGCCGCACGTTGCGCACCGCGACGCGACCTTCCTCGGCCTGGTGCTTGACGACCTTCACGAGGTCCTTGCGCCGCTCCTCGGTGAGCGGCGGGAACGTGAGGCGGACCACCGCGCCGTCGTTGGACGGGTTGATCCCGAGGTCGCTCTGCTGGATCGCCTTCTCGATGGCGCCCATCGCGCCCTTGTCGTAGGGCTGGATCACGAGGACCCGCGCCTCGGGCACGTGGACGCCGGCGAGCTGCTGGAGCGGCACCTCGGAGCCGTAGTAGTCGACCTTGATCCGCTCGACGAGCGCGGGCGCGGCCCGGCCGGTGCGCACGTGCGCGAACTCGTCGCGCAGGTGCTCGACGGCCCGCGCCATCTTGTCCTTGCACTCCGCGATGATCTCCGGCGGCGTCGCCACGTCAGGCCTCCTTGGTGCTCACGAGGGTGCCGATCCGCTCGCCGCTCAACGCCCGGCGGATGTTGCCCGGGGTCGAGACGTCGAACACGATGATCGGCAGTTCGTTGTCCATGCAGAACGTGATCGCGGTCGAGTCCATGACCTCGAGCCGCCGGTTGATGACCTCGAAGTGCGACACCTCGTCGAGCTTCACGGCGTCGGCGTGCACCCGGGGATCGGCGCTGTAGACGCCGTCGACCCCCGAGTGCGTGCCCTTCAGCACGGCGTCGACACCCATCTCGGCCCCGCGCAGCGCCGCGGTGGTGTCGGTGGTGAAGTAGGGGTTGCCGGTGCCCGCGGCGAAGATCACGATCCGCCCGAGCTCGAGATGACGGATCGCGCGCAGCGGGATGAACGGCTCTGCGACCTTGTCCATGGTGATCGCGGTCTGGACCCGCGTGACCTGGCCGACGCCCTCGAGCGCGTCCTGCAGCGCCAGGGCGTTGATGACCGTGGCGAGCATGCCCATGTAGTCGGCCCGCGCGCGGTCCATGCCGCGCGTCTTGCCCGCGATGCCGCGGAAGATGTTGCCGCCACCGACGACGACCGCGATCTCGAGCTCGAGGTCGCGGCGGCTGTCGGCGATCTCGGCCGCGATGCGCCCGACGATCCCCGCGTCGATCCCGAAGCCGCTCGGCTCGGCGAAGGACTCGCCCGACAGCTTCAGGATGACGCGGCGGAACGCACCCTCGGACACGTGCGGCTCAGTCCTCGCCGATCTTGGTCCGGACGAACCGCACCACCGACGCGCCACCGCCCAGCCCGTCGACGAGCGTGGCGATCGTCGTCTTGGGCTCCTTCACGAAGCCCTGCTCGAGCAGGCAGTAGTCCTTGTAGAACCCGTTGAGCCGACCGGTGACGATCTTCTCGATGGCCGCCTCGGGCTTGCCCTCGTTGCGGGTCAGCTCGGTGAGGAGCTGGCGCTCCTTCTCGATCGCGTCCGCGGGCACGTCGTCCTTGCTGACGAAGCGGGGGGCCGCGCTCGCGATGTGCAACGCGATGTCGTGCGCGACCTCCTGCGCCTTCGCGTCGGACGGGTCGACCCCGCCGAGCTCGACGAGGACGCCGATGGTGCCGCGGTCGTTCTGGACGTGCTTGTACGCGTCGAGCAGGCCACCGGCCGTCTCGTAGCGGGTCACGCGCCCGAGCTCGATGCGCTCGCCGAGCGTGGCGCCCATCTGCGTGATGGTCTCGCCGACGGTCGAGTCGCCGTAGGCCTGGCCCGCGAGGTCGGCGTCGCCGTGCGCGACGACCTGCTTCGTGAGCGCCGTGACGAACTCCTTGAAGTCGGAGCCCTTCGCGACGAAGTCCGTCTCGCAGTTGAGCTCGACCACGGCGCCGACGGTGCCCTCGACGAGCACGTCGACCGCGCCCTGGTCGGCGGCGCGCCCCTCGCGCTTCGCCGCGCCCGAGAGGCCCTTCTTGCGCAACCAGTCCTTCGCCTCCTCGAGGTCGCCGTTCGACTCCTCGAGCGCGCGCTTGCAGTCCATCATCCCGGCGCCGGTGAGCTTCCGGAGCGCCGCGACGTCCTTGGCGGAAATGTCAGCCATTGGTGGTGCCGTCTCCCTCCGTCTCGGACGCCGGGGCCGCGGGAGCCTCCTCGGTGGCGACCGCCGTGGCCGTGCCGCCGCCGGCGGGGTCCGCCTCGGGCTCGGCCGCCTTCTTGGCCTTGGCCTCCGCCAGCCGCTGCTCGCGTGCCGCCTGCTGGGCCGCGGCGGCGTTGCGCGCGGCCGCCTGCTGGGCGTCCTTGGCGGCGCGCTCCTCGGGACTCAGCACCTTCGGCGCGGGCTCGGCCTTCGTGCCGGGACGGGCGCCGCGCTTCTGCGCGAGGTGACGACCCTCCTCGACCGCGTCGGCGATCACCCGGCACATGAGGTTGGCCGAGCGGATCGCGTCGTCGTTGCCCGGGATCACGTACTGGATGATGTCGGGGTCGCAGTTGGTGTCGACGACCGCGACCACCGGGATGCCGAGGCGGTTGGCCTCGGTCACCGCGATGTGCTCCTGCTTGGTGTCGATCACGAAGACCGCGCTCGGGAGCTTCTCGAGGTTGCGGATCCCGCCGAGGTTCCGATCGAGCTTGACGACCTCACGCTTGACCTTGAGGCCCTCCTTCTTGATCATCTGCTCGGTCTCACCGCTCGCGACCTGCCGCTCCATCTCGCGCAGCTTGGCGACGCGGGTGTGGACCGTCTGGAAGTTGGTGAGCATCCCGCCGAGCCAGCGGTAGTTCACGTACGGCATCCCGCAGCGCGTCGCCATGTTCTGGATCGGCTCGCGGGCCTGCTTCTTGGTGCCCACGAAGAGCACCGTCCCGCCGTCGGCGACCGTGCTGCGCACGAACCGGTAGGCGGTGTCGATCCGCTCCAGGGTCTGCTGGAGGTCGATGATGTAGATGCCGTTGCGCTCACCCCAGATGAACCGGCGCATCTTGGGGTTCCAACGGCGCGTCTGGTGACCGAAGTGAACTCCGGCCTCCAGCAGCTGCTTCATGGTGACGACAGCCACGCGTCAGGTCCTTCCTCTGGTTGTTCCTCCGCCCGGGCGACGCCACCGGATCGGTCCGGTGGCGACCATTGGAATGCCGGGCGTGCGAGATCCCGATCGGCCGCGGAGGCCCATCGGGTCGGGGCGAGAGTGTAGTCGGGACCCCCTCCGGGCCTCCCAGCGACGATCGCGCCCGGGAGCGGGGCGGCGACGCTCAGGGTCCGGGGTCGAGACCGGCGTGGGTGGCGGCGCCGAGGGTCAGCTCGACCCGCCGGATGACGACCGGCTCGACGGCGCCCCGGAGCTTCTCGACGAGGCTCCGGCACTCCGGCGGTCGCAGCTCGAGCGCGAGCCGGGCGGCCCGCATCGACTCCGGGTCGCTGACGATCGCCGAGTGGTCCCCCGGCCCCGCCGGGTCGACCACGACCGACCGGGCCCCGCGGCGCTCGGTGGCCGTCTGGTCGACCACGACGTCGTCGGTCGCGCCGATCGAGGTGACGTCGAGCATTCCCGGGAACGGCCGGTCCCGGAGCCGGCGCATGAACTCCCCGTCCGGATCGAGTTCGACGGTCGACGGCCCGTCGGCGGGCGGGACCGCGCCCCCGGACGCCGCGGTGGCGGCGCGCAGGAGCCGGCGTCCGTTCGGGCCCGACCCCACCTCGGCGGCCACCCGGGCGATCGTGGCGCCGCGGTGCGGCGACGACAGGGTGAGCACGTTGCCGAGCGGCGGCAGGGTCGCGTCCGCCGGGTCGTAGAGCCGCGCGAGGAACGCGTCGACCACCACCCCACCCTGGGAGTGCGCGATCAGGTCGACCTCGCGCCCCGGGTGCCGCGCGGCGAAGGCGCGGAGCTGGCTGCGGAGGTTGCGCGCCTGCGCACGCAGGTCCCGGTACGTGTCGACCGGTCCGTAGGCGCCGCCGCCCGCGGCGTAGGAGAACCATCCGACCTCGCCGCGGCGGTAGCCGAGCGCATGCGTGTCGAGCGCGAACGTCCGCCCGGTCCGGGGATCGGTGGCGCTGTTGATGCCCCCGACCGCGAACAGGAGATGGCCCGATCCCGCGCCGACGCGGGCGGCGACGCCCGGCGTGCACCGCTCGCCCTGGCGGAGCGCGCGGACGAGCCGCCGGCCCATCGCGGCGAGATCACGCAGCGGCGCGCCGGCCGGAGTGGCGAGGAGCAGGTGCCACGCCATCACCAGCGGCCGACCCTCGACCTCGGCCACGGTCATCACGCCGGTCACGAACGAGCCGACGCCGTCGCGCGCGATCTCCCACCACGCGCGGTCGGGCACCGGCTCGAGGCCCGGGACGTGCTGTGGGACGGCGAGCGACGCGGCCAGCTCCCGAGACTCCGCGGCCGCGCTCGGCAGCCCCGCCCGGTCCGGCCGGTGGTGCAGCGGTGCGAGACGCACGGCGCGCGCGAGGTCGACCGGCGCGAACAGTCCCATCGGGTCGACGTACCCGCCGTGCACGCGGAGACCCAGGTGGAGCACCCCCGGCGCGTGGTCGGGCCCGCTCCCGCCGGCGGATCCGAGCACCTGACCTCCGGTGACCCGTCCGCCCCGGTGCACCGCGACCGTCGCCAGGTACGAGACCGAGGTGACGATGCCACCGCCGTGGTCGACGACGACGTGGAGCGCGCCGGCGACCGGTCCCGCGAACGTGACGGTTCCGGCGCCGACCGCGAGCACCGGCGACCCCGGAGCGGCGACGAGATCCACGCCGCGGTGGCCGGCGCCGTAGCGCGAGCGCGGGGCGACGAAGGGCCGCACGACCGCCCCGGGCACCGGGCGCGTCCAGGCGGACGGCGGACCGGGGACCGCGGCGCGCCCGTGGGCCGGCGGGACGCAGGAGCCGAGCACGGTCGCGAGCGCGACCAACGTGACGAGCAGGAGCCGGGTGGTGCGGAACGGCATCGCGGAGCCTCCCGGGCGCGCGCGGGCTACGGGAAGGGAAGCGACAGGGAAGCCGAGCGCCGGGCAGGTTACCGGCGGCGCCTCCCGACCTCAACCGGCGGCCGCGTGGCTACCGTGGGCGGATGGGGATCGAGGCGAACAAGGAAGTGGTCCGCCGCTTCTACCGCGAGGTGATCAACGAGCGGGACGTCGACGCGATCGACGGCCTGCTCAGCGCGGACTTCACGCACAACGGGGAGCCCCGCGGTCGGGAGGGCCAGAAGGACGCGGTGCGGGTGTTCCTGGAGGCGTTCGCGCCGCTCACCAACGAGATCCTCCTGATCGTGGCCGAGGACGACCTGGTCGCGGCGCACCAGCGCTGGACCGGAACGCACGTCGGGCCGTTCGCCGGGGTCGAGGCGACCGGCCGCTCCGTCACGTTCCCGTCGACGGCGGTGCTGCGGATCCGCGCCGGCGAGATCGCCGAGGCGACCGACGTCGTCGGGGTCGCCGAGCTGATGGCCCAGCTCACGGGCTGAGGGAAGCGACCACGACGTACTCGAGGCCCGGGCGGTCCGGCGCGTCACGCACGTCGTCGACCGTGAACCCGGCCGCGTCGAGCGAACCGCGCAACTCGTCGAGGTCGCGGAAGCGCAGCGTCGAGTCGGAGGTCACCAGCGTCCCGTCCCGCTCGAAGCGGTGGCTCCACCGGAACGACACGTACGGCGGCGCGACGTCGAGCAGGTCGCACCAGACCGTCACCGCGCCGCCCGCACCGGTGTCGATCGTCCGCTCGGTGTGCGCACGGGTCCAGGCCTCCCAGACCCGCGCGCCGGGCACGCGGGTCTCGAACCCGACCCGGCCGCCGGCCGTGAGACCCGCGGCGACGTGCCCGAGGCACGCCTCCCACTCCGCGTCCGTCACGAACACCTGCGCGACGTTGCCGGTCATGAGCACGAGGTCGGCGCGCCCGGCGGGAATCGCCTCGGGCCCGCCGCGGATCCACTCCACCCGCTCGGCGCCCGGCTTCGCGGCCGCGACGGCGAGGGACGCGACCGCCGGGTCGACGGCGCGGACGGTCAGACGGCGCCCCGCCAGGCGGCAGGCCAGCGTGCCGGTCCCGCACCCGAGGTCGACGATGCTCCGCGCGCCCAGCTCGTCGACCATCGCCTCGTAGGCGTCGAGGTCGGGGCGCTCCCCCTCGACCAGGTCGTACAGCGCGGCGAGTCGCGGATCCGCGAAGAGCGGGTCGGGCACTCAGTCGGGGCGGTCGGAGGACGGCTCGATGAGCCGGCCGCGGAGCTGGAGGATCGCCTTGGTGTGGATCTGGCAGACCCGCGACTCGGTGACGCCGAGCACGGTGCCGATCTCCGCCAGGGTGAGGGCCTCGTAGTAGTAGAGGGTGAGCACGAGCCGCTCGCGGTCGGGCATGCGGTTGATCGCGTCCGCGAGGAGGTGCTTCATCTCCTCGACCTCGAAGGCCGCGACCGGGTCGTTCACCTTGTCGGCCACGGTGTCGCCGACGGTGGTGGTCCCCCCGCCCTTCTCGCCGGTGTTGACCACCTCGTCGAGGGCGACCACGCCGACGAAGCTGATCTGGCTCAGGGTCTGGGCCAGCTCGGACTCGGTGACGCCGAGCTCGACGGCCATCTCGCCGTCGCTCGGCGAGCGCTTCAGCTCGTTCTCGAGCTTGCTGTACGCCCGCTCGATGGTCCGGGCCTTGGAGCGGACCGAGCGTGGGACCCAGTCGATCGAGCGCAGCTCGTCGATGATCGCGCCCTTGATGCGGCTGATCGCGTAGGTCTCGAACTTGAACCCGCGCTCGGGGTCGAACTTGTCGATCGCGTCGATCAGCCCGAAGATCCCGTAGGAGACCAGGTCGGACTGCTCGATGCTCTGCGGGAGTCCGGCGGCCACGCGCCCGGCGACGAACTTCACCAGCGGCGAGTAGTGCAGGATCAGCCGTTCGCGCGCGTCGTCCGCCTTGTCACGGCGGTACTCGGTCCACAGCTCGGCGACGACCCTGGCGTCGTCGGTGGTCGTGGATGCGGGCTCAGGCACGGGGATGGGTCGTTTCGTAGACGGCCCGCAGGCGCTCGCGGGTGAGATGGGTGTAGATCTGCGTGGTCGCCAGGTCCGCGTGGCCGAGCAGTTCCTGCACGGTCCGCAGATCGGCTCCCCCTTCCAACAGGTGCGTAGCGTAGGCGTGCCGGAGGGCATGGGGGTGCAGGGTCCGGCCGTCGGGCAGCGGATGGGCCTCGACGAGGCGGTAGGCGTCCCGGGAGCCCAGCCGGCGGCCCCGGCGGTTGAGGAACAGGGCCTCGGCCGGAGTCCCGTCCGAGGCGAGCTCCGGACGCCCCTCCCGGAGCCACGCGGCGACGGCGTCGAGCGCCGGGCGGCCGAGCGGCAGGCGCCGGATCTTGCTTCCCTTCCCGAGCACGGTGACGGTCCGCCGGCGCAGCTCGACGTCCCCGACGTCGAGCCCGCAGCACTCCGAGACCCGCAGCCCGAGGCCGTACAGCAGCTCGAGCACGGCGAGGTCGCGCAGCGCCACCGCCCGGGCGATCGGATCGGGCTCGGCGTCCTCGTCGTCGCCCGGCGCCTCGCCCGTGATCGCGGGATCGGCGGCCGCGGCGTCGAGCAGCGCGGTGGCCTCGGCGGCCCGGGGGACCCGCGGGAGCCGGCTGGGGCCCTTCGGCGCCCGCAGCGTGCGGCCCGGATCGGCCGGGAGCACACCGTGGCGGGTCAGGTACCGGAGGAACGCGCGGATGGCCGCGGCCTTGCGGGCGATGGTGCGCTTGGCGAACCCGCGGGTGGTGAGGTAGCCGAGGTAGCGCCGCAGCGTGGCGTGGTCGAGGTCGCGGGGCTCGGGACAGCCACCGCGCTCGGCCCACTGCACGAACTGACGGACGTCGCGGCCGTACGCGGCGACCGTGTGATCGCTCGCCGCGGTGAGAGAGGCGACGAACCCGTCCACGTCCCAGGTCATCGGACCCGACGCTACCGGTCGTCGCCGCGCCCGGTCCGGCAATGGCGCTCCGGAGCGGCGTGTCACACCCCCGGCGTACGGTGCGGTCACCGTCGAGGACCACGGGTGGCCGAGCGAAGAGCGACCCACGACCGGACCTCCCAGCAGTGAACCCACGCAACTGGGAGGTCCGTCGTGTTGGCGACGGTGCACAGCGCGACCCTGCTCGGCATCGACGGGCACCCCGTCGCGGTCGAGGTCCACGTCTCCAACGGCCTGCCCGGCTACACGGTCGTCGGCCTGCCCGACACCGCCGGGCGTGAGTCACGCGAACGCGTGCGCGCCGCGCTCATCTCGTCGACCGTGCCGTGGCCGACCCGGCGCACCACGGTGAACCTCTCCCCCGCCACGGTCCGCAAGACCGGTGCGGGCCTCGAGCTCGCGATCGCGCTCGGCGTCGCGATCGCGTCCGAGGAGCTCGAGCTGCCGCCGGGATGCCTCGACGGCGTCGGCGTGCTCGGGGAGCTCGGTCTCGACGGCTCGATCCGCGCGGTCCCGGGAACCCTCGTGCTGGCCGACGCGCTCGCCCGCAACGGGTTCGAGACCCTCGTCGTCCCGGCCGCCAACGCGTCGGAGGCCGCGCTCGTCGCCGGGGTCAAGGTCCGACCGGTCCCCGATCTCGCCACGCTGCTCGCCTGCCTCCGGGGTGACGAGCCGTGGCCGGACGTCGAGCCGCCGGCGCCGGCCGCCGCGGACCCCGGGGCCGAGGACGGGGACGGGCCGCTCGACCTCGCCGAGGTGCGCGGGCTCGTCACGGCGCGGCTCGCGCTGGAGGTCGCCGCCGCGGGCGGCCACCACCTCCTGCTCGCGGGCCCGCCCGGCTGTGGCAAGACCATGCTCGCCCGCCGGCTGCCCACGATCCTGCCCCCGCTCGAGCCGGACGAGGCCCTGGAGGTCACGCGCATCGCGTCGGTCGCGGGCGGCGCGCCGCCCACCCGGCTCGCGACCGAGCGACCGTTCCGCGCCCCGCACCACACCGCCACCACGCCGGCGCTCGTCGGCGGCGGGAGCGGCCGACCCCGACCCGGCGAGATCACCCGCGCCCACCGGGGCGTGCTGTTCCTCGACGAGCTCGGCGAGTTCCCGCCCGTCGCGCTCGACGCACTGCGCCAGCCGCTCGAGGAGTCCGTCGTGCGTATCGCGCGCCAGGGCGGGTCGCTCGTGTTCCCGGCGTCGGTGCTGCTCGTGGCGTGCACGAATCCGTGCCCGTGCGGACGCGTCGCCGCCGAGTGCCGCTGTACCGAGTTCGCGAAGTCGCGGTACGCGCGCCGGCTCAGCGCGCCGCTGCTCGACCGTTTCGACCTCCGCCTGCGCATCACCGGCCCGACCGCGCACGACCCACCGGGCGAGAGCTCGGCCACGGTGGCGGCACGGGTGGCGGGCGCGGTCGAGCGCCAGTCGGCCCGGTTCACGCACCTGCCGTGGCGGCGCAACCGCGAGATCCCCGCCGGCCTGATGGACCGGCTCGCCCCGCTGAGTGGCGACGGCGCGGACGCCTGGCACCTCGCGATGGACGACCGGCTGCTGACCGGCCGCGGCGCGGCGCGCATCCGGCGGGTCGCGCGCACGATCGCCGACCTCGCGGACCGCGCGCTCGTGGAGGCCGAGGACGTCGTGCTCGCGGCCTCACTGCGCCAGGAGGTCCCGTGAACCCGCCGCCCGACGCCGTCGACGTCGCCGCCGCGGCGCTCGTCGCCTTGCCCCGCATGACCGCGGTCCGGCTCGCGCTGCTGATGGACGAGTGGCCGGATCCGCGCGACGCGCTCACCGCCGTCCGCACCGAGCGCGCCGCGGACGTGCTGCGCGGGCGGGCCCGGTCGGATCCCTCGGAGCTGGTCCGGGCGTGGAGCGTCCGGATTGACCTCGAGGAGACCGAGGCCCGCATCCGCGCGCACGGGACCCGGGTGCTCGTGGCCGGACGGCCCGGGTACCCGATCGACGAGGGGCTCCCCGATCATCCGCGGGTCCTGCTCGCCGAGGGGGCCCGGCCGGACGCCTGCGAGCGGCCACGCGTCGGCGTCGTCGGCACGCGCGCGGCGACCCCGCACGGCCTCGCCGACGCACGCGAGCTCGGCGCGGTGCTCGCGCGCGCCGGGGTCACCGTCGTGAGCGGGCTCGCGATCGGGATCGACGCGGCCGCGCACGACGGCGCGATCGACGCCGGCGGCACCGTGCTCGGCGTCCTCGGCACCGGCCTCGACGTCGTGTACCCGCGCCGGCACCCGGCGCTGCACCGGCGCGTCCGCGAGCACGGACTGCTGCTCACCGAGTACCGGTACGGCACCGGGCCCCACCCCGCCCGGTTCCCGGCCCGCAACCGCATCATCGCCGGGCTCTCGGACGTCCTCGTGGTCGTCGAGGCGACGGCCACCGGCGGCGCCCGCATCACCGCGGGGCTGGCGCTCGACTACGGGCGCGAGCTGTGCGTGTACCCGGGCTCCCGGCGCAACCCGGCGGCGCGGGGGTCCAACGAGATGCTCCGGGCCGCGCACGTGGTGGTCGATCCCGAGGACGTGCTCGGCGTGCTCGGGCTCACTGAGGGCGACCGGCGCACTCCGCCCGCGCCGGCGGGCCAACGGGGAGCCACGGGCGAGGAGCGGTCGGTGATGCGGGCGCTCGGCGGCGAGGCGGCCACCGTCGACGAGTTGGCGGGCCGGACCGGACTGGCACCCGGGCCGGTGGCGATCGCGCTCGCCGGGCTCCACCGCGCCGGCCACGTGCGGCGGGCCCACGGGCTGATCTGGCCCACGTGAGCGGCTTGGGCGGGTTCGTGCCGTTCCGGCGGGCCCCGGAGCGTGGCGGTTTCAAGTCTCCGGGCCCCGGGGTCGATGCACAGTCGGTGAAGTTGCAGCGCTGTCCCTACGACGGCACCCCGCTGGACGTCGACGCGTACTCGGGTGGTTCGTACCTCCTCACGTGCGCGTCCTGCGACGCCGAGTGGGAGGCGCACAACGAGCTGGTCCGGCGCACCGCCGAACCCGACTGGGAGAAGGTCCGGGCGGCGCGCACGGTCAACGCCCGGAGCCTGAAGATCCCGTCGATCGCCCGGCCCTGACCGCCCCGACCCTCGCCTCGCGTCCCGGATCACCCGTCGGTCGCGTCCGCCGCGTACCGTGACCTCCGCATGGGCATGAACCCCTACCGGACGCGCCGGCAGCACCGCGGCGACCTGCTGTTCGTCGTCGCCGGCGTCCTGATCGCACTCGTGCTGGTTGCGTGGGCGTTGCTCGGGTGAGCGACGGCAGCGACGTCAGCGTCCGGCACATGCAGCCCTACGAGGCGGTGAAGGCCTACCGCTGTCCCGGCTGCGACCACGAGATCCGTCCGGGTGAGGGGCACGAGGTGGTCGTCCCCCGGGACGCCCCCGCCGATCGCCGTCACTGGCACACCGGCTGCTGGTTCCGCGAGTCCCGCCGTCGCGACCGCGCCCGCTGACGGGTCAGAACGCCCGCTCGTACACGTCGACCGTCGGCGCCGCGGCCCGCGGGACGAGGATCGACACGACGTCGAAGCGGACCTCACCACCACGCGACTGCGGACGGGCGGACAGCCACTCGGCGGCCAACCGGCGGATGCGCGCCTGCTTGGTGGCCGTGACGGCCTCGGCGCCCACGCCGTACGCGTCCGAGGTGCGGGTCTTCACCTCGCAGAACACCACGACTCCCGGTCGGCCCACGACGAGATCGAGCTCGCCCGTCCGCGAGCGCCAGTTGCGGTCCAGGACGACGAAGCCACGGGCCACGTACCACTCGGCGGCGAGCGCCTCGCCCCGGGCGCCGAGACTCTGACGCGCGCCCGGACGGCGGGGCGCGGGACTCACAGGTCCTTGCCCGCGAGCTCCTCGATGTTGACGTCCTTCACGGTGAGGACGCGCACGTTGGCGACGAAGCGCGCCGGGCGGTACATGTCCCAGACCCAGGCGTCGGTCAGCTCGAGCTCGAAGAAGACGGTGCCGTTGTCGGCGCGCACGTCCATCTTCACGCCGTTGGCCAGGTAGAAGCGACGCTCGGTCTCCACGACATACGAGAACATCGGCAGCACGTCGCGGTACTCGCGGTACAGCTGCAGCTCGATCTCGGTCTCGTACCGCTCGAGGTCCTCGGCACTCATCGCCTGCGGTGCTCCTCCGCCGTCGTTCCGGGAGCAGTGTAGGGGCGCAGGAGCGCGCTCAGTCGCGCTTCTCCTTGATCTTCGCCGCCTTCCCGATGCGGTCACGCAGGTAGTAGAGCTTGGCCCGGCGGACGTCGCCGCGGGTCGCGACCTCGATCTTCTCCACGATCGGCGAGTGCACGGGAAACGTGCGCTCCACCCCGACGCCGAAGCTCACCTTGCGCACCTTGAACGTCTCGCGCAGGCCGGAGCCCTTCCGCCCGATCACCACGCCCTGGAAGACCTGGATGCGCTGACGGTTCCCCTCGACGACGCGCACATGCACCTTCAGGGTGTCGCCGGGGCCGAAAGCCGGGATGTCGTCCCGCAGGCTGGCGCGGTCGACGAGATCGGTGGGGTTCATGGCGCGAAGAGTCCTTCGAAGCAGTACGACGAGAGCGGTCGATGGTAGCCCGACGGACCCCCGGATCAGAACTCGTCGAGCAGGGCCCGGTCCTCGGCGCCGAGCGCCGCCTCGCCACCGGGGAGCAGATCGGGGCGCTGCGTCAACGTCCGGCGCAGCGCCTCGGCCCGCCGCCACCGGGCGATCCGGGCGTGATCGCCCGAACGGAGCACCTCGGGCACGGCCCAGCCCCGGAACTCCGCGGGGCGGGTGTACTGCGGGTACTCCAGCCGCCCGGCGGAGAACGACTCCTCGATCGCGGACTCGTCGTTGCCCATGACGCCGGGGATCAGCCGGGTGACCGCCTCGATCACGATCAGCGCCGCGGCCTCGCCGCCGGCGAGCACGACGTCACCCACCGAGAGCTCGCCGTCGCAGAGGTGGTCGGCGACGCGCTGGTCGACCCCCTCGTAGCGACCACACAGCAGCGAGAACCCCCCGCCGGCCGCGAGCTCCCGGGCGAGTTCCTGGTCGAACCGACGGCCCCCGGCGGCGAGGAGGAACAGCGGTCGGGGCGGGTCGGCCGCCTCGACGCTCGCAAAGAGCGGCTCGGGCGTCATGACCATGCCCGGTCCCCCGCCGAACGGCTGGTCGTCCACGGTGCGGTGCCGGTCGGCGGTGTGATCCCGCGGGTCGTGCAGCCGGAGGTCGACGGTCCCGGCCTCGCGGGCCCGGCCGATGAGCGACAGCCCCAGCGGGCGCTCGAGGTACTCCGGGAAAATGGTGAAGACGTCGATGCGCATCAGTCGAACAGTCCGTCGGGGACGTCGACGGTGACGACACCGGGCGCATGGGCCACCACGAAGCGCAGGGGCACGAGGCGCTCGCCGTCGAGCACCAGCAGATCGCTCGCCGGGTTGGCCTCGACCGCCTCCACCACGCCGAGCGGCGCGCCGCTGACGTCGAGCACCTGCGCGCCGACGAGCTCGTGCACCCAGAGCTCGTCGCCCTCCGTGGGGAGCGCCTCGGCACTGAGCACCGCGCCCTGCAGTGCCTCCGCAGCCGTGCGGTCGGCGATGCCCTCGAAGCGCACGAGCACGCGCTGCTGGTGGGGCCGGGCGGAGGCCACGACCACGGAGCGGTCGTCGATGAACAGCTCCGCGCCGGGTGCGAGCCGCTCGCGACGATCGGAGGTGAGGTGCACGGCGACCTCTCCGCGCAGGCCGTGGGCCCGACCGACGCGGCCGACCTCGAGCCGGGTGGGCGCGGTCACCGCGCGGCGCCGCCTATTCGACGATGTCGACGTTGGCGCGGATGCCCTCGGCCGCACCGGCGGCCCGGGTCAGCTGGCGCAGCGCCTGGACCACGCGGCCCCGACGGCCGATCAGCCGGCCCATGTCGCCGCGATCCGCGTGCACGAGCAGGGTGACCTCGCCCCGTCGCTCGACGAGGTCGACCTCGATCGCGTCGGGCTCGTCGGCGATCGCGCGCGTCACGTACTCCACGACCGCCTGCGCCCGGCCGCCGACGATCCGGTTGCCGTCGCCCGCGACCTCGTCCTCGAAGTCGTCGTCGAACTCGCTCACTCCGCCGCCTCGTCGCCCGGGGCCTCGTCGGCCGCCGCGTCCTCGGCGGACGCCGCCTCCGCGGCCTGCGCCTCCGCCGCCGCCTTGGCCTCGGCCGCCGCCGCGGCCTTCGCCTCGGCGTCGGCCTTCGCCTTCGCCGCGTCCTTCTCGGCCTGCGCGGCCGCGCGCCCCTTGGCCTTGCGGGCGGCGTCGCGTGCGGCGGTCGACTGCGTGGAGCGGGCCGACTCGTAGGTCTCCCAGATGCCCGCGCCCACGAGCAGCTTGTGCACCTGCTCGGTCGGCTGTGCGCCCTTCTGGAGCCACGAGATCACCTTGTCCCCGTCGACGGTGAAGCCGGAGGGCTCGAGGCGCGGCTGGTACTGGCCGAGGATCTCGATGTAACGGCCGTCGCGCGGGCTGCGCCCGTCGGCGACGACGACTCGGTAGCTGGGCTGCTTCTTCTTGCCCACGCGCATCAGGCGGATCTTGACGGACACGAGCGTAGGAAACCCTTCGGAGCGGGACGAGGCGCGCCGGGACACCGGCACGGGGCGGAGAGCCTAGTGGTTGCCGGGCGCCGGCGGCATGCCGGGCCCTACTGCTGGAACTGGGACAGGTCCAGGCCCTTCAGGGCGCCGAGCTTGGGGCGCTTGCCGCTGCCGCCCGTGAGCGACTTCATCATCTGCTGGACCTGCTTGAACTGCTTGAGCAGGGCGTTGACGTCGGCGGTGTTCGTCCCGCTGCCCTGGGCGATCCGCAGCCGGCGGGACCCGTTGATGATCGTCGGATCCCGCCGCTCGGCCGGGGTCATGGAGCAGATGATCGCCTCGACCCGGCCGAGCTCGCCCTCGTCGAGCTCCTGGTTGCGCAGCTCCTTGGGCATCCCCGGCAGCATCTTCATCAGGTTGCCGATCGGGCCCATCTTGCGGACCTGGCGCATCTGCTCGAGGAAGTCCTCGAGCGTGAAGTTGCCCTTGGCGAGCGCCTCCTGCGCCTTCGCCGCGGCGTCCTCGTCGAACGCGGCCTCCGCCTTCTCGATCAGGGTGAGCACGTCGCCCATCCCGAGGATGCGGCTCGCCATGCGGTCGGGGTGGAACGGCTCGAAGTCCTCGATCTTCTCGCCGGTGCCGACGAACAGGATCGGCTTGCCCACGACCTCCTTCACGCTCAGCGCCGCACCACCGCGCGCGTCGCCGTCGATCTTGGTGAGCACGATCCCGTCGAGGCCGACGACCTCGTCGAAGGACGTCGCGACGTTCACCGCCTCCTGCCCGGTCATCGCGTCGACGACGAGCAGCGTGTCGTGGGGCTGGAGCACGTCACGCACCTGCCGCAGCTCGTCCATCAGCTCCTCGTCGACCTGCAGACGACCGGCGGTGTCGACGATCACGACGTTCTTGCCGAGGCGCGCCGCCTCGTCGAGCGAGTCGCGGGCGATCTTCACCGGGTTCTTCGGCGCGTCGTCGGGAGCGGAGAACACGGGCACGTCGACCCGCTGGCCGAGCACCCGCAGCTGCTCGACCGCGGCCGGACGCTGGAGGTCCGCGGCCACGAGCAGGACCTGGAGCCCCTGGCTCTTGAGCTGACGCGCGAGCTTCGCGGACGCCGTCGTCTTCCCCGCGCCCTGCAGGCCGCACATCATCACGACGGTCGGCGGCTTCGAGCTCATCTCGAGCTTGCCGGAGGTCCCGCCGAGGGTGTTGATCAGCTCCTCGTGGACGATCTTGATGACCTGCTGCGCGGGGCTGAGGCTCTTCTGCACCTCCGCGCCGTTGGCCCGCTCCTTCAGGCGCGCGATGAGCGCCTTGACGACCTTGACGTTGACGTCGGCCTCGAGGAGGGCGAGCCGGATCTCACGGGCGACCGCGTCGACATCGGCCTCGCTCAGCTTCCCGCGGCTGCGGAGTCGGGAGAAGATGCCGTCGAAGCGGTCGGCGAGGGCGTCGAACATGGTCGGCCGAGTATACGGAGGCCCCTCTTCCCGGCTGCACCGCGATGCGTCGCCCTCGGCGGTTCGGGCCGGGACCGCCTTCTGCGCGCTCGCGCGCTGATCGGGCCGAGGTCTAGAAGAGGGCCGCCACGAACTCCTCGGGATCGAACGGGATGAGATCGTCGGCGGTCTCCCCGACGCCCACCACCTTCACCGGGATCCCGAGCTCGGACTGGATGGCGAGGACGATGCCGCCCTTCGCGGTGCCGTCGAGCTTGGTGAGCACGACGCCGGTGACGTCGACCGTCTCCGCGAACTGGCGCGCCTGGGTGAGCCCGTTCTGTCCCGTCGACGCGTCCACGACGAGCAGCACCTCGCGCAGCGCGCCGTCGGTGCGCTCGACGATGCGACGGAGCTTCTTCAGCTCCTCCATCAGGTTGACCTTGGTGTGCAGCCGGCCCGCGGTGTCGACGAGGACGAGGTCGGCGTTGCGGGTGGACGCCGCGCTCATGGCGTCGAACACCACCGAACCGGGGTCGGCGCCCTCCTGGCCCCGGATGATCTCGGTGCCGGTGCGGTCGGCCCACGTGGCGAGCTGCTCGGCCGCCGCGGCACGGAACGTGTCGGCGGCGGCGAGCACGACGCGGCGACCCTCGTCGGTCTCGCGCTGCGCGAGCTTGGCGATGCTCGTGGTCTTCCCGACCCCGTTGACCCCGACGAACATCCACACGCTCGGTGACGGGTCGCCGAGGTGGAGCTCGCGGTCCACGCCCGAGAGCAGCTCGACCAGCTCCTCGCGCAGCAGCTCGATGACGCGGTCGGGATCGGCGACCTTCTCGTCCTTCGCGCGGGCGCGCACCGCGTCCATCACCGTCGTCGTGGTCGGCACGCCGACGTCGGCGAGGATCAGCGCCTCCTCGAGCTCGTCCCAGGTCTCCTCGTCGACCTTGCCGCGCCCGGTGATCCCGGTGAACGCGCCGGCGAACGCGGCACGGGTCTTGCCGAGCCGGTCGCGCAGTCGCGGCCGGACCCGCTCCACGACCTCGGGCTCGGGCGGCGCCTCGACGACGGGCGCCTCCTCGACCGGCGCGACCGGCGGCGGGGTCGCCTTCGGCGGCGCGCTCGGTGCGGGCCGGGTCCTGGGCGGCGCTGCCTTCGGGGGCCGGACCTTGGACTCGGGCAGACCCTTGTCGGGGGTCTGACCGAGCCGGCCGCCCGCGCGCCGCGAGAGGTAGAGGCCGCCGAACGTGAGGATCAGGGCGAGGACGAAGATTCCGATGACGAACCACATGGTCCGGCGAGGCTAGATGCCGACCACTGCGACGACCCGGCTCGTCCCCGCCACCGCGCGTTCGGCCGGGCCGCGCCAGGGGCGCATCGGACGCGTGGTGCGTCAGGTCGGGGGGCCCTCGGCGCGGTAGGTGACGACGCTGTCGCCGAGCGGCTTGATCCCCGCCGCCAGGAGCGCGTCCCGGACCCGGGGGCGGAGCTCCCTTGCGATCTTCCACTGCTGGAGCGGCCGGGTCTTCACGCCGAGCCGGATCACGACCTGGTCGTTGGTGATCTGCTCCACCCCGAGGACCTCGGGCGGCTCGATCACGAGCTGTCCGAGCTCGGGATCGTCGACGACCTCCTGCGCGGCCGACAGGATCGCCGCGCTCGCGGCGGCGATGTCCGAGTCGTAGGCCACACCGACGTCGAGCAACGCCCGCGCCCACTGCTGGCTCTTGTTGCCGATCCGCAGGATGTTGCCGTTGGGGATGTGCCAGACGACGCCCTCCGCGTCACGCAGCCGGGTCGTGCGCAGGCTCACGCCCTCGACCGTCCCGGATGCGACCCCGGCGTCGATCACGTCACCGACCCCGTACTGGTCCTCGACGACCATGAAGATCCCGGTGACGAAGTCCTTCACGAGCGACTGCGAGCCGAAGCCCACGGCGACGCCGACGATGCTGACGCCGATGCCGATCGCGGCGAGGTTGATCGACAGCGTCTCGAGGATCATCACCCCGGCGGTCGCCCAGATGATGATCGCCACCACGCTGCGGAGCACCGCACCGATCGTCTCGGCGCGCAGTGCGCGGCGGACATTGGGCGTGGGCGACGTGTCGAGGAACGCGACGCCCGTGGCGCGGCGCACCCGTGCGATCTGGTCGGTCGCGTCGTCGGTCGCGAGGCGCTTCACCACGCGCCGGATCAGGAACCGGGCGACCCTCGTCGCGAGGTACGCGACGAGGACGATGACGAGGATCCGCACCGGCTTGGCGAGGTCGTCGGCGACGCGCGCCGCGGTCGCACTCCCGGTGATGTCGTGGACGCGCTCGCAGAGCCAGGCCCGCTGACCGTCGGCGCCGCACGCGTTGACCAGCTCGGCCTGGTCGGCGGCACTGGCCGCGAGGAGGAGCACTGACTCAGTCCAGGACGATCTCGCCCCGCATGCGCTGGCTCACGACCTTGGTCGAGCCGCCCGGCGCCATCGACACGCCGTAGAGGCAGTCGCCGGCCTCCATTGTGCGCTTCTGGTGCGAGACGATCAGGAGCTGTGCGTCGTTGCGGAACTCGTGCACGAGGTCGAGGAAGCGGTGCAGGTTGACGTCGTCGAGCGCGGCCTCGACCTCGTCCAGGAGGTAGAAGGGCGACGGCCGCGAGCGGAAGACCGCGAACAGGAACGCCATCGCGGTGAGTGAGCGCTCACCACCGGAGAGCAGCGAGAGCCGCTTGGTGTTCTTGCCCGACGGCCGGGCCTCCATCTCGATCCCGGTGTTGAGCAGGTCGCCCGGGTCGGTGAGGAAGACGCGCCCGGAGCCACCGGGGAACAGCGTCGAGAACAGGTGCTCGAAGTTCTTCGCGACGTCGGCGAACGCGGCGTCGAAGACCGTGGTGATCTCCTGGTCGACCGCCTTGATCACCCGTTGCAGCTCGCGCCGCGAGTTCTTCACGTCGTCGAGCTGCTGCACGAGGAACTCGTGGCGTTCCTGCAGCGCCTCGTACTCCTCCAGCGCGAGCGGGTTGATCGGGCCCATGAGCCGCAGGTCGCGCTCGAGGTCGCGCGCCCGGCCGGCGAGCGTCGTGCCCTCGGGCACCTCGGGTGCCGCCGAGTCCATCGCGACCCCCGGCTCGCAGTCGAAGTCGGTGCGGATGCGCTCGACCGCGGCTTCGAGCCGCATGCGGTTCTCGGCCTCCTCGACCTCGCGTCGCTGCTGGCGTTCGCGCACGCCGGCGAGCAGCTGCTCCTGCTCCTGGCGCAGCGTGCGGAGCTGCTCGAGCCGGCCGCCCGCCTCGCTCGCCTTCGCCGCCTGGATGCGCCGCTCCTCGCGGAGCGCCTCGAGCACCACGTCGACGCGTCCGGTCAGCTCGTCGAGCTGGTCGCCGATCGCCCCGTAGGCGATGCCCTTGACCTCGAGCTGACGGCGGTACCGCTCGGCCGCGGCCTTCGCCTCCGGATCGCGGGCGAGCCGATCCTCGACCTCGGCGAGGCGCCGATCGAGCATCGCGCGCCGTTCGTCGATGGCTGCCACCCGCACCGAGTGCTCGCGCCGGAGCTGGCGGACCGCGGCCTCGCGCTGGTCGAGCTCGGCGAGGCGCGCGGCACGCTCCTCGGCGCGCCGCTGCGCGTCGGCCTCCGCGGCCTCGAGCTCGGGGACGCGGGCCTCGAGCGCGATCAGCCGGGCGCGCTCGGTGCTCAGCGCCTCGACGAGACCGACACGTGAGCCGCGCGCGTGCTCCAGCTCCTGCGCCCGCTCGTTGCGCTCCGCCGCGAGCCGGTCGGCCATCGACTGCGCCCTGTCCTGGGCCGTGCGCGCGGTGCGCGCCGTCTCGAGCGCGCGGGCCTCGGCCTCGCGCCGCTCGGCGACCGCCGCCTGCGCCCGCTCGACCGCGGTCCGGGATGCGTCACGCGTCGCCACCGCCCGCTCGGCGGCCTCGGTCGCCTCGTCGAGCGCGGCGCGGGTGACCCCGGCCGACTGGTCGCCGCCGAAGCGCCACGGCCGGCCGCCGCCGAAGCGGTCGCCGGCACGGGTCATGACGGTCAGATCGGGGTTCCCGGTCGCGACATCGACGGCCGTACGCCAGTCGCCGTCGGCGAGCACGACGCCGGCGAGCGTGCGGGCCAGCGTGGCCTGCAGACCCGGCAGTGACGCCCGCACGAAGCTCGCCAGCGGGCGCGCGCCGGCCGGGGCGATCGTGGCGCCGGTGGTGACCTCCGTGTCGTTCGCGTCGAGCACGAGGAGCCACGCGGACGTGTCACCCACGGCGAGCCGCTCGACCGCGTGCCGGGCCTCGTCCCGTCCGGAGACGATCAGCGCGCCCATCGCGTCGCCGAGCGCGGCGGCGACGGCCTTCTCCGCACCGGGCTCGATCACGAGGTGGTTCACCAGCGCACCGGCCATCCCGACCATGCCCTCGAGCACGGCGGCGGCCTCGGCATCGTTCGCGGCATCGAGCGCCTGGGCCAGCGCGTCGGCCCGGCCCTGCCACTTGCCCGCGTCGGACTCGGCGTCGCGCAGGCGCGTCTCGGCCCGGGCGAGCTCGGCTTCGGCGCGCTCGCGCGCCGCCGTGGACATCGCCGCGGTCGACTGCGCGCTCGGCACGGTCTGCTCGGCCGCGCGCAGCTTCTCGGTGGCCGACTCGAGGTCGAACGCCAGTTGCTCGCGGCGCTGCTCCAAGCCCTTGGCCCGTGCGTCGAACCGGGCGAGCTCCTCCTCGATCCGGAGCAGGCCGTCGCGCCGGGCCGCGAGCTCGCGGCGCACCGCCTCGGCCTCCGCGACCGGGTCGTCGCCCTCGGTCTCCGCGCGGAAGCGCGCACGCGCCTCGGCGAGGGCCCGCTCCTGCTGCTCGACCTCGAGACCCTGCTCGGTGAGGATCCCCGACTCGGGTTCCAGGGCGGCGAGCTCGGCGCGCACCGCGCCGGCGTCGGCGACGAGCGTCTCGACGACGCCCTCGTCGGCCGCGGCCGCGAGCTCGCGCTCGAGGCCCCGGCGCCGCTCGGCCACGAGGTTGCGCAACCCGCGGGCGCGCTCGCGCATCGCCTCGACGCGCGCCAACGCGTCGCCGACGTCGCCGTGCCCCACGTCGGTGAGGGCGCGCTCGGCGTCGAGCACCGAGACGTCGAGCTCGCGCAGGCGGGCCTGGATGCCGGCCTCCTCGCGCTGGAGCTCACCGGCCTGTTCGCGCAGGCGCGTGGTCTTCAGCTGCAGGCCCGCGAGCTCACGACCCGCGAGGTGGACGCGGATCGCCTTCAGCTCGCCGACGACGCCGTCGTGGCGCCGGGCCGCGTCGGCCTGCTTCTGGAGCGGACCGAGCCCGCGCCGGACCTCGCGCAGGAGGTCGTTGAGGCGGATCAGGTTGCCCTCGGTGGCCTCGAGTCGCCGCTCCGCCTTCTCCCGGCGCTTGCGGTACTTCAGGATGCCGGCCGCTTCCTCGATGACCGCGCGCCGGTCCTCGGGCCGGGCGTTCAGGATGGTGTCGAGCTGGCCCTGGCCGACGATGACGTGCTGCTGCCGGCCGATGCCGCTGTCGGAGAGCATCTCCTGGATGTCGAGGAGGCGGCACGGCGCGCCGTTGATCGCGTATTCCGAATCGCCGTTGCGGAACAGCGTGCGGGTGATCGTCACCTCGGAGAACTCGATCGGCAACAGCGCCGCGGTGTTGTCGATCGTGAGGCTCACCTCGGCGCGGCCGAGCGCGGGCCGGTCGGCGGTGCCGGCGAAGATGACGTCGTCCATCTTCCCGCCGCGCAGCGACCGCGGCCCCTGGGCGCCGAGCACCCACGCGACCGCGTCGACCAGGTTGGACTTGCCGGACCCGTTGGGACCGACCACGACCATGACACCGGGTTCGAACTCGAGGACCGTCTTGTCCGCGAACGACTTGAACCCGCGCAGGGTCAGCGACTTCAGGAACACTCCGCAGCTCCTTCGACGACCGTCGGGCGAGCGTATGCGCGCCTTGTCCCAATGGCGCGGATGGCGCGGGTTCCCCTCACACCTGGCAGTACTGGCAATAGAACGTGGAGCGGCCCGAGAACTTCTCCCGCACGACGGGGCGCCGGCACCGATAGCACTGCTGACCCTCGCGGGCGTACACCTGGTGGTGCTCCTGGTACCCGCCCTTCTTGCCGTGCAGGTCCACGTACTGCTCGTCGGCGAGCGACGATCCCCGGTACTTCACCGCGTCCTGCAGGACCTCGCCCACGGCCCGGTACAGCCGGCGGACCTCCTCGGGCGTGAGCTCGTCGGACATGTGGTCCCAGCGCAGACCGGCGTGGTGGAGGATCTCGTCGCTGTAGATGTTGCCGATCCCGGCCAGGAACTTCTGGTCCATCAGCGCGACCTTGAGCTTCGCGTGGCGGTCGCGCACCAGCTCGCCGAACCGGTCCCAGCTCATGACCGTCTCGAGCGGGTCGAGCCCGAGATGCGCGAGCTCGTCGACCTGCTCCTCGACCGCGTCGAGCGACGTCACGAACAGCTCGCCGAACGTGCGCGGGTCGACGAAGCGCAGCTGGCCGCCCTGCGTGAACGTGATCACCACGTGGGTGTGCTTGAGCATCGGCTCCTTCGTCCCGGCGGCGCGGCGCAGCTGACCGGACATCCCGAGGTGGATCACCAGGACGTCGCCGTCGTCGAGCTTGGCGAGCAGATACTTCCCGCGCCGCTCGATCCCGGTGATCTTGCGGCCCACGAGCGCGTCGACGAAGGGCTTGCGCTGCTTGTACCGCCGGATCGAGCGCATCCCCAGCACCTCGACGGCCTTGACCTTCTTCCCCGCGATCTCCTTCTCGAGATCGCGGCGGATGACCTCAACCTCCGGTAGTTCCGGCACCCTCAGCCTCCCCCACCCCGATCGGCGCCTCACCGGCCGATACGCGTTGCCATGCCGCCCGGGCCGCCGCCTGCTCGGCCTGCTTCTTCGAGCCGCCCTCGCCGTAGCCGTAGGGCGCCCCGTCGAGCAGGACCGTCGCGAAGAACCGCTTCGCGTGGTCGGGCCCCTCGTCACGCACCTGGTACCGCGGCAACCGGTCGAACCGCTGCGCGGCGAGCTCCTGGAGCCGGGTCTTGTAGTCGTCGCCACCGGGTCCGCTCGCCGCCTCGGTGATCCGCTCCTCGAACAGTCGCATCACGACGTCCCACGCCGCTTCCATCCCGCCGTCGAGGTAGACCGCCGCGATCACGGCCTCCATCGCGTCGGCGAGGATGGACGGCTTCTCGCGCCCGCCGGATGCGTCCTCGCCCTTGCCGAGGAGCAGGCAGGGCCCGAGCTCGATTCCCGTCGCGACCTCCGCGAGCACCTCGGCGTTGACCACCGACGCGCGCACCTTGGCGAGCTCGCCTTCCTGGTGCTGGGGGTAGTGCTTGAAGATGTGGTCGGTGACGACGATGCCGAGCACCGCGTCGCCGAGGAACTCCATGCGCTCGTTGGACCCGTCCTCGGGGTGCTCCGCGCACCAGCTGCGGTGCGCGAGCGCCCGCCGGAGGACCTCTCCGTCGGAGAAGGTCCAGCCGAGGCGTGACTCGAAGCGGGAGCGGGCGTCGGCGTTCACGGCATCGCCACCCGATCCGCGGCCGCTCAGGCCGCGGTCGCCCCCAGTCGGGCCATCACGTACTCCACCGCGTCCCGCACCGACTTGAGGTCCTCGAGATCCTCGTCGTCGACGGTGAACCCGACGGTCCGCTCGCCGAGGTCCTCCTCGAGCGCCTCGACCAGCTCGATGAGCGCGAGCGAGTCGGCGTTGAGGTCGTCGGCGAAGCGCGAGTCCATCGTGATCGTGTCCTCGTCGATCTCGAGGATCTCGGCGAGGTGACCACGGACGATGCCGTAGACCTCGTCGGGCGTGACCGGTTCCTGCGATGAATGGGTCTCAGCCGGCATGGGCCTCCTTCGGGATCACGGGGTCGTCGTCACCGACGATCGCCGCGCGCATCCGCTCGACGAATCCGCCGGCCACACAGTCGGTCGCGAGGCGCACGGCGTTCACGATCGCCTTGACGCCCGACGAGCCGTGGGAGATCACACACACCCCGTCGACGCCGAGGAGCGCGGCGCCCCCGATGGTGTCGGGGTCGAGGTAGTCGGTGACGCCCTGCAGCAGCAGCGGCGCGACCACGTCGGCCGCCTCCTTGGCCTCCGGGGCGCCGAGCGTGGTGAACACGAGGCCCGCCGCGGCCTTGAGCGCGCCCTCGACGGTCTTGATCGCGATGTTGCCGGTGAACCCGTCGGTCACGACGACGTGCGGGTGACCGGTCATCAGGTCCCGGCCCTCGACGTTGCCGACGAACCACGGCTCGCCGTCGAGCAACGCGTAGGTCTGCTTGCGGAGGTCGTCGCCCTTGCCCGGCTCCTCGCCGTTGGAGAGCAGTCCGACCTGCGGGTCGTCGACGCCGAGGCGCAGGCGCGCGTACGCGCGACCCATGTGGGCGAACTGCACGAGCCACTCGGGCTTGCAGTCGACCGTCGCGCCCCCGTCGACGAGGAGGTGCGGCTGCGCGAACGGCACCGGGATCGGGACGCCGATCGCCGGCCGGGCCGCGCCCTTGATGCGGCCGTAGCGCAGCAGCGCCGAGGCCATCGTGGCGCCGGTGTTGCCCGCGCCGACCAGGGCGTGCGCGCGACCGTCGCGCACCGTCTCCGCGGCCCGCACGACCGACGCGTCCTTCTTGCGGCGCACGCCGACGCCGGGCTCCTCGTCCATCGCGATCACCTCGGTGGTCGCGACGATCTCCACGCCGGCGGGCAGCGCACCGCCGGGCAGGCACTCCTTGATCGCCGCCTCGTCCCCCACGAGCAGGATCGAGCAGCCGATCTCGGCCCGCGCCGCGAGCGCCCCCTCGACGATGGCGGCGGGTGCGTGGTCGCCGCCCATCGCGTCGATCGCGACGGTCATCGCCGTCGGATCGGTGGGTTGCGTGGCGGCCCCGGTCATGCCATCCCCCTCACAGCGGTCAGTCCGAGGAGAGGACCTGGCGGCCGCGGTAGGTGCCGCAGTTCCCGCAGACGACGTGGGGCAGCTTCACCGCACCGCAGGTCGGGCACAGCGAGCGGGCCGGCGCGTCCAGGGTCCAGTTCGAGGCCCGGCGGCTCCGGGTCTTCGAACGGGGCGTCTTGCGCTTGGGGACGGCCATGGGGCTCCTCGCAGTTCTCTCGTGGTCCGGGGGGTTCCGGGGCGGGTGGTCAGTCCTCGAGGGTCAGCGCACGCAGCGCGTCCCAGCGAGGGTCGGGCGGGTTGGGGTCGCAGTCGCAGTCGGCCTCGTTGTGGTCGACCCCGCAGACCGGGCAGAGGCCGGCGCAATCCTCGCGGCACAGCGGCGCCCGGGGCAGATCGAGCAGCACCGTGTCCCGCACCGGGAGCTCGAGGTCGATCTCCTCGCCCTCGAGCGGATACGTCTCGCCCTCGATCGGGTCGCGCTCGAACAGCTCGCGGATCGGCGCCTCGATGCGGTGGCGCACCGGCTGCAGGCAGCGGCTGCACTCGCTCTCGTACTCGGCCCGCACGGTGCCGTGGACGACGATCCCGTCGGGCACGCGCTCGAGCCACACCTCGACCTCGAGGGGCGCGGCGGACAGCTGCGAGCCGGCGGTGCCCCCCAGCTCGCTGCCCGGGATCTCGACGCGCACCTGCCGGCGCGACGCCGGGTGGTGCAGCAGGTCCGAGACGTTGCAGCGCAGGGCGGTCATGGTGCCTTCGGGGGGCGGCCGGACCGGGGGGTCGCACGGTCGCCGCAGTGAGAGGGTGGATCGGAGCCGGACGGCGGTCCGGGCGCGCGAGAGTAGCAGGTCAGACGCTTTTTCCAGGTTCTGCCAGGCTGCGGCGGCGTTCCGCCGGGCCGGCTACTCGATGTCCTGGTCGAAGAAGCTCGAATCCTCGGCCTCGTCGACGGTCTCGACCTCCGGCGGGGGCATGACGACCTGCAGGCGCTCGCGACCCTTCGTCACCGCCGCCATCGTCCGCTCGAGCACGACCTCGAAGCTCGCGAGCTTGCGGTCGATGTAGTCCTCGGCCTCGTGCTTGAGGTTCCGGGACGTCTTCTCGGCGTCGTCGACGATCCGGCGTGCGTGCAGGTTCGCCTCGCGCACCACCTCGGTCTTCTCGACCATGCGCTGGGCCTGCTGGCGGCCGGCGTCGATGATGTCCTCGGCCTCCCGGCGCGCCTTGGCGAGGAACTCCTCGCGCTCCTTGAGGAGCCACCGGGCCTGGCGGATCTCCTCGGGGAGCGCGGCGACCGCGTCCTCGAGCAGCGCGACGAGCTCGTCGCGGTTCACCATCACGCTCGCCGACATCGGGACCGACCGGGCGGTCTCGATGTGGTCCCGGACCTGGAGGATGAGCTCCTCGGTGTCGAGGGTCTCGTGCGGGAATTGATCCACGTCCGTCACCTTGCCTCCGCGCGCTTCTGCTCGAGGCGCTGCATGATCACCGGCGGCACCATGCTCGAGACGTCGCCCCCGAAGCGGGCGACCTCCTTGACCAGGCTCGACGACAGGAACGAGTGCTGCGGGCTCGTCGAGATGAAGAAGGTGTCGATGCCGGACAAGCGCTGGTTCATCTGCGCCATCTGCAGCTCGTAGTCGAAGTCCGAGACGGCCCGGAGACCCTTCACGATCGCGGCCGCACCGTGCTGGCTCGCGAAGTCGACGAGCAGGCCCTTGAAGAACTCGATCTTCACGTTGTCGAGGTGCGCGGTGACCTCGTGGAGCATCTCCTGACGCTCCTCGAGGGTGAACAGCGACGCCGACTTCTGCGGGTTGCGGATGACCGCGACCACGACGGTGTCGAAGTGACGCGAGGTCCGCTCGATGATGTCGAGGTGACCGTTGGTGACCGGGTCGAACGAACCCGGACAGATGGCGGTGGCCACGGGCGCAGGTGCTCCTGGGTCGGACGTCAGGCCGGATCCGGACCGGCGTCGGCACTGTCTTCGGGACTGGCTTCGGTGCTGTCGTCGCGGCCGGCACCGGGGCCGACGCGAGCGACGAGCGTATCCCCGTAGATGCGTTCCCACGCGACTCCCCACGCGGCCGGGAGGGGCGGGGGGCCGGCGCTCGCGGCCCGTTCCACGACCACGGCGGCCCCGGCGGCGAGCCAGCCCGGACCGGCGAGCGCGGTGAGGACGCGGCCCAGCTCCGGATTGGTGAGGTCGTACGGCGGATCGAGGAACACCAGGTCGTAGGGCTCCTCGGGCGGGCGGCCCTGCAGGTGGCCGGCGAAGCCCCGGCGCACGACGCTCGCCCGGTCGCCCAGGCGCGTCGAGGTCAGGTTGCGGCGGATCGCGTCGACGGCGCGCGGGTCGCGGTCGATCAGGGTCGCGTGCGCCGCCCCGCGCGACAGCGCCTCGATCGCGAGCGCGCCGCTGCCGGAGTAGCCGTCGAGGACCCGGGCGCCGACGATCGCGCCCGGCCCGAGCGCGGCGAAGACCGACTCCTTCACGCGGTCCGTCGTCGGGCGTGTCCGCGATCCCTTCGGGACCACGAGGCGCAGGCCGCCCTGCTCCCCCGCGATCACGCGCGGTCCGCGTGCGCCGCCCGGCCGTCCCCGCTGCATCGCGGGGATCGTACGGTCCGGACCACTGCGCGTCCCGCTCCCCACCCGCTTTGCGCGCGCAATACGCGACGGAAACGTCGCGATCCGTGCGTTGGTACGGGACCGCGCGGCGGAACGGTCCCGGTCGCAATCGCGTGGACGGGACGAGCGGGGAACGGCAATCCCGCTGCGCCCGGCCCGGACGGGCCGGTACCGTCGCCAAATGGCAGGGGACGTCGGCCGGGCGACGGAGCGGGTGGTCGACGCCCTGCGCGCGTCCGACGACCCGGTGGCGACCCTCGGGCGGGAGGTCGCCGGCAGCGACCTGACCTCCTTCCTGCTCGACGTGATGCAGGAGCGCGCCGCGGCCGTCACTCCCGCCGACCTCGTGCGCGCGGTCGCAGCGCCGGGCCTGGTCGAGCCGGGTCGGGTCGACGCCCGCGCGCTGCACCGCACGATCGCCGCCCTGGTCGACGCCCTGCCGCCGGACTACGAGGTGCTCGAGCTCTCCCCCGCCGCGCCGCTCGGGACGTGCTCGGCGGTCGCGACCGTCGACCAGCGCAAGGTCGCCGCCGCCGCGCGCGGCGTGGAGATCGCCGGCGACCCGACCAACCTCCTGGCCGTGCTCGCCGCCGGACGTCGGCCCGGACCGGATCCCACACGCCTCGCCGCGGTGCAGCGCGTCCTGCGCGTGCAGCCGCAGGGTCCGGGGCTGCAGGCGCACTTCACGGTGCTCGGGCTCGTCGTCGCCGGCCGCGACCGTGGCAACCTCGACTTCGAGCGCACGACGCTCGTCGAGCTGCTCCGGGTGGTCGTGCACCTCGTGCGGGCCGTGACCGACGCGCCGGTCGAGCTGCGGATCACGAGCCTCCGCGACGAGTACACCGAGGCGATCGTCGCCGATGCCGGCAGCGAGGTCGCCGATGCGACCGTCGTGGCCGACCCCGACCGCGCGTCCGGGCGCGGCTATTACCGCGACCTCTGCTTCAAGGTGATGGTGGGAACCGGCGCCGGCGCGATCGAGGTGGGCGACGGCGGGTTCACCGACTGGACGCAGCAGCTGCGCGGGTCCCGCAAGGAGCGCCTCCTCATCGGCGGCCTCGGCGTCGACCGCCTCGCCACGCTCCCGTCGCACTGAGACATCGGCGCGGCGGCGCGCAGCGTGTGCGCACCACGTCACGGAAGACGTGACACCGCGCGCCAACGCGCTGACCCGTCCAGGCGTTGGTGCACCACGTCACGGAACACGTGACACCACGCGCCAACGCGCCGGACCGCCGCGCGGCGCGTCAGGCGGACGGGAGGCGTGCGAGGAGCTCGGCGGCGGGGATCGACGCCGGCGGCTCCCCCGCCGCCGCGGCCGCGAGCGCGCGGTCCCGCAGGAGCGTGTTGACCGGCGTCGGCACCCCGTGGGCGCGGCCGAGGCGAGCGATCTCGCCGTTGAACGCGTCGACCTCGACGTTGCCGAGGCCACGGGCGAGGGACTGCCAGGTCGAGCTCCCCCGTCGGTCGACGCCGGGGACGGGCCGGATGGTCAGCGCCGAGCCCCGCCGGGCGGCCTCCTCCTCGGTGGAGGCGAAGTCGATGCCGGCCGCGGCGTACACCGCGAGCGCCTCGGTGCGCGCCCGGACCGCGAGGTCCATCGCGTCTGCGTCGGGGACGCAGATGGCCTCGACGGCGTTCCCCGTGCTCATCAGCAGCTTCGTGTGCTTCCAGCGCATCACGTCGGCGACCGCGCGGGCGTCGAACCCGCCCATGGTGAGGGCGGCGGCGAGGTCGCGGTCGACCGAGTCGACCCCGCCGTCCGCGCGTCCGAGATCGAACAGGCCGGCGATCGGGGCCGAGTTCGCGATCACCTCACCGGGCCGCAGGTGCATCGCGGGCATCATCACGACCGCGCCGTGCACCTCGGGCAGCACGGCGCCGACGACCCGCTCGTTGACGACGCCGTTCTGGAAGCAGACGACCGGCACCGACGGCGGGGCCACCGCCGCGAGCTCGCGGACCAGCCCGGCGGTGTGCTGGCTCTTCACGCACAGCAGCACGACGTCGTCGGCGCCGGGCGCCGCGTCGGCGACCCGCTCGACCACGGGCACCGCGATCGTGAACTCCCGGTCCGGATCGCGGTACGTGAGCCCCGATTCCCGCATCACCGCCGCGTGCTCGCCCCGGGCGACCGCGACCACGTCGACGCCCACCTCGGCCAGTCGGGCCGCGAGCACGCCGCCGATGGCTCCCGCTCCCACGATCACGACGCGCACCGACCACCTCCCGACCGCGGTCGAGGCTAGGTGGCCTACGGTGGGGCGCATCGACTGGTTGACCGTCCTCGACGAGGTGCGCGCGATCGCGGAGACCGGCCTGCACTACGCGACCGATCCGTACGACCGTGAGCGCTACACGCGACTCATGGACACCGTCACCCGCGGCTACGCGTCGGCACTCGACCTGCCCGAGCCCGACGTGCGGGCGCGGCTCGCCCGGGACCTCGGGTACCAGAGCGCGAAGGTCGGCACCGACGCGGCGATCTTCGACGCCGAGGGGCGCATCCTCCTCGTGCACCGCTCCGACACCGACAACTGGGGCCTCGTCGCGGGGTGGGTCGACCCCGGCGAGTCACCGCCCGAGACCGCGCGGCGCGAGGTCATGGAGGAGGTGGGCCTCGAGGTCACCGCGCTGGAGCTGATCGACGTCGTCGGCCGGCCCGCGAGCGCGGCGTACGGACCGCACGCCGTGGTGTCGGTCGTCTACCTCGCGACCGTCGCGCCCGGCGAGGTCCGGATCTCCCACGAGGCGTTCGCCGCGGAGTACCGCCACATCGAAGACGTCGGCGAGTGGCACGCGAACCACGAGCAGCTCGCCCGCCTCGCGCGTGAGCACCGGCGGGCGCGCGCCTGACTCAGACGGTGGGACAGGACGTCGCGGACGCCGACGCCGGTGCCGTCCGGCACGTGTCCTGCTGACGGGCCGAGCTCACGGCCCAGCCCTCGTCGCCGCCCTCGAGCGTGATCTCGACGTCGGTCTCGATCACCCCGGGGTCGGCGCCACCGCGCTCCTTCAGCACGATCTTCAGCGGCTCGCCGTGCGAGATCGAGACGATCGAGATCTCCCCCACCGAGGACGTGTCCATGCCGCGCCAAGTGGCGGCCATGTCCTGGGCGATCTCCTCCGGCGGTTGCGAGATCGGGTTCGGGACGAGTGCCTTCCACTGCGCCGAGACGTCCGACCACGCGGTCCGGCCGGCGACCGTCGGGGGCGCGCTGGTGCCGGTCGTGCCCGACGTCCCGGCGGCCCGGCTCGTCGAAGAGGTCGGACCCGACCCCTTCCCGGACGACCCGCTGCTCCCGCACGCGGCGAGCGCGAGCGTCCCCGTCGCCATCAGCAGCCCCGCGGCGATCGTCCGTGCCCGTGTCATGCGGTCTCCCCGGCTCAGCTCTTGAAGAGGAACTCGACGTCCTCGCCCAGCAGGTCCTCGACCTCCTCGGCGAGGGCCCGATTCTGCGCCAGGGCCGGATCGGCGTCGAGGATCCGCTCCGCGGTCTCGCGCGCGAACACGACGTACTTCTCGTCGCGGGGCAGCCGGCCGAGCTTGAGGTCGCCCATCCCGGCCTGGCGCTCGCCGAAGACCTGCCCCGACCCGCGGATCTCGAGGTCACGCTCGGCGAGCAGGAACCCGTCGGTCGACTCCACCATCGCCTCCATGCGCGCCTCGCCGTCGCCGGTCGTGGGGTCGGCGAACAGGAAGCACCACGACTCGCCCCCGCCGCGCCCGACGCGGCCGCGGAGCTGGTGGAGCTGCGACAGCCCGAAGCGGTCGGCGTCCTCGACGATCATCACCGTCGCGTTCGGCACGTCGACGCCCACCTCGATCACGGTCGTGGCGACGAGCACGTCGATCGCGCCGGTGCGGAACTCGCCCATCACCGCTTCCTTCTCGGCCGACTTCATCTGGCCGTGCAGCAGGCCGAGGCGCAGCTCGGCGAGCTCGCCGTGCCGGAGCGCCTCGAGCTCCTCGGTCGCGGCCTTCGCCTCGATCTTCGGCGAGCCCTCGACCAGCGGGCAGACGATGTAGGCCTGCCGACCGGCCGCCACCTGCGCGCGCAGCCGGTCGTACGCGGCGCGCCGGTCGTGCGGACTCGGCCCGACCACCTCGGTCGTGATCGGCGTGCGGCCGGGCGGCATCTCGCGGAGCTCGCTGCGGTCGAGGTCGCCGTAGACGAGCATCGCGGCGGTGCGCGGGATCGGCGTGGCGGTCATCACCAGGACGTCGGGCGTGCCGACGCCGTCCGGCGAGCCGAGGTCGCGCAGCAGCGCGCGCTGCTCCACACCGAAGCGGTGCTGCTCGTCGATCACCGCGAGACCGAGCTTCGTGAACGGCGCGTCGCCGTAGAGCAGGGCGTGCGTGCCCACGACGATGTCGATGTCGCCGTGCCCGAGTCCGGCCGCGATGCGCCGGCGGTCGGCGGCGCCGACGCGGTTGGTGAGCAGCGCGACGGTCACCGGCCGCTCGGCGAGGAGCGTGCCCTCGCTCGGGACGCTCAGCTCCCCGAGGGTCGACTGCGCGACGGCGTACAGCTGCTCGGCGAGCACCTCCGTCGGGGCCATCAGCGCGCCCTGGTAGCCGCCCTGCACCGCGGTGAGCAGCGCCGTGATCGCGACGAGCGTCTTGCCCGAACCGACCTCGCCCTGGAGCAGGCGGTGCATCGGGACCGGACGCGCCAGGTCGGTGCGGATCGCGTCGATCGCGCGTTGCTGGTCGCCGGTCAGGGTGTACGGCAGCGACGCGAGGAACCGGTCCACGAGGGGACCGTCGACCACGTGCGCGATCCCGGACTCCTCCGCCTCGATCGCACGCTTGCGCGCCACGAGGCCGACCTGCATGCGGAGGAACTCGTCGAAGCGCAGCCGGCGCTGCCCGCGCCGGGCCTCGGCCATCTCGACCGGCATGTGCACGCCGCGGTACGCGGCGGTGCGGTCGACGAGCTTGAGGTCGGCGAGCACGTCGGCGGGCAGCGTCTCGACGAGCGGGCCGACCCACTCCATCACCGTGGCGACGACGGGCTGGATCTCCCACGTGGAGAGATCGGCCTTCCCCGACTGAGGGTAGATGGGGATGATCGCACCGGTCTTGGCGGTGCCGGGACGCCCGAGCACGTCGACCACGGGGTTCGTGAGCTGACGCTTGCCGCGGTACACGTCGAGCTTCCCGTAGAGCGCGACCTCGGTGCCCTCGGCGAGCTGCTTCTCGCGCCACGGCTGGTTGAAGAACACGAGGTTGAGCAGCCCGCTGCCGTCCTCGACGACGACTTCGACCATCTTCTTGCGCTGGCGCGTGAGCCGGGATGAGACGCGCCGCACCTCGGCGACGATCGTCGCCTCCTCGCCGACCGCGAGCTCGGCGATCTCGGCCTGGTGGGTGCGGTCGTGGTAGCGGCGCGGGTAGTGCCCGAGCAGGTCGAGGACCGTGTCGATCCCGAGCTGACCGAGCTTGTCCAGGAGGCGCGCCGGGATGCCGGGCACCTCGGCGAGCGACGTCGTCGCGAGGCTGCGGAGGGTGCGCGCCGTGCCCGCGCCCTCGGCGATTACTCGACCCCGATCAGGTACGGGTACAGCGGCTGGCCGCCGTCGTGGACCTCGAGCTCGATGCCCGGGTGCGCGAGGGCGAGGTGCTCGCGCAGCCGCTGCGTGTCGGCCGCCTTCGCCTCGGAGCCGACGAGCACGGTGACGATCTCGCTGTCCTCGTCGACGAGCGCGTCGACGAGGTGCTCGGCCGCGGCCGATGCCGAATCGGTGGCGATGGTGATGCCGGCGGGCCCGATCGCGATCCAGTCGCCCTTCCGGATCGGACCGCACTCGGCGACGGTGTCCCGGACCGCCTGGGTCACCTCGCCGCACGCGATGCGCGAGACCGCGCCCGCGAGCTCGGTGACGTTGACGTCGATCGCGGCGTCCGGGTCGTAGCCGAGCAGGGCGCCGATCGCCTCGAGCACCGAGTGGGTGGGGACGACCTGCACCTTCTTCTCGGTCAGCGCGTCGACCTGCTTCGCGACCGGCACGATGTTCTTGTTGTTCGGCAGCACGATCACGGAGTCGGCGGGGCAGTTCTCGACCGCCTCGAGGATCTGTGCGGTCGACGGATTCATCGACTGGCCGCCCGCGACGATCTGCTGCACGCCGAGGCTGGCGAGCAGGCGCCGGACGCCGTCGCCCACCGCGACCGCGACGATCGCGGTGTCGACCATCTCCTCGGGCGTGTAGGCACGCGTCGGCTCGGCCTCCGCGACCCACGCCTCCTCCTCGGCCGCCGCCTCCTCGAGCAGGTCGGTCACCCGGACCTGGCGCGGCCGACCGGCCTCGATGCCGGCCTCGACCGCGCCGCCGATGTCGTCGGTGTGCACGTGACAGTTCCAGATGCCGTCGCCACCCACGACGACGATCGAGTCGCCCAGCGCAGCCCACGCGGACTTGAACGCGGGGACCTTGTCGTCGTCGGCCTCGAGGAAGTACATGACCTCGTAGCGCAGCGACGACACGTCGCCGGCCGCCGCGTGCGCCTCCACGATGCGGGGGGCGGCGCGCTCGCTGGGCTCGGGCAGCGGCCGGCCGTCGACCACCTCGAGGAACGCGTCGAGCAGGAGCGTGAACCCCTGGCCACCGGCGTCGACCACTCCCGCCTCGCGCAGCGCCGGGAGCATCTCCGGGGTCTGGGCGACGGCCTGGCGGGCGGCCGCCGCGGCGTCGTCGAGGATGTGCACGAGGGTGGCGTCCGTCTCGACCTTGCGCGCCTCCTCGGCCGCGTCGGCCGCCCAGCGCACGACCGTCAGGATCGTGCCCTCGACCGGGCGCATGACGGCCTGGTACGCCGCGTCGGCGGCCGCCCGGAGCGCAGCGGTGAAGGTCGCGCCGTCGACGGTGTCGCCGCCGCGGAAGCCGTCGGCGAGCCCGCGCAGGATCTGGGACGTGATGACGCCCGAGTTGCCCCGGGCGCCCATCAGCGAGCCGTGCGAGATCGCCTGGCAGACCTCGCCCATGGCCTCGGCGGTGCCGAGCTCCCGGGCCACCGACTCGAGGGTCAGGGTCATGTTGGTCCCGGTGTCGCCGTCGGGCACCGGGTACACGTTCAGCCGGTTGAGGGCCTCCTGGTGCATGCGCAGCGCGTCCCGGAACCGGATGACGACCCGGCGGACGTCGGCCGCGCCGAGGGAGTCGAGAGCCGCCATGTGGGCGCATCGTAGGCGCTCGACTGCGGGGCTCCGCGGGTGCCCTGCTACCTTGGAGCGTTCCTCCACGGCTCGTCCGTCCGCTCCGGACCGGCGGCCGGCGGACCGATGACCAGGTCGCCCGGCGACCGATCCCCAGAGTCGAGGTACCTACCGAAATGGCTTCCGTCTGCGACGTGTGCGGCAAGGCACCGATCTTCGGCAAGCGCCTGAGCCACTCGCACCGCCGGACCAACCGGCGGTGGAACCCGAACGTCCAGCGCGTCCGCGCCCTGGTCGACGGGACGCCCAAGCGGCTCCACGTGTGCACGAGCTGCATCAAGTCGGGCAAGGTCCAGAAGCCGTGACGCCGGGAGCCTGACGATGCAGGGAGTCGTCCGCACCTTCGACCCCACCACCGGGGAGGGCGTCCTCGTCGACACCGACGAGGCGCGCACCGAATACCTCCTGGCGCACGACGCGCTGGAGCACTCGATCTTCCGCATGCTGCGGCAGGGCCAGCGGGTGAACTTCGACGTCGACCCCGACGGGCGCGCCACCGCGGTCCGCACCGGCGCCGAGGTCGACATGGCGCTGCCGCCCGACATCCAGGTGTGACCTGAGGCAGGCGGTCGGAATGGACCAGGAGACGCTGGCCGGCTGGCACCGCGATCCCTCCGGTCGGCACGAGCTCCGGTTCTGGGACGGGGACCGCTGGACCGAGCACGTCGTCGACGGGGGCATCCCCGGCCTCGACCACCCCACGCGCAGCGGCCGGCCCGTGCGCGGCACCGCCACGACGCCCGCACCGCCCCCGCCCACGCCCGAGGAGGCGGCGGACGCGACGGCCGCCGACGAGGAGCTCGCCGAGCGGGTCGCCGCGGAGCGCGCCGAGCTCCAACGGCTCGCCGCCGAGGCGCGCGCCGAGGCGCGCGACGCGCAGGAGCAGGCCCGGCGCGCGATCGAGGAGGCGGCCGGCCGCCAGGCGGCCGAGCGGGCGGAGCTCGAGCGGCTCGCGGCGGAGTCCCGCGCCCAGGCCGAGGAGGCGCAGGCCCGGGCCGAACGGGCCATCGAGGAGGCCACCCGGCGCGAGGCGTCGGACCGCGCGGAGATCCAGCGGCTGGCCGCGGAGCGTGCCGAGATCGAGCGACTTGCCGCCGAGGCGCGCACCCAGGCCGAGGAGGCCCAGACCCGCGCCGAGCAGGCCGTCGAGGAGGCCACCCGGCGCGAGACCGCGGAGCGCGGCGCCCGCGAGGCGGCCGAGGCCGCGGCGCGCGAGGCGGCGGCACGCGAGACCGCCGAACGAGAGGCGCGCGAGGCCGCGGAGCGCGCCGCGATGGAGGCCGCCGAGCGGGTCGACGCCGAACGGGCGGCGCGGGCCACCGCCGAGGCGACCGCCCACGAGGCTGCGGAGCGCGAAGCCACCGAGCGCGCCGCGCGCGAGGAGGCGGAGGCCACCGCCGGCGCCGCGTCCGAGCGGGAGTCGGCGGAGCGCCGTGCCCGTGAGGCGGCCGAGGCCGCAGCGAAGGAGGCCGCGGAGCGCGAAGCCGTCGCACGCGCCGACCAGGCCCGGCGCGCGTCGCAGGACGCGGAGCGGCTCGGCGCCGACGAGACCGCGCGGGAGACCGCACTGCGCGAGGCGAGCGAACGCGAAGCCCGGGAGCGCGCGGCGCGCGAGGCGGCCGAACGGGCCGCCGACGAGGCCCGCGCCCGGGAGACCGAGGAACGCGAGGCACGTGAAGCCGCGGAGGCGGCCGCGCGCGAGGCGGCCGCGCGCGAGGCGGCCGAGCGCGAGGCACGCGAGGCAGCCGAGGCGGCGGCCCGGATCGCGGCCGGTCGCCAGGCCGCGGAGCGCGAGGCCGTCGAGCACGCCGCCCGCGAGGCCGCCGAGGCCGCGGCCCGGGACGCCGCCGAGCGCGAGGCCGCCGAACGCGCCGCACGTGAGGCGGCCGAGGCCGCGGCGAGCGCGGCCGCGGAGCGCGAGGCGGCCCAGCGCGCGGCACGGGAAGCGGCCGAGACCGCCCTCGAGCGCGAGGAGGAGGCCCGGCGCAAGACCGACGAGGCCACCCGGCTCGCCGCCGAGCGGGAGGCCGCCGAGCACGCGGCGCGCGAGGCCAGCGAACGCGAGGCCGCGGAACGTGCGGCCCGGGAGGCCGCCGAGGAGACGGCCCGGGCCGCGTCCGAGCGCGAAGCCGCGGAGCGGGCGGCGCGGGAGGCCGCGGAGCGCGCGGCACGCGAGGCCAGTGAACGGGAGGCCGCCGAACGCGCCGCGCGCGACCAGGCGGAGCAGGAGGCGAAGGCGGCGTCCGAACGCGAGGCGGCCGAGCGAGAGGCGCGCGAGGCCGCCGAGGCCCGCGCCCGGATCGCGAGCGAGCGGGAAGCGGTCGAGCGCGAGGCGCGCGAGGCGGCCGAGATCCGGGCGCTGCGGTCGCTGCCCACCGGACCGTCCGGAGGGACGTGGCCGCGGACGCGCACCCAGCCCGAGCGGGCCGGGGCCGCGCGCGCGACTCCGGCCGGTCGGGTCGACGTCGAGGCCGAGGCCCGCGCCGGATCCGAGGCCGCGGGCGACGCCCGGATCGTCGAGCCCGAGGTCGTCGACCCCGGAGAGGAACGGCGGCCGGTCGGACCGCCGTCGGTCGCGACCCCGGCCGGTTCCAGCGCGGGCTCCACGACGAGCGCCATCGCCGATCCCCACCGTGGCAGCGGCGGGCCCGGCGGGTCGCCCGAGCCCTCGGCCACGCGCGTCGCCGGCCTCACCCCCACCCCCGTCCGCCGGTACCGGCCCGGGGCCCCGCCCGCGAGCCCGCACATCGGTCCGCGCGCGCTCGGCCCCGCGCCCGCGGGTGCCGCGGGCGCGCCGGTCGGCACCCCGATCGCGCCGTGGTACCGCCGCGGGGTCGTGTGGACCGCGATCGTCGCCGTGCTGCTCATCGTGGTCCTCGTCGTCGTGCTCGCCACCCGCTCCGACGAACGCAACGCGCAGCGGCTCGGCGCCCGTCCGCCGGCGGCCGCGCCGGCCGGGACCCGGGTCGTCGACGGTTCCGGGGTGGGCATCGCCGCACCGGACGGCTGGACCGTCTCGGACCACGTCGAGGACGGCGCCTTCGACCAGCTCGAGCACCGCAACTGGACCGACCCGCTCGTGGTCACGTCACCCGACGGGAAGTCGGCGCTCGTCGCGGTGCGGCTGAAGCACCTCCAGCACCAGCCGCAGGTGGATCCGGAGCTGTTCTGGTCGGACCAGGTGGCCGACGGCTCGACCGCCTCGGCCGTCACGCCCTTCGGCGTCCACGGGTTCCGGGCCAACCGGGTCACCGTGGCGGGTGACTCGGAGTCGCTCGAGGCCGCCGCCGTCGACACCGGCGACGCCGTGTACCTCGTCGCCGTCCGGGCCCCCACCGCGGAGGCGGCTGACACCACCTACCAGCAGGTGATCCAGACCTTCGACCCCCGCTGAGCGGTCGGCGCGGCCCGGGGTCTCCGATTCGGGGGTACGGCAGGCCGTCACTACACTTTTCCGTCTCCCTGCTCGCGGAGTCGCGGGGGATGCAGGGGAAAAGGAGCGAATCGTGTCGACGGTCATGAACGCGCCCACGAAGCACAAGCGGCTGCTCGCCTGGGTCGAGGAGATCGCTGCGCTCACCGAGCCCGCGGCGATCGAGTGGTTCGACGGATCCGACGCCACCGTCGACCGTCTCTGCCAGGAGCTGGTGGACGCCGGGACGTTCGTCCGCCTCGACGACGCGAAGCGCCCGAACTCCTACTGGGCCGCCACCGACCCGTCGGACGTGGCCCGGGTCGAGGACCGCACCTTCATCTGCTCCGCCACCGAGGAGGGGGCCGGCCCGAGCAACAACTGGAAGGACCCCCAGGAGATGCGGGGCCTGCTCGAGGGCCTGTTCCAGGGGTGCATGCGCGGCCGCACCATGTACGTCGTGCCGTTCAGCATGGGGCCGCTCGGTTCCCCGCTGTCGTACATCGGCGTCGAGATCACCGACTCGCCGTACGTCGCGGTGTCGATGCGCACCATGACCCGCGCCGGCCAGGCCGCGCTCGACGTGCTGGGCGAGGACGGCGACTTCGTCCCGTGCGTCCACTCGCTCGGCGCCCCGCTCGCCGACGGCGAGGAGGACAGCACCTGGCCGTGCAACCCCGACACCAAGTACATCGTGCACTTCCCCGAGACGCGCGAGATCTGGTCGTACGGCTCGGGCTACGGCGGCAACGCGCTCCTCGGCAAGAAGTGCTTCGCGCTGCGCATCGCGTCGGTCATCGCGCGCGACGAGGGCTGGCTCGCCGAGCACATGCTCATCCTCAAGCTCACCGACCCCCAGGGCGCGGTGCACTACATCGCCGCCGCGTTCCCGTCGGCCTGCGGCAAGACCAACCTCGCGATGCTCATCCCCTCGATCCCCGGGTGGAAGGCCGAGACGATCGGCGACGACATCGCGTGGATGAAGTTCGGCGCCGACGGCCGTCTGCACGCCATCAACCCCGAGTTCGGGTTCTTCGGCGTCGCGCCGGGCACCAACATGGAGACGAACCCGAACGCCATGCGCTCGCTCGACGCCAACACGGTGTTCACCAACGTGGCGCTCACCGACGACGGCGACGTGTGGTGGGAGGGCATGGACGGTGAGCCGCCCGCGCACCTCACCGACTGGAAGCGCAACGACTGGACGCCCGCGTCCGAGGCTCCGGCCGCGCACCCGAACTCGCGCTTCTGCTCTCCGGCGTCGCAGTGCCCGGTGATCGCCGACGAGTGGGAGGACCCGAAGGGCGTGCCGATCTCGGCGATCCTCTTCGGTGGCCGCCGCGCCACCACCGTCCCGCTCGTCTACGAGTCGCGCGACTGGAACCACGGCGTGTTCGTGGGCGCCACCATGGGCTCGGAGAAGACCGCCGCCGCGTTCGGCGCGCTCGGCGAGCTCCGCCACGACCCGTTCGCGATGCTGCCGTTCTGCGGCTACCACATGGGCGACTACTTCGCGCACTGGCTGTCGATGACCGACCACACCGACGAGTCGAAGCTCCCTCGCGTCTACGGCGTCAACTGGTTCCGCAAGGACGCCGACGGCAAGTTCCTCTGGCCCGGGTACGGCGAGAACTCCCGCGTCCTCGCGTGGATCGTCGGACGGCTCGAGGGCACCGCCGGCGGCACCGAGACACCGATCGGCGTGGTCCCCTCCGTCGACGACCTCGAGCTCGGTGGGCTCGACGAGTCGCCCGAGCGGGTCGCCCAGGCGCTCGTCGTCGACACCGACCAGTGGAAGGCCGAGGCCGCCAACGCCCGCGAGCACTTCGCGACGTTCGGCTCGCACCTCCCGCCGGCGCTCGCCGACGAGCTCGACGCGCTCGAGTCCCGCCTCGGCTGACCTCCCACCGTCGAGGAGTGTGCGTCTCACCCCGCCCACCGGGGTCGGACGCACACTCATCGGGCAGGTGATCGTGCGCAGACCGCGGCTCGTGCTCACGAACTGACGGCGGTCAGGCGGTGAGCGGCCAGGTGTCGGCGAGGAGGTCGAGCGCGTGGAGACGTGCGTCGAGCGTCGGGCCGTTGAACACCACCATCAGCTCGTCGGCGTCGGCGGTCTTCGCGAAGCCCACCAGGTAGTCGACGACCTCGTCGGCGGTCCCGGCGCCGGTGTACTTCATCATCCCCGCGACCTGCCGACCCTGCGGTGAGTCGAGGACCGCATCGGCCTCGGCGTCGGTGAGGTCGCGACCGGGGGTCAGGAACCGGGCGACGCGCATCCGGCGCACGGTGACCAGCTGGTCCTGCGCGGCGGCGGCGTCGCCGGCCGCGATCACGTTCACGGCCGCGATGACGTGCGGCTCCGGGCACTGCGCCGACGGCCGGAACCTCTCGCGGTACGCCGCCACCGCCTGCTCCAGCGCCTGGGGCGCGAAATGGGAGGCGAACGCGTAGGGCAGACCGAGGAGCGCCGCGAGCTGCGCTCCGTAGAGCGACGAGCCGAGGACGTAGATCGGCACCTCGGTCCCCTGCCCCGGGATCGCCTTCACGCCCTCGATGCGGGACTGCCGCCCGAGAAAGCCCTGCAGCTCGAGGACGTCCTCGGCGAAGTGGTCCGCCGCGAACGGGTCGCGGCGCAACGCCCGCATCGTGTTCTGGTCCGTGCCCGGCGCCCGACCGAGACCCAGGTCGATGCGGCCGGGATGCAGGCTCGCCAGGGTCCCGAACTGCTCGGCGATGACGAGCGGCGAGTGGTTCGGGAGCATGACCCCGCCCGAGCCGAGCCGGATCGTCGCGGTCTCCGCCGCGACGTGCGCGATCAGCACGCTCGTCGCCGACGACGCGATCGAGGACATGTTGTGGTGCTCGGCGTACCAGATCCGCGCGTAGCCCCGGGCCTCGGCGCGCCGGGCCACCGCGACCGCGCCGAGCAGCGCGTCGCGCGGCGTGGCACCGCGTTCGACGATCGCGAGATCGAGGATCGACAGGGGGAGGTCGGGCCGTTCCGGCATCCCCGCCATCTTGCCCCACCCCGTCGCCGCCGCCGGCAGCCTGCCCGGCGGGGTCGAGCACACCCGGAAGCTGACGGGACCGGCGACGACCGGCGAGACTCCTCCGCCATGACGCAGTGGAGCGACGTCCCCCTCGAGCAGCTCACGGCCGCGGTCGCCGGGAGCGACCTGTGGAACACCCCGGGCATCCCCGACCGGCTGCCACCGCTGCGGGTCACCGACGGTCCCAACGGCGCACGCGGGCCCAGCTGGACCGGCGTCCCGAGCGCCTGCTTCCCGTGCGGAAGCGCGCTCGGCGCGACGTGGGACCCACCGCTGGTCGAGCGCGTCGGCCGGGCCATCGCGGAGGAGGCGCGCACCAAGGGCGCGCACGTGCTGCTCGCCCCGACCGTCAACCTGCACCGCCATCCGCTCGCCGGTCGCAACTTCGAGTGCTACTCGGAGGACCCGACGCTGACCGCGATGCTCGCGATCGGCTTCGTGCGCGGCGTGCAGTCGAAGGACGTCGCCGTGACCGTGAAGCACTTCGTCGCGAACGACTCCGAGTTCGAGCGCATGACGATCAGCTCCGACGTCTCCGAGCGGGCACTGCGCGAGCTGTACCTCGTGCCGTTCGAGGCGGCGGTCACCGAGGCCGGCGCCTGGGGGATCATGACCGCGTACAACCGCGTGAACGGCACGTACTGCTCGCAGCACGAGCGGCTGCTCGACACGGTGCTGCGCGGCGAGTGGGGTTTCGACGGCTTCGTCATCTCCGACTGGTTCGGGACCCACAGCACCGCCCCGGCCGCTCGGGCGGGCCTCGATCTCGAGATGCCGGGGCCGCCGAAGTGGTTCGGTCCGCCTCTGGCCGACGCGGTCACCAACGGGACCGTCGACCGGTTCGTCGTCGAGCGCATGGCCGAGCGGCTGCACACCCTCGCGAAGCGCACCGGCGCGCTCGACGGTGAGGGTGGAGGCACGCCGGGATCGCACGACGACCCGGGCCACCGCGCGCTCATCCGCGAGGCCGCGGCCGCGAGCTTCGTCCTGCTGAAGAACGACGGCGCCGCGCTCCCCCTCGACCGCGGGCGTCTGACAAAGGTCGCGCTCATCGGGACGGCCGCCGACGCGAAGTGGATCATGGGTGGCGGCAGCGCCTCGCTCGACCCGCTCCCGGTGGTCACGGTGCGCCGCGGGATCACCGAGGCCCTCGGCGCCACCGAGGTCGGCTTCGCCCGGGGCCCGGCGGCCACCGACACCATCCCGGTGCTCGACGACACCGCCCTCGCGGCCCCGCTCACCCTCGACCTCTTCGCCGGCGGGACCCCGACGGGCGACCCGCTGCAGCGGAGCGAACGCCGCTCGGCCCGGTCGATGTGGCTGGGGGAGGTCCACCGGGACCTCGCCGGCGACGCGTTCTCCGCCCGCGCCACCGGGACGGTGCGCACCGACGAGGGCGGGAGCTGGACGTTCGGCCTCACCACCACCGCGCCGTGCCGCGTCACGCTCGACGGCGAGGTGCTGCTCGACGCGTGGGACGGGCGCGAGCCGGGCACGTCGTTCTTCGGGTTCGGTAGCAGGGAGATCCGGGCCAGCCGGCGGCTCGAGCCGGCCACCGACCACGCACTCGTCGTCGAGTTCTCCTGCCCGCGCCACTTCGGCGTCAGCGGCTTCGAGCTCGGCGCCGTCCCCGAGGTCTCCACCACCGCGCTCGACGACGCGGTCGCGCTCGCGGCGGCGGCCGACGTCGCGATCGTCGTGGTCGGCACCGGCCCGACCCTCGACTGCGAGGGCCAGGACCGGCCCGATCTCCATCTCCCCGGGGAACAGGACGCGATGGTCGCGGCCGTCGCCGCGGCGCAGCCGAACACCGTCGTGTGCGTCAACGCCGGGTCGCCGGTCGCGATGGACTGGGCGGACGCGGTTCCGGCGATCCTGCAGTGCTGGCTGCCCGGCGAGGAGTGGGGTCACGCGCTCGCCGACGTCCTCCTCGGCGACGTCGAGCCCGGCGGCCGGCTGCCCACGACGCTCCCGGTGGAGCTCGGGGACGCGCCGTCACACGCGACCTACCCGGGCGCGGACGGTCACGTCGAGTACGCCGACGACCTGCTCATGGGCTACCGGGGCTACGACCGCGCGGGGATCGAGCCGCGCTTCGCGTTCGGTCACGGGCTCGGCTACACCGACTACGAGTACGGCGCGTTGACGGTCGAGGGCCGTCGGGTCACGCTCGCGGTGTCCAACACCGGCGACCGCGACGGGACGGAGGTCGTGCAGCTCTACGTGGAGCGGACCGACGCGCCGGCCGACCGGCCGCTCCGCCAGCTCCGCCGGTTCGCCAAGCTCGCCCTCGCGGCCGGCGCGACCCGGACGCTCACCTTCGACCTCGACGACCGCGCCTTCGCCGAGTGGACCGACACCGGCTGGGCGATCCCCGCAGGCGAGTACCGGGTGCACGTCGGTCGCTCGTCGCGCGACCTGCGGGTCTCGGGCGCGATCCGACCCTGAGCGGCCTACAGTGCGGCCGACCGCTCGGCGATCGGAGGACCGCATGGCCGTTTCCGCGTACCTGCTCATCCAGACCGAGGTCGGCAAGGCCGCCGCGGTGTGCGCCGCGATCCGCGGGATCGACGGTGTCGTGAGCGCCGAGTCGGTGACGGGCCCGTTCGACATCATCGTGCGGAGCGAGGCTCCGGGCATGGACGATCTCGGCCGCATGGTCGTGTCGAAGATCCAGGCCGTGGACGGCATCACCCGCACGCAGACCTGCCCCGTCGTCAACCTCTGACCGGCGCGGGATGGCGCACCCGACCCGCCTGGAGCTGCAGGTCCTCGACACGCGCGTCGGGCGGCCGCGCCCGCTCGGCGATCGCGCGGTCCTCAGCGCGATCGTCAAGGAACCGGTCGGCGCCGGCCGGCTGCGACTCGACGCGATCAACCTCGCGGGCGACGACCAGGCCGACCGCAGCGTGCACGGCGGTCCCGACAAGTCGGTCTACTGCTACCCGTCCGAGCACGCACCCGACTGGCAGGCCGACGGGTTCGCGATCGAGCCCGGCGGCGTCGGCGAGAACGCGGTCGTCGCCGGCGCCCGCGAGACCGACGTGCGGATCGGCGACACGTTCCGCTGGACCGACGCCGTCGTACAGATCAGCCAGCCGCGCGCGCCGTGCTTCAAGTTCCAGCTGCTCATCGGGCGCAAGGACGCGGGACCGCGCATGATCGCCACCGGCCGCTCCGGGTGGTACCTGCGCACGGTCACGCCGGGCGACGTCGATCCCCACGGCACGATGGACCTGCTCGATCGCGACGACTCGGCCGCGACGGTCTTCGAGACGTTCGCGGTGATGTTCCCCGGCATCCGGGTCGAGGCGGCCGATCCCGAGATCGTCGACCGGGTGGTCCGCACCGGCGCCCTCGCGCCCGAGTGGCTCGGCTACGTCCGGGGCCGCAACCCGCTCGCGGCCGGCTGACCTCGGTCTCGGCTCACACCGCCCACGGCGACCTCGGGTGGGCGAGCGCGATCGCGCCGTCGAGCCAGGCGCGTTCCTCGTCCGGGAGCAGCGGGAGGATGACGGCGCGGTCCGCCTCGTCCTGCGGCCGGGGCGCGGCCGCCTTCCACAGCAGCTGGACCGCCGGCGCGGTGCACGCCAGACCCCCGAGCGTCACCACCGCGCGCGCCCGGGCCCGGTGCACGCGCGGGTCGCGCCGGTACCACCAGGTCACGGCATCGGCCGGCTCGGCGTTGACCTGCCAGCGCCGCGGCCCGCCGTCCCGCTCCCGTACCCACACGTTGTGGGTCGGCGGCGCGGGCTCGTCGGTGCGGTACACGTCCCGAGGTCGTCGTCCATCGCCGGCGAAGTCTGACCGCCGGGCGCGGGCGACGACAGCGCGTCAGCGCTGGCGGCCGGCGCGACGCGCGCGCCGGTCGTGGCGCTCGATCGCCAGTTCGATCAGACGGTCGAGCAGCTCGGAGTACGGGACCCCGCTCTCCTGCCACAGCCGCGGGTACATCGAGATCGGGGTGAAGCCCGGGATGGTGTTCAGCTCGTTGACGAGGAAGCCGGCGCCGGCCTCGTCGTAGAAGAAGTCGACGCGCGCCATGCCCTCGCAGCGGCACGCCGTGAACGCCCGCACCGCCAGGTCCCGCACCTCGGCGGTCGCGGCCTCGGAGAGCGGTGCCGGCGCGAGCAGCTCGGCCGCGCCGTCCTCGTACTTGTCGGCGTAGGAGTAGAACTCCGCGGCGGGGACGACCTCACCCGGGACCGAGGCCTCGGGTGCGAGGGACCCGAGCACCGCGACCTCGATCTCGCGACCGTGGACCATCGCCTCGGCGAGGATCTCCTCGTCGTACGAGAGTGCGACGTCGATCGCGGCCACGAGCTCCGCCTGGTCGTGGGCCTTGCCCACCCCCACCGACGAGCCCATGTTCGCCGGCTTCACGAAGCACGGGAAGCCGAACTCGGCGACAGCCCGTGCGGTGAAGGCCGCGCGGTCCTCGCCGTCGCGGAACTCGAGGTACGCACCCTGGGGCAGCCCGGCGGCGGCGAACACCTGCTTCATCGCACCCTTGTGCATCCCCAGCGCGGAGCCGAGGACCCCGGAGCCGACGTACGGGAGGTCGGCGAGCTCGAGCAGTCCCTGCACGGTGCCGTCCTCGCCGTACGGGCCGTGCAGCAGCGGGAGGACCACGTCCACGTCGAGACCGTGGCGGCCGGAGCTGGCCACGAGCTCGCCGAGGCCGGCCAGCTCCTCGCCGTCGACGGGAAAGGCGGCCGGCAACGCGCTGCGCCCCGCCGCGAGGAGCGCCGCCGCCTCGCCGCCGGCGAGCCAGCGGCCGTCGGTGCCGATGCCGACCGGGACGATCTCGTAGCGCTCGGGGTCGAGCGCCTTGGCCACGGCCACGGCCGTGGCGCGCGAGACGTCGTGCTCGGCCGAGCGACCTCCGAACAGCAGCAGCACCCGGCGTCGCGTCATCCGGGAATTCTCACCCGCTGACCTGCAGCACCGCGCGGATGCCGAGCCCCATGATGAACAGCCCGCCGAGGCCGTAGAGCAGCTCGAGCCGGCCCCGCATCTGGCTGCGGTACTGGTAGAGGATCCCGATCGTGATGAAGATCACGAAGCCGTAGAACATGTGGAACCGGGGCGCCACGTAGTCCTTGCTCGCCACGAGGATCACCCCGAGCACGATCTGGACCAGCGCCGCGCCCTCCGCGATCGCGGTGGAGACCCACACCGGCTTGCCGCGCAGCTTCTTCCAGCGCCACGCCGCGAGTGCGTAGAGCCCGGCGAGACCGTTGAGCACGATGGTGACGTACCCCCACACGTGGTGGACGTCGAAGACCTGCTCCACGGACTCGTCGCTGCTCTAGAGGACCGCGTCGTCGGCGGCGCCGGGCGCGAACGCCGAGGCCGCCTCGTCGCCGCGCAGGAGCTGCTTCAGGATCTTCCCCGCCGGGTTGCGCGGCAGCGGCTCGTGGCGGAACTCCACGTACTCGGGCACCTTGAACGAGGCGAGGTGCTGGGCGCAGTGCGCCTTGATCTCGTCCTCGGTCACGGTCGACCCGGTCCGCAGCTGGACGACCGCCTTGACCTCTTCGCCCAGCTCCCGGTGCGGGACCCCGACCAACGCGGCGTCGAGCACGTCGGGATGCTCGTAGAGGACGTTCTCCACCTCGACGCAGTACACGTTCTCGCCGCCGCGGATGATCATGTCCTTCGCGCGGTCGACGAGGTACACGAAGCCCTCGGCGTCGATGCGGGCGATGTCGCCGGTCCGGAACCACCCGCCCGGCAGGAAGACCGCGGCCGTCGCGTCGGGCCGGTTCCAGTAGCCGCGCATCATGATCGTCGGACCGCGCAGGGCGAGCTCGCCGACCGTGTCCGGCGGCTGCGGGTTGCCGCCGTCGTCGATGACCATCGTCTCGACGGTCGGGACCGGCTTGCCGACCGAGTTCGGCCGGTCGAAGTAGTCCTGGCCCGAGATCGCGGTGGCGACCGACGCCGACTCGGTGAGCCCGTACGCGGTCGACAGCGAGCTGCGCACCTGCGGGAACGCGCTCTTGATCCGTTCGACCAGCTCGGGGGCCGCCGGCGCGCCGCCGTACCCGATCCGGGTGACCGACGACAGGTCGTACTGCCCGAACGTCTCGGCCTCGACGATCCGCCACATCACCGTGGGGACCCCGCCGATGCTCGAGACCTTCTCGCGCTCGATCGTCGCCATCGCGTGGTCGGGGTCGAAGCGCCCGGGCGGCATGAGCACGAGCTTCGATCCGGCCGCGTACGCGGTGACCATGGTGGCGCAGGCGCCGGTCACGTGGAACAGGGGCACGATCAGCAGCGCGGCGGCCTGCTGGTCGCCCGGCGCCTCGCCCCGGCCCGTCGCCGTGGCGACGGCCGCACCGAGGGCGAGGTTCATCAGGTTGGCGAGCGCCTGGCGGTGCGTGATCGTCGCGCCCTTCGGCTTGCCCGTCGTGCCCGACGTGTAGAGGATCGCCATGATGTCGTCCTCGTCGACCGGAACGTCCGGGAGCGTGCCGGGATCGTCCGCCGTGAGCAGCTCGACGCCGGGCCGCCCCGAGCCGTCACGGTCGTCGAGGTCCATGACGAACGTGTGCTCGAGCGTGTCGATCTCGTCGACGATGTCCCGCACGATGTCCCAGCGCTTCGGGTCGCAGAACAGGACCTTGGCGCCCGAGTCGCGCAGCGCGAAGTCGAGCTCCTCGGCCTTCCACCACGCGTTGAGCGGGACGGCCGCGGCCCCGAGGCCCGCGCAGGCCCAGAACATGACGACCCACTCCATCGTGTTGGCCGTGAGGATCGCGACCCGGTCGCCCCGCTCCACGCCGAGGCCGGTCAGCGCCACCATCACCTTGCGGACGAGCGCGTTGTGCTCGCCGAAGGTCAGGCGCCGGTCCCCCTGCACGAGCCAGTCGACCTCGGCGCGCGTGTCGGCGATCGCGATGAGGTCGCGCATCGACCGGAAGCGGTTCTTGTAGACCTGCAGCTCGACGCCGAGGACGTCCTCGGTGCCGATCTCGTACTGGCCGCCCGGCGCGAACAGCGCCATGACGGCCTCCATCCCTCCGGACTCCGGCCCGGTCGCCTCCGTCACGCGCCGGCCCCCGGTGCGTCCTCGTGCTGGACGACGTCGAACTGCCACAGCTCGGCGCCGGTCGAGACCGGCCCCTGACCCGAATGCTGCTTGTGGCCGTGCTGGAAGGCTCGGCGGGCAATGCGCCAGCGGCGGTTGCTCCAGCCGCACCGGCCGCATCAGCAGCGCCAGTTCCTGCTGCCGCTGTGGCAGCGGCTGCGCCCCCCGAGGGCGCAATCGCCACGGTGACCGTGAACGCCGCAGTGTTGTCGATAGCGACCACGGTGGCGTTTGACGTCGCCACCACGTTCGCGAGCAACGGATCCGTCGATGCGTTCGGCGCAACCGTCGTCGTGTCGCTCGACGCCACCACACCGCTCGGCGTTGCGACGTTCGCCGTCGAACCGATTGTTC